>Ga0315285_10007132_pt1 | contig 11487 bp, 12 predicted proteins | sample YL17G09_36_MG_FD_203698 | JGI IMG/M metagenome (GOLD analysis project Ga0315285, IMG submission 203698) | Sediment microbial communities from Yellowstone Lake, YNP, Wyoming, USA - YL17G09_36 | ecosystem: Environmental > Aquatic > Freshwater > Lake > Sediment | place: USA: Wyoming | collected... | reverse complement strand
AAGCCGAGATCGCGCCCGGCGAGGAATGGGGTTCGTCTTACCGGGCCTCAGCCGCCTTGGCTCTCGAGGGGATTGCCCTGATAGTTTTCGGCGAAGTGCGTGAAGGCGGAGCGGCGGGTCCGGAGAAAGGCGAAGAGGCCTCCGGCAAATCCCCGGCTCCAAACGGCCGGCGCAAGCCGGCAGCTTCCGCGGCGGAGTCGCGGCGGGCCGCGCGGGAGAAAGCGCTGGAGCAGGCGCGGGCCCGTTTGTTCGAGAAGGTCAAGGAAACCCCGCTCAGTGCGAATTCCACGATCGGGACTCGCATCCGACAAGACCCGTTCCTGGCCGCCTACGTCCGCGGCGCCGTGGAAAACGCCCGCGTCGAAAAAGTCACCTATCGCGACGACAGGACCTGCGAGGCGACGCTGTCTCTGGACGTGCAGCCCCTCGTGAGAAGACTCACCGAGACTGCCCGTTAGAAGCACAGTACGGCGTGAATCCCAAAGACCAGAACTCAAACTCCCCAATGCCTCCTCTGATACTGGCATCCCTGTCTCCCCGGCGGCACGAATTGCTTGCCCTGCTGGGGATCCCTTTCCGGGTCGTTGCGAGCGCTGGCGACGAATCCCGCATCCGGGCCCGGACTCCTCGGGAGTTCGCCGTGCGGGCCGCCTGCGAGAAGTGTCTCGAAGTGGTGGAAAGGACTGGGCGCAGCTGCGTTGTGATCGGCGCGGACACCGTGGTGTGTTTCGGCGCGGACGAGCCGCTGGAACCCCCGATTCCCCAAGCGCGGGCGGGTATGCCCAACGGTGTCTGGCGGGGAGAGGGCGGCGAGGTATCAGGCATGCTGGGAAAGCCCTCCGGGGCGGAAGAAGCGGCAGGGATGTTGTCTCTGCTGAGCGGCAGAGCCCATACAGTGATCACGGCGGTGGCGGTCTGGAAGCCCGGAGAGGACACCCCGCTCGCCGAATCAGAAACCAGCCGGGTCACGTTTCGGAGCTTGGACAAAAAGCGGATAGATGAGTATGTGGCGACGGGGGAGCCGCTCGACAAGGCGGGGGCCTACGGTGCTCAAGGCCATGGCGCCAAGCTGATCGAGTCCGTGGAGGGCGATCCGCGGAACGTGATAGGTTTTCCGCTCAGCCTCGTGGCGCGGATGCTTCAGGGAGCGTACCCGGGTATCGCCGTGCCGGAAGCGGTCCTTTGGAATGCAGAATGATGAATGACGAATGATGAATGAGAAATGAGGAATAGGGAATGAGGAATGATGAACAGGGAATGTTGAATACCGTTCGGCTTGCGTTTTTCCCCCCAGGCAAGCGTTCCCGCGCTGGGGTTCATTATTCGTCATTCATTATTCATCATTCATCATTCATCCGAGGGAATGCCGGAGGGCTTTTTCGATCTCGATCTGCTCGTTTTCGCTGAGCATGCTCAGGAGCACGATCGAGTCCTTGAAACGTTTGAGATCCAGGTGCATGAGTGACCAGACACCCTGGGTCTTGTGGGCTACCACGGGGCCTTGCTCGTCTTCGCACCAGAAGATGGCCTCCCATTCCTTGCCCTTGGAGAAGGCGATCCGGAAGTGCTGGCCGCGCTGCAGTTTACCGCGGGGGGGGTCTTGCCGGGGCGGGTCTTCCTGTTTGAGGGGAGTGCGCGGCTCAACGGGGGCTTCCTGGGAGGGAGCCGGCCACTCGGCGGGCCGCGTGCCGGGCTGGGGAGGGGGGGCGGGCCGGTCGGTCTTGACCATCGGATGGATGATCAAGTGGGCGTAGTTGATGCTGTCGAGGTGAAAGACGATGTCGTCCCGGTTCCACGTCAGGGTCTTGAGCAGGCGGTCCAGATGGTCGGCGGGCATCAGGCCGATTCTCTCATAGTCGTATGCCTCAGACAGGCACACTCCTTCGGGGCTGAGGGTCCCGTCGGGGTTCAGAACCAGCACCACTTGGTAGTTCCTGCTCGCCACATCCCGGTGAAAGATAGCGATCTCGCCGGTGCCTAGCCGCAGGATGGCGCCCGCCTGGGGCAAACCGTTCCGGGATGGAGTGGATTGGGTCGGGGGGTTGGCTGGAATGGCCGTTGCGGCCGGGGTGGGCCGCGGGGCTTGGAAATCCAGGTCACCGTTGCCGTTGGGCTTCTGGTTGGGAAGGCCGTTCGGGCCCGCGGTATTGCCGCCGCCATTCGTCGTGTTCCGCCGTTGGAGTTGTTCTTTGTAGCGGCTGAGAAGTTCTTCGTCCTTGCTGTTGGATACGACGTTGGGTTGTTCGCGCTTGCCGTTTTTGTCCGGCGAAGGGGACGGGCTCTCCGACGGAGCACTGCGCCGAGCGTTTCTTAGAGCATTGATACGGTTTTGGATAGAGACACCCGGGAGTACCGGGCGGGGAACGCTGTTGGTTTCTGATTCGTTTCTTGGGGGCATGTCTGTGTTCTGTCCATCTCCTCCGGAGGAAATACGCACAAGGCGATTCTACCAAAACAGGCGCTGTTTCCGCAAGAGTCCTTTTTGAAAAGTCAGTGAAACATGACGGACAGGTATCCCACCACGTAATCACCGGGGTGGTAGGCTACAGCCTCGGCGGAAGTGGCGTGGTGCAGGATAGTGGCACAGCGAGCGCCCAGGTGCTTGGAAATCTCCATGACGGCCGCAATCGGTCCGTAGCCGCACGCCATGGCATGGCCGGTCTGGATGTCCCTATACAGGCGCGACACGTCCATCGAAGCGAGAGTTTGGGTCAAGTGGCCGTCGCTTGCCTTGCATGCGTCCAGTGAGTGGCCGTGGTAGGCGTCGGAGCTTGCCACAAAGGCGAGGCGCTCGCCGGCGTCTCCGGTCTCGTCCAGTAGTCGGAGGATTCCGGAGGTGAGTTTGTGAACGTTCTGCCAGTCCTGCTCTCCGATGAGGAGAGGGACCAGTCGCGCGCGGGGACAAGTCACTTGGAGAAAGGGGATCTGAACCTCGAGCGAGTGCTCCTGGCGTTCCGCGAGGTCCTCGGAGTGAAGGCCGGGCAGCGCTCTGCGAAGGCGTGCGACCATTTCCGTGTCGATGGGGTATTGGCCAAGGGGGGTCAGGTAGGCCGGTCCATCCCACGTGGAGGCGAGCGGGAAACTCGCATAGTGGCTGGGAGCGAACACAAAGACGGTTTGTGGCTTTCTCTCCCGGACCTGGCTGTAGACGTGGGCGGCGGTCTGGCCGGAAAAGCTGTATCCGGCGTGCGGAGCCACGAAACCCCAGGGAGCGGGGATCACCGGGCGCACGGGGGCCGCTCCGACGTATGTGGCGACCTCGGTGCGGAGATTCTCGGCGTGGGCGGAGTAGAACTTGCCCGCCTGGGTGGCAGGGCGTGGGGTAGACATGGGGCTAACTCCTTTCCGCACCCCAACAGAACGGCCCTCCTTCCCCCTTAAGGCAGAAAGGGTTTGGAAGAAGGGCCGTCCTATGTTCTCAGAGTCCCGCCTGGTTCTCAACCTACATTGAACTCGCGAACCAGACGCAACGCTTCGCGGAAGGAAGACTTCGACCCGTCGCCCAGCTGGCCGAACACCGTCGCCAGGATGGAGATTTCGTGGGGCTGGGGTTTGTAGAGCGCCCACAGGTCAGTGTCTTTCAGAAGCCGCTTGAGTCCCTTGGGGGCGGTGCGGTCATTCAGAACCATGTCCCTCGCCTCCTCGGGATTCGTCATCTTGTCCATCTTCGACTTGGCCTTTCCGTAGTTCTTGACCGGTTCCTTGACGATGGGGGCGTCCAAGGAAATGAAGCCCTGAAACTTCCGGGGGAGCTTCGCCCGTACCCACATCAACACAGCGGTCTGCTCGGGCACCTCGCTGTCCTTTGCCATCAGAAGCCAGAGGTCGAGAGAGGGCTTGACGTAGCCTTTCTCGAACTTGAAGATGGCGGGGCCGCTTACGTTGTACTTGCGTCCGAACTGATCCTGCGTCAGACCGCACTCAGTACGGGCCTTCGCGATCACTGCACCGATTTCGTTCTTGCTCATCATAAGTCTCCTCCTTGTGTGACTCCGCAGTGGATTTGTATATTGAGTATAACAGAAGCCGCGAAGGATCATGGGCGAGCATTCCTTGGGCGGACCTCCCAGACCGCCGTGAATACTCCAGAAGGACCGGGTCACTTGTGGCGCGGACCGGCACTTGCCCCCGGCATTCCCCCAAACGCCGTGTGGAAGTCCGTCCTCTCCGCTTGTGCGGATCCTTTGTGTCTTGCCCCGCTCATGCAAAGACGCGCGTTGGCGGGGGCGCCCTGTTCTTCGGGGTTTCTGGTCTCCTCCCGTATTTGCCCGGCGCTGTCGCGCTTTCACGGGCTGGTATGCGGTTTCCGGGGAGTGGTTTGCATTCTTCCTCGACGGTGTGAAAAAGGCCGCGCAGGCTTTGCCACTTCCTCCATCCTTGACCTTACGAAGTTTTAACATGGATGGAAGGATTTTTTCAAGCTTTTTTTTCACTTTTTTTCGTGGCACGTCGAGGGGCCTGACCGGGCTGCTTATCCCGTTCGTTTTGGAACCCCGCCCTTCCTGGCTGATTTCCCCAAGATAATCTCCCCAATGTGCTTGTTTCCTCAATGTGTGGCCCGGCCGCCGCCGGCGGGGCCGTTCTTCGGCGACTTTGAGACAGTCCCGGCATTTTACCCCGTTTCTGTTATTGCTGGGACTCGATGAGGCCGGGCGGCAATTCCACGAGAATCCGTCCCGCGGTTACGTCCACCGTTTTTACGAAAGCGGCGACCATGGGAATGCGGAATGGCTTCGCCCCTTTTTCCGTGGGCTGGACCACCAACTGGTGGTGCGCGGGACCCTGTTCCACTCGTTCCACCCGCCCGGCCATCTCCCCGTTGGGCAGAAGAACAACGAGGCCCTCCAACTGGAAGTAGTAGTAGGTGTCCTCGCCCGGAGGGGGCAGACGGTTGGATGGAAGGCCGATGTGGCAGCCGCGCAGGAGTTCGGCCGAGGCGATGTCTTCAACGCCTTGGAACTGGACCAGCGCGAATCCCTCATGAAAACGGATCGAGCGCACCCGGATGATGCGGGCGGCCTGCGCCGGACAGCGGGATGAAGGGCCGCCCGGGCAGGGCGTTTTCCAGAGATACGTCTCTCCGCCCGCAAGGCATTGGGAGAAATGTTCGGGTCCGTCGCAGGCAATGCGAACCTTCAGTTCTCCCGAAAGCCCCCTCGGTTTCAGGACCTCACCAATCGTCACCAGGTTGTCCGAAGAGACACCAGGCGGCAAGTTGGACAGCGGGGTTGGTTCCATCGGGTCTACTCAACAATCTGCAGCAGGGATTTCTTCTTCAGCTTGGTGGCGGCGGCGCTGAGGACTTTCCGCATGGCCTTTGCCGTCTGTCCCCCCTTTCCGATGACCTTTCCGATGTCATCCGGCGCCACCTTGAGTTCGATGATGATGCTGTTTTCGCCCTCGATACAGGTGACTTCCACTTGCTCAGGATGGTCAACGAGCGCTTGTGCGATGTGGCGGATCAGATCTTCCATTTTGCGTTCCTCCTTCTGGTATGTCTCGCCGAGATCGGGTTTGGGAATCAGGCCGCGGGAATTCCCTCTTGTTCCCGACGACCATGTCTTGCGTTACCGTGCGAACAGGACGGATGCTTCAAGGGCGCCGTGACGGAACTGCCGGACGAGCGAAGGCCGGCAATCAGGGCCCCACGTTTACATCCCCGCGTTTTCCTCCTTGGTCTCCGGAGCTTCCGGAGCGGCCTTGGCGGCCTTGTGTGCCTTCTTCTGGGAGGCGCGGGCTTCGTGCCACTTCTGCATGATGCCCAGCTTGCGAAGCAGAGACCGGGCCGTGTCGCTGGGCTGCGCCCCCACTCCGAGCCAGTGGAGCGCGCGTTCCTCGTTGACCTTGAGCTGCGAATCGCCGTGCAGGGGCTGATAATGCCCGAGGATCTCGATGAAACGGCCGTCGCGCGGGAAGCGCGAGTCCGCCACCACCAGGCGATAGTAGGGTGCTTTGGAGCGGCCCACTCGAGTCAGACGGATTGCTACTGCCATTGTTGTGTTCTCCTCTTTCCTTGCTCTTTTCGTTCGGTTGGTTTGTTGGCGCTTCTTTCCGGGACTGCGCCGCTGCCAAAGGTTGCCGGCGCGCGCCCGGGTTAACGGCTTTTCTTCTTTTTCCTCTTCTTCAACTCCTTTCTGCTCTTGCCCTTGCCAGTCCCATGGCCCGCGACCGGAGTCCGGCCACCTCCTCCGCCGCCCATCATCGCCCCGATCATTCCGGCCTTGCCGGCGCCCATCATCTCCTTCATCATCTTGCGCGCCATCTCGAAGTCTTTGATGAGCTTGTTGACGGTGGCCGCGTCCTGGCCGCAGCCCTTGGCGATTCGGAGTTTCCGGGTTCCGTTCAGAAGGCTTGGATTCTCCCGTTCTTCATGTGTCATGGAATGGATGATCGCTTCGGTGTGCGCGATCTCTTTCTCCATTTCGTCCTCGTCAATCTGCCCCATGACCTGGCTCATGCCGGGGATGTACTTCATGATCTTCGAGATGGACCCCATTTTCTTCATCTGTTTCATCTGCTTCAGGAAGTCCTCGAAGGTGAAGGACTCCTTGCGAATCTTCCGGCGCATGATCTCGGTCTGCTCGAGATCAAAGGCCTCCTGCGCCTTCTCCACCAGGGTCAGCACGTCCCCCATCCCGAGGATGCGCTGCGCCATCCGGTCGGGGTGGAAGGTCTCGAGTTCGTCGAGCCGCTCTCCCATGCCGGCGAAGTAGATGGGCCGGCCGGTGACGGACTGGATGCTCAGGGCCGCGCCGCCGCGCGCGTCTCCGTCGAGCTTGGTCAAGCAGACTCCGTCAATGCCTACCTGCTCATGGAACCGGCCGGCCGAGTTCACCGCGTCCTGGCCGGTCATGGCGTCGGCCACGAGGAAGGTGAAGCGGGGCTTCATGGCGTCGCGGAGCTCGACGAGCTCGTCCATCTTCATCTCATCTATGTGCAGGCGCCCCGCCGTGTCCAGGATCATCACGGTTCGGCTCTGGGCCTGCGCTTCGCGAAGGGCTTCCTCCGCGATCTGCACCACCGGCGTCTGTGTTCCTCTGTCGAAGACGGGCACACCCACCTGAGCTCCGACCGCCTTGAGCTGCTTGACTGCGGCGGGACGGTAGATGTCGCACGCCACGAGCATGGGTTTCCAGGTCCTGGCAGCCAGGTACTTGGCCAGCTTGGCTGCGAAAGTGGTTTTCCCCGAGCCTTGAAGCCCCAGCAGCATCACCACATTCACTTTTCCCTGGTCCAGCTGGAAACTCGCCGCCTTGCCTCCCATCACGTCCACCAGTTCATCATGAACCAGCTTGATGAACTGCTGGCCGGGGTTGACTCCTTGGAGGACCTCCACCCCCAACGCCTTCTCACGGATCCTCGCTATGAAATCCTTGACCACCTTGAAGTGGACGTCGGCTTCCAGCAGCGCCACGCGAACCTCGCGCAGGGCATCCTGGATGTTCTTCTCCGTGATGACGCCCTGTCCGCTGATGCTGCGGACCACCCCTTGCAGTTTTTTGCCCAAAGTCTCGAACATGTCGTCTTCCAGTCAGCCAGTCGGCCAGTCAGCCAGTCGGCCAGTCGGCCAGTCAGCCAGTCAGCCAGTCAGCCAGTCGGCCAGTCGGCCAGTTCGCCGGTTCGCCAGTCGGCCAGTTCGCCGGTTCGCCGGTTCGCCGGTTCGCCGGTTCGCCGGTTCGCCAGTTGGCCAGTTCGCCAGTTGGCCAGTTCGCCGGTTCGCCAGTCGGCCGGTCGGCCAGTCGGCCAGTCGGCCAGTTCGCCGGTTCGCCGGTTCGCCGGTTCGCCAGTTGGCCAGTCGGCCAGTTCGCCGGTTCGCCAGTTGGCCGGTTCGCCGGTTCGCCAGTTGGCCAGTTCGCCAGTTGGCCAGTTCGCCAGTTGGCCAGTCGGCCAGTTGGCCAGTTCGCCAGTTGGCCAGTCGGCCAGTTGGCCTGTCTCCATCCTCCTGTTTCTTCAATCCGCAGTTTCTTGCGGCAGGCGAGACGCCCGCCCTACTTTACTCCGTTTCTTTAATCTGCAATCCGCAATCTGCAATCCGCAATCCTCAGCACTCAGTCCTCAGTCCTCAGCACTCAGTTCTCAGTCCTCAGCACTCAGTTCTCAGTCCTCAGCACTATGTGTTGTCGCCGGTTTTGCCGCCCTCAAGCAGGGAGATCAGGGCGTCGAGCTCCTCGAACAGCCAGAGATAGTCCGCAAGATCCGGTTCTGCCTCGGCCCGGCGCCGCAATCGTATGAGACGCTCGATCAGCTGCCGGCCGCCGATGTGCCCGTCGCCCGTCCCAGGAGTGCCATGCGCCATTTCGACGAGTCGGAGATTGCTCTCGAGAGTCTTCAGGGTCTGGACGGCATGTTTGACCGCGTCATGCACGGCCTGGCGCGAGATGTGGAATTCCCTGGCGATCTCGCTGAAGGAAAGATCTTCCTCAAAATGCAGCCGCATGAACTGCCGTTGACGCTCGGTCAGAAGGCCTCCATAAGTGTCCAGGAGCTGTCCAGCCTCCAGTAACAGGGTCTCGGGATCCTTCGTTCTTGCCATTTGCCTGGCGCCTTTTGCCCTCAGCAACCACAGGAAAACCATAACATCGAAAAGAACCACCGCTTCTTTTCGGGTGGACTTATACCAGAGGGATATTCGCCTGTCAAGTACTTTTGCTCGGCAGCCTTTGCCGGCGCACGACACATCAGAGCGTTGTTGACAAAGTCCTGGGAGGTTGCTAAAATGATCCAGGTTGGAACGTGGGAGAGAGCACGGTGCGTGCCTCAGAGTTTTTTCTCCTTGATCCAACCAGAAAGAAGACAGTGATTGCGCGGCAGCTTTGGGACGAGGAGCGTTCCCTTGTTCCCGCGGGTTTTGGTTGTCTTCGCGAAAGTAACATGAAAGCGGTGTTCATGCCCTTGAAACCTACCACTCCGTCTTTGGCTCCAACATCCGATGCGCCCCGGAGCACCTCCGCGCCCCCTGGCGGCTCCAGCGGGAATCCCGTCCACTTCGACCCGAGCAAGTTCTCCGTGGCCTCGGTGTCCTCTGCCTCGAAGGGCAACCAGCAGAATCTTTATATAGACCCCCAAACCGCGGCGCAGAAATTCTCCAGCCCTGTGGCTCTGGGGCTGATGCTGGAAGAGGCCGGCTTGGTCAACAGGGAGATGATCCACGAGCTGATCCAGGGCGGCAACGAATCGGCCCAGACGCTGAAGCGGAGCCTTATTCAGCAGGGGTTGGTGAGTGAGGATGATATCCTGAGCGCGGTGGCCCAGCAAGCCGGGATGGAGAAAATCAGCCTCCGCGACGTGGTTGTCACGCCGCAGCTGCTGGAAACGATCCCTGCGAATGTTGCCAAGAAGTACCGGGTTTTCCCCGTTTCCGTGGGTGATTATGAGGTGGTTGTGGCCGTGGGCGATCCGACCAATGTGGAGCCGCTGGACAGTCTGCGCCTTCTTCTGAACAAGACAGTGATCGGGGTCATCGCCTCGGAGGACGAGATTGACCGCTATATCCGGCGGTACTACGAGGGGGACGAGATCGGGAAGATCTACGACGAGTTCACCCGGGACAGCGCCGACCCGTTTGTGAGGAGCCTGGACGACTACGAGACCATTGATCTGGATGATGAGGACCGCAACCAGCCGCCCGTGGTGCGTTTCGTGGACCTGGTTTTCAAGCAGGCGGTTCACGACGGCGCGTCGGATATTCATATTGAGCCGGGGCGCTACGCCCTGAACCTCCGTTTCCGGGTAGACGGTGTTCTCCAGGAATTGCCGTCGCCGCCGAACCGGTGGAAAAACGCCATCATCTCTCGGCTGAAGGTGATGTCGGGCATGGACCTGGCCGAAAAGCGCGTGCCGCAGGACGGTCGGATCAAGCTGACCCTGCCTGATAAGTCCCTCGACCTTCGCGTTTCCTGTATCCCCTCGATTTTCGGCGAAACCATCGTCATGCGTATCCTGGACCAATCGGACGTTCTCATGGGTTTGGAAGAGGTCGGTTTCCTGCCGGACTCGATTCGCATATTCGAAAAGCTGATCCGCGCCCCAAACGGCATTATCCTGATGACAGGCCCCACCGGTTCCGGCAAGACCACAACGCTGAACTCAGCCTTGAGCACGCTGAACAAGCCTGAGACGAAGATCATCACGGTGGAGGACCCGGTTGAATACCAGATCCAGGGTATCAACCAGATCCAGGTGAATGAGGACGCCGATCTCACCTTTGCCTCGGCACTGCGGTCCATGCTGCGCATGTCGCCGGACGTGATCATGGTGGGCGAGATCCGCGATATCGCCACGGCCGAGATCGCCATTCGCGCCGCGCTCACCGGCCATTTGGTTTTCTCGACCCTTCATACGAACGACGCGCCAAGCTCCACGATTCGTCTGATTGACATGGGCGTGAAGCCGTTCCTGGTGGCTTCGAGTATCCAGGCGGTTATCGCCCAGCGTCTGATCCGCCGAATCTGCGCCAACTGCAAACACGAGATCACGCTTCCGGCGGAGGCGATTCGCGAAATGGGCGCGGACCCCGCGAAATACGCCAACGTCAAGGTTTTCAAGGGGGTGGGTTGTGAGCGGTGCAGCAACAGGGGATATCGTGGCCGGACCGCGATTCATGAGATACTCATCATGACGCCCGAGCTGAGGAAGATGGTTATCCGGGCCGAATCCAACATCAAGGTCAAGAAAGTGGCCATCGCCGGCGGTATGCGCACCCTCCGTCAGGACGGGTGGGAGAAGGTGCTGCTGGGGATCACCACCGTTGAGGAAGTGCTTAAGATAACCCAGATGGACGTTTAGTGAATGCGGAATGACGAATGAAGAATGATGAACGAGGAAGGCCATACATTATGTGGACTGCATTCTTCTCGAAGGTTAAACCCTCCCTGTTCAGTTCTTCTTCCTCCATTCTTCATTCTTCATTCGTTATTCTTCATTTGTCATTCTACGGAGGGCCCCTGACCCATGATGGAAATGAACGAGATGCTCAAGATCATCGTTGACCGTGACGCGTCTGACTTGCACCTCACCGCGGGAAAACCCGCCGTCATGCGCCACAGCGGCATTCTGGACGTGGTGGACCCCGACGTCCTGACGCCGGACGACACGGAGCGGCTGATGCGCGAGATCACGCCTCCCAGCTACCGGCAGATGCTGCAGGAAATGGGAAGCGCGGACTTCGCATACGCCTACAGCGACCAGGCGCGTTTCCGTTGCGCCGTTCTCAGAACGCGCGGAAACATCGGCATCGCCATGCATCTTATCAGGCCGGAGACTGGAGCGCTGAGTGCTGGGTGCTGAGTGCTGAGGACTGAGGGCTGAGGACGAGGACTGAGGACTGAGGACTGAGGACTGAGGACTGAGGACTGAGGACTGAGGACTGAGGACGAGGACTGAGGACTGAGGACTGAGGACTGAGGACTGAGGACTGAGGACTGAGGACTGAGGACTGAGGACTGAGGACTGAGGGAGAAGACAGGCAGACAGGCAAACTGGCAGACT
>Ga0315285_10007131_pt1 | contig 11489 bp, 10 predicted proteins | sample YL17G09_36_MG_FD_203698 | JGI IMG/M metagenome (GOLD analysis project Ga0315285, IMG submission 203698) | Sediment microbial communities from Yellowstone Lake, YNP, Wyoming, USA - YL17G09_36 | ecosystem: Environmental > Aquatic > Freshwater > Lake > Sediment | place: USA: Wyoming | collected... | reverse complement strand
GCGAGCTTAAGAAGCTCCGCGGCGAGGCTGACTTCCCCATCACGGTCCTGGACGTCTCTGCCGTGCGGAACACCGCCGAGGCCGACAAGGCCCTGGCCGATGCGCCGCAGGCCGATGCCGTGGTGCTCTACGCGGCGGGGGGAGGCTCGGATATTTTCGACGCGGCCGCCAAGACCGGCAAGAACGTGATCTTCTTTATCCGCTACCGCTCCGGGCCGGTGTACCTGTGGTACGAGATCATATCTCCTCGCTACCTGCGCCAGCACACGGACAAACTGGCCGTGCCCGGCATCGACAACCGCGACGTGGTCGTCGACTCGATGGAGGAGCTTACCTGGCGGCTGCGCGGGCTCTGCGGTCTGAAGAACGCCCTTGGCACGCGCATCGTCGCCATTGGCGGCGCGAGCGGGTGGGGGCCAAGCGGCGGGCAGGCGCCGGAGCAATCAAAGGAGAAATGGAAGCTCGACATACGCACTGTCGGCTACCCGGAGTTGGGCAAGCTTATCAAGTCTGCCATGGCGGACGATGCGGCCGTCAGCGACGCCAGGCGCCGCGCGGCGGCATACCTGGATGACAAGTCCGTCGAGCTCAAGACCGAGAAGCCGTTCGTGGAAAACGCCTTCCTGCTGGAGGGCATATTCCGGCAGATCATGGCCCGCGCCGAGGCCGGGGCAATCACCGTCAACAACTGCATGGGCACCATCATGCCCATTAGCAAGACCACCGCCTGCCTGACGCTCTCGCTGCTCAACGACGCGGGGTACATGGCCTTCTGCGAGTCGGACTTCGTGGTCATTCCGTCGGGCATCCTTCTGGCGAGCATTTCGGGCCGGCCTCAGTTCCTCAACGACCCGACCTACCCGCACGACGGCATTATCACGCTGGCTCATTGCTCGGCCCCGCGGCGGATGAACGGGCGCGACCTCGAGCCGGTCAAGCTCCTGACGCACTTCGAGTCGGACTACGGGGCCGCGCCGAAGGTCGAGATGCGAAAGGGCCAGAAGGTCACGATGGTCATACCGGACTTTGCCTTCGAGAAGTGGATCGGCCTGGGCGGCGAGATCGTCGATTCGCCATTCCTGCCTATCTGCCGCTCGCAGATCGACGTGGCCTACAAGGCGGCGGACGCCGCCGTTGCCGACGCCATGCCGGGCTTCCACTGGGAAATGGTCTATGGCGAATATCTCCGCGAGACCGGCTACGCCTTGCGCAAGACCGGCATCGGCTGGCAGGTGCTAGGCTGACCCGGCCGGCGAGAACACCGTCATGAGTGACGCGGTAGAGGCGATCAGGCTTTACGTTATTCATCCCGACCGCAACGGGCTGTATCTGCGGCAACTGGCAGAGAAGATGGCCGCCGACGAACCCGCCCCGCAGGGCTTCATCACCGCCGAGCTGCGCGAACGGAAGGTGGCCCAGGCGGCGGCGATCATCGCGCGGTTCATCTACATGGTCTGGGGCGGCTCGTCCGGGCCGGAAACATACACCCCGCGAATCTACGAGATACTCCTGGGCCTCCAGGGCCGGATGCGCGGCATGGCGCCGCACGACACGTGGGAGTACGCCCTGGCGGCGATGGGCGATGACATCCGCCTGCGGGTCAAGAAGGCCGGCGGCATCACCATCGACCCCGACATGGAAACGGCGCTGATGCACCGCTTCTTCGACGCGGTGGAGGAGCACCAGTATCTCCACGACGTGGCCGAGAAGATCATGGACCTCCACTGGCGCCGCCGGCACGGGCCTGGCGCGATCACGACCGCGGAGATCGACCCGTCCCGCAAGAGCCTCGAGCTGCGCGGCGAGGCGAAGATCGAGCAGCACCTCCAGCGAGTGGCACGGGAGGGCCTGGCGACGTACATCGAGCAGGCGAACATCGGATGGGGCAACATTGACCACCCGTACGACCCTGTGATCGTGCTTCGCGACCGCATCGAGATCCAGCTCAGCCTGGGCGGCAAGAACGTTCACACGTGGGAGGAGTCCGCCTGGCGCCTCGCGGACCTCATCGAGCGCCGATTCGGCACGACCGCCGCCAGACGAGAAGCCCGCGCCGCCCGCGCAGCCTGGGGCGCCGCCGATACCCCAGGCAGCGGGGCATAGGCGCAAGCGTCGGGGCGCGGCTATCACGCGGCGACTTGTCGGGCAGTCGCCATGCTGCCGTTCGTGTAGTCCCGGCAGGCGTTTGTGTGTGTTAGACTATGTGGCGGCTTGGGTGCGGCACTGAGATTGAGGCCCGTCAGGAGCAGTCCGATGAACTGTTTTCGTCTTCCCGTCCCGTCGCTGGCAGTTATGACAGTGGCCGCATGTGTCCTTGCCGCTATGGCTCCGCCCGCGGTGGCTGCCGGACCGGGGGATGCGAACTGGCCGCAGTTCCGCGGCGCCTTCAATGCCGGGCTGGCTGACATCTCGTCCGCCGACCTGCCGGCTGAGTTTGCCCAAAAGGACTTCCGCTGGAACGTTGAGATCGGCGGCGCCGGTTACGGCAGCCCGGCGGTGTGGGCCGGCCGGGCGTTCCTGCTGACCTGCGACGAAAAGACCGGCCTGCGCCGCGTTGTGTGTGTCGCGGTCGACGACGGGAAGGTTCTCTGGCAGAAGGACTATCGCCTGGGCCTTGTCACGCACAACAAGGACAACAGCCTGGCCGCGTCCACCCCGGCCGTGGACGCCGCTCGCGTGGTCGTCTGCTGGGCATCGCCCAAAGCCGTGATGGTCGTCGCGCTGGACCACTCGGGCAAGGAGCTCTGGCAGCGCGATCTCGGCGGGCATGCAACCGAGCACGGCCCGAGCATCACGCCGATAATCCACGAGGGCACGGTGTATCTTGCCAACGACAACATGGGTCCATCGGCAGTGTTTGCAATCGACGCCGCCGGCGGGCAGGTCAAGTGGCGGGTGGATCGTCCCTCCGGCAGCACGGCGTACGGCACGCCGCTGATATACCGGCCGGGCGGCCAGGCGGCGCCCCAACTGGTGCTGTCGTCCACCGCCGCGGGGCTTGCCGCCTACGACCTCAAGGCCGGCAAGCAGCTATGGAAAGCCGCCCAAGCCAATCCCGAGCGGGTAGTCGCCTCGCCGATTCAGGCGGGCGGCCTGGTCGTCGGCAGTTGCGGCACCGGCCCGCGGGGCAAATGCCTCTTTGCAGTCCGCCCGCCCACCTTGCCGGGCAAAGAGCCCGAGACGGCATGGAAGGTCGAGCGCGACGCGCCATACGTGCCGACGAGCGTCGCCGTCGGCGGGCTGCTGTTCGCCGTGCAGGACACCGGCGGCATAGCGTGTTATCGCATCGCCACGGGAGAGCTTGTCTGGCAGGACAAGCTGCCCGGCAGGTTCTACGGCTCGCCCGTCTGTGCGGCCGGGCGGATTTACGTCATCAGCCGGGACGGCACGATGTTCTGCTACGCCGCGGCCGAGAAGTTCCAGCTTCTCGGCAAGACCAACCTCGGCGAGCCATCCTTCGCCACGCCCGTCTTCGCCGGCAAACGCATGTTGCTTCGCACGCACGGCAGGCTGATCTGTGCGGAAAAAGCGGAGAAGAAGAATTGACCACGGAGACGCAGAGGCACAGAGAGATGAAGAAGCGGATAGAATAAGGGCTTGTGTATTTTCAGCCTGCATAGGAGATACCCATGAGCGCGGACAATGAAGAGGTGCTTATTCCCGTGGGATGGTACGAAGCCCATCAGTGGCAGCGGCTGGAGGAGATCGCCCCGGATGTAAAGAAGATCTGGGAGAGCTACGAGGAGTGGATGACCGTGGCGGTTCGCAAGCTCTCGGCCCCTACGCTGGGGGGCAAGCGATACGTGAAGGTACCCATCGACGTCGAGCAACTCCTGCAATGGTGCCAACAGCATGGCCGCGACGTCGACGCCCGCGCCCGTGCCGACTATGCGGCCGAACTGCTCGAGCAACAGTTGCTCTGACGGCCGGGGCGAGGATGCTTGACCACGGAGGCACAGAGGCTCAGAGGTAGAAAATGCTCAATGCTCAATGTTCAATGTTCAATGCTCAACTGAAAGCCCACCACCGACGTCCCGATCGGGATGATCGATTCTCATCAAACATCGGGCATTGGGCATTGGGCATTGAGCATTGAGCATTGAGCATTGAGCATTGAGCATTGAGCATTAAGCTGTTCTGCCCTCTGCGCCCGCGGTTAATCCTTCCCGCCCTTCCCGCCTTTCCCGTCCTGGCAGGCGTCGAAGAGGTGTTGTTGGAACGCGGCCTGGTTGGGCGGGGCGAAGGCGCCGTACTCGCGGGCGAAGCGGGCGCGGTGGCGCTGTGAGGCGAAGAAGCTGACCACAGGCCAGCCGACCCGGCCGAAACATTCGGCGTCCAGCGGGCCGTCGCCTATGTACATCACGTCGTCGGCTTCCACGCCGTGCTCGGCCAGGACCATGTCAAGCAGTTGGAGCTTGTTGTCGGTCAGCGTGAAGCGGAAGCCGGCCGTGCGGTCGCCGTCCCACCAGAAGTCGTTGGCGCAGATGAAGTCGACGGGGTAGTTCGCCATCGACATCGTCGCCTCGATCCCGGATCGGCAGCCCGAGGAGATCACGCCGACCGGCAGGCCGAATCGCTCGCGGGCGAGTTCCAGCGGCGCCAGCAGGCGCGGGTCGAGCATCGGCTGGGCCCGGCGGGCGTAGAAGCGGGTGTAGTCGTCCAGTTCCTCGCGCGACAGGCCGCGGAACACGAGCGGGTCGAGCATTTCAACGATGCGGGTGATGTGGTGCGGCACGCGCTCGGGCCGACGGAGTGCGGCGCGGTATTCCCGGAACCCGCGCAGCCCGGCGACCGCGATGCGAACGAGCTTGCCGGCCTGCCCGTGCCTGATCGCGCGCAGAACGGCTCTCCGGCAGATGCCCAGGAAGAACGTCTCCTCGAGCATCTCCCGGAGCAACGTTCCGTTCCAGTCGCATAGAACCAGTCGCAACATGCTCAGTCCAGTTCCGGCCAGGCGGCTCTCGGCGGCGATTCGCCCAGTCGCGGCCCGCGTCGCACCCACACGAATCGGCCAGAGGATACCCCATGCAGGCCGCGCGGTTCCAGTCCATTTGCACATAAGCGTTCGTGGTGGCGCGGTGCGGGAAAAAGCGCCTTCGCAGCCGGTGGGGGAGTTGTTAGGATTGTTATGACAAAAAGCTTCGTCAATGACGAGGAGTGAACGAATGCCGATATTCGAATACAAGTGCCGCCAATGCGGGCATGTGACGAGTTTCCTGGAAAAGGCCGGGGCAAAGGGCTCGCACAAGTGCCAGAAGTGCGGATCGGGCAAGACCGTCAAGGCCTTCTCGACCTTCGCCGCCCAGGCCAGCTCAACAAGAGAGGCCCCGGACACATGCGCTAACGCGGGCTCCTGTGCCAGCGGATCGTGCCCGCTGAGCCGGGGGTAGCAGCCGGCGCAGCCCTGCGTAGCCTCGTGCGTAGCAGGGTAGCCGGCAGTCAGTAGCCGGGAAAAGCAAACGGCGGAACCCGGAAAAGCAAAGACGGAACCGGGAACCCGGGAAAAGCAAACAGCGGCGGAACCTGTGCGTCAACGGCGTCGATCAGGGCACTGCCTCCCCAATCCGCATTCCGCAATCCGCAATCCGCAATCACTTCGCCTTGGCGATGAACACCGTCACGGCCCCGCCTGTCATGGGTGTTTCGCTGGGGTTGGCCAGGTTGGCGGGAGTCATCATTTCCAGCACGGCCTGGGGGGCGGGGAAGTCCATTACGGAGTCCACGAGGTACCTGTAGGCGCCGCGGTCGCGAGCGATGATCGCGCCCAGCAGCGGCGCAAAGGCTCGCGTGTATATCCGGTGGCCCAGCCTCAGCAGGCGCTTGCGTGGCCTGGTCAGCTCGAGAACAATCACCAGTCCGCCGGGGCGGACCACCCGGCCCATTTCCGCCAGTGCCGCCACGCGGTCCGTGACGTTCCGCAGGCAGAACGCCGCGATGGCGGCGTCGAAAGTGTCGCTCTCCAGCGGCAGCCTGACCGCGTCGCCGGTCTGCAGGCGGATGCGGTCAGCCAGGCGCGCGGCGGCGAGTTTTCGCCGGCCTATGTCCAGCATTCCCTCGGCCGGGTCTATGCCGACGACCTGACAGTCGGGGCATTGCCGGAGTATCTCGATCGCCACGTCGGCGGTGCCGCAGCCGACGTCGAGGTATCGTCCGCCTGCGCGAGGTTTCATCTTTCGCACGGCCCGGCGGCGCCAGCGGGCGTGCTGGCCGAGCGAAAGGATCGTGTTCATCAGGTCGTAACGCCGCGCGATGCGGTCGAACATCGCGCGGTTGTCCTCGGCCGATAGCAGCGAGTCACGCATTGCGGTGCGGTCCCTTGGTATGCCCGCTGGCCCAGAAGCGGGCGGGGCGGTGCCATCAGACCACAGACCCGCAATTCACGCAAGCGCCGACGGGCGCTATCAGCTTCACGTGAGCGGGATCAAATCCTGGCAGGCTGTTGAGCCCGCTAGGGCGACTGCGATTAGCCACGGGCGCAAGCCCGTGGAAGTGCGTTCATTGATTCGGAGCCCCAGCGGGGCGAATGAGACCTTCAATCGCCCCGCTTCGGGGGCTCTTTGCCTGACATCCGGCGTTCCACGGGCTGGCGCCCGTGGCTAATCGCAAACGTCCCTACGGGACTAAGAACAGCCCCTGCCAAGACTTGCGAACAGCCAGGAAAAACACTCGCTCACAGCTTCACCAGCTTCGTGGCGAGAGGCGGCCGAAGATGCCGGCCAGCCATCTGTAGCTGTGGTCAGCCGTGTCGGCCGGCGCCGTGGCCGGCCTTAGGCCATCGAGGCCGGCGGCGATGGCGCCGTCGCCGTCCGGGCCGGCAGGCGCTGCAACGACGGGTACGGCCGGGGTGCCGGCCTCAGTCGGCACGGCCACGCCGCACAGGCTGGCGGCGATCTCAACCATCTCGTCTTTCTGGGCGTCATTGAGTTGCCCGACTACCTCGGGGAGGTATCGGTCGATCGCGGCGCCGATGACGGCGTATTGGAACCGCCCGGCCGCGCCGCAGTAAGCCTTGAGCTGGTTGGCCAGCGGAAGTGCCAGGATGGTGGCGACCTTCTTCAGCGGCACGCCATGATGCAGGTGCAGGTGTGGATGCGTGGCGGCCGGATGTCGTGGTTGCTCCGCCTGAGCAGCTTCCGGCCGAACCAGCCCAAGGTGCGACACGTCGTCGTGCAGGCATGGGTGCGTGGCGGCCGGCTGTCGTGGTTGCTCCGCCTGAGCAGCTTCCGGCCGAACCAGCCCAAGGCGCGACAGGTCGTCGTGCAGGTGTGGGTGCGTGGCGGCCGGCTGTCGTGGTTGCTCCGCCTGAGCAGCTTCCGGCCGAACCAGCCCAAGGCGCGACACGTCGTAGCCCGTCACTGTTAACGGAGGCTGGGTCTGGCCAGAAAGGCTCGGCGGCAGATTCCTGCTGAGTCTGCCGGCCACCAGGTTTCGGACGTTGCTCATTATCGCATCTCCGTTACTTGACGTCCTGCCGGCCCTGGGGGCGAGCGCGGCGGGGGGCGTCTGGGTCTTCGCTTTCGCACCGAGGCCGCACTGAATCGGGGCGTCTACTTTCGGGCAGGTTTTTCCGGAGCCGCGGCGGGCACCTGATCAGACGCCTGCCTGCCGAGGCCCAGCGTGAACCGCAGGCCGTCCAGTTCCAACTCGACCGACAGCGGCTGGATCCGGATGACCTTCGCGCCGCGAACGGTCGCGCCCACGCCAACCGGCTTGCCGTTAATGATGGCAAGGCTGCCGTTTGGGCCTCGCATGATAGCTCCAAGGCTATAGCCGCCGGGAGCCGTGTGGAAAGCCGGGTCGGCAGGCCTTGTCGCGGGCGACGTCGTCGGGGCCGGCGAAGCCGCCGGGGCGTCGGCCTTCGCCACGACCTTGGCGCCGCCGTCGGACGATTGGACACTTTCATTGGCCGCATCCGCCGGCCTGGTTGTCGGCGACCGCGTCGCGGCTTGCTCGGCATGCTCGACAAGAGCGGCCGGCAGTGCCGCTGCCGCATCCGGCGCCGGTTTAGTCGTGGGCGCTTGGCTCATCGATGGCTCCGCCCGCGGCACGGCCGGCTCGGCAGTGAGCGGCGTGGTTGTCTCCGTAAGGGCATGGGTATCCACGGACGGCCCCGAGGACCCGCCCATGTTGCTCTCAATCTGCTTGTCCAACGCGGTCACATTGTCCGCGGCGTCGGTGCGTATCGCTTGTGCGGACGGCTGCGAGGTCGGGGGCGTGGATGCATGCCGGGCCGCTGTCTGCGCGGGTGGCGGCGCTGGCATGGCTGCCTGAGCGGCCGGGGCGGGCGCGGGATCGGCTTTGGTCACGACCAAGCCCGAGCCATGGTCGGCCCCGACCGCCGGTTGCGGCGTGTTCTGGCCGGGCCGGACCATTGCCCAAATGCCAAGTGCCAGGCAGGCCGCCGCCGTGCCGACAAGCAGGCCCTTGCGTGTTTGTCGGGGCCGACGGATCGGGCTGATCCGCGGACCGTCATGCGAGTCGGACCTGTCATTGCCCGGCTGCCATTGGGACACGTCCAGCCGCGGGCGGTAAGCCTCGGGCGTTGGCTTGGTGCGGGCGGCGGTGGCTGACGCAACGTCGGGAGCCTTGGCGGGCTTCGGCCTGGCCGTCTGGGTGGCCGAGGGCGCGGTCTGCTCGCGGGCCTGGACAGTCAAAACCGGTGCAGGCTGCGCCGCGGCACAAGGCTGGCGCGGTTCGACCGCCGCTACTGCCCGCGCGCAGGGCGGCTCGCTCGGGTCCGCCTTGGTCTCGATCTTCATCTGCGCCTGCCGCGAGGGCTTGTCGTCGGCGTCGATTGCGTTGGTCTTGAGGGTCCCGGCGGAGGCGTCCGCACGTGCCGGGATTTCCGCATTTGCCGGGATTTCCGCATTTGCCGGGGTTTCCGCATTTGCCGGGGTTTCGGCCTGCGAGGGCGCCTCGACCTGTGGCGCTGCCGGCGCTTTTGCCTGGGTTTGCTCGCCGGCCTGCTCGCCGGGCACTCCCCGGCCGATGGATGAGCGGGCCAGGCGGCGGAACGATTCGATGGTCATCTGGTCCTGCTCGGCCAGGTCGAGGTCGTCGTTGGCGCCCTCGATTTGTGCGGCCACGGCGGCATTACCCGGCAGGGGCCCGCCGGCCAGCAGTTCGCGGGCAAGCTCGCGGTAGTCCGTCGCGGCTTTGTTCTTGTCGGCGAACTCGAGGATGCTCGACCCGCTGGCAGGGCACTCCTGCATGCGGACCGTCTCGCGGATGACCGTGCGGAAGACCTTGCCCGGCAGCGCCCTGTGCAACTCGGCAAGGATGAGCTTGCTGAGCCTGGTCCGCGACTCGTAGCGGCAGGCGAGCACGCCGATTAACTCGATGGGGTGTTCGAAGCCGGCGCGGATGTCCTCCAGCGTCGTCAGCAGGATCCGCAGGCCGTCCAACGCGAGGATCGACGGCTCGACCGGAACGATCGCGTGCGTGGCCGCCAGAAGGGCGTTGCCGATAAGCCTGTTGCCCAGCGACGGCGGGCAGTCGATCAGAGCGTAGTCGTACCGCTCCTGGAGCGGCGCCAGGACCCTGCGGAGTTGGCCGCCCTGAGTGGCGCGAAGCTCGTGCGACACGGAGTCCAGCTTGCCGGAAGCCGGGGCAAGCGAAACGCCGGGCGCTACGCCCTCGATGGGCTCAAGCCCGCCGCCACGGATGAGCGCGTCGGCAAGGCGGTTGTCCTCCTCCACGCCCAGCCAGCGGCTCGATGCGGCCTGGCCGTCGAGATCGACCAGCAGCACCCGCTGCCCGAGCTCTCCAAGGGCGGCTGAAAGGTTGACCGCCGTCGTGGTCTTACCCGTCCCACCCTTTTCGTTGACGATTGCAATGGTCCGCATGGTCTGCTCCTGTTAATGCTCCTGTTACTGCTGGATCGAACATCACCGGGCGCCGCCGTCCGCCGCCGGTGAAGACACCACTGCGGTCCCCGCCGGGACCGCTGACGAATACGGGGCAACAAGTGGAGAAGCTCACGGCCTGGCGGCCTGACATTGCCAGTGCAGGGCGCAAGCTTCGATATTGATGGCCGCTCGACAGTGCGGCCTGTTGGGCTGTGCCCGCGCCACGGCGCAGCGCGGATTTCGTAGGCGCCCCCTCGCATGGTGCGCCACCAAAGTGCAAGATAAGATACATTTGCTCTGAAAGGTTGATTATGCCCTTGACGAACTCCGGCGTGCGTGGCACGGCCGTGATGTCCATCAGGCCAATGATCTCGCGGACCTTGAGTATCTCCAGGCCGGAAGTCTCATTGGCCGGCACAAAAGTCAGATACTTCCCGGCCCTGTTCTGCCGCGACTTGCCCACTTCCACTTGTGTTGCCATTGTCCAATCCGCCTTGCTTGGTCAACCGCATCCGAAAATTGCATTCCTCTCGGAAGGGTCGGGACCACCGAGAGGTCAGACTGCGTTACATCTCAAGGAAACCAACTAGCCTCTGGCTGAGGCTTGCTACCCGTCCCCGTACCCGTACCCGTACCCGTGACCAGTCATCGACTAGCAAAATGGGCAACTTTGGTAATTCCGTAAAAATCGCATAATTGCGGATAGCTGGATAAGTTGCATCTTAATATGCGATTCTCGATGGTAGATGTAGTACATGAAGAAGAAAATAAGTAGTGTAGAGGCAATAGCTCAAACTGACCGATTTCGAAAGCCCAGAATGGGCGAAATACTGTTGGCCCTCCGGGCCTGCCGAACCGGTCAGTTTGAGTAATAGGTAGGAAAACAGACGTCGGAAGCCCAGGGACCTGTCCACCGAAGCTTTAGCGAAGGCGGATAGCAACCCCTGGGAAAAAGAGGTCAGACTGCTTTCCTACCGTCTCCGCTGGAGGAACTGCATGGGGCGTCTCAGGAGCATGTCCCGCCAGAACTGGATCTTCGAGTCGGTGTTGGTCGACAGGACGATCCCCCAGAACCATTCTCCAACGCCCTTTGGGAATCCGCCTTCGCCGAGCGGTTTGGCGGGGATTTCGATGACGAGATCAGGGTGCTTGAGGCCCCACTCGATGAAACGCGACGTCTCATCGAGCATGCGCTTTCGGTGCTGCCGCCATGTCTCAGCCAGCCTGCTCATCGAATGTTGCTCCTCCAGCGGACGCCATCAGCAACAAGTTTTCTAATGATACCGGGTCATGCGAACGGGACCAAGTTTGTTTGGCGGTGTTTGTTTGTCGGTTTGTTTTACAGGTTGTTTGGCGGTTGTTTGGCGGTTTTGTGTTTGGTGGTTCCATCCCACCGGTCCCGGAAGGAAAAAGGAAGGGAAAAAAGGTCAGGCCAGACCCCTGATACCTCCTACCGGCTACCGAGGCTGTCCGATAATTCAGTGCGGCGCCAATCCTTGATTATCGAGGCCCGGAAGGGCCGATCCCGGCGCGCCGGGATAGCCGGGCGGTGAGCGTAGCGAATCCCCGGAAAGCTAATCCCGTGGACAATGAGCCCCGACGGGGCGATGGAGGTTCCGGACTCGCCATCGCCCCGTCGGG
>Ga0315285_10007130_pt1 | contig 11489 bp, 16 predicted proteins | sample YL17G09_36_MG_FD_203698 | JGI IMG/M metagenome (GOLD analysis project Ga0315285, IMG submission 203698) | Sediment microbial communities from Yellowstone Lake, YNP, Wyoming, USA - YL17G09_36 | ecosystem: Environmental > Aquatic > Freshwater > Lake > Sediment | place: USA: Wyoming | collected... | reverse complement strand
AAAAAAAAAAGGTCGACGGGCACCCCATGGCATCATTCCTCGCTGCTCGGAGGAAGCCTCACGACCACCCCCTTCTCCCTCGCCTGCCTCTCGACCTCGGCCCGCAACTGCCTCTCGAACTGTGTTCGCTGCTCGCGCTCGCCCTCGAGGCGCTCGGCCTCGATGGCGGTGACCCTGAGAGATTGGTTGGTTTGTTTTGTCGGTAAAAAGGGAAAGAGAGAAGCGGTGGTGTCAGCCGAGAAACCCGAACGAGAAGGAGCCTCAGCCTCTCTGTCTTGGCTCGTTTCTCTCAAGGCTCTCTCTCTCTCTCGCCCTCCTTCCCCTCTTACTTTTCAAAGTATGAGAGGAAGGCTCTTACTTTTCATAGAAGCCAGTCTTGATCATGAAGAGCTCCATGAGCCCTCCGGCCTGATTGATTGGCGAAGTGAGTGAAGCGGAGAGGGAAGGACACGTTGAGAAATTACTTTTTTTTGTACGTCGTCGAGGTCGAGGTCGAGGTCCGTCGAATGTTTCTCTCGATCGAAACCAAAAAGCACCTCCACCCTGCGCTCTCCGTTCTCTCTCCCTTTCGAATTTCTTTCGGAAGCCGGACGAAGTGCCCTCACCACAAAGCAGATGCCGGCTATCTTGGCGTAAAACACCGGAGGGTGCGCTATTGGTGGCATCGAGCAGAAGACGCCAATCGAGCTCGAGTTTTTCTAGCCGAAAAGGAAAAGAGAGAGTGATTTTTCCTCTTCGACCTCTTTCAAACTCTTCATCGCCTACCAACCTCTGCTTCCGATGATGATTTTTTTTGTTTTTGTTTGGAAAGTAACACACACAACCCGACGGAAAAGAAAATAGAAAGTGAATAGTGGAAAACAAGGGGAAAACGAACAAAAAAAAAAGAGGCTGCAAGTTCATTTCAGGGTTCTGTTTCTCTCGCTCACTCGTTTCGTTTGCTCTCGCTCTCGCTCTCGCTCGCTTCTGGTGGCGGGTGGGGGGAGGGGGGCAACGTCAGGACAAAATGATCGGTGTGGCTGCGCGTCTTCTTCTTTCTTTCCGGTCATGGAAGAGAGAGATTCGGAGATTCGACGTCTCGAACAAAAAGGAAAAAAGGGGGGCAAAAAGAGAGGGGAAACTTCAAAAAAATGAAACTCCCGCGTGCCTCCGTTGCCCCTTCCCTTTCTCTCTCTCTCTCTCCCTCTCCCTCTTTTTCTCCAGCAAACCTCTCTCTCTCTCTGTGCCTATCCCTCTTCCCTCTCTTCTCTATAATCTATCCCATCGCGTACTTGCGCGTCCACTCGCGGGCCGTCTCCTCGTACCGCGCCCTGTCCGTCTTGTAGATGTGCGCGATCTCCGGCACCAGGGGGTCATCGGGGTTAGGGTCGCACAGCAGCGAGCAGATCGAGAGCAGCACTTTCGACAGCGTCAGGGCGGGCGACCACTGCTCCTTGAGGATGTCGAGGCAGATGGAGCCCTGGGAGTTGATGTTGGGGTGGTAGACCTGGGGGGGGGGAGAGGAGGAGAAGGGGGTTTTGGGATTCCGGAAAGAAGGAGAAAGAAGCAGAGGTGAGCAAAAAGAAAAAAAGGAAGAGGAAGAAAAAAAAAAGTTTTTTCCTTCTTACCTTGGTCTGGAACTGGACCTTCGGGGGCTTGAACGGGTAGTCCGGCGGGAAGTGGATCATGACGAAGAAGACGCCGCCTGTGTAGGGGGAGTCGGAGGGTCCCATGATGGTTGCCTGCGGGGGGTGGGGTTAAGGGAAAAAGAGAGAGAAGAAAAGGTTTTTTTTTTCCCGAGGTCGAGGGTGGAAAGCGATCGTGGTGGAGGTGGTGAGCTTGATGGAGATCGACAAAAACGGCCGCGCAGCTCTTTTGTTCTTTCTGGAATTTTGTTCCCTCTCGACTGGAGAGGAGCACAGTGCAACGTCGGCTCCACGCTGGAGGGAGCGAAAAGCCGAGCAGGGCAACAGAAGCGAGCGTGGTCGCGAGAGAAAAGGTGAACGGCATCGGTTCTTTTTTTTCCTTTTTCGCCGTCGTCGTCGACGGCTCTTCTCCTTCTCTCTCTTCTCTCTGAAGATGAATGAACGCACCTGCCAGTGGAAGAGGTCGTCTCCCGCAGGCCCTGCGGAGCAAGACGTCGGCGGGTCCTTCTGGAGGTCTTGCAGCTCCTGTTTTGTGTTTTTTCATAGGCGAGAGGGGCAAACGGTGAGACAAGGCTCTCTTTTCGATCAACTCAACAGCGATGCGCCTCGGCTCTCTCTCGATGGGTTTTTTCCCCTCTTTTGCCTTTTCGTTTCGCCCCCCCTCTGGAACCGAAAAACCCTCCCTTCCAGCGACAGGCGACGGGGGCCAGGGAGAGAGCACTCGATGCAGCGTCATCTCGAAGTCGCAGCGGCGATCCAAAGAGGCTCAGCGCAGAGGGAGAGCGCCATGAGAGGTGCGCCCCAAGAGGAGAAAGAAAGGCGCTGAAGAAGAAGAGCATCGGGTCTCGACGTTCCTCTCTTTTTGTTTTTCTCTCGTGCTCTGGTGCTGCTATCGCCTTCCCAGTGGTCCGTACCTTGGAGATGCGCTTGGACGCCATCGGAGAAGAGAGAAAAAGGGGGAAAGAAAGAAGAAGACAAGGGAAAGCAAGAGAAGAAGAGCTGGTCTTTGTTTTCGTTTCTTTTTGTTTTCGAGGTGCAGAGAGAAATGGTGGAAAGACCAGGACCTCGACTCTCTCACCTCTTTCATCAGAATCACGTTTTCTCTCCCTCTCTCTCTCCGTTTACACGTTCCCGCCTCCCGTCGTCTCTCTGAAACCGAAAAAAAACCAAATGACCTAGTGCGCCTTCCCGAGCTCGACCTTCCTCGCGCTCGCGGCCCTCCTCGCCGCCAGCGCCGCCTCCGCCGCCCCGGCCACGCTCCACACCCCGCCGACGACGGCGCACGCCGAGGCGACGAACGACGCGAGCGACGGCCTCGCGACCGAGTGCCTGACCCGCAGCGGGCTCACGTCGTAGAAGAAGAAGACCCCGGGGGGGTCGAAGCCATCTCCCGCCGGGGAGCGCACGTGCTCGGCCACGGAGAACGAGGACGACCACGTTGTGACCTCCTTCCTCTGCTTTCCCTTCTGGTCCCGCTCCCTCTCGGAGGAGGGGCTCCCGCCTTGGCCGTCGGAGCTTTGGTCGAGCGCCGAGTCCACAAACTGCGTGTGGGTGGTGGGCACGACCTTGACAAAGTACTGGACGGCGCCGGCCCTCCTGCCCGTGGCCGGGTTGGCGCCGGCCGTGGCGCCCGCTGCGGCGGCTGTGGCGAAGGGAGAGAAAGGGAGTGGTGTTGTTTTTTGTTTTCGAGTGATTTTGTTTTTTGAGTTTTCGTCGTTTCGTACCTCGACCTTGGCCCCGAAAAGAGGGGAAAAAGCTCGAAAACTTCAAAAGCCTCTCTTACCTGCGTCCGGCGACGCCCCGTTCATCGCCGCGAGCATCGCCGCAGCGGCCCCAGCCCCACTCGGAGCGGGCCCGGGGGCCGAGCTGGCTTCGGAGGAGTAGTGCGCTCCGTCGAGCGGCGAGTGCTGTCCAGGGTAGGGCGGACCGAAGCTGAGCTTGTTGACGGTGTGCGAGACGTCGATCTCGTTGCCGGTGAAGGGGGAGAGGTCGTGCGTGTGCCCCATGGGCCCGTTCCAGGATTTGCTTTTTTATATATATTTTATAGAGCGAAGAAGAAGAGGAGGAGGAAAAAGAAGAAGGAGGGGGAAATGAGCTGCTGCTTTCCCTCTCTCTTTCTCTCTCTCTCTCTCTCTCGAAAAGAGAGGGGAAAAAACTCAAAAAAAAATAAAAACGCACCCGGGAGCGATGTGGAAGGACCCAGCCACCTTCGCAACCCGCAGGCTGCCCCACACGTGGCACCCCTCCCCTCTCTGCTGCAGGACCTCCTCGTGGTGCCCCTCGTCGTGGCACTGCTTGATGGTCAAGGGGTCGGGAAGCTTCCACCTGCGGAGGCGGTAGGCGGCCCTGACGTCGTCGCACGTCGCGCAGCAGCGCGGCGGGTCGGGCTTCGTCTCTCCGCTCGCGGCGCCCGCTGCTCCCGCTCCTGCCGCTCCTGTCGCTCCCGCTGCTCCGGTCGCGTCGCCCCCTGTGGTCGCATTGGCCGTCGCCGCGGACGGGGGGATCTCGGTGGGGCCCAGCCCCGCTCCGTAGCAGCTGCCGCAGCTCGCGGTCCCGTCGTTGGGCAGCAGGCTCGGCTTGTTCGCGGGCCCCATCTCGACTTTCTTGACCCCGCCCTCGTCGTCGGGCAGGAAGCCGTGGCCCGAAGGGTCGATCCTCCTCTTGTGCACGTGGTGGGAGACGTCGAGCTCCGAGGTGCCGCCGACGTCCATCGCGTCGAGCGTCAGCCACGAGCACGGGAGCTTGTGGAACGTCAGGTCGAACGTGATGTCGAGCGCGGCGGAGCGGGTGGCGTCGACGCTGAGCGTCGTGGTCGGCTTGCCGTGGAGGTAGTGTTCTGCAATGTTGAAAGTTTTTTCGTTTTGTTTTGCTTTGTTGTCAGCGAGCTGGTTTCGAAAGAGAGGGGCACGGGGCGAGAAGAGAGAGAAAGAAAGAGAAGCGAGCGAGCGTGGGGGTAGAGTTTTTTTTTTTTTTTTTTCGCGATCTCGAAGGGAAAAAAAGCTTTCGCCTTGTCTCTCCAACCCAAGACTCACTGAGCTCGCCGAAGAACAGGAGCACCATGACCAGCGCCGCGACGGCCGTGACCATCCCCCCGGAGGCAGAGCGGACCACGAAGTCCTCGTCGAGGTGGCCGAAGAAATCGAGAGCACGGAGCGAAGTAATTGCCTTTTTCGATGCCATCGACCCGCCGCCGCCGCCCTTTCCTCCTCCGCTCCCTCCCCCTCCTCCTCCGTTCCTCGACAGTCTCCTCTGCTGCTGCGGTGGCGCGGGAACGCCCGAAGACGCCGCGTGCAGCGAGATCGGGCGGTGTTGCACGGTCTGCTGATGGTGGAGTTGCTGAGGAGGAGGGGGAGCGGAAGAGTACGCCGACGACGGGGTTTGGTGCTGATGCTGCATCGTCGCCTGCTGCTGCTGCTGCTGGTAAGGCTGCTGCGGCGGCGGCTGCTGCTGCTGATTCTGATACTGTTGCGGCTGCTGCGGCTGCGGCTGGCCGTACGCCTGGGCGAAGGCGCCCGGAGGGGGCTGGGAGTTCAAGTAATCGCCCATCTTGCTTCTTTCTTTTTTTTTTTTTTTTTGAAAATGACGCAGAGTCTTTGCAAAGGGAAAACAAGAACGGAAACTCCTCCGCTCTTCTCTCCCTCTTCTTCTTCTTCTTCCGCTTCTCCTCCTTGTTCTCCCCTCAAGGAGAAGAAGGTTGCCTCTCACCCCCTCCCGCCGCCGCTAGCAGCCGCCGCCGCCATGAGAGCCCTCGCGTCGGCCCTCGCGGCCCGCGCCGCCCTGGCCTTGAGGGCCTCCCTCGAGGGGACGACGGAGAGGGGGGACGCAGCGGCGGCGGCGGCGAGGCCCCCGTCCTCGCCGCCGCCGCCGCCGCCGTAGCCGAGCTGCTGCGAGGTCGACGCGCGGCGCCGCCCCGAGAAGTGGAATGTCGCTGTTCTCTCGTCGTCCTCCGACCACAGGCAGATGTGACTGCTGGCTGCCGGCGCTGGCGGCGAAGGTGAAGGCGGAGGTCTGGACAGCGGCGACCGAGGAGGAGGAGGAGCCGCCGTTGTTGCCGCCGCCGCAGCCGCCGCTGCTCCCCTGCTCGTCCGCGGGCTCGGGGAGGCGGAGGGAGCGGCGGGTGAAGAGAGGGAGCTCAAAGTCAAGGAAGCGAGGCGGTGAGAGAGAAGAGGAGGAGCAGCAGCAGCAGCAGCAGCGGCAGCAGCAGCAGCAGCGGCAGCAGCGTCCTTTGTCTTCTTCTCCTCCTCCTCCTTCTTCTGCGCGACCACGGCGAGGAGCTCCGTCAGGCTCCTGGAGACGGACTCCGCCGCGAGCCTGAGGTCCTCCTCGAGCGGGGCCGTTAGAGAGATTGCCGAAGAAGAGGAGGAAGAGGAGAGAGAGGAGAAGGAAGAGCGCCTCCTCGGAGGAGACGGAGCAGCGACGGCGCTCGCTCTCCTCCCCTTTGCCGTCGCTGCCGCCGCCGCCGCCGCCGCTGCTGCTGCTGCTGTTGCCCTTCCACCGCTGCGGATCAGGGCCCCCTCGGCCCTCGACGCCACCCACAGCAGGCTCGAGAGGGCCCCGGCGGCAGCTGCCCCGACGCGAGATGCCTCGTCCGCGGCCTCGGCGGCGGCGGCGCGGGCTCCCGCGGCCTCGGCCTCAAGCTCGGCGAGCTTTCCTTCCGAAGGCGGCGGCGGGGGCGCGGGCGGGGGCGGAGGTCGAGCGGGCGGAGCTGCTCCCGCCGCCGCCGCTCCTTGTTCCCTCATTTCGTAGCTGTCCCTGCTCGCCTCCTGCTCCCCGACAGAGGGAGGCGATGAGGATCCAACGCCGTCAGAGGGAGAAGGAAAAGAAGGAAAAGAAGAAGAAACGGGATCGGCGGCAGCGGCGGCAGCGGCCTCGGCAGCGGCGGCGGCGGCCTCGGCGGCGTCTGCCTCGGCGGCCCGCCGCAGCAGCGCCGCGGCGCCCTCCTGCACAGCCCTCCAGTGCGCCGCGATGAGCTCGCCGCACCCGGCCGTCCGCTGCTCCCTGGGAATGCCGGCCAGGGACCTGAGGCGCACCAGGATGGCCTCGGCGGCCTGGACCCGCGGGAGCAGCTCGGCGACGGGGGGGAGGGGGGGGCCGCCGCTGCCGGGGCCGCTGCCGCCGCCGCCGCCGCTGCGGCTCCCGGGAGTCGCGAGGGTTTCGCTGCCGCTGCCCCAGTCTCCCCCGTCGCCGTCGTCGTCGTTGCTCGCCCACGCGGCTCTCAGCGACCGGGCGCGCTCGGTCGAGGCCGCGGCCTCTGCTCGCTTGCGCTCGGCCTCTCGGGCGGCGTCGAGCTCGAGGTCGGAGACCTGTTTTTTTGGTTTTTTATTTTCCCGTTGAAATGAGGGTTTTCGGGGTGTCGCTGCTCCTCGTTCCCGCCACTCTCTTCGCCGGCCTCCCCCCTCCCTCCCGGAAGAAAACCTACCTCCCTCTGCCTCGCCTCGAGCCTGCGCCCCCACGTCGCCGAGCTCGCCTCCGCGGCCCTCCTCCCGCGCGCCAGCTCCGCCTCCGCCGCGCAGCGCGCAACCCGCGCCTGGTATGCAAACGCCGCGAGGGCGGCCGAGTCCGCGGCGTGGCCGTCCTTCTCGGCCTGGGCGGTGCGAACCGAGGCCAGGGTGGCCTCGTGATCGCGACTGTGTGACGGGAGGAGGATCAGGAGAGAGGGAAAGGGGGTCAGCGGGGGGGGGGAGGAAGAAAAGCAAAAGGGTCGCACCTCAGGTGGAAAAAAAATCTCTCTCAACCCTTTTTTTTCTCTATCCAACCCTTTTTTTTGGTGGCTTCCATGTCAACTCACCGCGTTCTTTCTTCAAGCAGCTCGTACAGCCGCTGCCTCGCCGAGTCGCCATCCAGCGTCGCCTCGCACGCGCGAAGCTTCCCCTCGAGCTCGGTGACGCGCGCCGCCGCCGGGGAGAGTGCCAGCTGGAGCTGCCGCGGCGTTGAGGAGGAGGAGGCGGAGGCAGCCGAAGCGGAAGCCGAAGAGGAGGTCGTCGCGTTTGCGTCTGCGTTCGCGTTTGCGACGGCGACCTCCCTCAGCCCCGCGGAGGCCTCGGCGACGTCCAGCCGCAGCCTCCGCAGCTTCAGCTCGAGCCTTCCGGCTTCCTCCCTGGACGCGTCGAGCGCCGAGCGCTTCGCGGCGACCTCGGCGCGGAGCCTCGCCGCGTCCGCGGCCTGGAGCTCGGCGCCGCTCAGCAGCAGCGTCGAGGGCGACGAGGAGGAGGAAGCAGAAGGAGACGCTCCTCCTTCTTTCGGGCCGCTTTCCAAAGCGCCTGCTCCTCCTCCTCCTCCGCCTCCTCGGGCTGCTGCGAGGGAGGCCATGAGCGAGGTGCGCTCGCGCTTGACACGGGCGAGCTCCTCGGCCTGTCGCGTTTTTGGTAGGTGCGATTTTATTTTTGAGTTCTGGGAGTCAAACGAAGAAGCCCGCAAAGAGCCTCAAGGAGCGCCCTTGTTCTTTCGCTCTCTCCCTCTCTCTCTCCCTCTGCCTCTCTCTCTCTTACCACTTGCTCCTCCTCAGTTTTCTCCGCATCGAACGAGGAGCGACGGTCCATGGCCTGTCGCTTCCCCTGCGGCGACGGCGAGCGAAGAGCAACGGAAGCAGAAGCGTTTTTCCTTCCTCTTCCTCCTCCTCCTCCTCCTGTACTCCATCCTCCTCCAACGCTGCCGCTCTCCCCGAGCAGCTCCGCGAGCTCCGGCGCCGCCTCAAGCAGGGCGTGGCGCATGCGCAGGCGCGGGAGCTCGACGGGAGCGGGGGACATGGCGTCTCCGTCCGTCGATGCTGCTGCGTGCGGTGATGGCGCGCCTCCCGCGAGGAAGCGCGGGAGGACGAGGAAGACGAAGGGTTTTGGATAAAAATAGAAAGAGGAGAAAAATGTCTTTTTTTTCTTCTTTTTCCGGCCGAAAAAGTTTTTTGCGTCAGCTAAGCTGGTGTTCACTAGTACAAAAAAAACCAATTCAATCTTTCGACGCCTCCCGCCACCGCCACTGCCTCTCTCTCTTTCTTCGATACTTCGGGATAAGAAGACTCTCTTTCAAAAGAGACAATCTGAAAGCCGACGAGAGGAATCGCGGGCTCCGAAGACTTTTTTAGTCGTCCGATTTGATTCCAAACGAAAAAAGCCTCTCGTGCGTCTTTCTTTTCCTTGGAACTCGCGACTCGACTCCTTCCCGACCCCTACCCCCAATGTCGCTCGTCTCCATCGCCGTCGCCCCTCGCCGCCGGGTTTCGCTCTCCTCCGCCATCAACAACGCCATCGACGGGGACCTGGGAGACTCCGTGCTGGACCTGTTCGTGCGCGTCGCCATAGTGGCCGAGGTGTTTGTGGCCATGTCGCTCGTGATGAGCAGCTGAGAGAGAGGTTTTTTTTTACCCCCTCTTCCGCCGGCCTCCTCTGCTCTTCATTTCTTCCTGCTTCATTCGTCTTCGTTCTGCATTCTTTATCTTCGTTCGCTCTTCTCCACTCCACCACTGCTTCTCGAATGCGCGCCGCATTTTCGTCGAGCGCGCGCTCGGCGTCTCGGCGACCCGTGATGTCCGTGTCGGCGACGGCATCGGCGGCCTCGGCGGCTGGGCGCAGCAGCGCGGCGCCGAATTCGCGATGCCGGATTCGGCAGCCGCCGTCGCCGCCGTCGCCGTCGCCGGCTAGCCTCGTCGCCGTTCGACGACCTTCCCTTCTTTCTTCTTCTTCTTCTTCTTTCCCTCCAACGACCACCACTCGCACCGCGGCCCTCCCCGCCGCCGCCGGCTCCCTGGCCCTCTTTCTCACCCCGGGGGCCCTCGCGCTGGTATGGGCCGCCTTTCTGGGAAAGGGAAACGTCGGCGACGGGCTCAGCAAGGCCCTGACGCTTGTCTCGCAGGGCTACTTCCAGCCCGACGTCGGGGGCGCAAACATCCCGTCCGCCACGGGGGAGCTCTCGGACCTCGCCGGCGACGAGCCGCTGTTCAAGGCCCTCTACCAGTGGTTCATCGATAACGGCGGCGTCTTCAAGCTCGCGTTCGGGCCGAAGGCGTTCATCGTCGTCTCGGACCCGGTCGTTGCGCGGCACCTGCTCAAGGAGAACGCGTTCAACTACGACAAGGGCGTGCTGGCCGAGATCCTGGAGCCGATCATGGGGAAGGGGCTGATCCCCGCGGACCTGGAGACGTGGAAGCCGAGGAGGAGGGTGCGTTAATTTTTTTCTTCTTCTTCGTTTTCGTCGGAAGAGAGAGAGAGAAGAAAGAAGAAGAACAAGAAGAAGACTCACTTTTCTTTTCTTTTCTGACCTCGCCCCCCCCCCTCTTTTCTTCTCTTCTCTTTTCTTTCTCTTTTTCTTATTCTCTTCTTCTCTTCAATGAATTACAGGCCATCGTCCCGGCCTTCCACCAGGCCTGGCTCGGCGCGATGACCCGCATGTTCGGCCGCGTCGCCCTCTCCTCTGCCGACAACATCTCCCGCGCGATCGACGACGCCTCGGCCTCCGGCTCCGAGAAAGAGGCCGTCATCGACATGGAGGCCGCGTTCCTGTCGTTCGGCCTCGATGTCATCGGCCTCGGCGTGTTCAACTTCGACTTTGGGAGCGTCACCGCCGAGTCGCCCGTCATCAAGGCTGTGTACGGCGTCCTGAAGGAGGCCGAGCATCGCTCCACCTTTTACATCCCCTACTGGAACGTGCCGCTGTCGGCGGTGCTGGTGCCGCGGCAGCGCAGGTTCCGCGCCGACCTGGCCGTGATCAACGCGTGTCTGGACGACCTGATCGAGGGTGAGAAGAGTTTTTTTTTATTTGTCTCTTTTTCCAGAAAAGAGGGAGAGACGAGAGAGCGAAAGATAGGGGGAAAAGGGCGAGAAAAACCTTTCGACGAAAACCTTTTGAAAGGAAAAAAAACTCACCCTCTCTCTCTCTCACCTCTCCTACAACTCAAACCTGCGACTTAAAAAAAAAAAGGCGCCCGAGCCACCCGCGACGAGCAGGACCCCGAGGCCCTCGCCTCGCGCGACTACGGCTCCGGCGAGGTCGCCGACCCCTCGCTGCTGCGCTTCCTCGTCGACGCGCGCGGTGCCGACCTGGGCGACCGCCAGCTGCGCGACGACCTGATGACGATGCTGATCGCCGGGCACGAGACCACCGCCGCGGTGCTGACCTGGGCGCTGTTCAGTCTCGTCGAGAGCCCCGAGAAGATGCGCAAGGCCGTGGCGGAGGTCGACGCGGCCTGCGGGGACGCCCCGCCCGCGACGGTCGAAGACGTCGCGGGGAAGCTCCCCTACGTCAGGGCCTGCCTCGCCGAGTCGCTGCGGCTCTACCCGCAGCCCCCGATCCTGATCCGGAGGGCCCTGAGCGACGACGTTTTGCCCGCCGGGCTGAACGGCGCGCCGGGGGGCTACCCCATCGGGGCGGGCGCGGACCTGTTCATCTCCGTCTACAACCTGCACCGCTCGCCTCACCTGTGGAGGGACCCCGACGCCTTCGTGCCCGAGCGCTACAGCGAGAGGTTCGAGAACGCGGGTTTCGACGGGAAGTGGGCGGGCTACGACCCCTCCGCGCTCTCTCCCTCTGCGATGTACCCGAACGAGGTCTCGAGCGACTTCGCTTTCATCCCGTTCGGCGGCGGCGCGAGGAAATGCGTCGGGGACCAGTTTGCCGTCGTCGAGGCCGCGAGCATGCTGGCGGTGCTGCTGCGCCGGTTTGAGTTTTCGTTTCCCGAGGGAGGGCCGGGGGCGAGAGGGGTCGGGATGGCGACCGGCGCGACCATCCACACGGCCAACGGGCTCAATCTGGCCGTGAGGAGGAGGGTCGGGGTGGAGGTGGACGAGGTCGCCGCGGCGAGGGCGGTGGCGAAGAGCGTCGTGGGAGAGGCGGCGGTGACGGCGGCGAGCTGACTTTATTTATTTATTTTTATTT
>Ga0315285_10007127_pt1 | contig 11493 bp, 9 predicted proteins | sample YL17G09_36_MG_FD_203698 | JGI IMG/M metagenome (GOLD analysis project Ga0315285, IMG submission 203698) | Sediment microbial communities from Yellowstone Lake, YNP, Wyoming, USA - YL17G09_36 | ecosystem: Environmental > Aquatic > Freshwater > Lake > Sediment | place: USA: Wyoming | collected... | reverse complement strand
GACCGCGCCGCACCGCTCAACGCCTCGAACAGCCGGTAGGCCCCCTGCGCCTCGGCCCGCCGGCCCTGCTTCTCCAGCACGGCTCCCCGCAGGCGAAAAACCCGGGGGAAACTCAGGCACTGGAAAGGCAGCTCAACGCCCGGCTGAGGCGCCGGGTAGGTGTCCAGCAGATCCCCAACCTCGCTCGCCCGCCCGGTTTCCACCAGCGCCCAGGCCAGCAGCACATTCACGGGCTCCGCGGAGCTCGCCGGCGTCTGCGCGTAAAGCTCTTTGAGCGCCGGCAGCGCGGCCCCGAACTGCCCGGCCCATAGCAGCGCGTAGGCCAGCGCCGAGCGCTTGACGCTTCCCAGCGCGGGCTCGGGAAAGGTGCGCTCCGCCCGCACGGCCCATTCCGGCGCACCGGCCTCCGGCCCGGCCAAATACTGGCACACCCGCGCCATCAGCCCCGCCGCCGGGTCCCGCGCCGCAGCCGCCGCGCGCGCTGCGTACTCCCGGGCGCGCACGCGGTCGCCTGCGTCCAGGCTCCAGACGGCCATCTGCGCCCAGGCCCGCGCGCTCGGCGCCCCCTTCGTCAGCCCCTCCAGCCGCGTCGCCGCTTCCTTCCGCCGCCCCGTCAGGTATTCCCACTCGGCGCGCCGGAGTTCCACCAGCGGGTCTCCGGAGGCCTTCCGCACCTCGATGTACTTCGCGAACAGCTCATCGGCCGCCGCCCGCTTCCCCGGCATCAGCCGCGCCCAGGCAACCTTGTACGGCTCTCCTCCCCCAAGAAATGATGGGTCCTTCCGCCACGCCTCCAGATAGTGCCGCTCGGCCTCGGCGAAGCGTCCCAGGTAGTAGTGAACGTCCCCAAGCGAGTCCAGGGGATTGGCGTCCTCCGGGCGCAGCGCGGCGTAGCGCCGCAGGCTCTGGGCAGCGCCCTCCAGATCCCGGGTGTAACTCTGCGCGTAGCCCAGTTGGTTGAGCACCAGCGCATTGTCTGGGTCGCGCGCCGCGGCCTGCTGGTAGGCCCTCACGGCGCCGGTGTACCGCCCCAGGGCCACTTCCAGAGAGCCCAGCCTGACCAATGCCTCGGATTCGGCCGGCGCGACTTGCGCCAGCGCCAGCAGAGCGCGCTGCTGGCCCGCGCGATCACCCGCCAGCGCCGCCTCGAGCACAGCCAGCCGCGCGCGCTCGATCGGCGCAACCCGCTCCCCTAGCCGCGCAGCCTGGGCCGCCACGCGCCTCGCCCCGCTGGCATCGCCCGCCACGGCCAGCCGCTCGGCCCACGCCAGATAGGCCGCCCCGAAGTCCGCCTCCGCCGCCACCGCGCGCTGGAAGGCCTCCCCGGCGGCGCCCGCATCGCTGGCGGCCAACCCCTCCACGTACCCCCTCAGGGCTGCCTCGTTCGAGACCCCCAGAGCCCGGGTCTGCCACTTCAGTTCCCGCGCCGCCGCATGGGCCAGCGCCAGAACGCCCCCACCAGCCGGGGCCCGCGCCGACACTCGCGTCACCACGCGCCCGCGGCTGCCGTCCTCGAGGACCGCTTCCAGGCGCAGGCCGGCGCCGGCGCGTGCGAAGTACCCGTGCAGCACGTGGCTGGCCCGCGTCCCCGGAACCTCCCGCAGGCTCCCCAGGGTGAAAGCGTGCGCGCGGGCGGATCCCGCGACCTCGAGAACCAGGACTTCCGCCAGACCCCGGCTCATCCACTCGAGACCCGCTTCGGCCGCCAGGTTCTCAAACGGCAGGACGGCGATGCGCTGGTAAAGGCTTTCTTGCTTCGCGCAACCCGCCACTAGCAGGCACAGCGCCAGACCAGCCAGCCGGCCAGGAAGGCGCTTAGAGGACACGCGGTTCCAGGGCCATCAGCTCTTTGAACTCAGGCAAGTCCCGCAGCGCCGCGAACTCGGGCTCCTCGATGAACTTCTTCTTGTCCTTGAAGCCCTCTTCCAGCGCCTTGCGGATGTACTGCAGCGCCCGGTCGCTCACCCCCGCCTGGGCGTAGATCTTGGCCACGTAATAGTGGTACTTGGCCCGCTCCTCAACGTTGCGCTCCTGCAACATCACCCCGTAGCTGCTGCGGTGCTCGAAGACCTCGGGATCGAGCGCCAGCGCCTGTTGATAGGTTTTGGCGGCTTCCTCGTACTTTTTGCGCGCGAAGAGCGCCGTTCCCAGGTTGCTGTAGATCGAGCCGGAGTTCGGCGCCAGCTTCAGCGCCTTCCGGTATTGAGAGATGGACCGCCGGTAGCTCTTCTTCGCGTAATACACGGTCCCGATGTTGTTGACCGCCTCGGCGTACTTGGGATTGAACTTCAAGGAGCGCTCGTAGTGCTTCTTGGCCGTGTCCAGTTGCATCAAATGGTGGTAAGCGATGCCGAGCTTGTTCCAGATGACGGCCGAGTTCTGCGGCGCCCGCTTGTATGCTTCGATCGCCTCCCGGTACATCTTGCGGGCCATGTAAATGTCGCCGCGTTTCTCCGGGGTTAAGGCGGATGTGTCGGCGGCTGGCGGCGTCTGCGCGCCCGCCACGCCGATGAACAGCCAGATCGCTACAGCCAGCAGGGTGACACCGCTTCGCACCATGACGGGCCCCTTTCGCTACAAGCCTATTTAAACACACCCAGCAACCGCCGGAAGAAGCCTTTTTTCTTTTCCTGGGGCTTGTCGGCCGCCTGCGGCGGGGGCGGCGGCGCCGGTGCCGCGCCGCCGGAACGCAACCCCGGAGGCGGCTGCCCGGAGGGCGCTAGCGGGAACGCCGGCGGCTGGACGGAAGCCGCCACCGCAGGCTGGCCGGCCGGCGCCTCCCAGAAAGCGATACGCGTGCCGCCGCCCCCATGGAGCCGGCAGCTCGCCAGGGGCTGGGTCCCCGTGATGAACACCTCGGTCCGCACGTTCGGGCAGGCGCGCGTGGCCAGCAAGCCCGTGGCCGCGTCGATCTCCATGCTCACCACCCCGTCCGGCGGCGTGAACTCGCTGACCGTCCGGTACTCGCGATACTGGTGGGCGCGCTTCATGAACTCGGTCCAGATAGGCAGCGCCGAGTGCGCACCCTCCAAGTTCAACTCCCGGTTGTCGTCGAAGCCCACCCACACCACGCACAGCAGCCTGGAGGTGAAGCCCGCGAACCAGCCGTCGCGAGAGGTGCCCGTCTTCCCCGCCGCCGGCAGCAAGAAGCCCCGCCCGCGCACTGCTGCGCCGGTCCCGCTCCGCAGCACTTCCTCCATCAGGTTGACCATCACGTAAGCCACCCGCGGATCCAGCACCGGCTTCCGCTCCGGCCGGTGGCGGTAAATCACGCTCCCCGCCCGGTCCCGGATCAGGTTGATGAAGTGCGGCTTCGCGTAGACGCCCCGGTCGGCGAACACCGTGTAGGCTCCCGCGATCTCCAGCGGCGTCACCTCGTAGGCCCCCAGCGCAATGGCCGGCGTCGGCTGGATGTTCAGGTTCATGCCCGCACGCTGCGCCAGTTCCTCGACCGCCCCGTAGCCGACCATCTCCGCCACCTTCACCGTCGGGACGTTCATCGACTTGGCCAGGGCCTGCCGCAGCGTGACCTCGCCGTGGTACTCGCGCTTGAAGTTCTCCGGCGCGTACGGCTTGTTCTCGAACCAGAAGGTGGTGGGTTGGTCCAGCAGGAGCGTGGCCGGAGTGAGGGGTCGCTGGCCGCCGCTCAGGGCCGTATTCAAGGCCGCGGCATAGACGAAAGGCTTGAACGAGGAGCCCGGCTGCCGCTTGGCCAGCGCCCGGTTCAACTGGCTGACCCCGTAATTGCGTCCCCCTACCAGCGCCTTCACCGCCCCGCTGTCCGGATCCAGGGCGATCAGCGCCACCTGCACTTCCGGGGTGTCCTCCCGGCGGAACCGCCGCTGCCGGCGCAGCCGCTCGTCCACCTCCTGAAGTCCGCTGCGCACCGCCTCGGCGGCCTCCCGCTGGAGGTTCATGTCCAGCGTGGTATACACCCGGTAGGTGTCCGACTGGAAATCATGGTTCTGGAACTGGGCCTGCAACTCGTCGTGCACCAAGTCCACGAAAAACGGCGCTTCGCTGGATTCGACGGCGCCCGGCGCCAGCCGCACCGGCGTCGCCTGCGCCTGCTGGTACTGCTCCTCGGTGATCAAATCGTTCTGCCGCATCAGGCCCAGCACCACGTTGCGCCGCGCCACCGCTCGTTCCGGGTGGCGGAAGGGGTTGGTGTAGCTGGGCCGCTGGATGATGCCCGCCAGCAGCGCCGCCTCCGGCAGCGTCAATTGCTGGACATCCTTGCCGAAAAAGGCCTTGGCCCCTTCCCCGAAGCCGTTGATGCCGAAGCTGCCGCGCCGGCCCAGATTGACTTGGTTGGCGTAGTACTCGAAGATCTCCTGTTTGGAGAGCTTCTGCTCCAGTTGCAGCGTGATCAGCGCCTCGGCCGCCTTCCGGGTCCAGGTCTTCTTCTGATCCAGCCAGAAGCCGCGCGCCAGTTGCATGCTCAGCGTCGAGGCGCCTTCCCTGCGCCAGCCCACCTTCACATCCACGTAGGCCGCCTTGATCACCCGCAGCGGGTCGAAGCCCGCGTGCTGGAAGAAGCGCTTGTCCTCGGCCGAAATCACCGCATCCACCAACATCTTGGGGATGTCGGCGAAGCGCACCAGGCGCCGCTTCTCCCGGTTGCGGTCCGCCAAGTTGGTGATCAGCTCCGGCTCCAGCAGGTACTGCACGCGCTCGGTGTTGTCGCGCAGCGAGATGATTTGCGAGACCCGTCCTCCGGAAAAGCGGATCAGGCCGGCTTCCTGGTCGAAGTAGGAGTCCGGCCCCGGGAACACCTCCAGCGAGTCGCGCCGCAGTTGGAACCAGCCCATGCGGTTGCTGCGCGAGTCGCCGTACCCGCTGCGCCGCAGTTGCGCCACGATCTCGGCGGGGGAGATCTCGTCGCCCATGGTCACCGCCAGGGGGACCGAGAACACCATGGAAGTGCTCTGGAAGGGGCCCGCCCGCAGCTTCTCCTCGATCAGCCGCGCGTATTTGATCCAGTAGAAGACGAACAGCAGGAAGGCCAGCAGCGCCAGCCCGGCCGCCCCTAAGAGGAGAATCCGGCCGGCCGGGTGCAGCGCGACCCGAACCCACCGTGCCCGGCGGGGCACTTGAATCCGCACTGCCACGAGAGGTCCTTCACCTCATTTCATTCTCGCACGGAACCGCGCGCCTCATGGCTGGACGCCCGCCTGGGCGCGCGCGCGGAAGTGCAGACTCACGGTGTACACAACCAAGTCCACCGGAATCCCGTAGCGCACCTCGACGCGCCAGCCGCCCGGCCCCCGGTCCACGCGCACCTGCTCGGACGCCGCCACCAGCCCCAGAGCGGCGGCCCGGTCCAGGACGCGCACCCGCAGCACCTTCTCCGGCACGCCCTCGCGGGCACTCCTGCGTACGAGCGCCTCCAGCGCCCGCTCGAATTCCCGGCTCTGCTCGTAGTAGGGCGCCAGCCGCACCAGCAGCCAGCCCATCAACGCCATGACGGCCAGCCCCGCCGCCACCCGCCGCCAGCGCGCCCGCCGGTCCCCCACCGTATGCCCCCTCAACCCTTCACCAGGTTCCGCAACAGGAACCGCAGATTGGCCGGGCGCTCCGCCAGCCGCCGCATGAAGTACGGATACCAGTGCTCGCCATACGGCACGTAGAGCCGCAAGCGGTAACCTTCCCGGATGAACTGCTTCTCCAGGTCGCGGCGTATCCCGTAAAGCATTTGAAACTCGAAGCCGCCGGCGGCCATCCCACGCTCGCGCGCCAGCCGTTTGGCCAGCGCGATCAGCTTCACGTCGTGAGTGGCGAAACCCGGACAGACGCCGCGCTCGAGCAAGACCTGCATCAGCCGGGCGAAACTCTGGTTGACCGCGCGCTTGCTGGGATACGCGATGGCGCCCGGCTCGCGGTAGGCGCCCTTGCACAGCCGCACCGGGATGCGCCGCTCGCACAGCATCGCGGTGTCCTCCGCGCTGCGGTACAGGTACGCCTGGATCACCCCGCGCACGTTCCCGTAAGCCTGGTGCAGGTCCACCACCAGGCGCAGCGTCCGGTCCACGTGCGCGCTGGACTCCATGTCCACCTCGACCACCTTGCCCAGGCGCTGGGCCGTCTGCACCACCGGTTCCACGTGGCGCCGGCAGGTGTCCTCGGAGAGGTCCAGGCCGAAATGCGTCAGCTTGATCGAGAACGTGGCCGGCATCCCGAGCGCCGCCACCTTCTCGACGGCCTCGAGGTAGCCGTCCCGCGAGGCTTCCACTTCCCCGGGCGAGGTGACGCTCTCCCCCAGCCGGTCCAGGGTGGCCAGCACGCCCCCCTGGTGCAGGCGCGTGCACACGCCCAGCGCATCCTCGAGCGTCGGGCCAGCGATAAAGCGCGAGGTGAGCCGCCGCGCCAGCGGCGAGGTCTCGACCCAGCCCCGCAATTGCTTCTGGTCGGAGAGGAACAACAACAGGCTGCGCAGGATCATGACGCTGACACAGGGACCCCGTCCCCATCCATTCTCTCACTACGAGGCGCCCTCCTTCAGCTTGTGAGGGCCCGTAACATGTAAACTATGTCTGAACGCCCTGCCAGCGCAGTGGTGACCCAGACCCTTGCGGAGAAGGAGCAAGCAATGACGAGCGTACCCCGAAGACTGTGCGTGATTTCGGCAGCAATTCTGTTCGGCCTGCCGGCCATCGTCGCAGCCCAAACCAAGCCAAACTTCAGCGGCGCCTGGAGGGCCGCCATCGCCAAGAGCGACTTCGGCCCGATGCCGGCCCCGCAGTCCAGCGTCAGCAAGATCACCCACGAGGACCCGAAACTGAAGATCTCGACCACTCTCGTCAGCGACTCTGGCGAGATGACCTTCGAGATGGCTTTCACCACCGACGGGGCCGAGAGCGTCAACACAATGGGCTCCATGGAGATGAGAAGCAAGCTCCGCTGGGAAGGCGCCGAGCTCATCATCGAGTCGAAAGCCACCAGCGACCGGGGCGAGTTCAAAGCTAACGAGCGCTGGAGTCTCTCGGAAGACCGCAAGACCCTGAAGATCGTCCGCACTTGGTCGGGTCCGATGGGCGAGGCCAAGCAAACCATCATCCACGACAAACAGTGAGAGGCGATCTCTTCCAGCTTACGGGATGAAGAAGCTCGATTTGATTTTCTTCGACGCCGGCGGCGGGCACCGCAGCGCCGCCACCGCGCTGCGTCTGGTCATCCAGCAACAGCAGCGCCCCTGGGAGGTGCGTCTGGTCAATCTCCAGGAGGTGCTCGACCCCCTGGACATCTTTCGCAAGTTCACCGGCCTGCGGCTTCAGGACGTCTACAACCTGATGCTCAAGAAGGGCTGGACGCTGGGCACCCCGCAGTTGGTCCGCGCCATGCACGGCCTCATCCGCCTCTATCATCCCGGCCAGGTGCGCTTGCTCGAGGACTTCTGGCGGCAGGACCGCCCGGATCTGGTCGTCTCCCTGGTGCCCAACTTCAACCGGGCGCTCGGCGAGGCGGTGTGCAAGGCCCTGCCGGGCGTGCCCTTCGTCACCATCCTGACGGACTTGGCCGACTACCCCCCGCACTTCTGGATGGAGCGCCAGCCGCAGTTCTTCGTGTGCGGAACCGACCGCTCCGTCGAGCAGGCGCGCGCCATGGGGCACGCCGCCGAACGGGTCTTCCGCACCTCGGGAATGATCCTTCACCCCCGCTTCTGCGAACCCCTCGAGCTGGACCGCGCCGCCGAGCGGCAACGCCTGGGCCTGGACGCGGAACGCCCCACCGGCCTGGTCCTGTTCGGCGGCCAGGGCTCCCGCTTGATGCGCCAGATCGCACGCCGCCTGGAGGGCGCCTCTCTGGACCTGCAACTGATCTTCATCTGCGGCCACAACGAGGAACTCCGCCGCGCCCTCGCCACCCGGCCGCACCGCCTCCGCTGGTTCGTAGAAGGTTTTACCACCGAGGTCCCCTACTACATGGCCCTCTCCGACTTCTTCATCGGCAAGCCCGGCCCCGGCTCCATCAGCGAGGCCCTGGCCATGAAGCTGCCGGTGATTGTCGCCTCCAACGCCTGGACCATGCCCCAGGAGCGCTACAACACCCAGTGGCTGCGCGAGAACGGCCTCGGCATCGTGGTCCGCGGCTTTCGCCAGATCGCCGCCGCGGTGGAACAGATGCTCCATCCCGAAACCTTCGACCGCCTCCGCGCCAACGCCGCCGCGCTCACCAACCGCGCCGTTTTCGAGATCCCCGACCTCCTCGCCCGCCTCCTCTCCACCCGCTCGTAACTGGCCGCTCATCACTCGGCGCCCGCGTCGTCTTCCCCGCCCCCGACGGCGCCTCGATCACCACACTCCTCCTCCGCCGCCGCAGGCTGTCCAGGGCCTGCGGAATCAGCGCGTCACTGGGCAGGCTGGTCATCCTCCCGCTGGCTTGACACCGGCTTCCGCGATCACCGACCATGACATTCTATGCCCGAAACTGGTCCGCCCCTGCGTCCGCCTGGACGCTTATTGCTCGGTCCCGGCCCGAGCATGGTCGAGCCCCGCGTCTACGAGGCCCTGCGCCTGCCCATTGTCAGCCACGTGGACCCCTTTTTCTACCAAGTGGCCGAGGACATCCGCATCATGCTGGGCCCGGTCTTCGGCGCCCAGCACCCCTTCCGCATGGTGATCTCCGGCACCGGTTCCTCGGGCATGGAAACCGCCATCATCAACTTCACCGAGCCCGGGACCAAGTTCGCCGTCTTCGCCAACGGTTACTTCTGCGACCGCATCACCGAGATCGTCCGGCGCCAGGGCGCCGAGGTGGTGCGTCTGGAGAAGCCCTGGGGCGAGACCTTCACCGCGGCCGAGGCGCAGGACTTCATCGCCCGCGAGAAACCGCAAGTGGTCGCCTACGTCCAGGCGGAGACCTCGACCGGGCTTTATCTGCCCGGCCAGGCCATCTGCGAGGCCGCCCATGCAGGCGGCGCCCTGGTCATCGCCGACTGCGTCACCTCGCTGGGCGGCATGCCGGTCAACATGGACGTCAACGGCATTGATATCGCCTACAGTTGCTCGCAGAAGGGTTTGAGCTGCCCGCCCGGCCTGGCTCCCATCGCGCTTTCCGCCCGCGCCCTCGAGCGCCTGCGCGCCCGCCCCACCCCCGTGCGCTCGTTCTACTTCGACCTGAAGCTCCTCGACGATTACTACGAGGGCGCCCATCGCTACCACCACACCGCGCCCATTTCCATGTTCTACGCCCTGCGCGAGGCCCTGGCGGTGATCCTCGAGGAGGGTCTCCAGCAGCGCTTTGCGCGTCACCGCCGCAATCACCTGGCCTTCGTCGCGGGCATCGAGGCCCTGGGCCTGCGCATGCACGTCGCTGATCCGGCCAACCGGCTCTGGACCCTCAACACGCCCCGCGTCCCGGAGGGCCTCGAGGACGCCAAGGTGCGCGCCCGCCTGCTCGCCGAGCGCGGCATCGAGATCGCCGGCGGCTTCGGCCCCCTGGCCGGCAAGATCTTCCGCGTCGGACTGATGGGCGCCTCCTCGACCCAGCAGAACGTGCTGCTGGTGCTGGAAGCCCTCGAGGCCGCCCTTCGCGCCGAAGGCTATCGACCTGCCGGCAGCGGCCACTCCGCCGCCGCGCAGTTCTATGCTGCCCACCCGGCCTGACGCCGGCCGGCCCCGGGCGGCGATAGGATCCGCCGTGCTTTACGACACGGTCTGAAGGGGCAGCCCCTCAGAAGGCCCACCGCCACAGGCTGGCGCCTACCGTGTAGCCTGCGCCCACCGTGGCAAACAGCACCAGGTCGCCCTTGCGGATCCGGCCGCTCTGGACCGCCTCCAGCGTCGCCAGCGGGATGGCCGCATTGGTGGTGTTGCCGTAGCGCTCGATATTGATGATCACCTTCTCGGGACTCAGGCCCAGCCGGTCCGCCATGGCCGTGATGATCCGGCGGTTGGCCTGGTGCGGGATCAGCACCGTCACGTCCTGGGCGCTCAGATTGTTCCGGGCCAGCAGGTCCCGGCACACCTCGTGCATGCGGCGCACCGCGTACTTGAAGACGGCCTGTCCGTCCTGGTAGATGTAGTGCAACCGCTTTTCCACCGTTTCTTTCGAGGCCGGCAGGCGACTGCCCCCGGCCGGCATCTTCAGCGCCTCAGCGCCCGAGCCGTCGATGTGGTGCAGGAAGTCGATCATCCCCAGCGACTCCTCCGCCCCGGCCTCGACCACCATGGCCCCGGCTCCGTCGCCAAAGAGCACGCAGGTGTCCCGGTCGGTGTAATCCACGATGCGCGTCATGGTGTCCGCCCCGATCACCATCACCTTGCGGTGGGTTCCGGCCGCCACCAGGTGCGCGGCCGTGGTCAGGCCGTACAGAAAACTCGAGCAGGCCGCCATCAGATCGAATCCCCAGGCGTGCTTGGCCCCCAGCCGGTGCTGCACCAGGCAGGCGGTGGACGGAAAGATCATGTCCGGCGTCACGGTGCACACCAGAATCGCGTCCAGCTCCGAGGCCGCCGCTCCGCGCTGGGCCAGCGCGGCCCGCGCCGCCTCCACCGCCAGGTCCGAAGTGGCCACCTCCGGATCGGCAATATGACGCTCCACAATCCCCGTGCGCTCCAGTATCCACTGGTTGCTGGTCTCCACCAGCTTCTCCAGATCGGCGTTGGTCAGCAGCCGCGGCGGCACGTAGCAGCCCACAGCGCTAACGATGGGTCTCGGCACGAATCCTCCAGTCTCGGGATGAGAACAGAAAAACTCCCATCCTGCTATGTTAAAGTCCTAGGGACATGCAAGTCGAGCGCGCCCCGGCGGGCGAGGCGGCGCGTCAGCTCTGCGCCCGGGTCTTCACCGAGCTCCGGCCTCGCACCCCCGTACCCTGCATCGAAGTCGAGTTCTGCCGCTTCGCCAACCCGGACAGCTACGCCCGCCTCAGCGACGAGCGCCTCTACCTCCGCCTCAGCGACCTGCTCGAGGGCGCCCCTACACCCATCCTCGAGGCTTTGCTGTACATCCTGTTGGGGAAGCTGTTCCGCAAACCGGTCCCTGGCCTCTACGCCCGCCGCTATCGCGCCTACTTGAACCGGCGGGAGGTGCGCCGCACCGTGGACTTGGTGCGGCAGCTTCGGGGCCGCAAGTTCCTGTCAGGACCCCAGGGAACGCACTACGACCTCGAGGAAATCTTCGAGGACTTGAACGCTCGGCTCTTCGATGGCCTGCTGACGCGCCCCCGGCTGGGCTGGAGCCGCCGGCGCTCACGTACCACCCTGGGGCACTACGACGCTGCCCACAACGCCATCATCATCACCAAGCTGCTCGACAGCCCCTCCGTGCCCCGCCTGGCCCTCGAGTACGTCCTCTTCCACGAGATGCTTCATCTGCAGTTCCCTGCCCGCCAGCACGGCGCCAGCCGCCGCGTGCACACCCGCGAACTGCGCCAGGCGGAACGAAGCTTCCCCAACCTGAAGCAAGCTAAGGAGTTACTGAAGAAGCTCTGACCGGCGACAACTCAGCCGCCTGCGGGCCGGCTCAGCCGCCGGCCCGCACCGACTGCCC
>Ga0315285_10007126_pt1 | contig 11494 bp, 13 predicted proteins | sample YL17G09_36_MG_FD_203698 | JGI IMG/M metagenome (GOLD analysis project Ga0315285, IMG submission 203698) | Sediment microbial communities from Yellowstone Lake, YNP, Wyoming, USA - YL17G09_36 | ecosystem: Environmental > Aquatic > Freshwater > Lake > Sediment | place: USA: Wyoming | collected... | reverse complement strand
GGCTTGCAGGAATCGAATATGATTGTTTTGGCGGCCCGGCCGGGTTTGGGAAAAACCGCTTTTGTTTTAAATCTTGCCCGTTATGTGGCGGTCGAAGAAAAGATTACGGTGGGTGTTTTCTCACTCGAGATGAGTAAAGAAGAGTTAGTCGACCGACTTTTGGTGAGGCAGGCAGACATTGATGCTTGGAAACTGAAAACTGGAAAACTGGAGGAAGAGGATTTTACCCGTTTGTCCGAGGCGATGGGAGTTTTGGCGGAGGCACCGCTTTACATTGACGATACGCCGGCGGCTTCGATTTTGGAAATGAGGACGAAGGCGAGGAGATTGCAGGTTGAAAAAGGATTAAATTTAATTATTGTTGATTATTTGCAGTTGGTCAGGGGAAGGCAGATGGAGAATCGGGTTCAGGAAGTGTCTGAAATTTCGATGGGGTTGAAGAATTTGGCCCGGGAATTAAAAATTCCGGTTGTGGCTGTTTCCCAGCTCTCGAGAGCAGTTGAAGTCAGGGGAGGAGCTCGGCCTCGGTTGGCGGATTTGCGGGAATCAGGTTCGATTGAACAGGACGCGGACGTGGTGATTTTTCTTTATCGGGAAAATGAGGAAACGCCGGAAAATATCACCGCCGAAATTGCTAAGCACCGCAACGGACCAACCGGTAATTTCAAGCTTCGCTTCGTCCCGGCCCGAATCAGCTTCTTTGGCATGGAAGTCCGAAGAGCGAAAGAATAAATCTCCTGCCTGAAGGAGGTGAAAAAAGAAAATGACGAAAGAAGGAAAAACTTTAACTGGAGAAGAACTTGAACAGGCTTTTCAAGAAGGGCTTAATTATTTAAGAGATCTGGGATTGAGAGGAACACATAAGGTAGTTCTTGAATCTGGTAAAGAAGGTAAAATGTCAGTCTCTCACCCCAAAATGGGAGAACTTCGAATTTTGATACAATTTCTAACCGGGAGGGAGGTATACAGTATAGACCTTACTGAAGGTTTAAAAGAGATTCATGTACCGGCGACGGAAGTGATTCATACGGAAGTTTTAGGCGATTTACCTCCATTTCCGTGTGGGTGGATAGAGTTTAAGACATCGGGTACACTGTCATCAGATTATAAAGAGCATATAGAGGGACAGAAATTGTTAGCCGTGAAGGTGGTAGATACAATAAAGGCAGGTATCAAGCAATAATTTGTGCCGAGGGCCGGAGTTCCTTCGACTTCGCTCAGGATAAACTCTACTGGTTTTTGACCCGCCAAAAATTTCTGTGGCGCGTCAAACGCGCCTACCACGTTTAACGTGGTGCCGGCGGTCAGAGTCGAACTGACACGAGTTTTTAAGGCTCACACGATTTTGAGTCGTGCGTGTCTTCCAATTCCACCACGCCGGCTTCATCAGTTAATTTTATCATTCTTGGCTTGGTTTATCAATTTCTTTCTCTTGTTTTTAGCTTCGGATTGAGTTAAAATCCTTTTCAATGATTAGCGTGACCGAATTAAGAGCCGGCAGGACTTTTAAAGAGAATGGCCAGCCTTTCCTGGTGCTCAAATACGAGCATAACAAAGTGGGCAGGGGAACGGCGAACATTAAAGTCAAGGTTAAAAATCTCAAGACCGGAGCGATGGTGGAAAAAACTTTTATTTCCGGAGCAAGGGTCGAAGAGGCGATTGCCAACAAGCGCAAACTGCAATATTTGTATTCTGATCAAGCTAATTTTTATTTTATTGATCCAAAAAGCTTTGAACAATTTTCTCTGCCAGCCAGTTTGGTGGGAGAGCAGGCGGATTTCCTCCAGGAAGAAGCCATCGTTGATGTTCTTTTTGTTGAGGAGGAGCCGGTTTCTCTGGAACTGGAACCGCGGATTAAATTCAGAATTGAAGAGACCGGACCGGGATTAAAGGGCGATAGCGCCACCAATATTTTCAAACCAGCCATTTTAGCCAATGGGATGAAAATTAAAGTGCCCCTTTTTATCAAGACCGGAGAGGAAATTTGGGTGGATACGAAGACGAGAGAGTATGTGGAAAGAGCTAAATAAAGCTAAATTATATTTTTATCACCAATTTTTTTTCTGATGGTGGAAAGAGCGTTAGAGGAGGAATACCTTGAGGTATCAATTATAATCGCTCTTTTGTCTGGATTACTTAAGACAAGCTTATTGATTCTTTTTACTGCTTCTTGACCGCCTGCGACAGAGTACTCTCGATCTGGATTCCTTGAAAGTAAATCTTTTGTTTGGGCTCTTAATTCGAATAAGTAGACTGAGACTTTTAGTTTTTTTCCGAGTTTAAAAAATGGGTCTATCTGGACTTTTTTTATAAATATCTCCTCGATTACAACAGAATATCCTTCTTTCAAAAAAAATTCAGCCAGGGCTAATAAAGATTTAAACACTAACCCCTTTTTTCTTTTCCTTGGTTTTTTATAAATTAAACTCCTGATTACATCAAAACCTAACCAAACCGTTTTTTTTCTTTCGTGACGTAATCTTCGAGCAATGACTGTTTTGCCGGTTGCCGGTGCTCCTCGAATGACGATAATTATTTGTTTCTCTGTCATTTTATCTATTTTTAGATAATAAAACTTGTCGATACATCTCTTCGGTTTCTTTTACATACCTATCAAAATCTTCCGTTTTTTTTGAAAGCTTGCTTAAAGAAAAGCGATATTTTAAGGATATGAGAATTGCATGTTTTCTTTGGACTTCAACTTACACAAGCCATCGTTTGGCCTTAAATAAGGTAAGCACTATTTTTGTTAAGTACACTTGAAATGAAATCAAAAAATCTTTCTCCGAATTCAGTAAAATGATAGGTTAATCCTCCTCCACCTATTGATGCGTCAGTACCCCTATTAACAAGGTAGTGGTTTGCTAAAACAGCAATTGCCTGATGAGTTAATTGAGTGTTTATACCTTCATCTTCAAAAAAACTTGCAATTCCAGCAGTTTCAAATTTCCTCAATGAAGGCTTGCTTTCTTTATTAAATTTATAAATTCTCCCCAACACAGTCAGGTGGTATGGATTAAGAGCATCAAGAATATCTACAAACAGTTCTCTCTCGTCATATGATATTTTAGATTTCAGTGTTAAATTAACCAAAAGGTTTGACATCGCTTCAACTTTTTGTTTTCTGGAGTCTTTGATAAGCGAGGCAAAAGCCATAGCAAATACTCTTTTCCCTTTTTCAGTTGCATAAAACTCATCATCAATGTATCTTTTTTCTACAGCCTGAAGTCTGGCGTGAAGTTTATGAAGTGCATCTGTAATTTCTTCCTGTTTTTTTCTATTGTATTCACCTGTAAACAATGAGTTGACCGCAGCTGAAATAGGATTCAGTTGTGAGAGAGCTTGTACGGGGGAACTTGCAGCAACTTCAAAGAGATAATCTTTTACAGATGTTGCTACTATACTTTTATTTTTCATCTATTTTCTTTTCCAAACTAACCAATCCGACTGAAAGGGCGAACTTCAAAAAGACTCTATCTTCTGTACATTGTTTGAATATGTACTTTTTTGCTAGATTACGACTAATTATTTGGGCGATTATAGATATAGCAAAAAGTAGGGGAGAGATTTTCCAGTTAATAAATATAAAGATAAAAGTCCCAATAAAACCTATTATGGAGATGTTTTGTATCCATCTAAGTTGAGAGCTGAATTTTCTCTCCATCTGATTCAGATAGAGAAATAGTTCACCTTCATTGATTAGCAACCCGATACTACCAAAAGCTACTTTCTCCCGAATCTTATCCACCTCTTCAAAGCTCATTTCGTGATATTCTGGATTTATTATTTCAGGAAGTTTGGTCATATTTGTTTCTTGGGCTTAAAAGGACTCATCAAGATATTGCCAATTGTTTCCCATACTGGTAAAACTTCTAGGATAAATCCAATAATAAATACCGCCACTGCGTACTTCCAATTCAGAAGCAGGATTAGCAACATTACACCCCAATGTAACCAACTAATAATTCCAACCCAAGAAGGAAGCATTGGTTCGTCTTGGGGTAATGTTCCAGCCCTTTTGGCTTGAATTAACCTTTTATCAAAAGTTGTAATGGAAGAAGTTAGAGCAAACAATACTGATAGAAAAATAAGAATTGGTGAAGTAGTTGGTGTAAGTAATCGACTTAATTCATTTTTGTCCAAGTTCCACACCGTTTTGAAACAAAACCCTTATCAGTTGATGCTATTTTTACAATAGCTACATCATCAGTGTTTTCGTTTGAAATAATCCCTCCCATCCCTCCAGTAAAATTAGCCAACCTTGCAAAATAACAGCCATCTTGACCAGAGCTTTTGTATTGACCTGACTCAATGTCAGTTCCAACAATATACATTCCATCGCCAAATGTTGTCTTGTCGGTGGTAATCGCCGACAAATCTTGAGTCCAAACCCCACAGCGTTTTGAAGTAAAACCTTTATCTGTCGCTTCAACGGTAACAATCGTTGGAGCATCAGTATTCTCGTTAGTAACAATATCGCCAATAGCGTTTCCAAACCCACTTAACCTTGCATAATAGCAACCTGATGATGCTTTCCTTGTTCTATAAGTTCCAGGCTGAATTTCTTTTCCTACCTCGTATGTTCCATCAGAGAAATGCGGATTAGGGTCTTCTGTGGGCTTAACTTCTTCTTTTACTGACTGTTCTGTAGAGCCACTACCAGATTCAGATGACTTTTTCGTAGAAGTTTTATTAGAACTACCACCAGCTATTCCAATCACAATGAAAAGTATAAAAAGTCCTAATATAACTGTAAGAATCGGGTGACGACCAAACCAACTACGCTGGTCGCTCTGGCAATGGGGACATTTTTTAGCCTTTGAGTCTATCTCAGACTGACAGCTTTTGCATTTTTTCATCTACATCTCACCCCCTTTCGTCAGGCAGGTTGTGAACAATCAAGAAGAATAATTATTCACTCTTGTTTGTATTATACCAAAAACGATAGACAAAGCCCATATTAACTCTGATATAATGAGTAGGCAAGTTGCGGATTAAGAAATTGTTGGATTTTGCCAACATCAAACGAGTTTATTTTGCACCAAATAGTTCTAAGTGTGGCCACTAAGGCCTGCCACTTGAAGATTTCGCAAAAGTCATGTTCTTGCCCTTATCGATTAGAAGAAGAAAATTAGGAGGAAGCAGAGTAAGAGAACAGCTCCTTGAAAGAGAATTCCTGGCCAGAAAGAGACGTTCCACTGGTGCTTCCTCTGAAAATCAATCAGCCTGACAAGGAATTTATTCTTCGAACCTAAAAAAAAGAAGGGCGCTTCGATTAAATCAGTCGAGACAGCGAAAAAGCTGCTTAATAAAACAATCATTATTCTGGAAAGGTCAGGATAAAAACGGAAGGCGAGAAAGGAACCGATAATGAGGGCTAAGGTGGAATCAAGAATGACGATGCTTTTAGTTTTGGCGGCAACCTTTCCCTCTTTGGTTAATTCAGTATAAAGATGAGGATTCCAGTGAGGCAGCAGGTCTAAAATAAAATTGGAAAGAAAAGCTAAGGGGAAAGCTAACAAAGGATTTCCTATCTTGGTGGCGATGGTGGCGCCAACAATGGCATGAGGCAATTCAAGCACAGTGTCAAAAAGTATAGCTGGAATCAAAGAGGTTGTCAAATTCCTCTTTTGCCTGTATCATAAAGGTATGTTGCCAGTGCTTTTTAATCTCGGACCCTTGGTGATTTCTCCCTTGACCTTGTTGTCACCTTTGGCTTTTATGGTTGCGTCTTTCATTCTTTGGCGCGGTCTCAAGGAGGATTATCCAGAAGAGGAGATTATTAGCCTGACCATCTACCTGGCTTTGATTTTTCTAGTCGGAGCGAGACTCGTCTATGTCATCACCCATTTCGAGGAATTTCAATTTTTCCCTTTACGCTGGCTGCTGCCTGGTCACTACCCTGGTTTCTCCTTCTTTGGTGGCTTTTTGGCTTGTCTTGGCTGGCTGATTTTCTGGTCAAAAAGGAAAGCATGGGATTTTTGGGAGATAGCCGAAGTTTTAGTCTTTGCCTGGTTTGTCAGCGTGGCTTTAGTCGGCGCTGGACTTTATTTAATCTCTGGAAGACTAATTTTTTTAGGAGAAGCCCTGTTGGGCTTAGTTCTTTTGCCGTTCAGCCTGTTTTTGAAGAAAAAATATCGGACCTTTGTTTGGTATAAAAGCGGCAAGTTGGGTTTCGTCAGTTGCGTTTTAACAGCCATTTTCATGCTGGGAAAACTGATTCTTGAAATTATTAGTCGGAGTGGTCTATACTGGGAAGGTATTTTTCTTTTGGGAGCGGCGATTGCCAGCCTGGTGATTCTTTATTTGAGATCAGGCAGATCGATTAAGGAGGATTTGAGTCATGGCAAAATTGAACATTAAATTTCCCACCAACATTTTGAAGCCAATTGCGAATTTCTTTCGTCGAGAAGAAGAGAGATTGCTTAAGAGAAAAAAAGTCTTAGAAAAAGAAGATCCTTTTTCGGATACCATCAGGTTGACGGAAAATGCCGCCGCGGATGCGGATGCGGCGGAACAATTCGGGCACGCCCGAGTCGAGGCTTTGCGACAACAAATCGACCGACACTTGATTGACATCAGGAAAGCCGTCACCAGAATTAAGATTGGAAAATATGGAACTTGTGAGAAATGTGGCCGGATGATTGATACTGACCGCTTGATGATTAAACCCGAAGCGACTTTATGTATTGAGTGTGAGAAGAAAAGGGAGAAGTGAGTTAGTTAATCAGTTGACTAGATAACTAGAGAACTAGATAATTAGAGAATCCCGCTTAAGAGCGGGATTTTTGGTAGAATAAGACTATGGAACCGAAGATTGTTTTTGAAGACGAGGAAATTCTGGTTCTGGAAAAACCAGCCGGGATGGTAGTCAACCGCGCAGAATCGGCGAAGGAAGAAACGGTTCAAGACTGGGTAGAAGAGAAACAGAAGACAGAAGACAGAAGACAGAAGACAGAAGGCCTTTCGGACTTTGTCCGAAGAGAGGGCATTGTTCATCGAATTGATAAAGAGACGAGCGGACTGCTGCTGGTGGCCAAAACCCCTGAGGCTTTCGAAAATTTACAAAAGCAATTTAAAGAGAGAAGGGTAGAGAAGCATTACTTGGCTTTGGTTCATGGTTTGGTTGAGCCGAAGGAAGGAGAAATTAGAGCGCCAGTCGGCAGATTGCCTTGGAACAGAGAGAGATTTGGAGTGATGGCTGGGGGAAGAAGTGCAAGAACAAAATATAAGGTATTAAGATATCTTAAGAGGTCCGACCTGCTGGCAGGTCGGACCTCCCCAGGGAATGTAGTTTTTTCTTTCCTTGAACTTAAACCTGAGACCGGGAGGACGCATCAGATTCGGGTTCATTTAAAATTCTGGGGGCATCCAATTGTTGCGGATGAATTTTATGCTGGCAGGAAAACTTCTCGTCGAGACCGAGAGTGGTGTCCGCGCTTATTTCTCCACGCTTCGTTTATCGTTTTTGTTCACCCAAAAACAGGAAAAAAGATGGAATTTGCCTTGCCTTTACCTTCCGATTTGAAAAAAGCACTAGATCAGTTACAATAGAATCATGATTAATATGGAGTTGGTGTATGCGCTCTTCTTTCTCTTCCTAGCCGCTTTCTTGGGCGGTTTTATCGCCAAGAAGATTAAACAACCCTTGCTCCTTGGTTATGTGATTGCCGGTATCATCATCGGTACTTTGGCTTTTCGTTTTTTTGCCGGCCAAGAAGCCGTCAAATCTTTAGCGGAAATTGGAGTCGCCTTGTTGATGTTCACTTTGGGAATTGAATTTTCTTTTAGCCGCCTTAGGCGCATCAAAGAAGTTGTTGTTTGGGGAGGATTAATCCAGATTTTATTTACCATTCTTCTCGGCTTATTGATTTTCCCTAAATTTGGCTTTGATTTTTATTCTTCACTTTTTATGGCCTCGGCTTTTTCTCTTTCCTCGACGGCGATTATCACTAAGTTGTTATCGGAAAGGGGCGAGATTGATTCCCTGCCTGGAGAAATTATGATTGGTTGGTCAGTGATTCAAGATTTAGCGGTGCTGCCAATGCTGGCGATCCTTCCCAAGATTGTTTCAGAGACAGGTCAGATTCAGTCAATCATTCTCAGTCTGGCCGAAGCCGGCGGTCTCTTATTCTTAGTCATTATTTTGGGCCGAGGCATCATTGCCAAAGTCCTGGATCGGGTGGCGGCGATTAATTCCCGAGAGCTTTTACTTTTGGCGGTGGTCGCACTTTGTTTAGCGGCCGCCTTTGGCACCTACTGGTTGGGCCTTTCCTTTGCCTTAGGCGCATTTTTAGCTGGCCTGATGGTCGCCGAGTCTTCTCAAAATCACGCTATTTTTTCGGAACTAAGGCCCCTCAGGGATGTTTTTGCGATTATCTTTTTTGTCTCCCTGGGAATGATGGTTACTCCCGGTTTTATCTTCAGCCATCTGGCGGCGATTACGGGACTGGTAGCCCTGGTTTTATTGATAAAGTTTTTAATCGTCATCGGCTTGGTTCTTTATCTTGGTTATCATACCAAGACCGCCTTTTTAGTCGCCATCGGTTTGGTTCAAGTAGGAGAGTTTTCTTTCATTCTGGCCCGAACCGGTCTTAATCAAGGTTTGATCGAACCAGAAATCTACAATTACATTATTGCCGTTGCCCTGATTTCGATTGTCTTCAGTCCTTTTCTTTTTAACCTGGCGCCAAAGATTTATACCCAGGCAAGAAAATTAACCAGTCAAAAATTTCCCAAAATTTACAGCCTAATTTTTACCCGATTTGATCATCGCCAAGCCGAAGAAGAACTGCTTTTGGAAAATCATGTCATTATTTGCGGTTATGGTCGGGTCGGCGGTTGGTTGGGAAGAGCCCTGGAGATGGCGGCAATTCCTTTTGTGGTGGTTGATTATGACTTCAAAGTCGTCAATACCCTGAAGGAAAAAGGCATCCCCGTGATTTATGGTGATCCTGGAGACTTAGATGTTTTAAGTATGGCTAAGGCGGCTAAAGCCAAGCTGGCGATTATTGCTATTCCTGACCGTCATTCTCAAGAATTAATCATCGGCAATTGCCAAACTCTTAATCCAAAATTAGAGATTATTTGCCGGAGTCATTTTGAAGAAGACCAACCAAGATTAAAAGCTCTGGGAGTCCAAACGATTATTCAACCCGAATTTGAAGCCAGTTTATCAATCATCCACCGCCTTCTACAGGCTTATGGATTGGATAAAGAAGAAGTCGCCAATAATATCAAAAGAGTCAAGATTGAACACGGATCAGGATGAAAAAGAAGAAAAAGAGACTATTTGAACAGGAGAAAGAACCTCGGTGGGAGAGGGAAATAAAGAACGGGAAAGTCAAAAGAAAATTCAGGTTAGTTAAAGTTTGGCTGCTGGTTTTTGCCCTCCTAATTAGTTTGGGTTTAGGTTTTAAGGCCTGGTTGAGTTTTCGCCATCGAGTTTGGGATGGGAAGAGTCGATTAAACATTGCTCTGGCAGGAGAGAAGACTTATCTTTTGGGTCTTGATCCGGTTGATTCGGAAATTATTTTAATCGAAATTCCTTCGGAAACTCAAATTGAGGTGGCTTTTGGTTTGGGCTCATATCCGATTGATTCCGTTTTTGAATTAAGTCGTTTGGAGAAGAAAGAAGGAATTCTTTTAGCCCAAACTTTGGAAAATAATTTGGCGATTCCGGTTAAGGCCTGGGTTGATTACCAAAAGGAAATTGATTTCCATCAACCAAAAAATTTATTTCTCCAATTAATTTATTCTTCTTTAAAAGGTGAGGCAAAAACTAATTTAACCAATTGGGACCGGCTCCAGCTTTTATATACGATTAAGAATGTCTCGGTCTTTCGTTCCAATTCATATAATCTGAGTAATTTAAATTTACTTGAAGAGGTAGAACTTCCTGACAAAAATAAGGGTTTGAGAATTGAGCCGGAGAGGATTGATGCCTTTATCCAAACCCATTTTCAAGAAAGGAAATTAAGAGAGGAAAATTTGACGATCGAAGTGATAAACACGACTCAATTTCCCGGCTTGGCAGAAAGAGGAGCCAGATTATTGAATAATCTGGGGGTGGAAGTCGTGGGCGTTAATAATCAGGAAGAAAAAACCAATCGTTGTCAGTTGGTGGGTGAGGGGAAATTAAAAAATAATTACTCGGCAAAATTCATTAGACAGATTTTTGATTGTCAGTGGCAAGATTCTCAAGAGGAGGGGAGGGCGGATCTTATTCTGATTTTGGGAGAGGCTTATCAGCAAAAGTTCTGATTAAGGTTCAATGGTTTCTTCTTCACCTTCTTCGTCGAAAACTTGCGGCGGCTCCTCATGAATTAAGTCGGGCGGAGTAAAACTCTGGTAATCCGTTTCTTCATGGCTAACAAAGGAAGGTAAATTAGCAAATTTTTTGGCCCGGAGAACTTCACGAATAAAGACTTTAATCCCATCAGAGAGAGAGCGGACGAAAACCTGATATTGGTTTCCGCCCTTAATCAAGGATTTTAATCTTAGGGAAATATCATCAGGCAATTTGCCCAGGTAGATTCCTGATTGAGTCATCAGACTGATTCTTCGTTCACGAGGGACTAAATTTAATTCCTCGCCGATGCCCAGTTTATTAATGACTGATTTATCGGCTAAATTAACTAACTGAACGGTTTTTGTTTTGCCAGGCTCTTCGATAAATAATTCGAGAGTGGGAAAAGTTTTGGATGTTTTTCTGAATGAAGCGTTGTTGATTCTTTTAAAATTCCTAAGGGCGATGGGGTTAAATTCATCAAGACTAAGGACCTTTTGAATTGTGGACCTGCCTTCCTTCTTCTTCCCCAACTCAATATAAGCCCGGGCAAGACGGTTGAGGGCTTCGATATTTTTTGGCTCTTTTTTGCTGATCTTAAGATTGACCTCAACTGCCTTTGACCATTCTCCGGCTAGGGCGAGATCGATTGCTTCTTGGGCTAAAAGCTTTAATTCCTCCATCAAATTTTCTTTCAGTATAGAGAAATGAAGATGGTTGTCAAGAGGAAAAATTTTGATTTGTGTTAAAATAGACCTATGTCCGGACATTCGAAGTGGGCGACGATTCATCGCCAAAAAGAAACCACTGACGCCAAAAGAGGCCAGGTGTTTACCAAGCTAGGCCGGGCGATTATTGCCGCGGTCAGAACTGGCGGAGGAGTGATAGATCCGAATACGAACTTCAAGCTACGTCTGGCGATTGAAAAAGCTAAACAATTTAACATGCCGAAGGCGAACATCGAACGAGCGGTTCAGCACGGAGCTGGTAAGGATGAGGGGAGCGGACTGGAGGAAATCGTCTACGAGGGTTATGGACCTGATGGGATTGCGGTTTTAGTCGAGGTGGCGACGGATAATAAACAAAGGACCGGACAGGAAATTAAAAATCTTTTTGAAAAGGGAGGGGGGAGCCTGGCAGGGCCAGGAGCGGTTAACTATCAATTTTCCTCAATGGGATATTTGGTCATCGAGAAACCGCAAAACG
>Ga0315285_10007124_pt1 | contig 11494 bp, 8 predicted proteins | sample YL17G09_36_MG_FD_203698 | JGI IMG/M metagenome (GOLD analysis project Ga0315285, IMG submission 203698) | Sediment microbial communities from Yellowstone Lake, YNP, Wyoming, USA - YL17G09_36 | ecosystem: Environmental > Aquatic > Freshwater > Lake > Sediment | place: USA: Wyoming | collected... | reverse complement strand
CATATACAAGCGGATCACCCAAGTCTTCACCTATGACCGGTAAGATACCCTTACCCTGCTTACCGCTTGATTCAGCAATTAACTGTTCCAGCCATGAACAAAATGAAGCAAGAGGAGAATCGGCAATAATTGTTAGTTTATCACGTCCATCTAAGGTCGCCTGCCCAATGACCGTCCCAAGCATAAATCCGGGATTACGCGCTGGTGGTAATTCTGGCGCACATTGCTTTTTCATCCACTCTGCCCGCTTTAACAACCGATCCACATCTATACCAAGTAATGCAGCAGGTACCAAGCCAAAGGCTGACAGTGCAGAATAGCGTCTGCCGACCATGGGATCAGCGATGATTGTTTTACGGAAGCGGTTTTCATACGCAAGTTTTTCCAAAGATGTACCAGGGTCAGTGATGGCGATAAATCGTGAACCATCCGCATGTTCTCTAACCCAGAAATAACTAAATAAAGCCTGGACTTCTACAGTGTCTCCCGATTTGCTGGAAATTATGTACAGGGTTTTACCCTCAGGAAATTCTTGAACAACCGATGTGAGCTGATAGGGATCAGTAGAGTCGAGAATCGCAAAGTTTATCCCATTCGAGCCAAAGACCATCGAAAAGACCTCCGGCGCAAGCGAAGAACCGCCCATACCCAATAATAGGACATGTGTAAAACCTGCATTACTAACATCCTCAACCAGATTGCGCAGGCCAGGGAGTAAGCTACGCGAAGTTTCTGGTAATTTCAACCAGCCCATCCGCGCCTTGATCATAGCATCTCCATCTGGATCATCAGTCCATAAGCTGGCATCTAAATCAAACAAGCGTGTAGAAATGGAGCTAGTAGTTAGGTTTTCAACCTGTTTTGCGACGCTTTCTTGTAACGAACCAAGCATTTCGATCGCTGTCTTTCTCCGTTTGGTAATAGTTTCCAATAGCGCTGTATAAGCCTCTATAAACGCCTTTACGCCCTCTTCTTCCAACTCTTTTGTTACTTGCTCCATCGAGATACCAAAAGCTTTGATATCTTTAATTTCCTGTCGCGCTTTATCCAGATCTCGGGTAAGAATAGACTCAACCCTTCCATGATCTCGAAAAGCATCAAGTGTCTGCGGTGGGACTGTATTTACCGTATATGGACCGATTAATCCGTCTACATAAAGAGTATCGGGATAGGCTGGATTCTTTGTGCTGGTGGATGCCCATAAAGGTCGCTGGATGCGAGCACCTCTCTCTTGCAATTTATTAAAACGATTACCATCAAAATATTTTTGAAAAACCTCATAAGCCAGCTTGGCATTGGCGATCGCTGCTTTTCCACGTACCGGAGAGTCATTCGGTAATTGCGCGTCAATTTTAGTATCAACCCGCGAGATGAAAAATGATGCAACTGAAGCTATCCGGTCAATTGGTAATCCATTTTCTACGCGCTCCTCCAAACCGCAGAGATAAGCCTCTATCACTTCCTGGTATCGCTGGAGAGAAAAAATGAGTGTTATATTAATATTAATACCAGCTGCAATCGCTTTCTGAATGGCTGGGATACATTCCTTTGTGGCTGGGATCTTAATCATCAGATTCGCCCGATCAACTCTCTTCCATAACGCCTCAACCTGTGTTAAAGTCCTCTCACTATCACTAGCAAAGGTCGGGTTGACTTCCAGACTGACGTACCCATCATCCCCATTAGTTTCGTTATATAAAGGTGTGAAAAGGTCTGCTGCAGCCTGGATATCTTCGATTGCCAATTCCCAAAAGATACTTTCGGAATCCCAACCTGCCCAAGAAAGCGGAATCAAAGCTGAGTCATAATCATCCGACTTGGAAATTGCTTGATTGAAAATTGATGGATTGGAAGTCATTCCGCTGATTTCCCCCCGGGTGATCAAATCAGCCAATTCACCACTCTCAAGTTGACGACGTTGGATATTATCATACCAAAGTGATTGCCCGATGGATTTCAGCTGTTTTATCGGTGATGTCATGCCTGCTCCTATTTATAATGAAAAAGATACATCAGTTTCTTTATTCCGCCCCAAACAACAACTTATTGATATCTGAATCCGATTATTTATTCTTTTTCTTCAATGCATCGCACTTTCCTTACCCGCCGGGAATAACGCTCCTGACCGGGATCGTTTCCTATGTACCGCGCACTTAGAAAAGAAACTACGATTTCTTTAACTAATTCCTGCCCAATGATACGTGCACCCAGGCAAAGTACATTCATATCATCGTGTTCCACTCCTTGATGAGCAGAATAAGTATCGTGGCAGATCCCAGCATAAATCCCTTTTATCTTATTGGCTGCGATACATGCCCCAACTCCTGAACCGCATAAAATAATACCCCGATCTGCTTCGCCATTCTGAATCACCCATCCCAACTTCTCTGTAAAGTCAGGATAATCCACGCTATCAACACTATCCGTACCCAGGTCGAGCACTTCGTGACCATTAGACCGAACTACCTCGATCACGATATCCTTTAATGGAAAGCCCCCATGATCACAAGCCACAGCGATTTTCATAGCAACCCTTTCGCCTGAACCATCACATTTTCAATTGTGAAACCAAATTTCGCCATCAGTACATCTACAGGAGCGGATGCCCCAAAGGAGTCCAACGAGATAATCTTACCTGCCTCCCCAACCCAGCGCTCCCAACCCTGGGAAACACCCGCCTCAACCGCCAATCTTTGTTTAACTTTCGATGGTAGAACAGATTCGCGATACGCCGCATCCTGTTCCTGGAAGAGTTCCCATGATGGAAATGATACCAGACGGACATTGTGACCTTCAGCAGCCAACCTTTCACCAGCAGGAATAATAAGCCCAACTTCCGAACCGGAAGCCATTATGATCAATTCTGGTTCACGCTCTCCAAGATCTGCCAATACGTATGCACCTCGTTGTAAATCATCTGTCGGCGCGTATATGCTCCGGTCGAGGATCGGTACATTTTGTCGCGTGAAGATCAAAGCGGTAGGATTATTACGGCTGGCAATCGCAATCCGCCATGCCACTACGGTTTCGTTGGCATCAGCCGGTCGGATAACAGTCAGATTAGGGATAGCCCGTAATGTAGCCAGGTGTTCAACCGGCTGATGTGTCGGACCATCTTCACCTACACCAATGCTATCATGCGTGAATATCCATATCACCGGATAATGTGAAAGGGCTGAAAGTCGTATTGCGCCACGCATATAATCGGAAAAAACGAGAAAGGTTGCGCAAAAGGGGATCAAACCTCCATGGACGGCCATTCCATTCACAACTGCGCCCATCCCATGCTCTCTCACGCCAAAGTGGATATTACGTCCTTCGGGTGTCTCTTTCTGGAACGCCATCAATCCTTCCAACCAAGTCTTATTGGATGGTGCCAGATCCGCTGATCCCCCCATCAGTTCAGGTATTCTATCCGCTAAGACATTCAGGACTTTGCCAGATGCAACGCGGGTAGCCATCACTTTCCCATCAACAGGAAACTCTGGCAGGATCCTATCCCACCCAACAGGTAATTGCCCCTGAATACGGCGATGGAATTCTTTAGCCAGATCTGGAAATTCAGATTGATAATTATCAAATATTTTTTTCCATTCGGCTTCATCATGTTCACCCCGCGTGACAGATCCTCGAAAGTGATCCAGAACATCATCAGGAATATTGAATTTCGGTTCCAGTGGCCAACCAAGATTTTCTTTTGCACCATCAAGTTCAGCCTCACCCGGGGGTTCGCCATGTGCTTTTTCCGTATCCTGCCGTGTTGGCAAGCCATAACCAATATGTGTTCGGCAAATGATTAGTGATGGACGCGGATCAGCTTTTGCAATTTTGATGGCAGTATCGATCGCAGCGACATCATTGCCATCGTCAACGTACTGGATATGCCATCCGTAAGCCTCAAATCGCTTGCCGCGATCTTCAGTGAAAGTGACCTTGGTCGAACCCTCGATAGTGATTCGATTGTCATCGTATATATATATCAGCTTACTCAATTGCAAGTGTCCTGCCAGGGAAGCCGATTCGGAGGACATTCCTTCCATTAAATCCCCATCCGTTACAATGGCATAAATGGTGTGATTAACAATCTCATAGCCAGGTCTATTGAAGACAGCTCGGAGATGTGCTTCTGCAATCGCCATCCCAACACCATTTGACAATCCTTGGCCTAAAGGGCCGGTAGTCATTTCCACACCAGGGGTTAAACCATACTCTGGATGCCCAGGTGTAAGACTGCCCCATTGACGAAAGTTTTTTATCTCTTCTAATGAGAGGTCGTAACCGGTGAGATGCAGCAGGGAATACAGCAATGCCGAACCGTGTCCTCCTGAAAGGACGAAACGGTCACGATCTGCCCAATTTGGATTGCGCGGATTATGCCGTAAGTGCCTGATCCAGATCGTATAAGCAATCGCAGCCACACCCATGGGTAAGCCAGGATGGCCTGAATTAGCTTGTTGGACAGCATCCGCCGACAGGAAACGTAAAGTATTGATCGCGCGACTTTGCAGATCGATTGATGTAATCATTGAATGATCCTCAACAGGGTATCAAGAAATCTAATTCCTACAATTTTATCATTTCACGGATTTCATAAACGCCAAGTCTTCGATCAAACACCTTAATGATAATAATGTGATCCAACTTCTTTATGTGATCATAGGCAAAAAAACCCATGGGTTCATAATATCAGAGTCATTACCACATTTCTCCACGAAGAAATTTGGGAATGATGTATCCTTTTATTGAATTTGGATAAATATGCAATCGGCGGTTGTCAAGTAATTTCCAGAATTGTTGACTGATCAGTGCTACTGAAATCATTTCTTCGTATGAGTAAAAGGTAAATATCTTGATCTCCATCAGAGAAGGAATACAAACAATCCAATCCGAATTAAAATGAAAACTACGCAGGTAGCCATTTTGTTTGTTGATACCTGAGCAGATTCTAATACCTTTCTTTTAGCTCTTTTACAGGAAGAACAACCTGACCTTCGGTAACATCACCAAGGAGTACAACTTCATCTGGATGTATAGCAGCCTTATAAGCAACATAGGCTGCCATCAATGCATCCAATTCTCCCCCATGATTGAGTATTTCGACCGGCAAGATACCTTTTAATAGCTTATGGCGTGTGATTTCCTCGAAAAAATCCATCGGATCCCTGATGCTAATCCCCAATTCATGGAGCAACAATTGCCTTTGCAACTGTCCTTCCAAAGAAGCTTTGGAAAAGGGCATTTGTCTAAGCAGGGCAATAAATGCCGCCTGCGCATGTGTCTCCAGGTATTGATATGGGGATTCCGCATGGGGATATCGCTGATAACCAAGCTTCTTCAAACTTTGATAGCAAGTAAATCCAGACTGCACCCACGCTGGACATAATTCCTCAGTTGCCGGGGTTGTTGCAACATAAATTCCACGCTCGCGAAGGGTATGCTCAACCAATCGCATATCCTTTCCACGGCTGGCACGACGCAGGGATGGCAGCCTCTGGCGTGTCTCATCGTCTTTAACTAATCCAATATTTAAACCAGAGGGTGCGTTCACAGCTACATAAGCAGATGGTTGCCTACCTATGAACGCCATTACGTCTTCCAATTCGCCTTCTTCCAAGGCAAGCATCTTCAGATCATGGTTTAAAGAAGTGAATGTGAATACTTTGTTACAGGAGGTTGGATCAACCCCGATAAATGTGGTCTGGTGAATATCCATCATAAGCCAGGTTCAATAATCAATTTCAGGTATAGTTTAGCGGAGGGAGATGAATGCTGCAAATCACTATCTGATAACAGATTGATTAATATTCACAAACCCTTCCTTCTTTAAACAGTATAATTCTTTAACTTATATTATATTACATGACTATGGATGACCCTTCTAGAAATTTCAGCCACGAGATCCAACATCTCTCAGCCTTACTTCAGGAATATATCTTCGAATGATTCCCGGATGCCATCATCGCTGCAGATCGTGACAACATCGGATTTGGTTTCGGTAAAGGATACCATGACCTGGTTTTTGTGATCTCACCGCATCGCGATCATGTCAACCTAGGCTTCGTAAGAGGTGTTGATCTCCCGGATTCAGGTGGTTTATTAGAAGGATCCGGAAAACATCACCGACATGTTAAGGTAAGGAGTGTTGAGGAGCTTCAAAAGAGGGAATTACTAGAACTTATTAATACTGGTTTACAAGCGGCAATAAGGCGACGAGGGCTGGACGCTGAATTAAAGTTACTTACCTTCATATCCCCGTAAAGGGACATCAATGAGTTGTAGGGCACTTACGTAGCGTTTAACCAGAGAAAACAATCTCATTGCTTGGAAATAGTGCTAAAATAACATGTTGAACGTGATTTTATAACATCATTATACAATTGATCATAATTCCTACAACGAAATCTGGCATCTTATAACTCCTATCCAAATTTCTTTCACCCCATTCATTGATAAGGAGCGTCTCCTATGATATTGTATCTACGCCTGGCGTGGCGTAACGTGTGGCGTAATAAAAGACGGACTCTAATTGTCATCATCGCCGTAGCTTTAGGTTTGGCTTTAATGGTCTTCTATGATGGATTGATGGCTGGCGCAACTAAAGATCTTTACAGTAAAGTCGTCAGACTACTAGGAGGTAATATTCAGATTCATGCCACCGGTTATCGTGAAAAATCTAAACGAATGCCACTATTAGCCCTTCCAGATGCAGAAGCGGCTGTACAAGCTGCAAGTGCTCAACCTGAAGTCATCGCAGCTTCTCGTCGTATCAATACCAGCGGGATGATCAGTAATCGTGAAGGTTCTTTCCCCTTAACTATCTTTGGTATTGAACCTGAATTGGAGGCTCCGGTTGGACTGATCGCTCAAAACATAGTCGCCGGTAGTTACCTTCAATCCAATGATCAAGATATGATCCTACTTGGACAAGCTCAAGCGGATCGAATGGAGGTGGGAATTGGAGACCGGATCACATTGATCGGCCAAGCCACTCACGATCAAATGCGCCGCCGTACCATGACGGTTATTGGAATTTACGACCTTGGACTTCCCGAGTATGAGAAACATGCCGCCTACATTTCCCTGACGGAAGCACAAAGACTTTTCGGCTTACGAGATCAAGCAACTGAAGTCGTGATCGCACTTCAGAAAGTTGGTTTGGAAGGCGACATAGTGAATGAACTCCAGACTGCTCTTCCGGCATATGAAGTCGATTCCTGGCAGGTAGCCAATCCTGAAATGGTACAAACCATCGAAAGAAAAAGTTCATTTATGAATATGTTTGGGGGCATTATCCTCCTGATAGCTGCCATTGGTATATTAAATCTATTGCTGATGGCTGTTCTTGAGCGCACGCGGGAAATAGGTTTGCTTGGGGCAATGGGATTAAAGCCAGGTCAGATCATGGTTCTTTTTCTGCTGGAAGGTGTGATGATGGGATTATTGGGTGCGTTGTGCGGGATAGGGCTTGGTTTAGTGCTCATTATCATCGTCGGTAGAATAGGCATCGATATCAGCCAATTTGCAGGTGTGAGTTCGATGACTGCTATTATGGCAGGGCGTATGTATCCAGTACCTGCATATGGTCTGTTATTTAATCGAATCCTGACTGTTACGATCATTGCCGCCATTGCCGCTCTCTACCCTGCCCGCGAAGCTTCCAAGCGTGATCCAGCTGATGCACTTCACTATGTCTAGGTTCAAGGAGTTCCTTAATGTTCCAGCTTATCAAGATTGCATATCGTGACCTGAACAGCAACCGAAGACGTTCGTTATTGACTGCCTTAGCCATCGGCCTTGGTGTCGGTTTATTGGTCATTATGAGTGGAATCATCGAAGGCGAGATTCAAGACTCTCTGGATGCCAGTATTCGCCTGCAGTCGGGGCACCTTCAGATCCGTGATGCATCTTTCAAGGAGGACAGACTAAGCTTGATCTGGGATGATTTACTGCCTGATTCGCAGGCGTGGATCGAACATCTTCAAAATAATAATCAGGTGCAGGTTGCAACACCCATTCTTTGGTCCAGTGGCATCCTCTCAATCCATGAAGAATCAGCTAATGTGAAGGTCAGTGGAATTGAACCTATGTCACCCGCGTATGCGCCTTACAGGGATGGACTTGTCGCTGGGGAATTTATTACTTCAGATGATCGTAGTGGCATCCTAATCGGAAAACGGTTGGCTGATAGCCTCGGTATTACTGCCGGGCAGGAGGTCAATCTGGTTGTAAGTACATCCAATGGAGAACCCGACGAGGCTCGTTTCACAATCCGTGGTGTATACAACACTGGCTTTCCTGGAATTGATGAAACGACTATCTTCATGTCACTCTCGAAAGCCCAGGCTTTCACACGTACCGAGGGACATGTAAGCACCATCTTTGTTTTACTCAAAGATCGGGCTATGGCCGATGCGATCGCCGAAAACTTGCATACACCTGAGGTGAGTGTATTGACATGGCGCAAATTCAATGAACTAATGCTTCAGACAATGAATATGGCTGATACCTACATATATATTTTCTATCTTATCGTATTAGCAGTTGCAGCTACAGTGATCGTGAATACCTTGCTCATGGCAGTTTTTGAACGCACGCGTGAGATCGGAATTCTATCAGCAATAGGTATGAAAGCCAGGGAGATCATGGCCATGTTTTTACTCCAGGCTGGTTTACTAGGTATTACCGGCACGCTATTCGGTATTGTCCTAGGCACATTGGGTGTAGCCTACTTTATGAAGAATGGTATCTTTATTGGAGATATCGGGACAACAGGCATACTCTTTGGTGAAAGAATCTATGCCCGTTTTACAATAAATGAAACTATTTACATATCGCTCATCGGCCTGGTTACCACCCTCTTAGCTGGGGTTTATCCGGCAAGTTTAGCAGCTCGGATGGAACCCACTGAAGCATTACGATCGGATTAATATATTGAAAACTGACCAATATAAAATATGGGAATGACTTTTCTAAGGAGAAAATCATGGAAGTCATAAAATTCAATGATATCACCCGAGTTTATAAGATTGGCTTGGTTGATACCCACGCCCTGAGGGGAGTTACTGTCACAATCGATAATGGTGAATTCACAGCCCTTGTTGGTCCTTCAGGATCAGGGAAGACCACAGCACTTCAGTTGATGGGTTGTCTGGATCAACCCACCACTGGACATATCTATATACACGGAAAGGATGTATCCCGTCTTAATCGTAACCAACGTGCCAATCTACGGCGTGGAACCATCGGGTTTATATTTCAATTCTTCGCTCTCATTCCGGGTCTTACGGCTTATGAGAATATCGAACTTCCCTTATTACTGAATGGCAAAAAAGCACGTCAACGCCGGGAGCGTGTGTCAGAATTACTTGAAGCTGTTGCCCTCAGCGATCGGGCGCGTCATCGACCAGATCAGTTGAGTGGAGGTGAACAGCAACGTGTCGCCGTGGCACGTGCCCTGGCTTCTCATCCTACAATGGTGCTGGCTGATGAACCTACAGCCAACCTGGATACCGAAAATGGTCAACAAGTCATGGAAATCATGCAACGATTGAACAAAGAAACTGGCACCACTTTTATATTTGCCACCCACGATCCACGCGTTATTAAATATGCCAAACGCGTTATAACTCTTCGGGATGGCATAATCGTTGAAAACCAGCATTCCAAACAATCTAACCTAACCAAATAGACCCGTAAAGGAGGTCACGATGACCACGCGATGCTGGATCTCTCTTCTTCTTTTTTCAATAATATTATCAGCTTGCAGCTCAACATTAACCCCCTCCCCTGAAATGTTGCCCACAACGATCCCTCCCCCAATTAATTTTATCTCCTCTGGTAACCGTGTTGTCGCATCTGGAATTATCATCCCCACTCGATCAGTTCGTTTAGGTTTTACACTCATTGGTCAGGTCAAGGCGGTAGCTGTTGCTGTAGGCAATGAAGTACAAGCCGGGCAAGCCCTGGTGATACTTGATGGATCCGTTCTCGATGCCAAGGTATTAGAAGCACAGGCAGCTTTAAATGCTGTCCAGGTTCAATATAATTATCTAAAACGAGTTGGAACGGCAAAGGAACATCTGCAAGCTGCCCAGGCTGACGTCGACCGCGCCCAAGCGGTTTTCGATTCTGCCCGGGCGCTTCAAGCCCAAGCCATCCTATATACTCCGATTGATGGTACTGTCGTTTCTGTAGATATTACTCCGGGTGAGACAGTTATCCCGGGTCAGGTTGTAATGGAAATAGGTGATCTGAAGCAAATGCAAGTTGAAACGACAGATCTAAGTGAGCAGGACGTTCCAAGAGTTAAATTAGGACAATCAGCAACTGTATATATTGTAGCCTTGGATAAAGAAATAAATGGCAAGGTAATCGAGGTGTCACGTCAAGCTACAACTATTGGCGGTGATGTTGTCTACAAAGTAACAATATCACTTGCTGAGCAGTGGGAAGATTTACGTTGGGGCATGAGCGTTGAAGTGACTATCGAGATTAGTGAATAGTTAGAGTCTTAGTATTCGGTCTGAGAGAGAAGATATGAGTAGAACTTTCTGGAAAATCAGTCTCATCTTGTTTATTAGTGTAGTTGGATGTAAACCAACTCCCATGATGAATCCCACATTAGTACCATCTATCATTTCTCAAGCATCAGATCAAGAACATAATATACAAGGGAAAATAATTGCGAAGGGTACAGTTGTTTCCATGCAAGAAGCTTACATGAGTTTCCAGATACCTGGTCGTATTAAGGAAATTGCAGTAACCGAAGGAGAACAAGTTCAAACCGGACAGTCATTGCTTATTGTGGAAGCACCAGATCTCGAAGCTGCCGTGAGGGAGGCCGAAGCCACTCTCCGAGCCGCTCAAGCCCAATGGGAATTCTGGTTACTCCCGCGTAAAGGTAAGGGTCCTGAATTCAGGGAACGTGCCTGGGCAATCGTCCTCCAAGCACAGGCCGCATTGCAGGTTGCTCAGGCTAAACAAGCACAAGCTACACTCATCGCTCCGTTTGATGGAACTGTCATCTCACTAAATATATCCCAAGGAGAGGTTGTAGAGCCAGGTCAGATCATTATCGTCCTGACCGATCTGGAAAATCTCCAGATCGAAACGACCGATCTGAGTGAACGCGATATTCCACTTGTGAAAGCTGGTCAACCTGCAACAATCTATATCGAACCATTAAATCAAGAGATTCAAGGTAAGGTAACCCAGGTTTCACCCAAAGCAACTCAATATGATGGTGATGTTGTCTATAATGTTACTATCACATTAGGCGAAAAACTCTCAGAATTGCGTCTGGGAATGAACGTAAAGGTGAATATCCAAACCTAAAAAAGTGAATGGTGCGATAGTCAAGCTAATATTTAATGAGAGTGTTGAAAAACAAGTACTTATTTGACCTATACATCAGACTTTAATATAATCAAACACATCATTACCCAGGAGGCTGACATGGAAAAAGAGCGCTTTGTTGAGACCGGCAGGAATTCTT
>Ga0315285_10007123_pt1 | contig 11495 bp, 9 predicted proteins | sample YL17G09_36_MG_FD_203698 | JGI IMG/M metagenome (GOLD analysis project Ga0315285, IMG submission 203698) | Sediment microbial communities from Yellowstone Lake, YNP, Wyoming, USA - YL17G09_36 | ecosystem: Environmental > Aquatic > Freshwater > Lake > Sediment | place: USA: Wyoming | collected... | reverse complement strand
CGCCCTTTTTCTTTCGAAATCGTAGTATATCACATCGGCCCGAATAGTTCGCGGCCCTTCAGTCATCACAACATCGCCGGCTAAATAAATCCCGCTCACAGCTCCTTTGGCCAGAATATCTTCGGCTTTGGCCTGCTCTGTGGCCGACCGAGTTGCCCGTGTGGAATGGAATATAACTGCGCTATCCGCCTGCAGTTCCAGTAAACCACCTTTTTCATCCTGTTTCTGCCACAAATAGAACCTGCCTATGACCGTTGTAACATCTACGCCGTTCACCTCCGCAGACTCAAACTTCGGCTCGACTTCGCCTGCTGGTGCCAGGTTAATCGGATACCTGAATTGCAGCATCCTTTCTTCCGGCAGTATTTTCTCTGTTGGCACTGCGGGCGATGGTTTCTCTATGACGAGCTCTTTTCCAACAACTGCGGCAAGTGCCTTTTGGTAGAGTTCTAATCCGCGAGGGTCGGCAACTTCTCTCTTCTCGGCCGTTGCAAAAACCTCTCCACTGACATTGAACCGAACTACCATTGCCGTGCCATCTTCAACGACGGTCTGGCTAAGTTCGGTGGTCATAGCCGCTTCGGCTTTTTTCACCGATACATTGCCCTGCAGATACACCTTTGCTTTGTAATCGACCCGGCCCGCCCTCGGCAGGCGGCTGCCAGATTCAGTTCCGATGCTTTCAAGCCATACTACTCCGCTATCGCTGGAAAACCGATTAGCCCCGATTGACATCGAAAATCTGTTCTGAAAAACGAGGGTGTGCTCAATGGGACTTAGCTGATAGCTTATGACATCTTTTCCCGCCAGGTGCAAGTCCTGACCGACGAAGGCGCGGGCCTTGTCGCCTTCTATGGCCGATGATACCGGCCCTGATACCAGGGACAAGAAACCCAAAATAAATAGTGTTCTGTTGTGCATAGTAACGAACCAAAAACCCAAAACTGTGGACCGGCACTAAGTCGCAGATTATAACTGGTTTCGGCACCAAAGCTACTAAAAAAACCCTGCTTATAATGCCTTAATTTGAAATTTGAGATTTCAAATTCGGATGCCAGGGTTATACTTGGTATGTCGTTTAGCCGATATACAAAATTAGAGCTTGGCAGTTAATTTGCGTTTTTTCAGTTTATTTTTGTGGACCCTGTTAGAAAAGGTTTATCCTTCGTAGTTCCTACTACGGGAAAGGAAAATCCTTTTTATGACAGGGTGGAGGTGCGTATGGCTGAGGAATATCCTGCTTCAGCAAAGGTATATCCGACAGCAGATTCTGGAAAATTTAGCATTCTCGATATGTTAGCTTACTTCGAGGAACACGGTGCGATGCGTGTTTCGGACCTGCACCTCAAGGTAGCTGCGCCCCCTACATACCGGATTGATGGCGAGCTTGTAAAGATGAAAGGCCCAGACGTAACACCGGAGATGGCAAAGCAGCTTATCTACCCGCTTCTAAATGAGGAAAACATCCATAAGCTTACAAAGGAGCAGAACGTTGACTGCTCTTACGGACGTGGGGCGATACAGTTTCGTATAAACGTCTTTAAGGAAAACGATGGGATAGCTGCGGCACTAAGAGCTTTGTCGTTGGATATACCGAAAGTAGAGGAAATCGGTTTCCCGAATAACGTCTGGGAAGACATCATTAATCGCAAGAATGGTCTTGTGCTTCTGACCGGCATCACGGGCGCAGGCAAATCTACAACGATTGCCTCACTAATCGATCGAATTAGTGAAAAGCAGGCCTGCCGAATTATAACTGTGGAAGACCCCATAGAATATATCTATCCCCAGAAACACTCGATTATCTCACAGCGTGAGATAGGAAGAGACGTAAAGTCTTTCCTTCACGGACTGCGGGCAATGCTGCGGGAGGACCCTGATGTGATATTTGTTGGGGAAATGCGTGACCCGGAAACAATAGCTATGACGCTTATGGCTGCCGAGACGGGGCACCTTGTCTTTTCCACGCTACACACCAGAGACACTGTCGGCACGGTAGCGAGGGTACTCGATTATTTCCCGGCCGGCAGACAAAGCGAGGTGCGCAATCAGATGTCACTCGGTTTGGCTTATGTCATCAGCCAGAAGCTTGTGCCCAAAAAAGACGGCACAGGCAGAGTTGTGGCAATGGAAATACTTAGCAATAACTACGCCGTTGCCAACCTGATACGCACCGGCAAAATGGAGCAGATATATACCCAGCTGCAGACAAAGACCCGGGACTTGCCTGACGAAAAAATGATAACAATGGAAAAGCATCTGGCAATACTGGTTAAGCAGGGCAAAATTGACCTGCTGGAGGCCAAGAAATGGGCCAATAACCTCAAAACTTTCACCGATGCCCTCCAGCAGGATTAGGCGGCTGATATTTTCGATTTTCGATTTTTGATTTACGATTTACAATCGGCATTCGACAATCGAAAATCGACAATGTTCCCGAAAGATTGGCCTTATGACAATCCAGTTCAACTGCCCTACCTGTAATGCTGTAATTGCCTTTCACGACGAACACTGTGGGAAACGCGCTCGATGTCTCGGCTGCGGACAACATTTCATAATTCCATCCAAAAACCACGAAACACCAAGAAAAGTTGAAACTCTATCTGAAGAAAAGAAAGTTCCGGTAGCAGGATTTTACAGGTCCGCGTTTATGGATAGCTGGAAAATGTTTATCAGGCCGCAAAATGCAACAGGATTGGTGTTTGTGGTGGCAGCAGTTTGCTTTAAGTTTTTCCTGGGCCACACCGATTACTCTTGCACTGTGGGGGGATTTAGGATTCAGGCGCCGACTGGACTTATAATAACGCTGACGGTGTGGGGGTGTTTATTCTGGTACTATATGGAAATAATTTACTCGGCAGCGTTTGATGTAGAAGAGCCGCCGGACGTTTATATGGGCGGCCTGTTCGGCTTTATATGGAACGTCATCAGGTCTTTGTGCGTATTTGCTGTCGCACTGGTGGTAGTTCAATTACCCTGTATTATTTTTCTTGTTGTATCGAGAAAGGTAGGGATTGAACCTCGACTTGTCGAGGTAATTTCGCACATATTGGCAATTGCCGGCCTGTTTGCTTTTCCAATGACAATCCTGACCTTTTCAGTCGGTCGAGATATTACGATGGTGTTTCGGCCGGACTATATTCTCAAGCCCATTGTTAATGCTTTTTGGCCTTACTTTGTGGTGGTTGGATTCTTCGTCTTGGTTTGGGAACTACAGTTGCAAACTGTCGGATATGGCGAGTTATTAGACAAGGGCAAAACGGTTATTAGATTACATCTCCTGGTCAATATAGCAGTTCAGGCCTTGGCTGTGGTATCAATGCGTTCAATAGGTCTATTCCACCGACATTATAACTGCCATTTCCATTGGTAACAGGTGCGCTTTTATCTGACAAGTCGCTTCAGCAGCCGTTGCAGAAGCTCCATCGGCAGACCCATCACGTTTGTCAAGCTGCCCTCTATCCTTTCAACAAATTCGTCGCCCTTTTCTTTTATGGCATAAGCACCAGCTTTGCCCTGCCACGAGCCGCCTTTGATGTGTTTGGCGATTTGCTCGGCGGTTAATTTCTTAGGATAAACAGTCGTGATGTCACTAACACTTAATTCGGTGCCATCATTTAGCCGAACAATTGCAACACCAGTTATCACCTTATGAGGAGCGCTAAATAGTTTCTTTGTAATCTGCTCTGCCTCTTTTGCGTCCTTTGGCTTGCCGATGATTTCACCATTAAAATCCACAACGGTATCTGCACTGATAACCAGACAGTTGGGGAACTTTTTAGCGATGTCCTTTGCCTTTGCTAAGGCCAGCCGTTTGGCATATTCATCCGCCTTTGGCGGACTGACACCTGTAATTGGGAAAGCCGACTCGTCAATATCGGAAGGGACGACCTTGAATTTATAGCCGGCTTGGGCTAATAATTGTCTTCGCCGCGGAGATGCCGAGGCCAGGATAATCTGTAGCTGTTGTTGTTCAGGCATAACTATCGAATACGGGAACTTTCACTCCATCCGCTTTCCCTTTTTAGTTTTGATTTACAATTTGCCGGCAAAATGCCTGGTATTCCTGCTCGAGCTGGTCGAAATCATCGCCGATATATTGCTGAAACAATAACTGCCCAACGATTCGATTCCACAGGACGGTTCGCGGCTGGTTTCTGTCTTCTGCGATTTTTTTGCTTACCTCGTCCAGCGGCCAACCCCCTTTTAGACCGTCTAAAAGCAACTGGTGATAATTATTCAGATGCTTCCTGAGACCATCTTCCCGTAGAAACCGCACCAGCGCGTATGATTGGCTGTAAAAGGTCAGGACCTGTTCGGACTCGTTTGTGGCAAGCACTTCGCCAGGGTTGATGGCTACCAATTCTTTCAGCGGTATCATCTCGTTTTTCCTCAGTGTTTTTTTCAGTGCATCCAATCGATAGTTGTCTTCGGCCGGCTCAAAATAGAATACTCCCTCTTCGGTCCGGGGCGATTCAAAGAGCATAGCCACGCCTTCATCGAGCCAGCTTGGCAGGCGAAACTTAAAGAGTCTGCTATTAAACTGATGCCACCCCTCATGCCCGAGGGCTGAAAAGGTCCGCTTTCTGCCGATATTGTACACCACACAAGCACCATTTAAATAATATGCGCCGGCTTTTATGCTGCAAAACAAATCCGCCTGGTCGCCCGCGAAGCTCTTTGTGAAAGCTGTCCACTGCTCTCGGTCGGCAAAGAGATAGATAATAAACTTACTTGTTGTCTCAATCGGTTCAGGCAGTTCGCCATTATAGCCGCGATAAGCCGACTCCATAAATAAAGGGATACGGCGAAGCATCAGGGGCTCTAAAAGTGTTGTGAAAATCTCATAATGTGCCGTAGTAAGTTTCAGCCCCTTTCCATATTCACCTTCCCAGACATCAACCCTTTCGAGAGCCGGCAGGTTTTGGTCCTGTAAATATTCTACCATTTCGGCGCAGGCGTTTATACTTCCAGCAGAGCTGACACCCTTAACTGCGATTTTATCGGATTCAAAGCAGCCGGCCAGGCAGACAGTCACAAGCATACAAATTGGTGCAATCATTTTCATCACAGACTCTCCGCTGTGCACAAAAAGTCTCAAAGTTTATCCGCCAGACGTATGGCGGATTTATGTTATCTTAAAATCGGCTGCAAATACGGCAAAGTCCATTATATTTTTCCTGTGCAAATGGTATTTTCATTCAGACCTGTTGTTATAGCCCCGACAGATCGGGCTTTTTATGATATGGGACCAACGAAAACTGGGGGTTTGGGCTATATATGGGTAGATAGCCCTACCCTGAAGATAGCCCCTGTTGGTTTGGCAGTAATGATTTCTACAAAACCGTTGTGTGCCTGGGCGAATTTTTTCACAAGTGCCAGGCCCAGGCCTGTGCCTGTGGTCTCGCGTGTAGCTTCTGGTCCGATGCGATAGAACTCTTCAAATATCTTTTTACGCTGTCGATGAGGCACCCCCGGCCCGTGGTCTTCAACCTCAATCAGGGTGAATTGGTCCTCAAATTTTGTCCGGACCATAATGGTCTTATCTTCAGCGTTTCGTGCGTATTTGATTGCGTTGTCGAGCAGATTTACGACTATCTGTGTAACTGCGTCGCCGTCAAAAGCTGTTTGGCCGACCCCTGCTCCTGTCTTCTGACAGGAAGACGCAGGGGCGAACTCGGTCTTTATTGAAAAGCCGTTCTGTTGGGCGTAGGGCCTTATCACCTCAACTACGCTTGCAATACACTTGTTTATGTCACCAATCTTGAAGGTGTATGTTTTCCGTCCCTTTTGGATACGCGAGAAGTCCAGCACGTTCTCTATCAATCGACTTAGCCTTTCGCTTTCCTGTCGCATATTTCTATAGTACTCAGCAAGTTTGTCTTCTGATTTGACCCAGTTCTTCTCGAGCATCTCCGCGTACATTCGTATCGAGGTTAGAGGTGTTCTAAGTTCGTGCGAGACAGCAGATATGAAATCATCTTTTTTTTGTGCCAGCTTGATTTGGGCTCTGGCGTTGTGCAATAGACTGGCCAATCCCAGCGTTACCGCCAGAAGCACTACAGTGACAATGCTCAAATACCAGTTTTGCAGCTGCCTTATTTGTTTACTCATCCAGGCAGGGTCGATTTCTTTAAGGTTGAGCACCAACTCTCCAAAGCCAAAGTTTAATATCGCCGTATAGGTGATATCTGTTGCCGCAGCCGCGTTCTTTACATGTGTCAACTCGAAGCTCATACCTTTGCGTATAAATCGCTGCGCGGATTCTTTAACCTCATCAATCAGTTTCTTCTCATTAAGCCCAAATCCCTGCAGGAAGTGCTTGTCTTCGATTTGAACGTGCCTTAGCAGAAACACCTGCCCGCCAAATATGGACTGTTCGGCGTCGCCGCCCGGAACTACCAGCGGTACAAACGGCTCAATTTGTACCTGCACCGTCTCAGCCAGCTCCCCTTGAGCAGCAGGTTGCTGTAATTGAGTGAAAGTTTGCATCTGCTGTTCGGGGGCAATCTGTACGCCAAGACGGGGTTGGTTTACTTCACCAACCTGCTGCAGGTATCTATCCACATCTGTTTGGGTTTCGGAGGTTTGTTGGCTGGAATCTCGCCGACCTGTTTCTTGCCTGCCATAGGTGGTTGGGGCCTGTGCTGACGCCGGCTGCGCTTGTGCACCCGACTGCACTCTTTGCTGAGGTAAATCAACGTTAGAGGTGATATTACGTTCGTATATTGAGCGTCTTTGCTCTACAACTTTTGGTTTTTGCTGTTGGCTTTGCAGACTTTCGATGGGAAAGCTCTTTCCGCGCTGGCTTTGAAACGCTACATCTTTGCCGCCTTTTTTGTCAGAAGTCTCCTCTTTTTTAGATAGGCTAACCTCCTCACCCTCCTTTAACAATTTCGGTTGCGAATCTTTAGCTCCACCAATAGGTTTCATATTATCCATAGCGAATGAGCCAGAGATTGCGCCGCCCAGAACCGGCAGGAGGTTATTTTTTATGTTTAATCTGTTTGTCTGCACTTTTACATAGAATTCATTATTAAAATCAGCGACTCGATTACGCTGGCCGAGATCCGCCCCGCCTGCGATAGGAGCGATGTCATCGTTCGGGGTGGTGATGGTTCCATCCGGCTCAATCTGGAAATTGCCGTAAGCGAGTCCCTGTTCCAACTGGCCAGCCAGAGGTGAGCGCAGCACTGGTGTCTGCTGCTGACTATTAACAATATTTTCCGGGACATAATAATACAGGTAATCGGTATAAGGCCGGTTCTGTTCTCTTCGCAGGAAATCGTCAAGCTTGCCTTTGACATCTTGTCTGATTTGTTCTGCGACCGCGGCAAATTCGCCCAGCCGCGTGCCTTCCATACCTTGCGCCCATATCCGGATAGAGTGGTATCCCAGCCAGACCAGCCCGCACATAGCTGTAAGGATTATCACCGACAAAATAATAAGCCGCCTGTACATTTGCGATCTACCAGCTAAGTTTCGTATTTGTAACCTGCACCGCGCACAGTTTTGATAATCTGTGGGTCGCTCACATCCCGCTCGATTTTGCTCCTTAGTTTGGCTATATGCATATCTGTAGTCCGCGTCTCCAGATCGGTCATAGTGTCGTCCCAGACTTCTCGATAAAGCTCTTCTCTGCTGATGACCCGGTTCGGATTTGCGGCAAAGTACTGGATAATTCTTGCTTCCCGTCTGGTAATTTCTATTTCTTTGCCTTTGCGTCTTACCTTGAGACCTGCAATATCGACATCTAAGTCGCCAAACGTAAAAGTTTGTCCGACTGCCCGCGCCGGGTCTGTCCGCCGCAGCACCGCATTTATCCTTGCCAGCAGCTCCTCTAACGAAAATGGTTTGGTGATGTAATCATCGGCGCCGAGGTTAAGTCCCGCTACCTTTTCTTTTTCCTGGCCCTTGGCAGTGAGCATAATAATGGGGGTTTGCAGACCCTCCTGACGCCATTTACGACACAGTTGTTCACCGCTGATTTTCGGCAGCATCAAATCGAGCAAAATCAAATCGAATAGCCCCTTGGCCACGGTGCGTTCCGCATCGAGTCCGTCGGAGGCTTCGGTAACTTTGAAGCCCTGAAACTCCAGAAAATCTCGCAGTGCCGCAAGGATATTCTGCTCATCTTCAACCACTAAGATGGATGCTTTTGGTTCCATAATTACACCTGTTCCCATTTATATTATAATCGTAATTGAAGACCGCGTTTGTAAATGTTTTGTAAAAAAGCGCAAAACTTATTTTACACCCATTTTACTTTGTGCTCAACCGGCGATGTTGCATAATTAAATAGGTGGTTATTTTGCAGCCCCTGCCCCGACTTGTCGGGGTTCAAGAATCTATTTTGGAACTTTTTGAAAGGACCGAAAAATGAAAGAGAGAACACAAACACTTGCATTGACAGTTGTGATGATTGGCCTTTTGGCCTCAGCCGCCTTTGCCGATGTCCCGAGGACAGCCGGCACAATCTCGAAAGTAACGGTTTATCGCGGCCAGGCGCTGGTGACCCGCGCCGTCAATGTTGACTTGCCGCCGGAAGCTTCCGAACTAATCGTTGAGAATCTGCCGGCCCAGGTAGTGCCGGAGAGTATCTATGCGCAGGCCTCGGATGCCGTCAAGGTGCTCAGCGTAAGGTATCGGGAAAGACCAGTTATGGAAGATACGCGCGAGGAAGTCAAACAGCTTGATACCCAGATTGAGGATGTGAAACATAAACTCAAATACGCCGAGAGTGAGCTTGCGCATTTTAACCAGCAGTGGCAAATGTTCGAGAAACTCAAGGACTTCACCGTTACTGCAGCTCAAAGCGACCTAAACAGAGGCCTTTTGACCTTTGAGCCGCTCCAGAATCTTGCGACGTTTATAGAACAAAAGGGCCTGGAATATCACAAACACAAGCTGGAACTCGAAGACCAGATTGCTCAATTGAAAAAAGAGCAGGAATTGTTTGAACGCAAGCGTAACGAGCTGACAGCCGGTCGCTCTCGCACAGAGCGTGAAGCAGTTCTGTTTATAAACGCAAGTGGCGCAAGGAAGGTCGCTATCGAAATGAGCTACCTGGTCAACGGCGCCAACTGGCTGCAACAGTATAACCTCCGCGCTAATCCCAAAAAGTCAAATTGTCTTATTGAATACAATGCGGTCGTTAATCAGACCAGCGGCGAGGATTGGAATAGCGTGGTTATAAGTCTTTCTACCGCTGAACCGACCATGGTTGCAGCAGCCCCCACTCTTACACCTATGCTTGTGGCTCTCTCTCTGCCTGCCCAGCAGGCACAGCAACAGGAGTCTGCTTTCTGGGAGAACGACATGCGCCAGTATCGAGCGTCCAGAAAAGAATACATCAAAAAAGGTCCCGCTGCTAATGTGGAACTCAACATTCTGGCGCTGCGTAATCAGGCATTCGCCTATAATGTCATTGCAGATAGAGGGCAATTGGTAGAATTCCAGCAAAAGATGGCCGAAATTTCCCGCACCGAGGGGATAAGTGTAGCATACGATTTGCCTGGCAAACTCACACTTCCCAGCCGCAGCGACCAGCAACTCGTAACCATTGCAGCAATTACCGCAAAAGCCGATTTCACGCTCATTGCCACTCCTTTGCTGACCGATTATGTGTATCTGCAGGCGGATGTGCTTAACGATAGTGACACTGTCCTCCTGCCGGGACAGGCCAGTATGTTCCGCGATGGCGGGTTCGTTGGCAAAAGCCAGTTGTCGCCGGTTACCATCGGCGAAAAATTCACAGCCGGTTTCGGTATAGATTCACAGGTTCAGGTAACCCACGAGCTTGAAGACAAGCAGACAAGAATCCAGGGTGGAAATCGCATCGATACTTATCAATATCGTATTGCCATAAGTAATTACAAAAATGCCGCCGTTGAATTGCGATTGATGGACCGCTTACCTTATACCGATGATGCTTCGGTCAAGATAGAGCTTGCAAAGGCCGAACCCCAGTTGAGCCAGGATGCTGAATACTTACGAATCTCTCGAAAGAAAGGAATCCTCCGCTGGGACCTGAAACTGTCGCCGAACACGGTTGATGAAAAGGCGACTATTGTGAAATATAGCTTCACTATGGAGTATGACAGGAATATGCAGCTTCAGCCCCACCTTGCTACTGGGGCCACACAATAAATAGGGCCTGCCTGTTCCGGGCTTCTACGGTTTTGAGTTTTAAGCTTTGGGCTTTGCGTTTTTGATAGGGGTTTACTGGCCTGGCATGGGCGTATCGGCAGATGTCCAGTTGTTAGGGTCGTTGCCGTATTGGTTTGCAACCAACCGGCTCAGTGATGCGCCGCCGCCGTCCGGCTCAATCGGCCACGGGGCTTCATTATCGTAATTTATCATATCGATACGAATGTAGTGGCGCTCGCCTTGGTCCACATCGCCGGGCATGCTAATATAAATCTTCTCGCCGCCGTTATTCAGTCTCCCGTCGCCCCATTCGAGCAACTGTACGCCTGCAGGAACGCCTGGGTACCACGACTTGAAATTAGCTTTGTTTTTCACCAGCAGCAAATAACCGTGGGCAAGTATACTCGTATTGGCCGGCAGGTTGTAGTCGATGCCATATTCTTCGTCGTTGCATTTCCACGTGTTGCCCTCCACGTCGAATAAATCAACCTTGCTGCCGGTGATATTGTATAGTTCGACGAACTCCGCATCCCTGTTGATTAAAGGATTATACATAATCTCATTGATTACTATTGGCCCGACCTTGGGATAGGCATTGTCCCATCCCGGTGTGGGTTCACTCATTGCTATAAAATCAACGTTGTTAATGCTGGCTTTGAAGTAACGGCCAAACGATACGTCGGTTTCTGATGCGCCGAAATTTTGTATTTCCTGGTATCCGGTCAGGACGCCGCCCTGGGCTGAGGACAGACACACCTCTTCGCCGTTTTCGCTAAGACGGAAGACCTCGAGGCAGCCAACGTCATTTGGATTGGCGAAATTCAAGTCCTCACGGAAGATGACATAGCCATAGCGGTCAATCACTGTGTCCTCGGCAACCTGGTATTTCATCGGGCGGGACCGGTCATCACTGAGGAACCACCCGCTGATGTTTATGGGCTCGCCTGTGGTATTGTGCAGTTCAATCCAGTCCGGCTCGCCGGCGTGAGAATGCGCCAATAGCTCGTTAATCACCACATCCCCGGGATTGGGAAGGATACCGCTGTCATCCTCACCAGGTGAGCCGCCCCAGTAGGCGCTCGCACGCCAACTTTCTTTCTCGCCCCAACTGTTCGGGTCAGGATTGCTTGGGTTTATTATAGTTAGAGAGAAACCGCCACCGTCGGTTATCGGACGCCAGCCATCCTTGTATTTGAAGTCCAAAATCATCTGGCCGACAGCATCCTCAAGCCGTATTCTCTCTCCTGCATTTTCCAAGCTGCCGGTGTACTGGCCGGCTATATTAATTCCTGTGCCATATTCGGCCTGAAACGCTGCCAGGTCCTTGACAACCACTACATACCCGC
>Ga0315285_10007122_pt1 | contig 11496 bp, 13 predicted proteins | sample YL17G09_36_MG_FD_203698 | JGI IMG/M metagenome (GOLD analysis project Ga0315285, IMG submission 203698) | Sediment microbial communities from Yellowstone Lake, YNP, Wyoming, USA - YL17G09_36 | ecosystem: Environmental > Aquatic > Freshwater > Lake > Sediment | place: USA: Wyoming | collected... | reverse complement strand
TAGACGCCTTTGGAAGCCGCACGTCGACTTTCGAGATCCTTGAGGGACTGAAGGTGTAGAGAAGGCTGAAGGAGATGAAAAAAAAGATGAACATGTTGAGGACAATATCGGTCATGGCGACCGACTCGAGGGCGACGAGGTAGTCTTTGCGGGGTTTGATCCGTATCATGCCTTCGACTTCATTTCGGAGAGCACCTCGACGAGCTGCGCGGAGTAATCGTTCATCTCATATGAAATGTACTTGATCTTACTGACAAAGTAATTGCACGCGAGGTAATAAGGGACCGCGATGATGAGCCCTGCCGCGGTCGTGATCATCGCCTCATATATCCCCGACGCGAGCGCGCTCACCGTGATATTGGCGCCGGCCTTCTCCCACGTCATGAAGGCCCGTATGAGCCCCGTGATCGTGCCGAGAAAACCGAGGAGCGGCTCGATGCCGATGATCGACACGAGGCCGCCGAGGTATTTCTCCAGCCGGTTCACCTGGGCATTCCCGACGCGCTCCATCACCCGCTCAAGCTCGCCTGCCGGGAGGGCGCGCTTCTCTATGCCGGCTTTTAGCGTCGCCGCCAGCGGGCTCTTGCCCTGCGCCTGGCACAGGTCGATCGCGTCTTTGAATTTCTTTTCTTTCACATGCGAAAGGACCGTCTTCGCGAAACCTTCCGTGTCGATCTTGATCGCACGGAACATCCGCAGCTTTTCTATGATGATGGCCAACCCCAGGATCGACCCCAGGATGATGGGGGCCATCACCGGCCCGCCTTTTATTATGAACCAGAGCATGTTCTTCTCATCCTCCTATAAACACAGATGGTCACAGATTAAGCGAATATCCGGTTACCAGGGGATCAGGATAGAGGATATCGGGAGATCAGGGAATCAGGTATCCAATTAGGAAATAATACGTTAAATCTGATGTCCTGATGACCTGGTACCCACTTTCTGATAATCTGATATCCTGATAACCGAGTTGATCGTTACCAAATTATTGAGCTCGTACATCTGTGATCATCTGCATCTTTTCATCTGTGATTATCTGTGTAATAAATACCTACCGTTTGACTATATTATTAAAAAGCATCCACACCCCGATCGCCGATATGATGACACCGCTCACCTTCGGGACCATATGTTCCGCTTTCTCGCCGAACCTCTTCTTGATGAACGTCAATATCCCTCCCATGGCAAAGGCGAACGGCAGGAGCGAGACGAGCGTGCCCATGCTGAAGACGAAGACAAGAAGCCCGCCGTGGAAGACGCTCTTCGTTGAGGTGGCCATCATGAGTATCGCCATCTCGATCGGGCACGGCGGCAGCCCCCTTATGATGCCGAATATGAGGATCGACAGATCGCTGCGCAGTCCCCGGAAACTCTTTCCATAGCAATGCGATTCGAGGAAGTGGGTGTGCCGAAAGACGAGAAACCCCGAGAGTATCGTCACGACCGCCGCTGCCAGCTCAAGCTGCGGGCTGATCTTATCCAAATAATGCGCGCCGACATAGCCGAAGATGACTCCCAGGGAGGTATCCGCGATCGCCATGCCGAGGCCGTAAAGAAAGACGAGAAAGAGGATGCGTCGTGTATTTCTCCCCACTGCCGTCGCATAGAGGCTTGCGACGGCCTTGTCCTCGCACGGCTCCAGGACATGCAAGAGGCCTATGATGAACGCGGATGAGAGCGTGAGGCTGTTCAAGGCGGATTACCCTTTCACGCTAAAGAAGTACGTGATCGTGTCGATGACGCCTTTGCGGATCATCATCACCGCGATGGCGGCGAGCAGGAGGCTCGCGATCTTCGAGAAGGCCTTTGAGCCAGCCTTGCCCAGCACCTTCGCGATCGTCGTCGCGTAGGTAAAGACGATCCAGGTGAGCAGCAGGTTGACGACGAACGAAGCGACGGTCACATACAGGCCGTACGCGTCGAGGAGGATGATCATGGTGGTGAGGACCGCGGGGCCGGTAATGAGCGGCGTGCCGATCGGCACCGCGCCCATCGTATCCGTGGGGAGTTTATACCCTCTTTCAAATTGGAGGATATCTTTTAATGATATGACCAGAAGGACGAGGCCGCCCGCAATCTTGAAATCGGAGACGAGGACGCCTAATATCCCGAAGATGAGTTTGCCTAAAAAGAGGAATGTGATGCCAACGAGGAAGGCGGTAATGATCGACTGCGTGACGATCCTGATCTTATCGCGTTTTTTGAGGTGCTCGGTGAAACCGATAAAGAGAGGCAGGACCCCGAGCGCGTCCATCGCGACAAATATCGGAATAAATGAAAGGAGAAATGCCGCCATATTTCCTATAATTATACCATAGAAATGGATAAAATGAAAATAAAAAGGCAGCGTACATATGTAGCTGCCTTATGCACTCTGCCTTGTAGCAACGACTACCTGCTTGAAAGCTTTCCCCTGATGATCCGCTCTGCCTCCAGCCAATCCTCCCTCGAATGGCCGGGCTTCCTGCCCCTCTTCTCGAAGAGCTCGTATGACTTTTTCTCTATGAGCTTGCGGATATCTTCCTCGCTTATACTCGGATTCGACAACCCGCCAAGCTTAAAAGGTGTCTTCGCCATGGATAAGCCTCCTTTCTTGTAATAATCGATAAAATCATAAAGTATACTGATTTTTTACGCAGATTATCGCAGATCTCGTGAAATCTATCCGTTTTCACAGATAATCACAGATAAAGTCATATCTGCGATCATCTGTGCTTTTAAATCTGTGATCATCTGCGCATGAATGTCGACATGGGTTATACAATATTGGATAATTATACCGCATCCGCCGATTTATGCAATAGAAATGTTGAGGAATTCCGGGACGGGTTTTTTTAGGATCTTGTAGACGTTCTTCAGGTGTATCCTGTAGACGATGTCGAACGGGTTGTCGGTGCCTACGCGCGCCGTGCCGGCATACCACCAGTTCCAGTCGCTTCCCTCGGCGATATAAAACTGGCGCCATGCCCTCTCGAACAGCTCTTTGCGCGGCTGTATCAGCTGCCTCTTTGCCTCGTCCGTAAATCTCACGAGGTCTCGGCGCACCCTGTCGAGATACTCCCACGAGAGATTATCCTGTTCCTGCCCGATCCATACCTCGAAATTCTGGTTGATCCATGAACCCGGGAATATGCGCGAAAGGCTCTTCTGCGTCGGCACCTCAAGGAGGTACTCGCTCACGGTCGTCGAAGAGAACTCCTGGTCGTCCCTGTCGAGACCTTCGTACACGAGCTCAAAGAACGTGCGGCCGTTATCCTCATAATATTCCCACGCGTTCTCGCCATCCATGACGATCGTAATGAGCCCGGTATCTCCGTCGCGGCGCATGCCGTCGGTGATCCTTGTCAGATGGCCCAGGAGGTCGCCTGCAGCGGCAGTCTGGTCCCAAGAAGCGTAATTGAAACTGATCAGGTTGGACATGTTCTTATCCCTGAAGATCGCGGTCACGCTCCCTGCGTCGGTCTTCATCCGGTATGGCTGGTAGACGAGCCGCCGGTCGAGCTCCTGGATACCTTTATATCTTTTGTGGTATGTGGTGAGGCTCCTGAAGAGGATATCCTCGTCGGTAGCGAACCAACGCACACCATTCTTTGCCAAGAGGGCAATCGCATCGTCAGAGACACTTCCTTCCGAAGGCCATATGCCCGCAGGCCTCTTGCCGAACTCGTCCTCACAGAATTGCAGGGCCGTACGTATGTGCCAGTCCGCATCTTCCGGATGCCGGAACCTCCGCGCGGGCAGCGCCATGCCCGGAGACGACGTTGCGGCGACCGACGTGTCACAGAGAAGCGGCAGGATCGGATGGTAGAAGGGCGTCGCCGTGATCTCGAGCCGGCCCGCGTCCTGCAGTTTTCGATAGAGCGGAACGATCGCGGCCATCGCCTGTTTCTGCATCCGTACGATATACGCCTTATCCTCTTCGGAATAGTCTCTCTTTTTTGAGATGATCTCCCGCAGGGAGGCGTCGTTCTCGACGGTGATCGAATGGAACCACGCGAGGTTGAAGAGGACCTGTAGATCGAGGAGGTCCTGGTCGGAGAAAGACCTTGCCGCCCTCTTGAGCGCGGCGGCGGTCGTGGTGGCAAGCCCTTTCTTGATGAAGAGCCCGGTATAGCGGTCGTGCGGCTCTATAAATCTCTTGAAATTGACTTTGAAGAAAGAGGACAGGATCTGTGCCCTCTCGTCGTGCGTCAGGGCAGAGGCCTTTTTGACGGTAAGGTCGAGGAGGATATCGCTCGTGGCGTTTGTGACGTAATCATTCAGCTGTTCGATGAGAACCGGGGCGATATTGAATGTCGCTTTCACGCGCGGGGAACGCTCCACAAGGAGCGCCATGGGAAGATAATCCTTGACGGCGTGAAGCCGCACCCACGGCAGGAGAAACGAATTGGCAAGCGGATCTTTATAATAGGGCTGGTGCATATGCCAGATGAAACTGACACCAACCCTCTTATGAGCGTTCATTATGGCGCGAGGGAGCCATTGATATGCCCGTCGATCTCGCAACTCGTATAGCGAGGGCACACTTCACGGCACATCGTTTACCTCTGACGATCGTGTAATGAAGTATGCCGACATTCGCGCACAGATGAGCACAGATCTCAGTCTATTGCTACGTTCTCACAGATGATCGCAGATATGATGTATCTGTGATCATCTGCATCTTTTAATCTGTGATTATCTGTGCGTTCATCAAAGTCAGCATACTTTATAACACTATCCCTCTGGCTACTCTTCGGGAGCTTCCGGTGCCGCGGCGCCTTCCGCGTCCGGAGCGATCTCTTCTTCCTTCTCGACGACGACCGTCTTGGCTATGTTGCGCGCCTCGACGACCGTGTACGTCACGTCGACCCAGTCGCCCTGCTTGATCTCGTTCAGCCCGGCTGCATTTTCGATCTTGGTATTCTGGTCGATCACGACCTCCGCGGTCTTCTCCTCATCGCTATCATAATCATAGTACTGGACGCTGAGCGTATTCGCGGCCACGGTGACCGCCTTGACCTCTCCGTACATCGAGAGTTCTTTCACGGCGGCCTGCGGTGCCGCGGGTGTCCCCTCGGCAGGTGCCTGCGCCGCCGGCGCCTGCGCCTCTTCTGCCGAAACACCGGCCGCCAAAAGGAGCGCGGCGAGGGCCATGCTCACACACAATGTCTTCATCACAAACCTCCTTTTATTTTTTTTATAACCGTCACTATGAATGTCTGACATGATAACACGACCCTGATTTTAAAGTCAAGCCTAAATGGCGAGTGATAATGTTATAAAGTATGCTGACTTTGATGAACGCACAGATGATCACAGATTAAAAGATGCGGATGATCACAGATACATCATATCTGCGATCATCTGTAAAGCGTGTCGATAGACCTAGATCTGTGCCCATCTGCGCGTGAATGTCAGCATAGTTTATTACACTATCTGGCGAGTTTCCTGCCGCCATGATTGAATATCGGAAACTTCGCCAGGGAATGCTTCTGCAAAAAATACTGTACCGCGCATGAGAGGACCCCCAGGCCATAGACCGAGCTGCGCCAGAAGTTGATCGACGACGACTCTTCGGTATAGACCGACGGGGCGGTGATCTCGCCGATGCGGCAGCCGAAATAGAACGCCTGCAGGAGGATCTGGTTATCAAAGATAAAATCGTCGGAATTCTCAAGTAACGGTAATTTCAGGAGCGCCTCCCGCGAGAAGGCCCTGAAGCCGCTATGATATTCGGACAATTTCTCGCTGATGATGTTATTCTCCGCAAGCGTAAGGAATCTGTTGGAGATATATTTGTAGACGGGCATCCCGCCTTTTAACGCCCTGTTGCCGAGGATCCTCGAGCCGAGCACGACATCGAACATGCCGGAGGTGACGAGGGCCGCCATCGCGGTGATGAGTCTCGGCGGATATTGATAATCGGGATGGATCATCACCACGACATCGGCGCCGAGTTTCAGCGCCTCCAGATAACAGGTCTTTTGGTTGCCGCCGTATCCCTTATTACGGTCATGGACAAAGACACGCATCTTGAGACCTTTTGCGATCTCCACCGTCCTGTCGGCGGAGTGGTCGTCGGTGAGCACGATCTCGTCGACGATATCCTTCGGGATCTCATCATACGTCTTTATGAGAGTCCTCTCGGCGTTATACGCCGGAAGGACGACGACTATCCTTTTTCCGCTCAGCATACAGTATCCTTGCGCGAAAAAAAGGCGCCTCTTCTTTGCAGAGGCACCTTTTTCAACACGCTGCGTTGCATATTGTTTTGATCAAGGCTTGCCGGTTTTTCCTTTTAGCGATTTGTTCTCGGCCAACAGCTTATCGTACTCCGCCTTGAGCGCGATCTTCTCGTCGAGTATCTTGTCATACTCGCCTTTCATCGCTTCCCTTTCGTTCGTGATGGTCGCCAGCTTCATCGCGATATCCATCTTCTCCTTCAGGAGGTTATCGTACTCCGCCTTGAGCGCGTCTTTGGCCTTCTCATATACGCGCGCCTTCTCCTCGAGCATGATCTTGTCGTTGAGCGCCGCCTGATATGTATCCTTAGAGATGCCGCACCCTGTCAGAGAGAAGATCGATGCCATGCACACCGCTACCCCGGCCACCTTCATCAATTTCATTGTTCTCTGTCCTCCCTACCGCGTTAAGTACTTCTCCAATTCGCCCCAGGTCACCGGGCCGACCTTGCCGTCAACCTTCAGCCCCTTCGCCTGTTGGAACGCCCGTATCGCCGTCTTCGTGAGCGGGCCGATCTTTCCGTCGATCGCGCCATGATAAAAACCCGCTAATTTTAGCCCCCTTTGAATATCCCTATCCCTTTCGGACGTCGCATTCGACGATAGCGGTCCCGGCGGCGTCGAGGGCTGGATCGCTGCGGTCGGCGGGATCGTCTCTTTCCCCACGGTCTCTGCAGGTTCCGTAACAAGCATGTCGCCCTGTTGCCCTTCCGTAGTCACCGCGGGAGTTTCATACGATTCGGCCATGATCGACTCTTCGGCGGATTTTTCAATCTTACTTTTACATCCGGAGCATACCAGCGGAATGATCATCGCAGATACTATAAGAACGAATAACATGTACCTCTTCATCAACGCTCCTCCTTTCTTCCTCCCTGTATAATTTGTTTTATTATAGACCGTGGGGCACATTTGTCAAGAAAAATGCATTTCAGAAATCCTTGCGCGCTCTGCATGCCGCTCAGGAGCGCGCTATCGGAATTGCAGTAACGGAAAAGGCCGGCACGGCCTATCATCTTCAGATTGGAGAACCCTTTCAGATAATCGAGCACCGTCTCGACCTCCTGCGCGTAGCCGATCGCATAGGCAGGATACGCGGCAGCGCAACGCACCACAAAACCGTTGATAAGATGTTTGCGCGACACAATCCCGATGCGTTCGAGTTCGCCCAGCGCGAAATTGATCAGGTCCACATCGTTCATCTCCCACAGCGCGTCCCCCTCGCCGCAGAAGTATTCGAGGCCGAGCGTTGTCTTTCTTTGATCCGGCACCATCGCAGCGGACCAATTCTTGTAATTCTGCACCCGCGCGAGCTTGACGCCGGGCTCATGGATATAGAGCCACTGGTCGGGGAAGAGCTCCTCCTTATCAAGGATCACGTTGACCGCAATGAAACTGCGAAAACGCAACTTTCTCGCCGCGTCCAACACATGCTGCGGCGGCGGCAATAAGGAGGTGACCAGCTCGGGCAACGGCGTGCTCGAAAAAAGGGCTTCGCATTCGATCTCTTCGACCGTTCCCCGTGAGGTATCCTTTATCATCACCGTCTCTATCCGCCCGTGTTCGTGCCGTACCCTGACGACCTTGCTGCTGAAGAGGAATTCGCCGCCCGAGGCGCGTATCGCCCTTTCCAAATGCTCGAAAAAACACCCGGGCCCTCTTCTCGGATATAAGAAACTATCGCACAGCGTTTTTGGCGTCTTCGCCCTGGTGCCGACAAGGGCATTCTGCAAGGCGACCTTGAGCGACAAACCGGCGATGCGCTCCTTCGCCCAATCGGAAGAGATCTCCTCGCATGAGGAATCCCATACTTTCATGGTATACGACTTGAAAAAAATGTCATAAAGCCGCCGGCCGAACCGGTTCACGATCCATCCTTCGAAGGTATCGTCATCGCCCGGCTGGGTGTATTTACACCGCACGTAATCAGCGATGCAGGCGAAGCTTTCGAAGGGGCCGAGATTTGCAAAGGTATTGAAAAAGGAGAGCGGGTAATTGTAGTATCTGTTCCTATAATAGATCCGCGATAACCTCTCGATACTTAACAGGTCGTTCCCCACCATCTCCCGCCACAGGCGCGCAATCTCTTCCGAAGACGTAAGGAAACGGTGGCCGCCTATGTCAAAGAGGTAGTCGTTGAAATTTATCGTGCGGCATAGGCCGCCGGGCGCGCCATCTTTTTCGATGACGAGCGGCGAATACCCGCGCTCGCTTAAGACGCGCGCGCATCCCATGCCGGCAGGCCCCGCGCCGACGATCGCTATCCTACCCTGCTGTCGCATGCATGCCTTTCTTTATCCTTCCGATGCCCGCGGTGATCGCATATGCCGCGAGAAGAGACAGGAACGGGACGATCGAGGAGAAATACCGCGCATTATAATGAAATGAATACGCGAGGATAAAGTAGCTTATCATAAAAAGGTTGATACATAACGGCATGACCTTCCTTTTGAAGGAGAGCAAGAAAAACCCTGTGATGCTTAAGAGATAGATAAACCCCGTAAAGCACCACGCGCCGATATGGTAGACGAATAACCTTCTACTGGTCTTGTATAAGATACCAAGATATACCCCAGGATCATTGATGGCCGCCGAGATTGTGCGCGTATTATATCCTGCCGAACGCAGTATACTTATTGTGCCCATCCCCCACAATAACTGCTTTCGCTCCATGCAGAAAGACACGAGCGGGGCATACCAATGGCGGCAGGAGGCTTCGGCCGCCTTCCGGCACGTCGCCTGACGAACGATATCCGACTGCACCGTCCAAAACACATGATTCAAATAGATCCCGACGAACTGCGAAGGAGCGAATAGGCCATACTTATATTGATTCCGCATGCAACACGGCACGATGATGAGCAGGTATACAAGGAAAAAGACGGCGATCGATGTCAGTGACCGCCGAATACGGCGTTCAAACCTCATCACGATGAGCACGGTGATAACCAGAGGAATAAATATCGCGACTTCTTTCGTCATGAAGGCCATGGCAAAAGATGCGGCGCTGCCGGAGAGATACAACGTTCTTTCCGTTTTCATAAATAGTATGAAAAGATATAATCCCAAGAGGAGCAAGAAGATAAACGGTGATTCCGCATATGGAAGCGTCATGACGGTAATGAGCGTTGGATAGGCGCTCAGGATGATCGCCGAAATAAAACCAACCTTCTCGTTGAAAAGAGAAGTCCCGATGCCGTACAACAGGAATACGCAGAGACAAAAAAACATGATATTCAATATGACGGACATCAGAATATCCGGTCCGAATAATTTAAAAAAGAACGCGAGAAAGATCGGGTATGCCGGCACATACAGCTCCTTGCGAAACTGATAAGGCCCGCTATTCTTTTCGAAGAACCATGCCGGCCGGTCTGCTATATGGCACGCCAATGCATGGTACTCCTTCGCGTCATCCCACAATAAGCGTCCCGCATCATAATCATTGTTGCTCAACGCATACCCGAGGAATACGACACGCGGCACGAGGCATATGATAAGGATGATGAGCGCCCTTTTCGCCGTCATGAGGCCTCCTGAAGGTTGCCCCGCGGGCTACGTACGCCGCGCGCGATCGCATGCGCCACGCCGCACACGACACCGGACGCCATGATGCAGTGGTCAAAGAACGTCACCCATGCCGCCATAAGGGAAAATGATATACCTTTTTCTCTGTACAGAAACGCGAAAAAATCGTAATTCAGCGATAACCACACGAACCAAAGAAAAACCCCTGTCCCGCGCATAAGGCCGTTGCCTATCCCCGCGATGAGAAGCGCGGCGATAAGGGGAGCGAGCACGACGCTTATCAGCTGGCCCTTTGATGCATGCGCAAACCCTGTGCCGCCCTTCCCCAGTTGTCTCCAGCCGTCATATTTGAGAAAGACCCTCGCCCATTGGAAGGGGATCTTAAAATCATTTCTTATGAATGAACCGAGGGTATGACGTTTCAGATGCACTACCTCGACGTCCCTCAAAAAAAAGATGAGGGAACCAGACGAGGCGATGCGTTGACCGAATGCCGTATCATTGGTCAGGCTGAAGTCATTGTCAAAGTATTGTGCGGCATCGCGCCGAAAGGCGAAGAGAGAACCGTAAAGAAAACGTATGCGCTCAGGGAGTTTCTTAAATATATAATGCATGTACAGATTTTTATACTGGCTGAAATAGCCGCGGTGGGGGTGCTCTTTCGCGAGGAGCCCCGTCACCGCGGTCGCCTCCTTGCGGGAAAGGAAGAAATGAGCGATCCTCGACAAAGTATCGTTCCTCACGACTGCGTCCGAGTCGACGTTGACGATAACGTCGCCGCGCGCTTGGTGTATCCCTGCCTCCCGCGCCGCGCCATCGTTCGCGGTATGATCGAGCGCGACGATCCTGTCCGCGTATCGCTCGGCAACGGTGCGCGTCGCATCGTGACTGCCGCAGTCAACAACGATGAGCTCATAATCTTTGTAGAGAGAATTGCGGATACCGCGGAGGCAGTCTTCAAGCGTCCTGGCGCTATTATGCGTTGGCACTATGACGGAAAAATACGGCATGGAGTGTACATCGCGGCAAGGGTTTATTGCCGGGATTATAATCCTAAAGCTTCTTTGATCTTTTCCTTGTCAAATCCTACGACGATGGTGGCGCCGATCTCGAGGACGGGCACGCCCATCTGGCCTGATTTTTTGATCATCTCCTGCGCCTTCTCCTGGTCTTCGGAGACATCGATCTCTTCGAAAGAGACCTTATTGTCTTTCAGGAACTGCTTTGCCCTGGTGCAGAAGGGGCACGTCGGCGTGCTGTACACGGTAACTTTCTTATCCATCGCGACCTCCGTGTTATGTAAGCGCGGCTTTTAGATCCGAAAGCTTCCGCAGGTGCATCTCTTCCTGGGCGATCAGGCCGTCGATTGCCCTGACGTCATCTTCAGACACCACCTTCTTCATGCCTTCGTAGAAAGTGATCGAATCTTTCTCAAAGCCGATGCTCAGCTCCACCGCATCGCGGTCGGTCTTCGCCTTCTTCGCGGTAACCGTACCCGTCCCCTTTTTCGTAAAGATATGCTCGTTCGCGAGCGCCTTCATGTACGCGGAGTATTCGCCGGGGTAGGTCTCCTGGGGTTCATATTTTCTGACGGAAGCGAGGATCTGCTGAAAGGTGGCGATATGCTTGCCTTCTTCGCCCGAGAGATATGAGAAGACGCCCTGTGCCTTCTTATCTTTCACCTGAGCCGACAAAGAGGCATAGAAATCCCTGCCGTTCTTCTCTATCTGGATGCCGAGCT
>Ga0315285_10007112_pt1 | contig 11511 bp, 7 predicted proteins | sample YL17G09_36_MG_FD_203698 | JGI IMG/M metagenome (GOLD analysis project Ga0315285, IMG submission 203698) | Sediment microbial communities from Yellowstone Lake, YNP, Wyoming, USA - YL17G09_36 | ecosystem: Environmental > Aquatic > Freshwater > Lake > Sediment | place: USA: Wyoming | collected... | reverse complement strand
ACTCGCAGCTTCTCGTTCATCGCCTCCAGCTTTTTCTGGGTGCTCCTCAGTTCGGAAATGTCGCTGTATATGCCGATGTAGCCTGCGAGTCGGTCTTCGATGATTATTGGAGCAGCAGATATGGAAACGGGTACAGGAGACCCGTTTTTCCGTCTTCTCCACGTGTTTTGATGGGCGTAGCCTTGAATTGCCTGGCTGTCTAGCGCTTGTGCTTCTTCCCTCTTGTCATTCGGCACTACAACGTCGTCGATGTGCTTTCCCTTGATCTCTGGAAGAGCATATCCGAAAAGCTTCTCGAAACGTGGATTGATGCCCTGTATGCAAAGGTCTGGTCCCAGATACACCGCGGCTTCAGGATTATGCCTGAACAATCCCTCAAACCTCTGCTGACTCTCTTGGATTGCCTGTTCATCTTTCTTTCTTGTGGTGATGTCACGAGCAATGCCTAAGACCAAAGTTTTACCCTTGATTCTGATTGGGTGCGTCATTATTTCCACCGGTACCTGTGTGCCGTCTTTCCTGTTCAAAACCAACTCGTCTGGACCAGTGGACTTGCCGAGGGCGTTCATAGCCAGAAGCTTGGCTGCTTTCAGAACCTCGTTTCGAGGCAGCAGTTTCAGCTTCATGAAGCTCTTTCCGATTAACTCGTCTTTCATGTAGCCTGTCAGTTTCTCCGCGGCTTTGTTTCCGTCTACGAAGTTGCCTTTCAAGTCACTCAGGTAGTAAGCGTCAGGCGCCCGTTCAAACAGAATGCTTAGCCGCTCTTCCGAGTCTCTCAGCTCTTCTTCTGCTTTCTTGCGTTCAGTAATGTCTCTATCTATTCCCCTGAAACCTATCACATCCCCTTTTTCATCTAGTATAGGAACTCCACTGGTTTCTAGCAGTACTTTGGTTCCATTTTTGTGGATAATCCAGTTCTCAAGTCCATGAAACGGTTTTTTCTTTTCAGCAATTTCTCCAAAAATCTTGGCAACCCTTTTCGCCTCATCTCTTGGCATGAGGTCAAATGGGGTTTTGCCAACAGCTTCTTCAGGTTCGTATCCTGAAACATCCCTGATTTTCGGACTGGCATACGTATAAACACCATTCTTGTCCACTTGCCATATCCAGTCACTTATGCTTTCCACGAGGCTTCTGAATCTTCCTTCTGATTCCTTCAATGCTTCTTCCGTTTTCTTTCGTTCAGTGACGTCTCTCATGATTGCTTGAGCTCCCACGGGATTGCCGTCTTTGATCAATAAGCCAGGATGCACTTCTGCCCATCGGCTCGTTCCATCTCTCCGAACATAAAGGAACTCGGATGGTGAAGGTGATTCTCCCTTCATCAGGGACATGAACATCCCCTGAAATCTCGGAATGTCCTCCTTCCGCATAGTCATCAGCTCCGTGAATGGCTTGCCAACGACTCCTTCTTCAGAGTCGTAGCCCACTAACGTCAGGAAACTGCGGTTGACGGATGTGACTACGCCTTCCGCACTCACGGCCACTACGCCGTCGGGAGCCAGCTCAACCAGACCTCTATACTTCTCCTCAGACTCCTTCAACGATTGCCCTGCTTTCCTGCGTTCCGTGATGTCCATGACCCCAGCGAGAGCTCCTATGTAGTTTCCATTACTGTCATTAATCGGTGACGTCTCTAAGGTTGCATAGATTCTACTACCGTCTTTCTTGACGAACTCAAAATCATGCTGCTCTTTTATGCCCTGTGCACGGCGTTCAAGCAACCGCTTGGCGATTTCTATGCCACGTTCATCCATGAATGCGAATAGGGGTTTTCCCAGCATTTCGTCAACAGTGCACCCTAGTATTTCTGCCATTCGAGAATTAACGAATGTTGTACAGGAGTCCTTATCAATGGCCCAAACACCTTCATGTAGATTCTCAACAAGCCGGCGATATTTTTCCTCGCTTTCACGCAGAGTCTTCTTAGCCAGGATGCGTTCGGTGATGTCAATACAGGTACCAACCCATTCTCGAGTACTTCCGTTCTCATTAGACACAGGGACGCCGTGTGCTAGGAAGTTGCGGTAAACTCCATCATATCTGCGTAGGCGGTATTCAACCTCGTAGCTGCTTCTTGTTGCAACGGCTTCTTTCCATACCTGTGTAGCGTGCTCAAGGTCATCCGGGTGAAGGGCTTTCGTCCACCCCCAACCTCTAACCTCTTCAGGGCTCTGACCAGTAAATTTCCTCCATGCAGGTATATCTTCCTCAACCTCTCCGTTAGCATTAGTACTCCAGCCCAGCTGCCCTGTTACTTCAACGTAAGACCTATAGCGTTCTTCGCTTGCGCGCACCAATTCCTCTGCTTTCCTGCGTTCTGTGACGTCTTTGACGAAGACAGATAGCCCAGCCTTGGAGGGATACGCGTTGATTTCGAAGACGTAGTCCTTACCTCTGAGCTGATACTCGTTCAAGTAACTCTGGGGTTGCCGTGTTCTCAACGCCTTTTTGTAAAATTGTTCTACTCCCGTCCCTCTAACATCTGGGAAAACCTCGGTAAGAGATTTTCCAATAGCGTCCTTGGCTGAAATCCCCGTGAGCTCTTCAGACGCTTTGTTCCAGTAAGTATATCTGAAGTCCTTGTCCATTGCAAAGAACATGTCACTGATGCTTTCAGCGAGTTCCCTGTAACCCTCCATGGCCTCACGCAGAGCTTCTTCTGTTCTTTTCCTCTTGATTAGCGTCCACATGTCGGTTAGCATTGCCGTAAGGTTACGCGAATCTGGTTCGTCATAATCCTCTTTTTTGTTTGCGACGGCAGCTATGGCAACAGCGTGTTCTCCGTCGAATACGGGTATTCCGAGAAATCGCGTAATCGGCACGTGCCCCTCAGGATATCCTCTTTTTGACGGGTTTGGAATTGAGTAGTCGTTGATGAAGACTGGCTTCTTCTGCCTTATCGGTTCTGCCCATACTCCTGCTTCTGAAACAGGAAAGTGCATTGGCTTAGATATGACAGCGCAGTCTTTCATCGCGGTCTTTGACCACGAGTGTATGGTCATTACTGTGGCGTCACTGTTTAGCAGGCCGATGAACGCAAACTGGCTCTGGGTGATCTTGCTTATTTCTTCCAGCGCAAAGTCCATGATCTGCTTTTCTGAGGCTTCGGTCATTCTGTTGAGATCCAACATTGATTTAAGTCGAGTTTCGTGAAGAAGGAGCGCCGCCTCAGCTTTTTTGCGTTCTGTGAAGTCAGTAGTGATTAGTGTTACAAAGGCAACCTGTCCATTTCGCTTGATGGGTCCTGCATGGGTCTCATACCATGCGACACTGCCTTTAGGACCAACTCCACTAATCCCGTAGCGTCCACCCTCTCCAGTCTGGAAAACCTGTTCAATGGTCTTCTTCACTACGTTGTGGTGCTCAGGATCAATGAAATCGTAGACACTCCTCCCGACAATTTCCTCTGGACGAGCATCCACTACAGTGCGATTGATAAACTGAATCGTGCCGACGCGATCAACGATCACAATTATGTTTGGGGCATTTTCTGCCAGTGAACGCCACTTCTCTTCAGATCCCCTTAGAGCCTCCTCCGCTTTCCTGCGTTCGGTGACTTCTCGGGTTATGATTTGTATGGCGACGGGTTTTCCGTCCTCAAAGATTGCCTGACCCCCAGTCTCAACTGGAACGGTTGTTCCGTCTTTCCTCTTTAGTTCATACTCAAAATAGGGGATTGGCTTTCCCATTCTTGCTTTGAGGAGCATTGCCACGCTCTTCGGCCAATACCTCTTTGGGGTGACCACTCTTATGTTTAATCCCTTCCCCTCCTTCAAAGTGTAGCCCGTCAGCCTTTCCGCCGCCTTGTTGGCGAACAAAACGTTCCCCTTGAAATTTACTATCGAAATGGCGTCTTGGGAGTTTTCAACCAAGTTTCGATACTTCTCTTCAGATCCCCTCAAAGCCGCTTCGGCTTTCTTGCGTTCAGAAATGTCTTTGATCATGCTTACAAAACCCATCGGGTTCCCTGAAGAGTCTTTAACAACGCACACAGAAAATTCCGCAGAGAATTCAGTTCCATCCTTGGTTAGGGCAGCGTATTCTATGTTTCTCATTGGGCCATGGTCTAAGACTTTTGCCAAATTCCCTTTGGCTCTTTCACGATCTTTCTCCGAAACTAAGGCAAAACCGTTTCTGCCAACTAATTCATCTCTCGATGAGTAACCGAGCATATCTAATGCTTCCTGGTTACATTCAACAATGTTTCCATTCAAGTCAATGACTGTAATAGCGTCTGGAGAGCAGGCAAACACGTCACGCAACTTCTCCTCGTTTACTTCCAACTCTTCTTCTGCCTTCTTGCGGCTGGTGATGTCTGTTGACATGCAGAGTATGCCTTCAGGCACGGGGTACACGTGCACTTCGTACCAGCCTTCCCGCCCGTCCTCGAAAACGTACTTGCCGTCTACTGTTTCAGGCTTCCGTGTTTCCATCACTCTCTTGAAGGCCGCGAAGAAAGGCGTCTTTTCTACGCCTGGAAAAAGGTCCGTGAGCTTGTTTCCCAACAGTTTCTCTCTAGGAATACGCGTGAAACTTGCCGCTGCCTCGTTGACGACGGCGTGTCTCCATTCCCGGTCTAAAACATAAACGCTGTCGCTGATAGACTCCAAAAGAGTCCGATAACGCTCTTCACTTCTACGCTTCGCGTCTTCTGCCCTCTTGCTTCTCAAGGCAGCCCTTATGCCGTGTGCCAGTTCGCAGTACACCGTTTCTGGGTCGCCATGCTTGTCAGCGTATCGGTCTGCGCCCAAGTTTAGCGCTTTAACGGCTACTTCTTCTCTGCCTTTTCCAGTGAAGACAATGAAGGGAACAGTGTTTCCATTTGCCCGTAGTTCTTTCAAGAATTCAAGCCCATCTTTACCAGGCATCTGGTAGTCGCAAACAACGGCATCATACTCTTCTTGTTTCATCTTCTTCAAGGCTTCGTCAACCGACGAAGCAGTGTCCACTTTGAAAGGGCCTTCGTTTTCCAGACATTCCTTGGTTACCTTCAGAAAGTTAGCTTCGTCGTCAACATGTAAAACATGTATAGACTCTTCTTTACGCTTGGCTTCTTCCATCTTTGTCAAGCCTTATCTAACGACAATGTTGAGACTGGACAGAAAGAGTGTTCAGCGCCCAAACTCTATAAGGGTTATGAAATCATGGTTCAAATTGGTAACATTCGCAGTTCAGATTCAGAACAAGAAACACTTATTGACACACACACGGTGTTTTTTTTTAGAAAGCCTATATGATCAGAATAAGAAAAAGCGCCTATGCGGGGTCGTCGTCTGGTTAAGGTTCGTCATGTTGGCGGTCTATGGTTTGGTGGAGAACCTAGTTGGGGTTAACTCCCGTCGTCCAGCCAAAGCTCGTCTCAAAAATCTCCCTTCGCCGCCCCCTCCAAAGTCGCCATAGATCAATACGACAAGCGCATACGCCTGCGTGGCGTCAGCTTGAAACAACTACGGGTTCATTCCTGATTAGAGCGCCATGGATTTAGCGCGCGGACAACGAGAAGCATGGCTGAGATGGTATCGAAAATCGATACCCAGGCCATTATTAGTGATGTTCCAGTCTTAGTCTCAAGCTGAGTGCCCTGTTACGCGCTAACAGTTTCTCCAGCGCTTGTTGTGGATATGACAGAATCAGCAAGAAACCTGATTTCTGGAAAGCTGTTAGGAGCCGGAAAGATCCAGCCGAAGCAATACTAGACCAAGGAATTGGGCAAGAACCAGCGGGACAAGCAAAGGAAAAAATGGAATCGAAAGAAAAGGACTAATTGAGGAACTGTTCATTCAGCAATGCTCTAGAGCTGCTTGTCTATTTTGTGTTTTTGGCTTGGAGTGAGGAGTGTTTCGTATTCGGAATCTGAATTTCAAATCTTGGTAATCCGTATCTAGTTTTCATAAACGATTTATGTTCGAGCGGTGAACCATTTGGTCAAAGCTGAGAAATGTAGGGATCTGTTATAAGTTTGAAGCTTGAAAACCCCCCCAGGATTTCGGTGAAATGGCCAGAAAGTAAGCCGAGAAGAAGAGCTAACTTTGTTTCCAAGCGATCGCCGTTGTCAGAGAAGCCGACTGAATCGCAGAAGTCTCCTATAGGAATCGTTGAACTTGACGAGATTCTGGGAGGAGGCTTCCCCGCTCGTAGCCTTATCCTGTTGTCGGGGAACGCGGGAAGTGGCAAGACTGTTCTTTCGACGCAGTTTCTTTATAACGGCGCTGTGAAGTACGGTGAGAAGGGAGTCTATGTTTCGTTTGCCGAGAACAGAGACGACTTCTACAGGAACATGCTTTCGCTTGGGATGGACATGAGGAGTTTGGAGAGAAAAGGACTCTTCAAGTTCATGGACATGGTGACGATGCAGGGCGAGGATGCTCTAAAAATTATTACGGAAAAGATCGTGGCAACAACGAGTGAGTTGAAGGCGAAGAGACTTGTAATCGACTCGTTGAGCGCCCTTCTTCAGACTATGGGCGCCGCTGGGACGCGCATTTTCCTTCACACTGTCTTAGGCAAGGTGACAAAAAGCCTTGGTGCTACAACGCTAATAGTGGGTGAAATCCCATATGGTGAAGGCAAGACGGGATTGGGCGTGGAAGAATTCGTCGCAGACGGCGTTATTCTTCTGACTCACATGGACAAGACAAGCTCAGCAAACAGAAGACTCACGATCGCCAAGATGAGAGGAACTCCCTTAGACCGCGGTAGCTTCGAGTATCTGATCGACAAGAAATACGGTGGAGTGGGATTAGTCGTTCTTCCGCTGAACATAGACATGCCAGATGCTTCGGAGAAGAAACTCTCCACTGGCGTGGAGGGATTGGACAAAGTGATGCATGGCGGTGTCTTCCGCGGGTCAGTGACTTTGATTGAGGGTGCAACCGGCATTGGCAAAACGACATTGTGTCTGCAATTCTTGGCCGCCAATGCCCTGAAAGGGGAGAAATCCTTATACATCTCGTAAGAAGAGCCTGTTGGTCAGATCAAGAGGACTATGAAAAGCATAGGCTTGGACCAGCAGAAGCTGGGTGACAAGTTCATCATTGACTATTACGTGCCTGAGGCGCTTACCCCTCTTCACTACCACGCGCTTCTCAGGGAAATGTTGGATCTCCACGAACCCACCGTCATTGCCTTGGATTCCATCACAGCGATGCAGCGTCTGTTATTAAGGCAAGACTTCATCTTCTTTTTGCGCTATCTTCAGCTCATCTGCAAGCAGAGAGGGCTAACAGTGTTCTTAACATCAACCTACGGAGCCATCGAAGCAAACAAGGAAACTGAAATTTCAACCCTGGCAGACAACATCGTCATTTTGCGCTATTTCGAAATCAAAGATACAATGGGAAGGGAAATAGTAATACTGAAGACTCGAGGCTCTGCGCACGACAAGAAAGCAGTGTCCTTCGAAATCACTGGAAGCGGAATGAATGTTCAAACCTGACTTGGGTGGTTTTTGTGAGCAAAGAGAAGGCATTAGCCAAGAAGACGGCGCGAAAGATTGTCGAAGACAGCATGGGCGGTGTGAAACTGAAGATGAAGCCAAGCGCGTGCGAGGATAAAGAGTTACTGCGCAAAATAGCACAAAGAGTCTTTGAAGAGGCAACGACCGACACTATGGGTTCGAACTTTGAAGCGATAGTAATATCTTTTCAGTTGAAACAGAAATTCGGCAAAGACCCGTACGCTGTTCTAATAGACGATCCCGAAATCTTCTACAACGGCTTAGGAGAGATGTTAGGAGATGGCGCAGACGTGGTTCTGAGTTTGGTCGGCACGCTCCTATCAAAACGTTACGGCGCCTACTGCTCTGCCGAGGAATTCTTGTCATTTTTCACCAGAAGCGATAGCCAATCCAAACACAAGCTCAAAGAGATCTTCAGAAGGATAGCCGATCAAGGAAGAGAAGAAGCCGCAAAAGTAGTCTGAAATGAGCGGTTAAACACCGCGGCTAGACGCGACTGCAGTGGTTCTTGCTCGGGTCTTACAGTGCGCAGTTCTGAAACTGACCATACTCCACATTAAGACGCTGAAACCAACAGCCTAACAGCGTAGCATGAAGCTGTGCAGCATTCAATCATGTGTGCAACATATTAGTCACTTCCAATGGTTAACTAGCCTCAAATTGCCTAAACTGTGGATCCTCGTTAACCATGAAACATCATGAGAAAGTGGGGAAAACAGACCTTAGAAGCCCCTTTTCGGGAGACATCTCTCGCAAATGCTAATATGATGCCTTAGCCCATGGTAGTGTTGGAAGCCACCCTTAGTACAGTGCCTGTTCGGGAGATGTCTCCACTGATATGCGTGTTCACTTTAACTTGACTCTCTGTACGTTCAGGAATGTCGTTCGGTCACTGCTCTTTTAAGAGAAGAACGCACAGCTGCTCGTGACCAGACGTAACCATCATCACAACTCAGAAGGCTGTGACCAATGCAGGATAAGAGGCTAATCATCCTCAAGGAACACGAGAGCAACAACAGCATCATACTCTTCTTCTTTCATCTTCTTCAAAGCTTCATCAACCGACAAAGCAGTGTCCACTTTGAAAGGACCTTCCACCTCCAAACATTCCTCAGCAACCTTCAAAAAAGCAGAATCATCATCAACATGCAAAACCCGTATAGACTCTTCCTTACGCTTAGCTACATCCATCCTAATTCCGCCTTTTCAAACGACAATGTTGAAACTGGACAGAAAGAGTGTTCAGCGTCCAAACTCTATAAGGGTTATGAAATCAAGGTACAAGTTGGTAATATTCGTAACTCAGATTCGGAATGCAAAGACTCGCTCACATTGTAGCCGAACGAGGCTAATGCAAGCACATGCGAGAATTCAAATATGGGCGCCACGTTGACTTTCCGAAGCAGCACTTGCCTTGTTTTCACCAACGAGCAAATCCAAGCTCTCGTCGACCTTCTGCGATTGCCCCCACAAATTATCGAAGGCCATTTTCACCAAACCAATCTGCGTTTGGTCATTTGTCAGAAAAGTCTTGGAGCCTGCATTTCTGTGTTGAAACTCTCCCCAAATCGCTTCTTCTTCATCAACTATTAACAGATTGAAGGGCAACACCTCCACGTGTCTCAGTTCAATCTGTTTGTCAGCCATCTTTGACCGCATGAGCTTCAAAGTGCGCGTTTCGCTCAGCCAAGAGTTATCGGTAATTATCTGTGTGCTGACCCGATTTTTGTTCATTTCTATAGTCTTCTCTATTTTTCTCACGAGCACCGTTCCTACCTGATCAAGTGAGCTTACCAACATGATCCGCCGCTTAGCTTTCTTTATCATCTGAACGAGTTTCGCCAGTACGCTCATGTGTTCAGAGAAAACCTCAGTTGAACTGTCTTCTTCTTCCGGTCTCAACCCAGTTGTTGTTTTCAGTTGGGCGATCAACTCAACCTTCTTCTGCATAAGGTTAGTGACCTCTTTTTCCATGGCTTTGCGTTTGGCCTTGGTCAAGGTTTCGAGGGCCGCCTTCACTTCGATTGCTAAGAACCTTCTTGGTGTCCCCAATTTTCTTGTTACTAAGCCGAGTTTTTCAAGTTCCGGCATCACTCTGTAGACTTCCTCTCTGCGGACTTCTGACAGAGAAGCAATTTCTGAGGCTGAAGCCACGCCCAAAGCATTTAGTCCAATGTAGATTTTTGCCTGGGTATTTGTCACCCCGAAAAGAGCTAGTTCTTTTGCGGTTTTCTCCAAGAATCCCTGGAAGTTAGATGATTGGGTCTTGAGCACACGCAGCTTAACCCAATCTGCCAATCTCTTCGCTGTAATCTTCTCATTCTGTTCGCGTTCTTGCAGCTTGTCTTTTATCGTTTTCAGCAGACTATCCGGATCAAGTGGCTTCGTCAAGTATGAATCAGCACCAATGTTGAGCGCTTGGGCAGCATTCTCAATTGAAGCGTAGCCGGTAATTACGATCTTTATTGTTTCCGGAGCGACTTTTTGAAAATGCGACAGCAGCTGCGTCCCGTCTGTGTCCGGCAGTCTAATGTCAAGCAACATAAGGTCAAAAAACCTGGTCCTTGCCTTTTCCATGGCTTCTTTTGCGCTTGCCACGCTTGCCGTCACATATCCTTCCGATTGCAGTATAGCCGAGAGAGAGTCGCGTGTACCTATTTCATCATCCACTATCAGTATTGAGTGCGAAGCTCGATTCATCACCGAATGCATCCTACTAGTTCTGGTATTTCCATTGCAGCCAATGGTTTTTGGCGGATTCTCGATCATCGTGTAACTGTAATGTCACACTTACACAAGCGTTATACGTTCAACTATATGCTACTTCCGTAGGGGTGTTAGCTTCGAAGTCAGAAGTAGTAACCGATCTTGACGCCAGACTGATCCAGAACTTCATGGACATAATCGCCCTCAAACTGCTCAGAAAAGATCATCTTGCAAGCGGATACGACTTGATCAGACATTTCCATCAACGATTCCACATGCTTGTGAGTTCAGGTACAGTATACTCGATGCTGTACTCCCTGGAAAGACAAGGCTTCTTAGAAGGGAATTTTGATGGAAGGAGAAGAGTCTACAGACTAACCGGACAGGGCGAAGAATTCCTGAAAAAGGTCTGCATGACTCAGGAACGCAGCTATGCCGTTTTTTCGTCAATCTTTTCCAGCGCCGAGGTTGAATGACTCTAGCGGTTCCTGCCCATTTCAAGCTCAAGATTCTTAACTCGTGTCTCAATGTACTGCGCAACTTTTCTCTCACTGTACTCAAGATCTTCGCGCTGCTTCTTCAGTTGTCTCTCAATCATCGCCAGTAACTCTTGCACATCAACTGGCTTCAAAATGTAACCATCAGCGTTTCTGTTCACGGCTTCGATGGCACTGTCCATTGATGGATACCCTGTGACGATTATTCTTATCATTCTTGGCTCCGTTTCCTTCAACCTGTCTATCAGGGCAGTCCCCTCCATATCCTGTAGTCGCACGTCAATCAAAGCCACATTGAAAAATCGCTTCTTTGAGGCTGCAATTGCCTGCTTACCAGTCTCCGCCGTCAAAACATAGTAACCTTCCGTTTTCAGAATTTGCGAAAGGGTTTTCCTTATCACGGCATCGTCGTCTACAACGAGCACGCTAGGCCTTTGCATCAAGTATTCACCCCCTTGTTTTCTTAGCTGTTGAAGCAACTTCATTGAAGCTCGGAACCAAAGTTACACTAGATGAGGAAATCCTTCTGATCATGGAAATTGACTCAACAAAATCGAGGGCATCATCTTCGACAGCGCTTACTCCCAACGTTTCGCACAGTTTTCTCAAGATCAGTTTCTCCAGAAACACTGCGCCTCTCTTGAAGATCGTTTCTAGGGCTTCATCGAACTCGTCAAGTCTCTCCGGAATCTGCCGTCTGGGCAAACGGAAAGTCGTTTCCAAATGAAAGTATAGGGCCCTTCGGCATGATTCGCCAAGAGAGGAAAAAGCATAGTCAATTGCCTCTAGCAAGGCCTCATTGAATTCTTGGTAAATCATGCCCGATGAGTCTCCAGGGGGAAGGACAAT
>Ga0315285_10007111_pt1 | contig 11513 bp, 6 predicted proteins | sample YL17G09_36_MG_FD_203698 | JGI IMG/M metagenome (GOLD analysis project Ga0315285, IMG submission 203698) | Sediment microbial communities from Yellowstone Lake, YNP, Wyoming, USA - YL17G09_36 | ecosystem: Environmental > Aquatic > Freshwater > Lake > Sediment | place: USA: Wyoming | collected... | reverse complement strand
GAGTGCTGAGGACTGAGAAGAAAGTGCTGAGTGCTGAGGACTGAGTGCTGAGGACTGAGAAGAAAGTGCTGAGTGCTGAGTGCTGAGGAGTTGAGGCTTCAGGTTTGAGACGTGGTGTCCTTTAGGTCCCTGATGTCCTTTAGGTCCCTGATGTCCTTTGGGTCCTTGATGTCCTTTGGGTCCCTTGGTGTTTCTTACATGACCACGAAGTCCAAACTCCCCCTTCGCCTGCTGCGCAACGAACCGCTCACCGCCGACACCAGCCTGCTCACCTTTGCCCTGCCCCTCGGTCTTGCGCTGGGTTGCCGGCCCGGCCAATTCTTCAACCTCCGCCCGCTCGATTCTACCGCCCCGCTGCTCCGGCGGCCTATCAGCATTTGCGACGTCCGGCCCAAGGAAAGCGAAGTTGATTTCCTGATCCAGGTGATCGGCGACGGCACGCGCCTCCTGTGCGAGACCCGGCCCGGCGCGGAGGTGGACGCGGTTGGCCCGCTGGGCACGTCGTTTCAGGCCGATCCCGCGCGCCCCGCGCTGATGGTGGCGGGCGGGGTGGGCGTGGCGCCTCTGTACTTCCTGGCGCGGCAGATGCGGCGCGAGGCCGCGGCGCGGAACATGGCGGGGCGCGCCGAGCAGGGCCTGGCGGGTGAGGCGGCGCGGAACGTGGCGGGGCGCGCGGAGCAGGGCCTGGCGGGCAGCTGCGAAGGCGCAGGCGGGGGCGCGGGGTCCGTGCCCGTCCGTGCTCGTCCGTGCCCGGCCGGTAGCGATGCGCGCGGCGGTTCAGGCGCCGCGGGCGGTGCCTCGCGTGCCGAAGCGGGCACCCAGGACAGTGCCTCGCGTGCCGAGGCGGGCGGCGAGGCGAGCGCCCTCATCACCTTCTGCTACGGCGCCCGGAGCGCTTCGCACTTCGTTCTATTGGATCGGATCGAACGCGAGGTCTCGCGGCTCGTGCTCACCACCGAGGACGGCTCGCGCGGCGCGAAGGGGCTCGTGACCGAGGCCGCGCGCGAGTTCCTGAAGCCCGGCCCGCGGACGCAACCCGGCGCACGGACGCATTCCGGCGAGGGGACGCAGCCCACCGATCTGGTGCAGCCCGCCGATCTGGTGCAGCCCACCGATCTGGTGCAACCCGCCGAGCAGATCTTCGTGTGCGGCCCGCCCGCAATGATGCAGGCCGTCCTCGTGATGATGCGCGAGCGGGGGCTCGAAGGCCAATTCTCGCTTGAGAACCAGATGGGTTGCGGCCTTGGCGCGTGCATGGGATGCGTCGTGCCGTCCCGCGGGGGCTTCCTCCGCGTCTGTTGCGACGGCCCGGTGGTAAGGAGCGAGCAACTGGATTTTGTTTTTCACTCTTGATCCATTCCATGATACAGGCCGGCGAGAATCCAATGACCCAAACGCTATCTGTTCACAAAGCCCTTCAGTCCTTTGCCGAGGCTGTCACGGCCAAGATGACGCAGTTGACGCTCGGCGAGCCGGAAGACCAGCTGCGCGGCCCCTTCGAGAACTTCGCGGCCGCCGCCGCCCGCGCCTTTGGCTGGAACGTCGTCTGCACCGGCGAGACCAATCTGCCCGGACGCCTCGGACGCCCCGATTACGCCGTACACCTGAACAAACTGCTCGCCGGATACGTCGAACTGAAAGCACCCGGCGTCGGCGCGAACACCAAGCGATTCAGCGGCCACAACCGTGAGCAATGGAAACGCTTTTCGGCGATTCCCAACATTCTCTACACCGACGGCAACGAATGGGCGCTTTATCGCGACGGCGAACTCGTGGATAAGATCGCCCGCCTCTCCGGTGACGTCGCCGTCGAGGGTAAAAAAGCCGTCTGCTCGGAAGACGGTGACGCCGTCGAACGGCTCTTGCGCGATTTTCTGTCTTGGGAACCCATCATCCCCACCGACCGCAAGGGCAAGATAGACCTCAAAGGCTTCGCCGATCTCATCGCACCGCTTTGCCGGATGCTGCGCAACGACGTGGCCGACGCGCTCAAGGACGAAAACTCCCCGCTTGTCAATCTCGCTCGCGAATGGCGGCAATTGCTCTTCCCCGACGCTTCGGACGAACAGTTCGCCGACGCTTACGCCCAAACCGTCGCGTTCGCCCTGCTGCTGGGTCGAAGCGAGGGGGCCGACCCGCTCACGCTCGACAGTGCCGAGAAGGCCTTGGCCGCACAACACACCCTCTTGTCTCGGGCTTTGCGCGTGCTTACAGACGAACAAGCCCAGCAGGATATCAAGGCATCTCTCGACCTGTTTCTTCGCGTCATCGCCGTTGTGCCCCCCGCCACGCTCACCGGCCCCGAAGACCCGTGGCTCTACTTCTACGAGGACTTCCTTGCGGTGTACGATGAGAAACTGCGCAAGGACGCGGGGGCTTACTACACCCCCCTCGAAGTTGTCCGCTGCCAGGTGCGGCTGATCGAAGACCTGCTCGTCAATCGCCTGAACAAGCCACTCGGATTCGCCGATCCAGGCGTCGTCACGCTGGATCCGGCCGCCGGCACGGGAACCTATCTGCTCGGCGTCATCGAACACGCCCTCGGCCGCGTCGAGACCGAACAGGGACCGGGTGCCGTCGCGGGTCAGGCCACGGTGCTGGCCAATAACCTCTACGGATTCGAGCTGATGGTCGGTCCCTACGCCGTGACGGAACTGCGCGTCAGCCGCGCCCTGCGAGACCGCGGCGCGGCACTGCCCAAGGACGGCACGCACATTTACCTGACCGACACGCTCGAAAACCCCAACGTCAAGCCGCCAGTCCTACCCCTGTACCTCAAGCCGATTTCGGACCAGCACAAAAAAGCGCTTCAAGTGAAAAGCGACGTGCCGGTGATCGTCTGCCTGGGCAATCCACCCTACGATCGCCACGAAGCGGTGCAGTATGCAGAAGACGAGAAACAATTGCCGAATACAGCCAGGAAAGAAATCCTGAATGCGGCCAGGACGGGTGGGTGGGTGCGGTGGGGCGATGACCAGCGTGGCGGCGACTCTGTTTTCCGGGATTTTCTTGATCCCGCCACGGCCGCCGGATACGGCGTCCACGTCAAGAACCTCTACAACCTCTACGTTTATTTCTGGCGCTGGGCGTTGTGGAAGGTTTTCGAGCACGAGACCTCGCGCGGGCTGGGCGTCGTCAGTTTCATTAGCGCATCGAGCTACCTTGACGGCGACGCCTTTTGCGGCATGCGCGAACATATCCGCCGCCTGTGCGACGAAGTCTGGATTCTCGACCTAGGCGGCGAGGGGCGTGGCACGCGCAAAAGCGACAACGTTTTCGCCATCCAGACCCCCGTCGCCATTGCTGTCGCCGTCCGAGCGGGCAAAGCGAAGAAGGACAAGCCCGCCAAGGTCCACTACACCCGCATCGAGGGGACCCGAGATGAAAAACTGGCCATGCTCGACGGCATTGTCAGTTTCAAGAAGGTGAAGTGGCAGGACAGCCCCGACAATTGGCAGGCCCCCTTTCGCCCGGCGGGCAAAGGCCGATACTTCGACTGGCCGCTCCTTACCGACCTCATGCCGTGGCAGCATTCCGGCGTTCAACTCAAGCGCACTTGGCCCATTGGGCCAGACAATGAGACGCTTGAGCGCCGCTGGCGGAGTCTGCTGCATGCCGAGAACAGATCGGAAGCATTTCATGGAACGGGTGATCGCGAAGTGGATGGAATGTATCGCGTCGCCCTGAGCGAAAAAGCTGATTCAACGCCGATTGCCAAGCTACCAAAGAACACGCCGATGCCGCCAGCCCTGCGATATGCCTATCGGTCCTTTGACCGACAACACATTATTGCCGACGGACGCCTTATGTCCCGGGCGCGCCCCGACCTTTGGCGCGCACACAGCGAACGGCAGGTGTATCTGTCAAGCCTGTTTTCTCAGGCGCTTGGATCAGGGCCTGCGCTTACCTCCTCTGCGATGATTCCCGACCTTGACCACTTTCGAGGTTCTTACGGTGCAAAGGCTGCCTTCCCCCTTTATCGCGACGCTGGCGCCCGCGAACCCAACACCGGCCACTGCGTGCTTCGCACCGTAAGCGAACAACTGAAGCGCAACGTCAACCCCGAGGACTTTCTAGCCTACATCTATGGCGCGCTGGCGCAGCCAGCCTTCACCGCGCGCTACGCGAAGGAACTGGGGACGCGCGAGCTGCGCGTGCCGATCACGAAGAAAGCAGCGCTGTTTGAGAAAGTCCGCGCCACCGGCGCGCGGCTCCTGTGGCTGCACACCTATGGCGAGCGCTTCATCCCCAAGGGCAAGAAGCGCGGCCAGGTCCCGCGCGGCGCGGCCAAGTGCGTCAAGGCCGTCCCAGGCGATGCGGACGGTTACCCCGAATTGTTCGACTACAACGACGCGACGCGGACGCTGAGCGTCGGCGTGGGCGAGTTCGCCCCTGTCTCTCGTGAAGTTTTCGAGTTCGAGGTTTCGGGCCTCAAGGTGGTGCAGTCGTGGCTCAAATACCGCATGAAGAAGGGCGCGGGCAAGAAGTCCTCGCCGCTCGACGACATCCGCCCAGGGCGCTGGACCGGCCAGTTCACGACCGAACTCCTTGAACTCCTTTGGGTTCTGGAGGCGACGGTCGCCGTCTATCCGGAACAGGCGAAGTACCTGGAGGAAGTTGCATCCGGTCCCTGTTTCCAGGCCGACGAATTCCCGCCCGTCCCCGCCGAAATGCGCAAGCCCCCCGTCGTCCGCTCCGCTGGTGGCGACCTGTTCGAGGAACTAGACGAAGAGTAGGCGACTCGGGAGTGGAACCCACCGAAGACCCGTTTCAAAGCCCGGTTGCCGGGGTGATTCCCAAATACGCGGAGCGGGAGAAGAATGTCTCCTCCGTGTTCTCAGTGGTTCCTATATCCTCCATAGTTCAACCAGCTTGTCCCGAACCTGGGCCGCCAGAACTTTGCGATCCTGGTTCGCGGAGGGGACCGGCGCGCCGAAGATGATCTCGACCTCGAAACCGCCCAGCCCGATATGCCTCCAGAAGTGCGGAAAGAAAATGTGATCCTTCCAGAACGCGACGTCCTCGACGACGCTGGTTCCGGGCCGCGTGGCGCGCCACCGCACCGCCACCGGGACGACCCGCGCGCCGCAATCCACCGCGGGCTGCACAAAGGCCGTGCGGAACGGCAGGATGCGGTCGCCGGAGGTCGTGGTGCCTTCCAGGAAAACGCATACCGGAAACCCGCCCCGCAACCGCTCCTCGATGGCGGCGGCGGTGCCGATCAGGTCGCGCGTGCCGAGGCGCCGTGTGGCGAAGATCATCTGGGTGCCGCGCACCAGCATCCCGACGAACAGCCACCGCGCCACCTCGGCCTTGGGCACGAAGAAACAGGGATGGCACGCCATCAGGGGGAAAACGTCGGCATAGCTGATGTGGTTGGGGACGACCAGACTGCCGGGCGGCGGAAGAGAACCCCTTTGGATGACGCGGTAGCCAAGGACCCGGCAGAGGACTCGCGCCCAGCATTGCATCCACCGCGGCACGATCCGGCGCCGCTCGGTTTCGGCAAGGAACGCGACGCGCGCGCAGTATGCGGCGAACAGCCCCGCCGAGGCCGCGACGAGAACCAGCGCCCGCACGAACGCCAGCGGGTGATTCGTCCAGGCCCGCCTGCCCGCGCCCGGCTCATCAGGCGGGTGCAGGCCGCCACGCGGCAGCGGCGCAACGTCCGGCAATCGGTTATCTAGCGGTTTCCCGGGTCTCACGCCGCGCGACCTTCACAACAGGTTGTATCTCTTCGGAATGCCCACTACGTTCATCATTCCGCATTCGTCCCTACTACCTCGAAAATAGCCCCGAAGCGAGTCAGAATGACACAGAATTCACCCTTTATTCATCCGTTTCCGGGTGCCGCAAGGCGCCATGAAAGACTACTATCCATCATTTCCTTGTTTTTTGAGCAACTGGTTCTCGCGGCTTTTCTCATAAGTCATCCAATACCGTGTGTTTGCCCAGCGCTATGGAACCCTTTCAGGGTTCATCTGAATGATAACGGGTCTGTTTCCCAGGGTGGCTTCGCGACCCTGGGCTTTGGTATGGAATCCCTTCGGGATTCAAGCCCATCATGCGAATGATCTCCAATATGTTCCCCTCCAGACTCCAGACTCATGACTCCAGACTCATGACTCCAGACTCATGACTCCAGACTCCGGACTCAAGACTCCAGACTCCGGACTCAAGACTCCAGACTCCAGACTCATGACTCCAGACTCATGACTCCAGACTCCGGCCTCAAGCCTCAAGTCTCAAGCCTCAAGCCTCCAGACTCCAGACTCCAGGCTCCGGCCTCAAGCCTCAAGCCTCAAGCCTCAAGCCTCAAGTCTCAAGCCTCAAGCCTCAAGCCTCAAGCCTCAAGTCTCAAGCCTCAAGCCTCAAGCCTCAAGCCTCAAAATCATCCTATCCCACCTCGATCTCCCAATCGCCTTTCTCCCCGCGTTGCGCGGTGATTTCCACGTCCAGGAACTCCTGAATCACCTCGATGTTGGTCATCGTGTGGCGGCTCGGAGCCAGCGTACGGAACATCCCGCCCCCCGCCAGCGCCATCGGGATCAGCAACTGGTCCGCCAAGTGCGCGCTCACGGGAACGTCCGCGGACAGGTACTCCCGGACCTCGCGCAGCGCCTCGCCCACCACCTGTTCCGACGGGACGCCTTTCTTGCCGAAGCCGGTGAAGACTTCCGTGACGTGCTCGCTCTCGATCTCGATCACCAGAACGTTGCCGGGACCGCGGGAGTTGCGGATCGCCCGCGTCTGGAAGCACTCGGGGGGCCAGGGGAGTTTCCCGCGCAGGATTCCGATCTCCCGCTCGGCGATAGTGATCGGAATCTGCGACACGCGCGCCTCCGCCAGCCGCCGCCGGATCTCGCCCCGCTCCGGCAGGTCCAGGCGCGTCAGGCGCGGGGCGGGCTCGATCGAGACCGTGAACTTCCCGCCGCCCGCCGGGTAGAAGCCGGGCCGCTCGAGCCGAGCCTCGACGCGCGGCCCCATGCGGGCCACCAGCGGCAGGAACGCCCGCTCCAGGAAATCGAACGGCGGCGCGAACGGATTGTGGGTGCCGCCCTCGAGGACGAGTTCGGAACCCTGATCCGCCGAACCCAGCAGCAGCGCGGGCAGCACCGTTTGCAGCACCAGCGTCGCGCTGCCCGCCGTGCCGACGGCGAAGTGGTACTGTCCGCGGCGGATTGCCTGGGGCGTAAAGGTCAGATCCTGCGATCCAATCGAGTTGCCGCGCACCTCCGCCCCGCTCACCTCGGCGGCGGCCTTGACGGCCGTGAGGTGCTGGCGCATCAGGCCGGCTTTCCTGCGTCCCGCGCGGATGTTGCGAATCCGGAACGCCTGGGACGTCACCAGCGACAACGCCAGCGACGTTCGCAGAATCTGCCCGCCCCCTTCGCCCTTCGATCCATCTATCGTGATCATAATTGTCCCGCCGCCGTCTTCCTTCCAGAGCACTTGTCTCCGGCGGCTTGCTGCCTCCGCATGGATTCACCTATCAGGAGGATTTCAAAGTCAACCGAAGGGCCTGAAATCCTGTTCGCAGTTCCTCCTTCAGGAGGTCTATTGGCCCCAACGGCCTGAAGGCGGAGCTACGAACCGGACTTTGAAATGCTCCTGTTCACCTATCCCCAGGATAAGTCAGTTCGCGGGAAGAAGAAACGAAAATCGGCGCAAAGAGAAAGGAACACATGCCGCTGCGATTGTTGGAAAGGCTTCCCGCCGGGTCTCGCGATCGGGGGACTGCGCGAGGGCTCGCCAACGCGGCCCAAGGCGGCAAATAGATGCCTGGTTGCTTCCTTTTCCTGCGGTGGCAGGGTGTTGAACGGCTGGTTCCATTTCCCTCTATGGTTGGGTGTTGAACAGATCGTTCTAATCAGGTATCAATAATCAGGTGACACATAATCACATAATCAGGTGACACACAACTCATATCACCTAATCAGGTGACATAATCAGGTGACACACAACTCATATCACCCCCGGATGCGCTCTTGTGTCAAGATATAAGTTGTGTGTCACCTGATTTGATAAGTTGTGTGTCACCTGATTTTGACCTGATTTCGTCGGCGAGAATGAAGACAATGTTGGGTCTGGCTGCGGCGATGGCTTGGCCACACAGAATGCAAAGAGACGCGAAGAGGATGAGGATATGTTTCATGGTGGTGATGTTCTCGATGCGCTGCGTCTCTGAACTTTGCTTCTTTTCAGCAGCGCCTTCAATTCGCTCACGATCTCCGGGTGTTTGAAATAGAGATTCACCGTCTCTCCCGGATCGGTTTCGAGGTTGTAAAGTTGGCCCGGCGCATCCGGCGCGGTGTCGGGCAGGGCAAAGGGTTTCAGCTCAGCATTGTCGTATTTGTTGCCGCCGGAGCCGCGATGATCCAAGTATTTCCAAGGGCCCCGGCGGATGGCGAGCGCGAGACTGATGGTCTGGTGCAAGGTGTATGGGCGGGCTTGCCCACCACTCTCTTTCCCGAGCAGCACGGGCAGAAGATCGAAGCTGTCCTCGGCGGCGTTGCCCGGCAGCGCGGCACCGGTCATCGCCGCGCAGGTCGCCATGACATCGGTGAGGCAGACCGTCTGGTCGCTCGTGCTGCCCGGTGCGATTTTCCCCGGCCAGCGGACGATGAAGGGCACGCGATGACCACCCTCCCACTGATCGCGTTTCATCCCGCGCCACGGCCGTGCGCCGTCATGGCCGTAGTCGGCGCGCATGTGAACGACGCTGGTGGTTTCCGGTCCGTTGTCGCTGGAAAACATCACCACCGTGTTGTCCGCCATCCCGATCCGTTCCAAGGTTTTCATCAGTTCGCCGACAATGTAGTCGAGTTCATGGATGAAATCCCCGTGCGGCCCCGCTTTCGTGCCGCCTTGAAACTGCTTCGACGCAAAGGACGGCAGATGCACCGCCTGCATGCTGTGCAGGAGGAAGAATGGTTTCTCCGAATGGCTCTTCGCATGTTCATGGAGAAACTCCCGGCTCTTTTGCAGGAAGACCATGTCCACTTCTTCGAGGTCAAAGTCCGGCGCGATCATGCCAGCGCGGTTGTCGAAGGCATACCGATGCTTGGGCAGCTTTGACTTGTCGAGCATCCCGGCGGGCGGCACCGGAATGCGATCGCCATCGATGAAGGCGTAAAGAAAGTCCGTGGCCGGGCAGCACGCCGTGCCGAAGAACCGGTCGAAACCGCGGTGGACCGGCGCGTCCGGAATGGCGTGCGAGTAATCAATCATCTTCACGCCTTCGACCCCGCCTTTCGTGATGCGTCGCCCGGATTTGTCTAAGAAACTCAGGCCGACATGCCACTTTCCAGTCATGGCCGTGGCGTAGCCCTGGTTTCGGAGCATCTGCGGTAACGTCAATTGATTCTCCTTGATGAGACAAGGCCCTCCCACGCCGACGAAGACGCCGCGATAAGGGATGCGGAAGGCCATCCGACCGGTCAACAGGCTGTAGCGGCTGGGCGTGCAGACCGTGGACGGGGAATGCGCGTCGGTAAATCGCATCCCTTCGCGTGCCAGCCGGTCGATGTTAGGCGTGGGGATTTTGGATTCTGCATTGTAGCAGCTGACGTCGCCGTAGCCCAGGTCGTCAGCGAGGATGAAAAGGATGTTCGGTTTGCCAGGCGGTGGATTCCCGGCAAAGGCTTTCGTATCGAAGCCACCGAGCAGGGTCACAGCCAATCCAAATGATGCATGCTTTAGAAACTCTCTTCTGCCATGGTTTGTCATATCCTGACCTTTCTTATGGAATGGGGAAATACACATTTATTTCCACTGTCGTCCCACAGCATATAGTGGAACGGAGGTCGGTTTGCGGGTAACATTCCCCTGACGAAACCCAAGAGCGGCGGAATGCCGCGAAGGAGAATGCCATGGCCCGCAAACCGACACGCACGAATCTAAGTGTTTTGGCTCAACTATGCAACCTGATTCCCGCTTTCCTGGTTCCCAAGATCGCCCGCCAGCACGGTGTGGACAAGAAGGCGCGGACCTTCAGTCCCTGGTCGCATCTGGTCGCGCTGCTCTATGCGCAGTTCACCCACGCGCTCAGCCTGAACGATGTTTCCGACGCCATCAATCGGGGGACGCCATACTCATATCACCCCTGTCGGCCCTTTCTGCCGGGCTTTTTCCTCCGCAGATCGCGGCTGATGCGCCCGTTTCCGCCCCTTTGGTGAACTGCCGTCTTCTGCACGAATTTGGCCCTGTTGCCAGCGTCATCACAATACCACAGGTTCATGAAATCACAGGTCGCCTCGCGTGTCAAGCGAACGGTCGTTGACGGTCGTCGAAAATCCTCGAAAAAGAACAACTCGTCCCCGGTCCGCCTCTTACTCCTCGCGGCCCCAGACCTCGACCTCCGTGAATCCGCACCAGCCCAGGGGCTGCGGTTGGCGAAGCTGGTGGATGCGCATCCGGGTGGTGGTGCGGCGGGGGAAGGAGAAGGACTGCGGCGCGGCTTCGGCCTTCAGCGCGAGAGTCACGGTGGTTCCGTCGGAGAACTCGAGGACGCCGCTGGTCCAGGCGCGGTCGTGGGGGAAGTCGGCGCGGATGCTGAGGACGGCCTTGTCCACGGAGACGCTGCGGCCGAAGTCCACCTCCCACCAGAGGTCCTCGCGCGGGTCGGGGCCCCAGGACTGGAAGGGCCATGCGCCGTGGCCCTGGTTGCGGCTCTCACCGTCTATGGCGTTGCGCGCGGCGAAGACGGCCTCGTTCCGGCACTCGCTGTTGGAAGTGGCGTGGGGAAAGAAACTGGTGGTGCCGCGCTGGTCCAGCGGGTTGATTGCCAGGTTGCGGTAGGCGCGGACCTCCTCCTGGGTGGCCGGGCGGACGGTGACAACGAGCGGGTTCGCCTGCCGGATCTCGGGGGGCCGGGCGTCCATTTCAGCGGGGGGCAGCTGGAACAGGAGGGCACCGTCGGGGCAGTAAACCGTGGACTCGGGCAGGTTGCCGAGGCGGACGCGCAGGTGGCGCGGACCGCGCAGGAACAGCTGGTCGCCGGGCTGCCGGGGCCCGGGCGCCTCCAGCCGGCCCGGGGTTTGGGCGTCGGTAAAGGTTTGCAGCCCCTCCAGGCGGCAGCGCAGGAGCTCGATCCGCGGGGGCGTTTCGGGAACCGGGGCGCCCGGCCCGTTCCTGCGGGCCACCAGCGTCGCAACCCCGCGCCGCTCGATCTGCTCGGACCAGAGCCGCTTCCCGAGCATCCGCATGTACCATTCCTGGTCCGGGACGCTCCAGTTGTGCGCCTCGATGTAGTCCCCGCAGAAGGGGACGAGCAGGTCTATCCAGCAAGCGAGGGTGTCGAGTTCCCTCCGGGAGAGTTGAACCTCGCCGTGGCCTTTTTCGAGCATGTCCAAGAGTTTGCTTTTCGCCGAGCCGGCGGCGTAGGGCGCGAGCATCGGCGGGGCGGACTGGGGGCTGACCCAGTTGACGATGTCGTTGATCTGGCCCTTTCGGGTGAGGGTGAGGTAGGCGTCGGAGAAGCGCCGGGGGCCGCGGCTGGTGTCGGAGCGGCC
>Ga0315285_10007109_pt1 | contig 11515 bp, 11 predicted proteins | sample YL17G09_36_MG_FD_203698 | JGI IMG/M metagenome (GOLD analysis project Ga0315285, IMG submission 203698) | Sediment microbial communities from Yellowstone Lake, YNP, Wyoming, USA - YL17G09_36 | ecosystem: Environmental > Aquatic > Freshwater > Lake > Sediment | place: USA: Wyoming | collected... | reverse complement strand
AAGCGGTTCGCTAACCCATATGGCAACCTCTTAGAGAGCCTGATGACGCTGGGTTATGCGGCTGCTAAGACCGAGCATGTGACGCTTGGCACCTCAATAATCGTCCTGCCAATGCGAAACCCCATCCTATTCGCAAAAGAAACCGCTACATTGGATCAGCTGAGTGATGGCAGGCTAATCTTAGGCCTGGGAGCAGGATGGATGGAAGATGAATTCGCAACACTGGGATCAAACTTCCGCGACCGAGGCAGAATAATGAATGAACAGATACGACTGCTGAGAGAACTCTGGACGAGTGGTGAACCGAAATTCGACGGGCGCTTTTTCAAACTCAGTGATGTTGCTTTCCTGCCGAAACCAGCTCAAGCGAACGGGCCTCCTATCTGGATCGGCGGTACCTCTCCTGCAGCGCTCAAGAGAGTCGCACACCTAGGTGACGGTTGGCACCCAGTCGGGTTATCACCCAACGAATTGGCCCGAGGAACAGCGAAGCTCAATTCAATCATGAAAGAAAAACGCAAGATCGTGATGAGTGTAAGGGTCCCCGTCAAAATATCCTCCTCAGCCACTACGACTTACTCACTGAGTTCAGGCGAACAAGCGTATATGATTGGGGGAACACGCGAAGCTGTTGTACGAGAAATAGAAGCTTTCCAGCAAGTTGGCTTGAACCATTTGATATGCTACTATGGGAACGAATCATACGACCGCGTCGAGTCTCAAGCAACACTCTTCGCAAAGGAAATCATGCCATCATTCAACCGGTGAGTTGGAGAGGCGTTGGCTTGAGTCCACAAATCCCACCTAGAAGACTTGGGATAGGTCTGATTGGCTGTGGATCAATAGCCCAAGAATCTCATCTTCCGGCGATAAAGAGGATACCTTCCGCAAGGCTCGTGGCTGTAGCAGACAGTGATGAGTCACGCGCTCGCTCTGTATCAGAAAAGTTCGGAGCAGAACACTGGTATGGAGACTACAAGACTTTACTCGAACACAAAGAAGTGGAAGCCGTTGACATATGCACACCGACCAAATTTCACCCCGACATAGCAGTCGCCGCTGCTAAAGCGGAAAAGCACGTGTTATGCGAGAAACCTATCGCATTGTCGCTTGAAGACGCAGACCGAATGATCGATGCCTGCTCAAGGCATCATGTGAACCTAATGGTCGCTCATTCACGAAGGTTCATTCCACGCTACTCACTCGTAAGAAAAATAGTCAGAGAGGGACTCATCGGGGAACCAGTCTGGGCAACGCAGATCTCAAGGCGAACGATGGCAGAATCGGGTTCCTGGTACTTCGACCCGAAGATGACTATTGGCCCAATCGCCGAAGTTGGAATTCACGAAGCCGATTTGCTTCGTTGGATAATGGGTGACGACGTTGTAGAAGCGCGGGGTATCGCAAGCCCAAAGGACACACCCACACAGGTTTACGAACAAGTCTTTGCCGCCCTCAAGTTCAAGAAAGGCATGGTTGCCTCATTTGAGGTCGGCTACGTTCTCCCGAAGACTTTCACGCAATACACTACTCTAGAGGTCCTCGGATCCAAAGGCCATGTGTCCGCATCTGACAATCACATGAATGTTATCACGCAAGGAACTGCGAATGGCGCAACCTACCCGCTGGCTTACTCGGATCTTCTAAGCGTCAACAGTGCCTACGAGCGTGAAATAATCGCCTTCATCGACTCCGTAATCAAAGGGACAGAGCCCCCAGTCACTGGCGCTGACGCACATGCAGCACTGGAAGTCATTCTCGCGGTGCTCCAATCGGTTGAACGCAAGAAAGCCGTCAAGCTTCCCCTCAGGAAAGTGAATTGACGTGTACACTGTAGGACTCGTGGAATTGGGCGGAACGGAGCTTGGCTATGTATCCGCCTCCGGGAACAGTTGGAAGCTAGTACAATTAGCTGCAAGGGGAAGGATCCCTGAACACGCATTCTCTAACCCGAAGATTGGCGCCATAGCCATCATTGGCCAAAGCCCCGAAAAAGCTCCGCTTGCAGAGAAAGCACTGTTGCGCAAGAAGCATGTACTTGTCGATTTTCCGCCAGCGCAGACAGTGGATTGGGCGCGGAAACTGGAAGCGATTGCAGCTGAAAAAGGCGTGTGCATCTACTCACCAAACCTGATGAAAACTGAAACGGGCTTTCAGGAGCTTAAGCGCTTAATGGACAACTCAACGAGCAAAATGCTCTCGGTGACTATGACCTGTCGCGTTGACGCGAAGCTGCGGTCCCTTGGGTTTTCGATGAAGCTAGCACAGCTTCTCGACGTAATTGAGTGGGTCGCCGGTTCCAGAATCAAGGAAATTTACGGTGAAACGTCCGCCAAACGATCTCATTCCGCCGCACTGGTAGCACTTGCCTCCTTCGACACTGGTCTGAGGGTTTTGTTGAACATGTATTCAGCGCCTTTCAGAAGCACGAGGTTGTGGGTTGACGTAGTGTTCAAAGATTCTGTTGTGCACGTAGAGCCGTACGCGCAGAGCATTAGAGTCACTCCATTCCAAGAAAAATCGATGAGGGAAGTGAATTGGGCGACTTCGTCTCTAACCGCTACAATCGAAGATTTCATGGCGCACATAAGCAGCGAAAAGCAAGTGCTTGACTTGGAGAACTTGGAACGGATGTTCGGCTTAGCACGTGCAGTAACTGTCGACTAGGCTGCTCCTTCAGCTAGGTAGCAGGCTGCGTAGTGGTCTGGACCGACTTTCACCAGACTAGGTTCCACTATGCATTTGTCAAAAGCATACGGGCATCTTGGCCTAAACCGGCATCCGGTTGGTATCTCGATGGCGTTGGGTACTTCCCCTTTGAGCTGGACGCCTTTGTGCCGGGCTCTTGGGTCTGCGCTGGGGAGGACTGACAGCAATGCCTTGGTGTATGGGTGTACAGGTTTGGCGCACACCTCATCCGCAGGTCCTATCTCAACGATCTTCCCGAGATACATCACAGCCATTCTGTCAGAGACGTACCGCGCAACTGCAAGGTCATGCGTGATGAAGACATAAGTCAGGTCAAATTTCTGCCTGAGGTCCAACATCAGGGTCAAAATCTCAGCTCTGATTGAAACGTCAAGCATCGAGACAGGTTCATCAGCGACAATGAGCCGTGGGTTTATGACGATTGCACGAGCAATCGCGACCCTCTGCCTCTGGCCACCGCTCAATTCGTACGGGAATTTGCCCATATACAGTTCCGGCGGGGCCAGTCCCACCGCGATGAGTGATTCGCGGACTCGTTCCAGCCCATCTACGCTGCTCTTGTGGATGTGGTTAACCACCAAGGGTTCTGATACGACTTGGAGGATGGTTTTCTTGGGGTCGAGGGAAGCGTACGGGTCTTGGAATATTGCTTGCATCTGAACTCTGAGTTTCCTCATCTCACTCTTGGTGGCGGCAAATAGGTCGTGGCCGTCGAGGATCACGACGCCCTGGGTCGGTTGAAGGAGACGCAGTATCAATCGTGCGAGGGTGGTCTTGCCACAACCTGATTCTCCGACAAGAGACAGCACTTCACCCTTGCGAATCTCGATCGAGACACCATCAACCGCATGAACAAACTCTCCTTTATCCTTGGGCTTGGAGAAAAATCGCCGCCTAACCGGAAACCATTTCTTCAGATCTTTGATGACTACCAGCGGTTCAGTGAGACTCTCCGTATTCATCGCTTTTCGATTTCCCTCCAGAAGTGACATGCTACAGAATGGTCCGCGTCCGTCTCTTCCATTTGCGGCTCAGTTTCCTCACAGATCTTCTGGCCGTACGGACATCTCCCGAAAAATCGACAGGCAGGCACCGGCCCTGCGAGATCTGGAAGTGCCCCCGGAATGTAACTCAATTGTGTCTTGGCAGTCTCCATCTTAGGAATGGATTTCAGCAGTGCCCGCGTGTAGGGATGTTTCGGCTTTTCGAATATCTTGAAGATGTCGCCGAATTCAACCATCTTGCCTGCGTACATGATGGCTACCTTGTCGCAGAGCTCAGCGACTACTGAAAGGTCATGTGTAATGAGGATCATGGAAATCTGAAGCTTGTCGCGCAAGCTTCGTATTAGCTCCAGAATCTGATATTGCACAATAACGTCAAGGGCCGTCGTCGGCTCGTCGGCAATCACAACTTTGGGATTGCATGCGAGTGCCATCGCGATCATGACACGTTGTTTCATCCCGCCGCTGAATTCGTGGGGGAAATTTCCTTTCCGCGTAGCTTCTAAACCTACAGCTTTGAACAATCCGTCGATCCTCTCATCAATGTCTTGTTTCCCGAGGTTCTCGTGCGCTAGGATAGCTTCTGAAATCTGTTCCTTCACTGTTAGAACGGGGTTAAGTGAGTTCAATGCCCCCTGGAATATTATGGAGATCTTCTTCCAGCGGATATCTCGCATCTCGTTTTCTGTCTTGCTCAGCAACTCTTGGCCATCGAACATGACTTTACCAGCAATCACACGCGCCGCTGGAGGCAACAGCCTCACCACGGACAACGCCAATGTCGTTTTCCCGCAAGCCGACTCTCCAACCAACCCCAGAATCTCGCCTTTTTGAAGAAAGAAAGATACTCCATCGACAGCTTTCAGAAAACCCAAGTTCGTTTTGTAGTACGTCTTTAGATTCTGAACTTCAAGCAATTCCTAGCATTGCCTCACGATCAGATTTTCCTCACTCGCGGGTTGAAGATCTCGTCGAGAGAATATCCTGTCAGAGAAAAGGCCAAGACAATCAACATTATGCTGATGCCGGGAGGTAGGACGTACCACCATGATGTTGTGATTGCACCTGAAACGAAGGCAAACTGAAGAATTTGGCCCCAAGTCACTTGGTTTGGATTACCCAACCCCAAGAATGTGAGCACTGCTTCGTACAGAATAGAGTTCGCAACCACCAGTACTGTTTGAGCGAACACGACGGGCATAACGTTCGGGAGGATGTGGGATCGCAAGATGTAGAGGTCGCCAGCGCCGGATGCTCTACTGGCCTCTATGAACGCGTGCTCCTTCACAGTGAGGGTTTGAGACATGACCACGCGGGCTGTGCCGGTCCAGCCAACGAGGCCGATTGCAAGAATCACACTCGTGAGACTCGGACCGAGCACTGCGGCCAGGACGATCATCAGAACCAGAGAGGGTATCACGATAAAGAAATCGGTCAGTCTCATTAGCAGATCTCGAAGAAGTCTGCCAAAATAGCCCGCGGTGACGCCTACTATGGTTCCAATGCTAGCTGCGATAAGTGATGCAGCGAAACCGACTGTCAGAGATGCTCTGGATCCATAGAGCACTTGACTGAGTAGATCTTGACCCGCTTCGTTTGTGCCAAATGGGTGTTTCCAAGACGGAGGACGAAGATTCTCGGAGAGAAAAATCTGGGCGGCGTCGTAAGGCGCGATGTAAGGAGCCAGCACGGCTACTGCCACGAAGGAAACCAAAATGCCAAGGCCGATCATTCCCATTCGATTTCTCCTGTAGACTTTCCAGAATCCTTTCAAGGCCTTGAGGTAGCTTGATGTCCCAGAGTAGTCTCCCTCGTTCTGCGTTGCAGATGCTTGATCGCTCACTGAGTCGTCACCCTCGGATCCAAGAGTGGGTACAACATATCAGCTAGGAAGTTCGCGACTATCACCGCCACTGTGACTACAAGGAAGCAGCCTTGGAGAACAGGATAGTCCCGTGCGAGGATGCACCGGTAAATCAGAAGACCCATGCCAGGCCAAGAGAATACTGTTTCTGTCTGAACCGCACCACCTATACTCAATCCCACATTCAGCGCAACTAAGGTCAACATGGGAAGAGCTGCATTCCTGAAACCGTGATCCCACAGGAGCTTCCGGTTGGAAATTCCTTTGGCTCGGGCAGTGATCATGAAATCTTCCGTGAAAACATCAAGCAGAGCTCCCTTCATCACAAGTACATATTCTCCCGTCAGTCCCAACACTAGTGTTAGGAGCGGGAGGACCATATGGCGGAGAAGATCTTGAAGTTGGGAAAGCGTACCGCCGATTGTCCCAGTCAGAGAGGACATGCCAGCAACGGGGAGTCTAAAGTAGATAACCCCGACGAACAAAAGCACGAGTCCAAGCCAAAACGTCGGCATGGAGTACATTACCATGGTCGTTGCCGAAGCAACGACATCAACCCTTGACCCTCTCCGCCAAGCCGCTACCATCCCGATGAGGATGCCGGCAATTATCGAAATGATCGAAGCCACCGAAAGGAGGATTAGCGTGTTCACTAAGGCAGGAACAATCAAGCCCAGCACTGGTGCTCTCGTCTGGTAAGATATCCCTAGGTTTCCGGTAGCGGTGTTCTTCAGGAATATGAGGTATTGAACCCAAATGGGCTGGTCGAGACCGAACTGAGCGTTGAGTTGGCGCATAGCCTCGGCGGAAAGGCCCGCTCCTCTGAACAACAATGTGAATGGATTTCCGGGCAGGATCCTGAACAAGTAGAAGTTGAACGTCAACACGAGAAATACTGTGACTAATGAACCCGCGAGCTTCTTGACGAAATATGCGACATCGACCATTGCTGGGGCCTTTGCTATGGCTATTGCCGCAAAAAAGAGGGAGAGGGATTATTGGGTTTTTCCGGGAGAGAGGGATTATTGGGTTTTTCCGGGAGAGAGGGATTATTGGGTTTTTCCGGGAGCAGGTGTCTTTCTCCTGGTAGCTATGACAACTATGGCTATGATTACGATTATCACGACAGCGATGGCTGCTATGAGCTCTGTGCTGACTCCAGCTGCGGGTGGAGCGCTTGTCGTGACTGCCGTCGTAGCTGTCTGAGTTAGTGCGACGATCGGGGTAACACTCAGAAGGAGGTTGTTTGTGGAGAATTGGTTTAGCGGCGGCATGGTGCCTTGCGGAAGACTGGTGAACCTGTCGCTTCTGAATGCCTGTACAGCATTGGGATCATAGAGCGGGACGTATACGGCTTCTTGGTGTAGTATCTCCTGCATTTGCCAGATTATCTCTCTTCGCTTCGCCGGGTCCGTCTCTTGTGCTTGTTGCTCGTAGAGCGCGTCGTAGGTGGGATTACTGAATCCGGAATCACTCCAGCCACTGTTCGGTGCCGGTTGTGCTTCCGAACTCCGGAACATGCTTAGGAAGTAGTCTGGGCCGAGCAGTTCACCTACCGACCAGACCCAGATGAAGGTGTCATGCTTCCACGACACCACCTCATCGCCAAGGGTACCCGCGTCAGTTATTTGGGCTGTGGCTTCAACACCGATCTGCTTCCACCAGTTCGCTATCACCTGCGCGGCGCGGTATTCTTCCGCGTAGTTGGACGGGACCTCAATCTTGTATGACATTTTGACGCCCGTGGGGCTCACTCTGATACCGTCGCTTCCTTTCTTGTAGCCGGCGTCATCAAGCATCCTCGCAGCCTCCTCTAAGTTGAACTCGTACCCCTTCACGGTCGGATTCACCCACTCTCCAAACACGAGAGGCACCACGGTGTCCTGGGGCGTAGCATAACCGGACCAGACCACCGTAGCCAGTTCGACGTTGTTTATGGCGTGCGATAGGGCAATTCTGACCGTCTTGTCACGCAGGGTAGGGTTCCCTGATCCCTTTTCGTACGCATTGAAGCAGAAGTAGTAGTACCGTGGATCAGGTCTAGTAATTACCTCAATTCCAGTTGCCGATGTCAGAGTGGGAACAATAGCGGGCGGGAAGAGAGGGCCAGCGTAGTCAATTTCGCCCGACTGGATCGCGAGAGCCATCGCGTTGTACGACGTAAAGTATCTGAAAACGAGTCGGTCAATATGAGGTCTTCCTAGGAAGTAGTCAGGATTTGCGATGAACTCGACATAGGTGTTCGGGCCACCCCACTTGACAAACTTGAATGGGCCAGTACCCACGGGGTTTGGATTCGTGAATGCCGTGAAGTTGGCCAGGGTCTCCCATAGGTGCTTAGGCAGAATGTACATGCCCGGAGCGCGCGCAGGTACGAAGGTCGCGTCTGGATTGTTCAATTGGACTTCCACAGTGTACTTGTCAAGCGCTGTAACTGATTTCATATTCTCCACATAGACCTTCATCATTGGAAATTCGCTATGGGCTTGGTACAGATTCATCGTGAATACAACGTCGTCTGCCGTGAACGGTTGACCGTCATGCCACACTGCGTTCTGTACAAGCTTGAAGGTCACCGTAGTTGGATCCTTGAATGCCCAGCTTTCAGCCAGATCGGCAATCGGGTTGCCATTCGGATCAGCCCTCACCAAAGTGTCGTACAGGGTGTGCATTACCAAGTAGGCGCCTCCATCATACTGCGTGAGAGCTGTCGGATTCAGAGTGTCCATTGGTGCGGCGCCCCATCCGACGGTGAAAGTGGTCTCTGTGGCTTGTGCCATCGCTACAGGAGCTGTTAACGTTGCAGAGATGCTAATCAGCACGATTAGAAACATCAAAGACGCGTCAGTTCGTTGCATATTTATCCCTCGCAAATTTTCAGCAACTGATCTACTGTACATCGCACTTTTATGTTTTTGGGAAGCAGTCGAAAACCCCCTCGCATCCTGTCCCCCAAATCTGAAAGCAAGGTTCCAGTCTTCGTCATGAAATTCATTACGTGAAAGGGAGGAGATTGTGACAAGAATTCAATACAAGATTAGGCAAGGCACTAGTGAACCTTAGCTCGTGTTCGGGGATGAGATCAAGGTTACAGAGAGGTAAGAAACGCGGTCACATCATCGCGAACGATGATGCTTCGCTTTCCTCCTCATTTCGTGAATATGCTGTCTCTCCTTGGCTTGATGTCTGGACGCGCGTTCAAGTACGTCCTGAATCATTGCTGCTTGCACGATAGCGACACCTTCCCGGTCCGCAACTACAAGATCGTCTTTTTGGACGACCACGGAACCGCACTTGATCGGAGTCCCTGAAGAAACGATTTCGACTCGATTGTAGCCTGAGATCGGAGTCACTGTGTACGAGAAAACTGGAAGACGCAGTCTAGTTATCTCGAAGGTATCTCGGACGGCTCCACATACGATAACCCCGGCAACGCCCGAGAGCTTTGCATACCTACTTGTCAATCCACCCCAAACGCTGCACGTTCGCGTGTCCGATGAGATGACTAGAATACTGCTCTTAGGGGAGTCATCTACGGCGTTCATGAGGCCTTCCCTGAGTCCCAATGGCGAGTTCTTCGCGGAACGCACGAGCACAGGCATCGCCCTTCCAACAGCCAATGCTTCCTTGTAGATTGGAAAGAGGTCTGGAATCACACCCTCAAGCCCGAGTTCATCCAACACATCGGCAACAAGAGAACTCCTCAACTCATGAAGTCTCACAGCGTCCATCTCTCACAGTGGCGGTAACACATGAGGGGGTCGCAGGTTTCGCATAAGAATCAATCTTGACAGTATAGAAGTTGGCATTCAATTCTACCCGCTGAGTGTAATTGCGGCCGTCTTTGTGTCCTTTAGGCCGAACCCTGTGAGTGGGACGACTACAGATTCATGATTGTCTATCACACCTGTCTCGAGAAGTTTCTCGATCCCCGCTAAAGCAGCACATGAGGTTGGTTCTGCAAAGATCCCTTCTCTTCTAGCAAGAAGTCTTTGATCCTTCAAGATCGCCTCGTCGGAGACGCCTATGGCTTCGCCCTCTGTGCGTTCCAAGGCTTGAAGGACCTGCCCACCCCTGCGGGGGTACGATATTCTTATTCCTCCAGCTATCGTCTCCCTTTCCTCAACAGGTTCAACTTCTGTGCTTCTCTTCCGAAAGGCTTCGACTATAGGCATACACGCGTCCGACTGAACACAATGTATTCTTGGCACACGGTGAATCCACCCGAGCTCCAACAGATCGTTGAATCCCTTCCACGCTCCTGCTAGGAGGGCTCCACCGCCAACAGGGAACACAACATGGTCCGGCACCTGCCAGTTCAAGGACTCGGCAATTTCATAGGCGACAGTTTTCATTCCTTCGAAGAAGAATGGACTCAGGTTATGAGACGCGTAGTGGAGCCCCGATGTCTGCCAGAAATTCTCTGCGGCTTTCGCGACCGCAGTCCTCGACCCATCGATCTTAATGATCTTCATGAACTTCAGAGAATTTCTGTTCGTATTCTGATCGATTAACTAGAACTAGAATATTGGTGGCGTCTTGCTTTTGAAGAATCGGTAGGAGTTTGCCTTCGAAGAAGGCTGGATCAAAGGAGTATGTACCGAAGATTGCGTGCTCATATTCGTCAGAGCTTTCTTTGATGTCTGTAAGTAACTCTAAAGGTTGGGCAGCAGTCATCGAGACACCAACTTGCTCAGGAACCGTTCGCCGTCTTCGCTCAGTTTGATCACGCTTTCACCTTTGTTCACGAGTCCTAGATCTTCCAGGATGGTTACCGCACTTAGGAATCGGGTGTTGCGATGGTCAGCTGAGTATTCACGGTCGCGTTTGAAGTATATTCCCTCTCGATGGAACCAGGAACGAGGCTTCGAGTATATCGAGGTGCTCTTCTCGATGTAGACACGAGTAGCTTGCTCGACCACATATTGGCGCATTAACCATTCCAAGAAATCACGAATACTAAAGCTGGGAACCTTGAGTTTTGCAATCAAATCGTTTACGAAGCGTACAGGGCTGATGTCTCCGTAGGTATGTTTGAGAATCCATCGCCAAGTCTTGCTTGCTGTTGCGTGCTGCGAATAGAACCGGATGAAGACTGAAACTAGCAGGGCACATGCAGATGCGTAGACTTCCTCAGGGTTGAAACGATCCTCTCTGGCTGCTTGTTCGAGCATATTCATTATATGAAACTCACTGGAACGAGAGGACAACTTCACCATCTCGTCGAACCTGAGGCTAGTTTCAACGTCCACACCACTGGACTCACCCAAATTCAATGAGTTGATTACGGCATGCATCACTTCCGCTAGCGGTACATCCTGACCTTCCTTCCTGCGAATAGGAGCCCCCGTTAGGTTGCTCAGAGTGTTTACGAGTCTGCTCGATTTTGTCGTAATGAGAAAATCCTCAAGAGTTCCACCCAAATGAGACTTTTTCCCAAGAAAATCCAAGAAACATGACAACAGCGCTTCACAAGAATATGCCAAGTAGTCATGGGCTCTGAATACCTTCCACATCGCGGCTATGTCATGTAGTGCCACAGGAAGAATCACTTTGCGTGCCCGTGAACCATCCCACATTTGACCGAAGTAACATGCATTTAGGAACTCTTGATCTGACAACTTGATTCCATGCCTTGCCGCGAAATGAGAACTGAACAAGATTAGGGCAATGGTCTTCCTCCGTCGAATGTCGAAGTCATTCAATTTCGTTCCAGGTAGTGAACCGAAGAATAACTGTCTCAAAACGTCACGATCCGTGCTAGGCGTGCTAGGCTCCCTCGTTACCATCAAGTGATGAGGCGGCGACACTCATATGCATAGTCTGCATGGAGAGGCCCTCGCGGAATCGTTCAAGGCGGAGTCTGTCCAGCGCAGGATTGGGCTTCTTCTTTCTAATCTGCTCTAAGGCCTCTTGATACATCGTTTCAGTTATGTGC
>Ga0315285_10007108_pt1 | contig 11515 bp, 7 predicted proteins | sample YL17G09_36_MG_FD_203698 | JGI IMG/M metagenome (GOLD analysis project Ga0315285, IMG submission 203698) | Sediment microbial communities from Yellowstone Lake, YNP, Wyoming, USA - YL17G09_36 | ecosystem: Environmental > Aquatic > Freshwater > Lake > Sediment | place: USA: Wyoming | collected... | reverse complement strand
AGAATGGAGAGTGCGGAATGCGGAATGTTGGGCGCCGAGCGCGTTGGCCGGGACTCTTCATTCCGCACTCCGCATTCCGCACTCCGCATTTCTGGCGAAAGGAGAGTCAAACAGATGAGCATGCCGATCTCCAGACGTGAGGCGGTGCGAGGCGGGCTTTTGGGCGCAGCGGGGCTGCTGCTGGCGGGCGACCACATTGTGTCGCCCCTATATGCCGCTGCGGAGTCGGCCAAGGGCAAAGCCAGGTCGGTCATCCAGATCTGGATGTGGGGCGGCCCCTCGCACCTCGACACCTTCGATCCCAAACCGCAAGCGGGCAACGACTACACCGGTCCGCTGAACAGCCCCATCGCCACCAACGTGAAGGGAATCATAATCGGCGAACTGCTTCCCCTGCTGGCCAAGCAGGCCGACAAGTATTCCATCATCCGCAGCATGACCCACGGCATTAACGCCCATGAAACGGCGTCGTACATGGTTCAGACCGGGCGGGCGCCCGGCGGCCGCGATGTCTATCCCAGCGTGGGCGCCGTGGTCTCGCTGTTCAAAGGCTACAACGCCGGATACAAGGGGCTGATCCCGCCTTACATTGTGGTGACCGAGCCGCAGGGCCGGTTTTCCGAAGCGGGGTTCCTGGGGTCGCGCTACAAACCCTTTGCCACGGGCGGTGACCCGGGGCAGGCCCGGTTCGCCGTGGAAGGTGTCGTGGCCCAGGGCATCTCCGACCAGCGGCAGCAGGCCCGGCGCGAGTATCTCCAGAAGCTGAACACGCTGGAGCAGGCCATGAACGGCGATGCGCAGTTGGCGGCTTCCGGCGAGGCGGAGAAACAGGCCTACGACCTGATTCTGGGCGATGCCGGCAAGGTGTTCGATCTCTCGCAAGAAAAGGACGAGCTAAAGGAGAGTTACGGCCGCAACACCTTCGGGCAGGCCTGCCTGGTGGCGCGGCGCTTGGTGGAACGCGGCGTCCCGTACATCACCATCAACTCCAGAGGCTGGGATAGCCACAAGCAGCATTTCCAGATCATGCGCCAAAGACTGCCGCAGATGGACAGAGGCATGGCCGCCCTGCTGCAGGATTTGTCGGATCGCGGCCTGCTGGACACCACCATCGTCTGGTGGACCGGCGAGTTTGGCAGAACGCCCAGGGTGCAGTGGGAACCACCCTGGAGTGGCGGGCGCGGCCATTATGGCAGGGTTTTCTCGGCCGTGGTCGCCGGCGGCGGGTTCAAGGGCGGCCGCGTGGTCGGGGCTTCGGATGCCAAAGGGGAAGAAGTGAAGGAGCGGCCCGTCTATCCCGTGGACCTCATCGCCAGCATGTATGAGTTGCTGGGCATTGACCAGGACGGAAAGCTGCCGCATCCCCTGGGCGTGGAGGCCCGCGTGACACCCACCGCCGCCGAAGGCGTCACCATGAGCGGGCGGCTGAAGGAAATCATGTAAAGGTCCAAGGGTCCAACGGTCGGTAGTCACTCGACCCTCGGACCTCTGGACCCTTGGACCTCATTGGAGCGTTTTATGGTGCCGAATCCGTGCAATCTGCGCAATCTGCGGCTAGGTCTTCACCTGGTGGCTGTGCTGGCCATCGCGCCGGCCGTGCCGGCGCAGCAGGTCTCGCCGCACGTCGGTTATGTCTATCCCGCCGGGGGCCGGCAGGGCGCGGCCTTCGAGGTCACGGTCGGCGGGCAGTTCCTGGATGGCGTCACCCAGGCTCTAGTCTCCGGCGCAGGCGTGCAGGCCACGGTGGTCCAGTACGTCAAGCCGATGACCCAGGCACAGTTCAACCAGTTGAGAGAAAAGCTGCAGGAACTGATGGATAAAAGGACGGGCGCGGCCAAACAGCAGCGCGGCCCACAAGGTGAATCGCAAGCTGCCAAGAACGTTGCCTGGACGGCCGAAGATGAGAAGGCGGTTGCCGAAATCAGGCAGAAACTCTCCACCTTCATAAGGAGGCCGTCCGCCCCGGCGATTGCCGAAAACGTCACTGTCCGGGTCACGCTGGCGCCCGACGCGGCGCTCGGCGAGCGGGAGTTACGGCTGGAAACGCCGCAGGGGTTGACGAATCCGCTCGCCTTCTGCGTTGGCCAACTGGCCGAATTTTCCAGGAAGCCCGCGAAGGTCACCGGCGACACGGTACTCGGCCAGGCGGCGAGGTTCGCCAACGCAGCGAAAAGCAACGCGCCCGAGGGTCCTATCACCATCACCCTGCCGGCCATCGTGAATGGGCAGATCACGCCCGGCGCCGTGGACCGCTATCGGTTCCAGGCCGGCAAGGGCCAGCACGTGGTTGTGGCCGCCGGCGCGCGGGAGTTGATCCCCTACATTTCCGACGCCGTACCCGGATGGTTTCAGGCCACGCTGGCGCTCTACGATGCGAAGGGGAAGGAGCTGCAGTATGCCGACCACTTCCGCTTCCATCCCGACCCGGTTCTCTATTACGAGATTCCCGAGGACGGCGAATACATGCTCACCGTCAGGGACTCCATCTACCGCGGCCGCGAGGATTTCGTCTATCGCATCGCCGTCGGTGAGCTGCCGTTTGTGACCGGCGTCTTCCCGCTGGGGGGCAAGGCCGGCGCTCGAACCACGGTCGAGGTAAAGGGCTGGAATCTGCCGGTGGCCAAGCTCACGCAAGATGGCAAAGGCAAAGCGGCGGGGACGTATCCGCTCTTCGTGCGCAAGGGGGAATGGATTTCCAACCGTGTACCGTTTGCCCTGGACACGCTGCCGGAGCGCCTGGAACAGGAACCGAACGACCAGGCAAAGAACGGGCAGCGCGTCAAGCTTCCGCTCATCGTGAACGGGCGCATTGGCCGACCGGGCGACTGGGACGTGTTCCGCTTCGAGGGCCGCGCCGGCGAGGAGATCGTCGCGGAAGTGTTTGCGCGCCGGCTGGATTCCCCCCTGGATTCGGTGCTCAAGCTGACCGACGCCACCGGGCGGCAACTGGCGGCCAATGACGATTGTGAGGACAAGGGCACCGGGTTGCTCACCCACCACGCCGATTCCCGAATCTCTTTCAAACTGCCCGCCAAGGGAACCTACTATCTCCACCTGGGTGATACGCAGCAGAAGGGCGGCGCGGAGTATGCCTACCGCCTGCGCATCAACCGTCCGCAGCCCGATTTCGAGCTGCGCGTGGTGCCGGCCAGCATCAACGTTCGCGCCGGCGCCACGGTCCCGATTACCGTTTATGCCTTGCGGAAAGACGGCTTTGCCGGTGATATCGCGCTGCGATTGAAAGATGCGCCGTCGGGATTCATGTTGAGCGGCGCCTCGGTCCCCGCCAACCAGGATAAAGTGCGGCTGACATTGACGGTCCCGCCCGACCGCGTGGAAAAACCCCTGGATCTGCACGTGGAAGGACGCGCGACGATTCAGGGACGGGAGATACGGCGGCCGGGCGTGCCCGCCGAAGACATGATGCAGGCCTTCGCCTACCGCCATCTTGTCCCCGCCAAGGAGTGGATGGTGCAGGTCATCGGAGCCGGGCGGGGCGCCGCCTCCTGGAAACTGGTCGAAGAGAAAGGTGTAAGGCTCCCCGCAGGTGGAACAGCGCCGGTTCGAGTTCGCATACCCCTGGGGCGGTTCGCGGGCGACATTCACCTGGCGCTGAACGAACCGCCGGAAGGCATCGCCATCCGGAACGTAGCCACGGGGCCGGACGGCCTGGGCATCCTGCTGAGCGCCGATGCCGCCAAGGTCAAGCCGGGCCTGAAGGGGAACCTGATTGTGGAGGCCTTCCTGGAACGCACCGCGGGCGTTCCAGCCGCGAAGAAGCAGGGCGCCCAACGCCGCCAGCCCTTGGGCACGCTGCCCGCTATCCCCTTTGAAATCGTGGGACCGTAAGCAGTAGGCGGCGCCAATTTCGGATTGCGGATTTCAAGCTCGCCCCGCTTGAAATCCGAAATCCGCAATTGACTTCACGCCTTCCCCTCTGTCGGGTCGATCAAATCCAGGGATGGAAAGAGCCTCCGGTAGAAACCGCGATCGCGCGTGAGCAAGCGTGTGGCCTGCGTTTGCGCGTGGGCGCCAATCAGGAAATCCGCCAGTATCCGCGTTCGCCGCCCGCCTTGTTGACGGTACGTCCGCCATGCGCGACCCGCCCAAAAATGGGCCTCCCTGCGTAGCGGCTCAACACGAATCTCGCTGCTTTCCAGAAAGGCGTCGCATTCGCGCTGCGTGGCAAACTGGATCGAGAGCTCGGCATACACCAGGTCACAGATCACCAGGGAGCCCGAGGTGGCCGCGTCTTCCAGCGCCCGAACCGAGGCATCGTAGAACCTTTCGTTCGGCACGAGAAGGTCAAGGAGGATGTTTGTGTCGATGGCCGTGATCATCGCCCGCGCAAGTCATGTATGAACTGGTCCACAGATGAGTATCCCATCTCCGCAAAGCTATCTTTGCAGCGCCCCTTCCACCTTCGGAGGTCCAGCTTCTTCGGGGCCTTCTTCAGTACGATCGAGCCATTGACCACGCGGAACTCGATCTCCGCCTTGGGCCCAAGGCCGAATCTTTCGCGGATTTCCTTTGGGATCGTCACCTGCCCGCGTTCACCGATTTTCATACTCTGAAGTATGAATCATTATTCATATTCATGCAAGGGTGCTGTACCGCTGGCGTCGTCGCCGCGGCGACCCGGCCCCTTGTACCGCTGGCGTCCCGCCGGCCGGCCCAGCCACGTTGCACCGGTCTCAAGCCTCAAGCCTCAGGTCTAGTTGACTAGTCATCTGACCAGTTATAAGATGCCACCATGGAGGTGTGCCTTGGCTTCCTGGCAGGTACAAGACGCAAAAGCTCGCTTCAGCGAGCTGTTGGAGGCGACGGTCAAACAAGGTCCTCAGGTCGTCACGCGTCGCGGCATTGAGACCGCGGTCCTGGTCCCGATCGAGGAATGGCATCGGTTGCGGAAAGCAGCCCGCCCTGGCTTGAAGGCCTGGCTGCTTGCTCCAAGCCCACGCTTTGAAAAGCTTATTCCCGAGCGCCATAGTTTCCGGCGACGGCGTCCAGTGGAGTTCAAATGAGCAAGTACCTGCTCGACCAGGAAGGAGCGGGATTTCAAACGGCTTCAAGTCAACGTGGTCAACCCCTTCCAGACAGGCCGCTGACAGGTGCGGGCGCCTACCCCGGATAATTCACCACGGATGAACACGGATGGGCCGGAAACCGTATGCAAAGCGCTTTAAATGAAACCGAACAGGAACGACGTTGTGTTTCGCTTCAAGCCCTCTCCGTTTGTCGTGCGGGCAATCGCGGCCATTTCTATTTTGTGCGCTTGTTCCAGACCATCGGCGTGTATCCGTGTTCATCCGTGTTCATCCGTGGCGAGTTTCTCTCTCGGCTGTCATGAATAGTCCGGGTCGGCGAAGCCGCTTGACTGCGGAAGCAATATTTGAGTCAATCGGGCTGTCCGGAGGGAGCAGACCTGTAGTTCGAGACGGGGGAATCAGCGTGAAGACCATCTTCCTGAGTTCGACGGGAAAGGACCTGGCCGCGCATCGCACAGCCATGGGCGACGCGATCAATGCGCTGGAGGGCTGCAAGTGCATTCTCATGGAGGAGTTCAGCGCCCGCGATGCCATGGCCGACGACTTCTGCCGCGAGAAAGTAGCCAAGTGCGATGTCTTCGTCGGTATTCTTGGGCACTGCTACGGGAGCAGCCCGAAAGGCTCGGAGAAGTCTTACACCGAGCAGGAATACGATGCGGCCATCGCCACCGGCAAGCCGCGCCTGATGTTCCTGGCGTCCGAAGACTTCCCGTTGCCGGCGAACCTCAGGGAGCCGGACGAACGAAGCAACAAGCAGCGCGCTTTCCGCGACCGCGTCAGCGCCGAGCGTATCCGCGACGCATTCAGCTCGCCTGGGGACCTTACTTGGCGCGTGGTGCAGGCCATACGCAACTGGGAGCACCAACAAGCAGCCGCGGACCAACGCCCGGTGCCTGCCCGGGCCGAGGGAATCATCCCCCTGCCACCGCAGCCGTACTTCGCCCACCCCCACCCGCTTCAGCAGAACTTCACGGGTCGGATTGCCTGGCGAAAGATGCTGACCGAGTGGCTGGCCTGCGACGATCGCCCGGTTCTCGCTATCGTCGCGGTTGGCGGGATGGGCAAGTCCGCACTCACCTGGGCGTGGCTGCAGCGTGACGTGCTGGGGCTGCCGTTGCCCGGCCAGGCCCCAGACGATCAGGAGGTGGCCGCGGTCTGCCGCGTACCGGAGGCCAGCCGTCCCGAGGGCATGCTGTGGTGGAGCTTCTACGAGCGTGAGGGCGGCTTCGAGGGGTTCCTCAGTCGCGCGCTGACTTACGTCAGCGGCGGGCAAGTGGACCCCGCGGCAATCCCGTCGGCTTACGACAGGGCGCGGGCGCTCGTCGAGCTGCTCCGGCAACGCCGGCTGTTACTGGTGCTCGACGGCTTCGAACGAGAGCTGCGGGCCTATGCCAGCCTCTCCGCCGCGTACCAGGGCGATGCGGTGATTGAGGATGAGCGCGGGGACTTCCGCGGCTGCACCGATCCCCACGCCAGCAAGCTGCTGAGCTGGCTGGCCGGCGGCACGCTCCGCGGCCGCATCCTGCTGACCAGCCGCCTCTTCCCGCGCGAGCTGGATGACTTGGCCGGCTGCCGCCACGCAGAGCTGGCCGCACTCGATCCGGAAGATGCGGTGACGTTTTTCCAAGCCCAGGGGGTGAAGGGGATGCCGGCCGAGATCCGGGCAGCCTGCACACCTTACGGCTGCCACCCCATGGCCCTACGGCTGCTCTCCAGCATGATTGTGCACGACCCCGCAGGGCGGGGAGATATTGCTGCCGCAGAGGGATACAGCCCGATCCCCGAACTGGAGCCGCACGAGCATAACATATTAGCGCTGGCGTACGACGCCCTGCGCCCGCCATTACAGGAGTTTCTGAGCCGGCTCGCGGCTTTCCGCTCGCCACTCGAATACGCCGTAGCAAGGGCGTTGAGCGTGTTTGACAGCGAGCATGAACTGAACGCAGCGACCCTTGAACTGATGGACCGCGGCCTGCTCCTCTTCGATCGCCAGCGCGAACGATACGACTTGCACCCCATCGTGCGGCAGTACGCCTACGACCGGCTAGCAGATAAGGCGGGTGTCCACACGCGCCTGTGCGACTACTTCGCCGCCATGCCCAAGCCCGAGGCGGACAAGGTCCAGACGGTCGAGGACCTGGCGCAGGTTATTGAGCTTTATCACCACATGGCGGGCGCCAGGCGTTACGATGAGGCGTGCCGTCTGTTTCAAGACCGGCTGAGCGAAGCGCTGTACTACCGCTTTGGCGCGTACCAGCTTCGCATCGAGTTGCTCCACGGCCTCTTCCCCGACGGCGCGGGTCACCCGCCTCGGCTGAAACGTAAAGCCGACCGGGCATGGACGCTGAACGAGTTGTTCGACTCCTATCTTGCCTCTGGCCAATCAACCCGCGCCGCGCCGCTGTTCCACATGGGCAACGACGTTTGTGAAGAGGCAGAGGATAAGCGGGGCCTGGCGATGGGCCTGGGAAACCTGGCTGCCGATCAGGCGAAGCTCGGCGAGCTCGCGGCGGCGGGGCGAAACCTTCGCCGCCGAATCGAACTCAGCCGCGAGATCAAGGATGAACTCAGAGAAGCCGTCGGCCGGAGAGAGCTGGGTCTGTTGCTGGCCTACCAGGGAGCATTTGCCGACGCTGCCGCAGAGCTGGACGCGGCGCTGGCGATGTTCGAACGCCGGCAGGAGCTACAGTCCCAATGTATCGTCTGGGCCTACCGCGCACTGGGCGCCCTGCTGATGGGCGATGCTGGCCTCGCCCTGAAGGCCGCCCGACAGACGCGTGAGCTCTGGCGGAAGGACGCAGAGCAGACCGACCCTATCGAGCGCGGCATCATCCGCGCCGAGTGGCTGTTGGGGGCTGCGCTCGCCGCTCAAGGTGGTCAGGCAAAGGGGCGGCGAGGCAAGGCTTTGGCAGAGGCTGAGACCCATCTGACCGAGGCGCTCTGCCGCTGCCGCCGCATCAACATGGTTGACCACGAGCCGGACATTTTGCTGGCCTGGGCGCGCTGGCATCGGGCCAAACACGACAACGGGCAGGCGCAGGCGGTTGCCACAGAGGCTCTTACCATCGCCGACCGCTGCGAGTACCGGCTGAAGCAGGCCGACACCCACAATTTCCTGGCCCGCCTGGCGCTCGATGCCGGCGACCGGCGCACCGCCGGCGAGCACGCCAGGATGGGCTACGAGCGCGCCTGGTGCGATGGCCCGCCGCATTGCTACAAGCCCGCGCTGGAGGAAGCCGCGCGCCTGCTCGGGGAACTCGGCGAGCCTCCGCCGCCGCTATCCAAAGCCGCGTCCTTATAGCGCAGGCATCTTGCGCAATGACACCTACTGGCGACCCGCAGCGCGCTTCAGCGCGCTTGCCCGAATTCGGGCTTGCCCGAGGGGTTGTTAGCCCGCATTATTCATAAACGAGGCGGCTTTGCCGCCCTGCTGTGCGGAATGCCTCCGGCTTTCCGACGATCACCTTCTTATCCTCGAAGGCTGCGCCTTCGACGTCCGCCCCGGCGGATCGAGGCGCAGCCTCGAGAGAAAAAGAGCATCACCGACGGAAAGGCAAAGCCATTCCGCACAGCGAAGCGGCAGAGCCGCCGGCACGCTGCGGTTTCACGAATAATCCCGGCGAAGCATCAGGGCTCGATGCGGCGGATACCGCGGATGCGGTCGAAGTCGCGGTCGAAACTGCAGATGGCCTCCAGGGAGTGGCACTCGACAACGGCCGCGTGCAGCGCGTCGCGAGCCATCACCTGGCTGTGGACGTCGAGCAAGGCCCGCGCCCGGTCCAGAATCTCGGCCGTAATCGGGATTACGGAGGGGAAGATGGTTCGCGCCATGTCGTAGACTTGGCGGCCCTCCGACCACCGGCGGAGAGCGCGGTAGCGGTGCAAGATCTCCTGCAACGTTTCGGCGTCGATGGCGGCGTCAATCCTCCCCTCGGCCACGCCCTCCAGAAACCGGGCGCTGCGGCGCTTGAAGGGGTGCTCGGCTCCCGCTGCGTACATCACAATGTTGGAATCGGCCAGGATCAACGGGCGATCTCCTCGGGACGAGGCACGGCTTGTTGCTTCATGCGCCGCGGATGGGCGACCGGCAAGCGCATGGCCGTCAACTTGCGCACCGCGGCCAGCCTGTCCTCCCGGCTGGGACCCGCATAGACCTTTTCACAGGCGGTCCGGACCAGTTTACCGACACTCGTTCGCCTCCGGGCCGCAACCTCGGAAAGGCGTTGATGCAGCTCCGGCGAAAACAGGATCGTGGTTTTCTTAGAAAGCTCCATATCCATATCAGTATATGGAGGTGGCCGTGCGTCCGCAAGGACTTTGATCCGATCCCAACCCGCGATCACCGCTTGCCTGCCGGCCGCTTCACGCACTATCATCGGCAACGCAGCGGGACAACAGGCGGAGGCGAGCATGTCTTCTTTTCTGCGTGGCACATTGCGGGTGGCGCTTTTGGCGGGCCTTTTCAGCGCCGTGGCGAGCGCACAAGACGCGCGAGGCAAGATTCTGGGCATGGTGACCGACTCGACCGGCGCCGTGATTCCCGGAGCTGCGGTCACCGCGGTGCAGCTTGAGCAGAACACCAACACGCCTACCCGCACGAATACCGCAGGCAACTACGAGCTCCCCTTCCTGCTACCCGGTCCGTATCGCCTGGAAGTCGTGGCGCAGGGATTCAAGACCTACCGCCGCGAACCCATCGAAGTGCGCGTGGGCGAGACCGCGACGGTGGACGTGAAGATGGAAGTCGGCGCGGTGACCGAGTCGGTGCAGGTCACCGCCGAGGCGCCGCTGCTGGACGAAAGCTCGGCCACCGTCGGCCAAACCGTGGACCGCCATCAACTCGAGAACCTGCCCATTGCCGGCGACGACATCATGTACCTGGTGCAGCTCGGCGCGGGCATCACCACCGGGCAGGCGCCGAACCACAACTGGCTGCCCAGCGCCGTGGACGTGATGTCCAACACCACGGCGGCGGGCACCCGCAGCGGCTCGAATTCGTTCGGTCTGGACGGCATCCCGAACATGACCGGCACCCAGGTTTCGTTCGCGCCGCCCGGCGACATCGTCCAGGAATTCCGCGTGGACGTGGCCCGGTACGACGCTTCCCTGGGCTACGGCATGGGCGCCTACGTCAACGTAATGATCAAAGCGGGCACCAACCAGTACCACGGCACGCTGAATTGGCTGGTGGCGCCCAATCCCTGGCAGGCCAACAGCTTCTTCGCCAACAAGCAGATTTACGACCTGACCAGCGGTCCGGTGACGGCGGAGAAAATAGCGCGCATGTCGCCGCCGCGGAAGGTGAACCGCTACTCGGCCACCATGAGCGGCCCGCTGGAGATTCCGCGCCTCTACCACGGCCGCAACCGCACCTTCTGGACGTACGGATTTCAGGGCTTCAACCGCCGCAATCCCACCAGCGCCTATCTGACGGTGCCCAGCCTGGCGGAGCGCAAGGGCGATTTCTCGGCGCTGCTGGCGCTGGGGGCCAACTACCAGATCTACGACCCGGCCACCGTCCAGCCCACCTCGCCCACCCGCTTCAGCCGCCAGCCCTTCGCGGGCAACATCATTCCGGCGGCGCGGCTGGATCCCATGGCGCAGAAGCTCCTGGGATACTACCCGGCCCCCAATCTGCCGGGCAGCGTGGACGGCCGCGACAACTACCAGGTGGGCGGCAACAACAGCAACAACTTTCTCCAGCACATGGGGCGCGTGGACCACGTGATCAGCGACCGCCACCGGGTCTTCGGAAGGGTCACTCACTCCTGGCTCAATTTTTACCGCAACCAGTATTTCAACAACGAGGCGCGCGGCCTGAACCGCTACCGCTTCCAGAACGGAGTGGCGCTGGACGATGTCTACGTGATCTCGCCTTCGTTCCTGCTCAACGTGAAGTACGGCGCCACGATCTTCCGGGAAGTGGATGCCCCGTTCAGCAAGGGTCTCGACCTGGTAGGCCTGGGGTTCTCGCCCGGCTTCGTCGCGCAGTTGGACCCCAAAGCGGTGTCGTTCCCGCAGATCGCCATCGACCAGTACGACGGTCTGGGCGAGAGCACCAACTACGACAACATCACCAACTACCACACCTGGGGCGCCGGCGTGACCCAGATGCACGGGCGCCACAGCCTGAAGTGGGGCAGCGAATTCCGGCTGCTGCGCGAACACTCCTACAGCTTCGCCAACGGCACTCCGAACATCGCCTTCAACAATAACTGGACGCGCGGCCCCATCGACAACTCCGCCGGCTCTCCCATTGGGCAAGGGGTGGCTTCCTTCCTGCTCGGCCTGCCCACGGGCGGCAACGTGGATGTGAACGCCTCCAGCGCCACGCAGTCCACCTTCACCAGCTTCTACGCGCACGATGACTGGAAGATCGCGCGCCGGCTCACCCTGAACCTGGGGGTGCGCTGGGAGTACGAAACCGCGCCCACCGAACGCTTCAACCGCATGGTGCTGGGTGTCGA
>Ga0315285_10007107_pt1 | contig 11516 bp, 6 predicted proteins | sample YL17G09_36_MG_FD_203698 | JGI IMG/M metagenome (GOLD analysis project Ga0315285, IMG submission 203698) | Sediment microbial communities from Yellowstone Lake, YNP, Wyoming, USA - YL17G09_36 | ecosystem: Environmental > Aquatic > Freshwater > Lake > Sediment | place: USA: Wyoming | collected... | reverse complement strand
TGCTCGATCTGGACGGGCGGGTCGAGGAGATGTGGGCCGACGAAATCCGCGCCTTGGGCCCGATCCTTTTCCTGGAACGCCCGATGTACCACTACGACGCGCTGCAATTCACGCACGAGGGCGCCTCGCCGTCGTACGTTCGCGCGTTCGACCCGGCGTCCCGTGCGATGCGAACCATCTACCATTCCCCCGAGTTGCGGGCGCACGACGTGACGCTGTCCTGGGACGCCAGAACGGTCTTCGTCGGCGGAGGTGGCAACGTCGCGGAGGTGGGTATCGACGGGAAGGGCCATCGCGTGATCACGAGCGGGCAGTCGCCCACCGAGATGCCCGACGGGCAGATCGTTTTCTTTGACGATGCGCCGGGGATCTCGGCCTGCAAGGCAACCGGGCCCCGCCGGCTGCTTTTCACCGTCCGCCGCGACGGCACCGGCAGGAAGGTGGCGTCGGCGAACCTGACCATCGACCAGACGCCGCAGATTACCGATGACGGCCGGGTGGTCTTCTGCCGCTGGGACTACGGCGTCAACAAGAACGTCTTCAACCGGCACGGGATCTGGGTGCAGAACCCCGACGGCACGGGAATGGACCTGTTCTTCGGCAACACGGTCATCGATCCGTTCGGGTTCTACCGCCCGCGCCAGGTGCCGGGGCGGCCCGAGATGGTCTGCGTCTTCGGAACGCATCACAACCACAACGCGGGCCTGGTGGGGCTGATCTGGGAAGGCGCCGGCCGCGAGGGCGCCGACGGCGCCGGCTTCGAGCGGATCACTCACGACATGGCCTCGGTGGGCGATCTGTGCCCCCACTGGGCCTGGCAGGACCCCTACCCGCTGAACGAGCAACTGTTCCTCGCGTCCTACGGCGGCGTGGAGGCCCGGAATGTGGCGATCTACCTGTTGGACCGCTTCGGCAACCGCAAGTGCGTCTACGAGCCCTCCGGCCGACTCGGGGCGTACTGTCCCCAGCCGCTGGCTGCCCGGCCGCACCCGCCGATTGTCCCCCGCCTCACCGACACGCCCGACTGGCAACCGGCCGATCTTCAGGAGCGGCTCCTTACGGACCCGAACTGGTCGCAGAAAGCGACGCTGGTGCTACAGGACGTCTACCGGGGCATCGAGCCGGAGGTGAAGCGCGGCCGGGTGAGATACCTTGCCGTCCTGGAGCAGGTGGCGCACACGACCCCGCGGGGCGGGGCGATGGGGGTCGGCGCGCCCTTCTACGCGAATCGCCTGATCGGGCTGGTGCCCGTGCAGGCCGACGGGTCGGCTCACTTCGAGGTGCCGGCGCTGCGCAGCTTGTACTTCCAGGCTCTCGACAAGGACGGCAAGATGCTGATGACCATGGGCTCGGACATGCACGCCATGCCCGGGGAATACCGTGGCTGTGTGGGCTGTCACGAGCACCGCAAGAACATCGCGGCGCCGCCTGAAACGGGGGGCTATCCGATGGCGGCGCGAGAAGCGCCCGTGCGGCCGGAGATGCCGGACTGGGGAACCAACGGCATCGTGGAGTACGAGGCCGTCGTCCAGCCAGTGCTCGACAAGCACTGCGTGAAATGTCACAGCGGGCCGAAACCGAAGGCGAGGCTCGATCTGTCCGGCAGTCGGACGACGGTCTTCAACATGTCCTACATGCAGTTGGTGGACAGGGGACTGGTCCATTTCGTCCCGGGCACCGGCCACACCCATGCCCAGCCGACCAACGACTACGACGAACAGGCGCCGCTGAGCCGGGGGACGCTGCTCAGCAGGATCACCTCGCACCTGGAGGACCCGAAGCACTCGGGCACCGACATTCCCTGGCCGGACCGGTACCGCGTGTACTGCTGGATCGACACGAACGTGCCCTTCTACAGCCACTACGCGCAAATGTCGCCGGCCCTTCTCAGAGAGGAGACCCGCAAGGAACTCCAAGGCGTCTATCAGCACCGTTGCGCGGCCTGTCACGATCGGCGCCCACGCGCGGACGCGATCACCTGGCTGAGCCCTTACAGCATCTGGGTCCACGCGGGACCATCGCCCGGGCAATGGGGGATCGCGGAAAGCGGCATGCGCGTCCGGCACCTGAACCTTACGCATCCGGGGCACAGCCTGGCCCTGCAGGCGCCGCTGGCCAAGAGCGCCGACGGATTGCAGCTCTGTGTCGACGAGGGTGGCAAACCGGTCTTCGAGGACAAGAACGACGCGGACTACAGTCGAATCCTCAAGGCGCTTACCGAGGGGGTCGTCCTGCGCCATCAGCCCGGTGTCAAGGAGATTCTGAGGCAGAGGAAGGCCCAGGCGAACTAGTGCTCTGTCGCTACTCAAGTGATGGATAGAGTCTTGCCAACCTGATCCGTGCGTCTTGCGTTCTGAACTGCCAGTTCACCTTTGTGCCGGCGCCATTGCGTGTCCGTTCCCACGCATTCACTTCGTGGCGTAGGTGTCCGTCCCGAGAACTCCATCCGCGTCGAAACGGAGTAAGTGACGAGACTCTGCTGATCCTGATCTGCGGCACGTGGGTGGCGGGTGTACCCGTGAAGCCCGGCGAGAGGGCGTGACAAGGGCTTCAAGGCTGGGTCCTTCCCCATTCCGCAGTGGATCGGCGCGAACCGTGAGCGTCGTCATGACTACGGATGGCCAACAGGGCCCGAAACAGAATGCCGATCAGTTGAATCACACCCACAGTGACGCCGTCCTTTGCGGTTGGAGGGGCTCAATCGTAGCGGCGAAGAGCGGGGCAGACAAGAGGCGAAAGTGCTTGTAGAATAAGACGGGCGGAATATTCGGGAGGGACAGGTAACGAACGGAGAGAGACTATGAATCGAAGAGAGTTCCTGGGAAAAAGTGCGGCGGGAGCGATGGGATCATTGCTGATCTCCTGGGCCGGCGAATGTGAAGGTGCTGGAGGCGAGACGAAAGCCAGCGATGTCAAATCGCTCTTTGAAGCGAGCGATCCTGCGGTGATTCGCCTGGCGGAAGATGTGTTTCATCAGTGCGTCCTGGCCAAGATCAAATCCCCCGAGGGCACCATGACCCACCGCTGGTTGCAGGCCGGCACGGGCGAAGCGTTCTACGGGCAGTGGGTCTGGGATACGATGTTCGTGGTTGACCTGCTGGCCCTCCTGCCTGAACAGAAGGATTTCATTCGCGAGACGTTCCAGAATTTCTGGGATTTCCAGGAACGGTGGAACCGGAAACGGCCCGAGTATGCGCATGACATGGTTGCCTGTATGATCGAGCCCCGCAACACCACCTCCTGGAATGAGTATCCGGCTTATTCGCAAATCCCCATTCTTGGCTGGGGCTTGGAACGGGTTTACCGGCGCAATGGAGACAAGGAACTGCTCCGGCAGTGCCTGGGACCCCTGGAGCGGTTCCATGAGTGGTACTGGCGGGAGCGTGACGTGACCGGGACCGGCTTGGTGGCAGTCGGTTCTTACAGCGGCAATATTCAACATGCCCGTTACGAAACCTTCGATTTCGAGTGCAATCTGGATGGTCTCAAACTCACGCCCCACCCCACCCGGAAGGGGCCTGGGGAAGGGGCTTGGTATGGCGACATCTGCTTGCCGGGGATCACCGGCTATCTGGTCCTGTCCGAGCGCAGCCTGGCGCGGTTGGCGGAAGTGCTTGGAGACACCCCGATGGCCGAGCGACGGAAACGGCGGATCGAAAAATCGGTGGCGGCCATGCGCCGGCACATGTGGGATGAAGCGAGCGGAACCTTTCTCGCGGTCAGGCGCGACGCCCTGGAGAAGATCCGCGTGGCGACGATCGGGAGCTGGATGCCATTGCTGGCGGATGTTCCCACCGAAAGCATGACCCAACGCATGGCCGAGGCCATCACCCAGGAGAACTGGCAAACGCCACTGCCGATCCCGACCGTGGACCGCAAGGACAAGCGCTGGGTTTCAAACAGCTACTGGCGTGGAGATGTCTGGCCCGCGCCCAATTACCAGGTGGCGGCCGGCTTCGCGAGTCACGGGCATCGCCGGGTGGCCGCGGAGATTGCCGACAAGACGGTGGCCAACGCCCTCCGCAACGGGATTAGCGAGCACTACGACTCGATCACCGGCAAACCGCTGGGGGTGCCCTATCTCGGCATGTCCTGCACCATTATCACCCTGATGTTGGATGGCCTCTCCAGCCAGTACAAGCTCAAGTTCAAGGCCAACGGGTGAGTCCAAAACCCAAGCCGCACTGGCGGAGGTTGGCTCAACCGTGCCGTTTCATGTGCCGCGGGCGACCTCAAACCGCAGTCCGCGGCCTGGCCAACGTGCCCTCGCCCTGCCTCATTCGCGCCGGTCGGCCTCGGCCATCTCCTTGCAGTTGATGGCCTGCACCTGGCCCAGCGAGGAGAGGGGCTGATCGAACTTCTTTTCGTCCCCCCCACCACGATCATAATTTCCTATCAGTGGATGCGTGCAGCGCACGAGTGGTCATGGACGAGTTCGCGTGCCGGTGAATTCCTCCATACTCCGCACGGGCGCCGGGTTCTTGTCCGCCTCGATCGCCGCGATCAGCTTGTCAATGGCCAGGATGTCCCGCTTCAGGTCGTTGTCCTCCTTCTCCCAGTCCTTGTCCATCTCGACCAGTTTCTGCCGCGTCTCACGGATCCTGGGGAGCAAGTCAGGAATTCCAGTTTCCGCCCACAACCAAGATGCCTCAGGCGGCGTGAAGGAACCTCTGCCAGAATGCTGCCCTGATGTGAAGGGGTACATAGCGTGCCCCCGCTACCACACTGATTCTCGCACTTTCGGGTGCGAGCCTCGATACAAGGGCTCGGGTGGGCAGCCGCAGGAAGCCTACCCGGGCCCGGTTCGTTTCGTGGTCGTATTCCACCCGCCCGATGTAGGCCCGCAGGATGGCCTTCACCTCGGCCACGCTGCCCTTCTCCAGGACCTCCTGCAACCGGTCGAGGCCCGCCAGTATCTCGCGTGATGCGGCCCGGACGTCCAGGTCGAGGGTCTTTCGCGTCCGAACCAGCGCCAGTTCGCGTTCGAGGGCTGCCTTCTCGCCGTCCAGCCGCTTGAGGTTCTCGATGGCGAGGTCGATGTTCAGGCCCTTGTCGATGGCCTTCTCCCAATTCCGGCGCCGCTCTTCGATCTGCGCGATGCGGCGGCGGATATCCTGTGGCCCCTGATGGGGCGAGGCGTACTCGGCAAGCAGCGCCTCCACCTGCTGGCGTATGGCGTCGATGCGGCCCTGCGCCTTGATCCGCCTGGCAAGGGCGGCCAGCACCGGCCCCTCGATGCTCTCCTTCGGGAGCAGGTAGGACTTACACACCGTCCGGCCCTTCATCATGAAGCCGCCGCACGTGTAGTAGTGGTACTTGCGGTAGCCCTTGCGCTTGCCGCTCGTCTTCGTCTGGCCCTGGAGGTGGTGGCCGCAGGAGCACGTCAGGAGGCCCGACAGGTAGTACGGCGCGGTCACCGCCTTGCCGCGAGTGAACGGCGTGTTCCGCGCGAGCCTCCTTTCCTGGGCAAGGTCAAACAGTTCCTTCGAGATGAGGCCCTCGAAGCCATGCTCTTCGTCGGCCATAACCCAGTCGGCCTTCTCATTGTAGCGCTTGCAGCGGCCATCGTCCTCGTGGGGCGCTGGCGCCCCGTTCCGGATGGTGCGGTACTTCGAGAAACTGCGGACGTTCCAGACGTTCGCGCCGTAGTACACGGGGTTGACCAGGATGCTGCGGATGGTGCCGACGCTCCACGAACGTACCAGAAGGCCCGCGAGCAGACGTTCTGCGACCGCCAGATTGCTGTCCGCGACGGCTTCGGACAGGTCATACTCCTCAACTTCGGGCTGGCTCTCAACAATGTCAGGCATGGGACTGCTTGGCCCCCGTCCCTGCGAGGAGGCCACCTTCAGCCTCGGCGCCACTGGCGCATTCGGTGTCGAGTCTGTTCAGCAGGTAGGTGATCCCCGGATGTGGCTCCGCCCGGCGGGCAGACGAACCGCCGTCGGGCTTCTCCGGTGCCACCCTCGCCTGCTGGCAGGCACGGCGGTAGATCACCTCGAAGCCCTTGGCCACATCCCAGACCGCGTCATCGGGAAGTTGGTGCCTGGCGGCGATCCGCCCGACGCAGCATAGTTGCTCTCGGAGCATTTCCCGCAGGGCGTGAATGACGTTCTGTTTCGCCATCGGCCATTCCTCCTCTTCAGTAGCCGTCCTTCACCAGGAAGCGCCGCCCCTGCGGTGAAGTGTTGCAGATATTCCGTCCGGAATTTTTCCCGGAATCCCTGCAACATCTCGCTCCTGCACCGGCGCTTCCGTGCGGAAGGCGCAAGCGATCCTGGGACATGGAGGTCCCAGGCCGGGCAGCGCCCCAGGGAGGCGGCACGGTGCCAGCAGGCCACACAGCGGAACTGAAGCAGGACACGGATTTCCGAATCGACGCCGAGTTCGCGGCCTTGATCCCGCCCCTGAGAGAGGACGAGGCAACCAAACTCGAAGCCAGCCTGGTGGCCGAAACCTGCCGCGATGCGGTGGTCGTGTGGGCCGAAGGCGACGTACTCTTAGACAGCCATAACCGCGTGCGGCTGTGCAAGAAGCATCGGCTCGACTTCTCGGTCAGGCGGCTGAGCCTTCCCGACAGACAGGCCGCCAAGCGGTGGGTGATCAACAACCAACTCGCCCGCCGCAACTTGTCGCCCAACCAGGCAAGCTACCTGCGCGGGCTGGAGTACGAACTAAGCAAGCGGCCACCACATAGGCCGAGTCGGGAAAAAGGGGCCAAAACCTTGCCCCTTAATACTACAGCGCGACTTCCCGCGTGCCGTGCCCGAACTGAGCCGGCCTCAGAAGACGCGGAAAGCCATCGCAGCGTGAGGTCGGCGTGCTCTACCGCGGGTGCAAAGGGGGCGCGGTTGCTTTGCGGAGGAGGTGCCAGGACGTAACTTATTGTGGCTAAAGCACATAGGCGAAGCCCAAACGATTATGTTGCGCTGTGGTAGTAGAGGAAGACGAGAACTGCCCCCGTCGAGGAAGCCATCAAGGCCATCGAAGCCGCAACAACGCAGCCCGAGTTGCGGAACATTGAGCCACGGCTGCACAAGGCGAATGGGGGGAGTAACAGGGGGCCTCATGAAGAAGCATGTGGTGGAGGCAATCGCTATCGCGACCGCGGCCCTGCTGGCCCTGGGCCAGGCGGCTGTGCGTCCCGCAAACTCCGTCCGAGGCCTACGGGGCGAGTGACAGGTGTCAGCGGGTGTTATCTGCGACAACCAGATGACGGATTCTAGCGCGAAGGCCACTCGCAGCGAGGTGATGGGAGCGCCGACGCTCGGCCTTTATTTCTTTCCTGACCGATGCGTGCAGAGCGGGGCAGACAAGAGACGCAAGTGCTTGTAGAATAAGGCGGACGGAATATTTGGGAGGGACCAGCCATCAGGTGCGCGCGGCAGGGCGGGCGGCCTCCTCCCGCCTCCGTGAAGGCCACCTCCAGGCGCCCCTGCGCCCGCTCACCGCCTGGCGCCGAGCAGGCCATCAGCACGAGCGCCAGCCCCCCCGAAACAAGCCCAGTGCATCATATGTAGCCCCCAAACGCTCCCGCCCTTTCGACTCTAGACACCAATGCTATTTCATCCACATGAAGCAAACGGTCCGCCCATCACTGAGGGAGAGCAAGATCCGCCCCCGGTGGTCGGAGGCCAGACCGCCTTTGACGGCTGGTACGGGAAGCTTCTCCTGCCAGAGGCAAGAGCCATCCTGAAGGTTGATGGCCGCGAGGAAAGCCTGCGCGCCGTCCTGGCCGGCGGCCAAGAGCAGGTTGGGCGCGACGACGAAGGCGTTGAACTTCCGCTCCGACGGCAGCTGCCACGCGGCCTCGCGGGCCGGCCTGGCGCCCTTCTGGGGCCACAGCCGCCAGTTGGGCGTGGGCGCCGCGGCACCTGGCTTGAGCGGCCGAAGCATCGCCAGCGCGGCTTGGCGGCTGCCCTCGTAGAGCACCTGGTAGCTGAGGGTCCTGCCGTCCGGGAAGTCGTGCTCCAGCAGCGTGAATTGCCCGTACTCGGGATAGTACGCGTAGTAGGCCGTGGCGGTTCGGGAGCCGACTTGGTTCACGGGCTCGTTGAGGCACTTGCCGGTCTTCAGGTCGTAGCGCGCCGTCGCGTAGACGGTCCCGGCGGGGAATCGAAGCTCGTTCCCATCGAGATACAACTCGCCCTGGAGGCTGATGCCGCTCTTGACGGCGGGGGATAGCATGCCCGAAGACTCGTTATGCCAGAGGAGCTTGCCGGTGACGGCATCGAGGGCGTAGACGTGTGTGCCATCGTAGTTGGCGATGCCGGCCGCGGCGTAGACCACGCCATCCCGCACGACGACTCCGCCGGCCACAGGCCAGGTGGAGATGAGCTTGCCGAGGACGGGAATCCACCGCTCCGCCGGTGCGGCGCGGAAGGCCCAGAGGCGGCGGCCCGTGGCTGCCTCGAAGGCCCAGACTCGGCCATCGGCGGAGCCGGCATAGACACGCCCCTCCCAGACGGCTGGGGCCACGTAGATCGGCCCGGCTGTGTATGCCTGCCAGCGCACCTGGCCCGTGCCGGCGTCGAGAGCGCGAAGCACTCCGTTCTCGTAGCCGACAAAGGCCAGCCCGCCGGCCGTGACGGGCGCGGTCGCGCGGCCGGCGTTGGCCAGCGAGGCGGTCCATTGCGGCTTCACCTTGTCGGGCATCGCGGTCGGCGTGACACACCGCCGTTGGTTGTCGCCCATCCAGGAAGGCCAGTCGCCGGGCTCGATGGCGAGCTTCTGCACGGCCTGCGGGTCGCCCTCCCCCGGCTCGAGACGCGAGCCGTCGGCCCCGGGCCGGAAATTGAGGCCGCCCGCCGGAGCCAGCCCAATGTGCCCATAGAGCGACAGCGGGCAGCCGCACATCCACGGCCCCCAGTAGAGCATGCCGTTGGCGATCACCACGCCGTCCTGGCAGGGGGGCCGCATGGGGGCGATGTGCTGCGCCGTGTTGTCGGCCGTGTTGATCCGCATCGTCCCCTCGGCCGCGCGGTAGAACACGCTGTCCACGCTCCCCGTCGCGCGGGTGCACGAGCGGCGATTGGGCATGGGGGCCACGACCTGCCAGGTGTCGTAGGTGAACTTCGCGCCCCCAGGCCCGATGCCGTAGAAGCCGTCGTCGCACAGCACCAGGTGCAGATTGCCGTCCCTTCGCTGCCAGACGAGCTTGCCGTCCCTGGCCGAGGCAATCACCAGGTTCGGCCGCTGGGAGCCGGCGAAGTAGACGTACTTGTCGTCGCATTTGAGGTACGAGGTGGTCGAGTAGCCTTGTCCCGGATTCTGGGCGGGGCCGGTGGGGCCGATCGCGGCGAGAAGCTCGGCGTCGGAGTTCCTCCACAGCACCTTGCCCGAGGTGGCGTCGAGACACGTGAGGAATCTCTCCGGGCAGTAGAAGTAGATGCGGGCGTTCTTCATCGCGACGCCGCGGCCGTCCACGTAGCCCTGCTCGCTGTGATCCCAGAAGACCTTCTTGCTCTGCGGGTCAATGGCGACGAATGTGCGGCCGAACCCGAAACTCGTCTTGGGGTCCCTATACTCGTGCCCCTCCCACATGCCCCAGGGCCAATGCCCCAGGCCGGCGGATTGCGAGGGGACGGTCTTCGGCTGGACCTCGGCGCCGCCGACGAGGGCGTAGAGGACGGGCTGGCCGCCCGCGCGGCTCTCAAGCGACATCCATTTCCACACCTTGCCGTCGCCCAGCCCGTCGGGCACCACGATCTGGCCCTTCAGCTCGCCCGTCCGGGCATCGAGGAGCTTACACGACTCATCATCGCCAAAGTACAGAAGCTCCGGCGTGGCAATCATTGTGTTCCGGTGGATGCAGAAGCCCTCGCGCAGCGGCCGCCGCCAGAGGATCGCCCCGTTGTAGCCGTTGATGCCCGTCAGCGTGTTGAGCACGGCGTTCTGGTTGGCGCGGTGGGCGATGTGACCGAATGCCTTGAACACCCGCCCCCCGGCCGCCACGGTGACCTCCGGCATGGGGCTGAACACCGGCTCGGCGAGGAACTGCGTGAGGTAGGGCGCCCGCGCGACTTGGTCTCGCGACTGCGGATTGTTGTCCGGCCCGTGGAACGGCTGGCTCCAGGCATCCATGCCTGCGGGGAACGGCTTCACGATCTCCTCCTGGCCGACGATGGCTTTGCCTTCGGGGTGGAGCACCCTCAGCAGCTCGGCCCGCGGCACCTTGCCTTGGGCGCCAGGCGCGACCCAGATGGCGCCCGCAAGGTTTTCGGCGAGATGGATTCGCTCCCAGGGGCCGTGGTCAGCGAAGACCCGCTTCCCTAGCAGCCCCGCCTTCTCCGCTGCCTGCCGCACGGCGAGCTCCTCAGCGGCGTCGGGCGACTGGAAGTACACCGTCAGCTCGCCGCCCGCGGCCAGGTCCACGACCATGCCCGGTTCGTCCGCCTTCGGCAGGCCCAGGACGACGCAGATGCCCTTCTGGAGGCCGGCCCTCCGCAGAATCTCCTTTGCTTCAGCCCCGGCCCGCGCGGAAGGCACAACCGACAGAAGGGCGACCAACCCAACTGCCCACAATCGAACGACTGCTGGCATTGTGGCATCTCCTTTCCCCGGCAAGAGGACCCCGATTCTCGGCGAGCCCCCACGCCGCCAACATACCCCCGGCGCGTAGACCTGTCAACCGCAGCGCCGTGGAAGCAGACATTGACGCCCACTGTCCCTCCCGAAAACTCCGTTCTCGTTGATCATAAAGGAGTTACGGCTGTTGCCGGGAGCAGGCCTTCGTCGTAGGATTCCGGCCTCGCGACCAAGGACGGAGGCACGGAGATGGGCATCTTGCGGACGATCCTGAGCTTCTTGAGGGCGTTGTTTGCCAGCCGGGCCCAGCTGGCTGCCGAGAACGTGATGCTCCGGCAACAACTGATCGTCTTGCGGCGATCCATTCCACGCCCCAAGCTCCGCCGAACGGACCGGGTGTTGTTGTGCTGGCTTTCGCGATTGTGGTCGGGCTGGAAGTCCGCCCTGCTCATCGTCCAGCCCGACACCGTGGTCCGCTGGCATCGCCAGGGCTTCAGGCTGTACTGGCGGTGGAAGTCCCGGAAGAAGCCGGGCAGGCCGAAGGTGGACCGGGCGATCCGCGATCTGATCCGCCGCATGTGCCGGGCGAACCCGACGTGGGGCGTTCCACGGATCTTGTCCGAGTTGCTCCTGCTGGGCCACGCCGTGGCCGAGTCCACGGTGGCCAAGTACATGATCCGCCAGCCCAAGCCGCCTTCTCAAAACTGGCGGACTTTCCTGGCCAACCATGTCGGCCAGATCGCTGCCATCGACTTCTTCACGGTTTCGACGGTCACGTTCCGCGTGTCGTATGTCTTCCTGGTCCTTCGGCATGATCGTCGTCGCGTCGTCCACTTGAACGTGATGACCAGTCCCACGGCTCAATGGACTGCCCAGCAGATCGTGGAGGCGTTTCCTTACGATCACGCTCCGCGCTTCCTGCTCTGCGACCGCGACGGCATCTACGGCCAGGACTTCCGTGACCGGGTGGAGCACATGGGGATCGAGGA
>Ga0315285_10007106_pt1 | contig 11517 bp, 10 predicted proteins | sample YL17G09_36_MG_FD_203698 | JGI IMG/M metagenome (GOLD analysis project Ga0315285, IMG submission 203698) | Sediment microbial communities from Yellowstone Lake, YNP, Wyoming, USA - YL17G09_36 | ecosystem: Environmental > Aquatic > Freshwater > Lake > Sediment | place: USA: Wyoming | collected... | reverse complement strand
TCTCTCTCTCTCTCTCTCTCTCTCTCTCTCTCTCTCTCTCTCCCTCTCCCACATTTCGCAGACGCCCAGCGCAATGCCGAGGCGCAGCAGAAGCTCATCCAGCAGCAGCACGAGAACGAGATGGTGTTGAAGGTACGAACGACTCAACAAGAAAGAAAGAAAGAAAGCGGCGACGGCAGAAACGATCTCGAGACCGCTCCTCTCCCCTTTCCTTTTCTTTCCTTCTCAACCCCGACTGCCTCGCTCTCCACCCCAACCTTTTCTCTCTCAAACAGGAGCTGCAGTCCCTGGACCCGGACGACGGCGTCTTCAAGCTTATCGGCCCGGCACTCGTCAAGCAAGAGCCCGACGAGGCGGTCCAGGCCGTGCAGACCCGCCTCGGGTTCATCGGCGGCGAGCTGGCGCGGCTCGAGGAAGGGGGGAAGAGGATCGGGGCCGACGCGGACGCGTGCCAGGCGCGGTGTGCCGAGCTGCAGCAGCAGGCGATCAGGGAGAGCACGGAGACGGCAGGCGCGGGCGCGGGCGCGGGCGGTGCGGGTGGTGGCGTTGCGGCAGGAGGAGCGCAGGCTCAGCCCGCGGCATGATGGAGAGACTGAACGAGCGAGAGAGCGCGCGAGAGAGGAAAAGAAACGAAAAAATCAGAACCTTGTAATTCAAGAGAGAGCAGAATTGTCCCCCCCCCCATTTCCAGTCATTCTAATTTGAAAGTGTTGCGCATTATTATCGAGTATTTACACAACGGCGGCGTCAACGTAAGATGCGCGCGTGTTTGCTTTTAGTGTGTGAGTGTATGGAGGGGGTGGGTTTTGAGGTGGAAAAGGAAAAAGACGTCGTCCATCTTTTCCTTTCACTTTTCTTCTTTCATTTGCTCTCCGAGTCCGACGAAGAGGAGGAATCATCCGACGAAGAAGAGGCATTGTCCGAGGAGGAGCTAGACGAGGACGACGATGACGAGGACGACGAAGAAGAGCTGAAAGTGGAGGAGGTGTCGGAAGAGGAGGTGTCGGACGAAGAAGAGGTCGTCGTCGTCGTCGTTCCGGAGCTCGTCCCGGAACTCGTTCCGGAGCTCGTTCCGGAGCTCGTTCCGGAGCTCGTTCCGGAGCTTGTCCCGGAGCTCGTTCCGGAGCTTGTCCCGGAGCTCGTTCCGGAGCTCGTTCCGGACGAAGAATCCGAATCCGAGGAACTCGACGAGATCGAAGAGCTCGAGCTCCTCCTCCGCCTCTTTCCCAGGACTTCCTTTGGAGGCGCAACGGCCCTTGGTGCTTCCGCCGCCTTCCTCGCTCCGAGCTTGGCCGTCGCCGAAGGGCGGGAGAGGTAGGTGGTCTCCTTCTGGGTGCACTCGAAGCTCCAGTGGCCTTTTTTGAGGCACTTTTGGCATGTCGGGGCGGCCTGTTTTTTTTGGGTTCAGAGAGAAAGTTTTTTTGCAGGCTAGTGTCAGCGACACGTCTGGACGTCCGTCCCCATCCGCGCCTTCTCCTCTTTCTCGCTGCTCCACGAGCTTTGCTACTCTTCCGCCTGCACGCGGATCGACAACGCACCATCAAATCCTTGTCTCTGGAGGAGAAAAGTGTCAACACAAGGCGAGGGGCGAGCGAGTAAATGCGGCAGAAACAATTCGAACAAGACGACTGAGCCAAAGGGCGGAAGTGATTTCCCCCCCCTCGACCTCGACCTCGACCCCCTCTTTTCTCATTTTTTTAATTGGTACTATTTCCCTCCCCGGCTCAGCGGGGACGCTGAGCCGGGGGGTGAGAAAACAAAGGCCAGTGCCTTCACTTCTACACAGAAAAGTCAAGAGCAGCAGCCCACAGCAACAAGGAACTCAAAAAACAAGCCAGAGTTCAGTAAAGAGGAGTTTTGTTCAGACGTATTTTTTTTCTTCATGAAGTTTTTTTTTTCTCAAGGGAAAAAAAGGCACCCCCCCCCCACACCTCCGGGTCTACTCGCCGCCGTCACCTCCAGCGTCGCCGCCTCCGCCGTCGTGCTCCTCCGCAGAAGCACTGCTTCCCTTCCTCGCCCCGCCGCCGCTCTTCCCGCTCGCGTACCACGGCTGGAACCCAAACCGCTGCAGAAACCTGACCTTCTCGAACCGGACGGCGTGCCACGCCTCGTCGACCAGGCCCATGTCGTTCTCGACTTTCCGGCCCTCCTCCTCGTGGCCCATGCCCCAGGCCCACCAGAACACGCCCGAGATCGGGCCGTGCTTGCCGTCGGCCCCTCGGCCAGTGGCGCGGGACCACTGCGCCAGGTCGACCATCGCTGGCCAGTCCCTGTCGTCGACGAAGCCCGTGCCCGTCTCGCCCAGGATGACGGGGAAGAGGAAACAGGGAGCCTCCGACCCCTTCTTTTCGGAGCAGTACCCCTTCTTGTTGAGGTAGCCGAACGACGTCGTCAGCCTCTCGAACAGGTCGCTGCCCTTGTTGCCCGCCGGCTGCGAGCGCTGCGTGTCCCAGACCGAGGGCGGGTAGACGTGCGGCCCCAGCACGACGTTGTTGGCGTAGGGCCTCGAGACCAGCGCGTCGAAGAAGGGGCGCGGGTCCGTCAGGTTGAGCCTGGCGATGACCGCGGGGTCCGTGGCCAGGCCGTCGCCCCAGTTCTTGGCCAGGGCGGGCTGCCCGCAGCCCTGCAGGACGAAGACGGTGCTCCCGGGCCACTCGGCGTCGAGGGCGTCCATGGCCTCGAGGTAGAGGTCCCCGGCCGCCGGCACGGGCTCCCCCGTCGCCGCGCCGCGCTCGTCCTTCCCCTCCCCGGGGGCCCAGCCCAGGCCCCACACGTCGGGCTCGTTCAGCACGTCGAGCAGCACCCTCCGCGCGGACTGCGGGTGCCTGGCCACCAGCTCCCTCCAGAGCTTCCTCCACTGGGCGACCCACAGCCCCGGGTCGTCGGTCGCGGAGCGGTCGTAGTTGAACTGGTTGTCCAGCATGACGTAGAAGCCGTTGGACGCGAAAAAGTCGACGACCCAGAGGAACCGGTCGAGCAGGGACTCGGCGGGGGGCGCGTAGTGGTTGCACCACCCCCTGCGCGGGTCCGGGGTCTGCGGCAGCCGCGGCGGCGGCCGGGCCTCGTCGAGGCGGCGCACCGACCGCGCGGCGGGGTCGGTCGTCGCGTCGACGACCTCCGAGTCGGGCACGCGCCAGCAGGGGATCTGCGCCGCGTCGGCCGCCCTGGTCATCACGGACTTGAAGTCGAAGGGCAGGCGCACGGCGTTGATGCCCAGCATGCGCATCCTCCACGCGATGGTCGCGAGGTCCTGCGAGGTCGATTCGCGGCGCTTGAAGGCCGGGCCGATGCCGTCGAGCATCGTGAGGCCGTACTCGAAGCCCATGTAGTTGATGCCGGCCAGGAAGACCTCGGTCTCCGGCGAGTCGGTGTCGAAGAGCTTGCCGTCGCGCAGGGTCAGGGCGGACTTGAGAGACGCCGCCGCGGGGGTGGACGAAGGAGGAGGAGAGCTCGAGCTCGAGCTCGAGGGCGAGGTCGCTTTCGAGCCCGGCGAGCTGCCTCGCTGCTCTCGCCTCCTCAGGGCGCAGCTCACGCCGCCGACCGAGACGCTCGCCGGCGCGCCGTCCCCCGACCAGACCTCGACGGTCAGCCCCATCCCCAGCGGCCTCGCCCCGGGCTGCAGGTGCATCCACCAGTTGCCGACCCGCCCCTTCACCTTCGAGTACGCGGTCGGGGTCGTCACGTTCAGGTTCCACGTGCGGATCGCCCGGAGGTAGTTTCCGCCGCTCACCTCGACGTCGTACGGGGCGTAAAAGGGCACGTTGCCCGTGGACCTGACGTCCAGGTCGATCGTGACGTTCGCCCAGTGGTTGACCGGGTCCGGCGGGCCCCACGACCGCAGGCCGTACTCGACCTCGCAGCGCGGCCTCGGGGTCGAGAGGGCGCGGTCGGCGACGAGCATCGAGACCGAGGCGACGGCCATCGCGGCGAGGAACGAGACGAACCAGCACCTGACCCTGGCGCCTCCAAAGAGGCCGCCCCCCGATCCGCCGCCGCCGCCGCCTCCACTGCGGGAGCTCCCAAACGCCCCGGGGGGCCCAGGGCCGGGGAGGCCAGCGGAGGCGTCCAGGAGGTAGCCCTCGTCGCCGTCGCGAGGCGAGGAGGAAGCCTTGCCGTTGCCGTCGAAAAAGAGCCCGCCGCCTGCGCCGTTGCTGCCGCTGCCATTGTTGCTGTTGCCGCTGCTCCCGTGGAAGCCCCCGCTGTTCCCCGAGCCGCCGATGAGGTTGGCCCGGTCGGAGTGCGCGCTGTCGCCGTCGCGGTTGCCGCCGCCGCCTCCTCCCCCTGACGAGGTGCTCGAAGGCAGGGGCACGGCGGAGGCGCTGCTGGCGCGCTTGGCGCGAGCCGAGCCGCCGGTGCCGCCTCCGCCGCCGACGGAGGGCCTGAAGCGCGACTCGGTGATCGGAGGCGCTGCGGGAGTGGAGGTAATTGCGGTAGCTGCCTCGATGTCCGAGAACGGAGGCGTGCGGGCGAGCGGGGGCGTCGCCGGAGCAGCAGGAGCTGCTCCTGTTCCTGCTGTCGCCGTCGCCGGCTCGGCCGTCGTCTCGGAAGCCACTCGCTGCTCCTCTTCGTCGAGCGAGTGTCTCCTCCTTGCCTGCGTGAGGTTGGGCGAGAAGTCGTGCGCGGCGGTGGATCGCCTGGACGGGTTTTCGAAAGGAGGGGAAACGAAAAAAAAAAGAGGTGAGAGGCAAGGGGAAGAAGACGAAAGAAGAAGAAGAAGCGACGGCGGCGAGAGGGAGAGAGAGAGAGAAGCGGGGGTCGGTCGAGAGAGAAAAGGCCTGCCTGCGGCAGCGCCTTCGTCATCTAAATTAATCGGTCGATGACGAGCTCTGCGCTTCCACGCTCTCTTGTTTCTTTTTCCTCTTTGCCCGTGAGCAGCAACATGCAAGTATCTAGACATCCAGGGGAGAGAGCTCTGGTCTCGGGGAGGCAGAATTGTCAAGTTTCCCATCCTCGAAGGTGTGAATTGGCAACGCCCGTTGGGCTTTTTCTCGGGCGTCGAGAAGGAGCGCATTTTCGAGGCGCGCCTCTTCCAGAGGCCTGGCCGCGCCTCGACATCGCGCCGACCCTCTACCATCGGCCTCGAACGGAAGCCGACGATGCACTCACCAGGTCGCAGCGTCAGCAGTCAGCTTGGTGCCTCCGCTGACGCCAAACATCAAGGCAGCAGCGGCAGTGTCACCGCTGCTTTTAGTAGCCATCGTTGGCGAGCTGACTGCTCCACTTGCTCCGCCTCCTCCTCCTCCTCCTCCTCCGCCGCCGCCGCCGCCGCCGCCGCCGCCACCTCGCCTCGCCAGGTTGCCCGTCGCGGCAGCTGCCATGTCAGAGACGCGACCGAGAACTCAGAAACCAGATACAAAATCAGACAGAGCAGGCGTGGGTTCTTGGTTCGATGCGCCCTTTTTTTGCTTTTGCTTTGCGTGCTCTTGCGTCGAGAAACGAGGAAAAACCGAGGGGAAATGAAACTCGACTCTACTTCTTCTCCAACTCCGCCGCCACCGCCTTGACGACCGCGAGCTCCTCCTCCTCCTCCGCCGCCGCCGCCTTGACGACCGCGAGCTTCTCCTCCGCCCTTTTGGCTTTCTCCTCGGCCGCCTCTTCCCGAGACCGGGACTCTTCCAGCTCCTTTCGCGTCTGCGCGAGAGTCTTGGATGCTTCCCTGATGACTCTGAGAAGCGGCTGGGAGGACGAGCGAGGGGCCTTGGCGGCAAAGGCGGCGGCGGCGGCGGCGAGAGCAGGAGCGGTGCCGCCGCCGTCGTCTTCCTTCTCTCGGCGCTCCTGCCGGCGCAGCTCCAGGTTGAGCTTGGAAGCGAGCGCTTTCACCTGGGCGCGCGACTCTGAGAGGTCTTGTTTGGACTTGTGGATCTCGCGGCGGAGCTGCGACTCTAGGGGTTCGGAGGGAGGAGGCGGAGGCGGCGGCAACAGCGGCAGCGACGGCAACAGCTCGCACTTCTTCTTCTTCTTCTTCTTCTTCTTCTTCTTCTTCTTCTTCTTCCTCCCTTTGCTCCACCTTTGAGGCAATCCAGCGCAAAGCATTGCACGCGAAGACCGTTCCGATCCCGCAGACGACCCCCAGAGCAACAGAAAGGAGGACGTTGCCGGCGCCGAGCAGCACATTTCTTCTGGAGTTGCTGCTGTCGCTGCTGCTTCGAAGGAGGAGCAGCTCCGCGACCAGCGGGGACGGCGACCACGATAAAGGGCTCGGAAGAAGGAGACGAGGCAATAGCGCTCCTCGCTGCCGCCGCCGCAGACAAGCGCCGGAGCTCGATGATGGAAGTCGCCGGCGGAAAGAGCCCCGGCGGCAAAACGCCCCTCGCCACCGTCAAGAAAAACACGACGACGAGGGCGAGCTTGAGGAGGCGTCGCGCCGCAAAGGCGCGCGCGTGGGACGCAGCTTCCCGATCGCCTTTGTACTTTGCCACGACCGCGGCAACAGCGGCGACTACGGCGACAAGGGCAAAGGGGGCGAGAAAGGGAAGCGCGTTCGTCGCGGCCAAGGACGGGAGAAGCAGGAGCGCCCGCGGGTCCCCGGCCGTCGCCTTGAGCACAGCGAGGCAAGCGGCCAGCGCGGGGAGCACCCTCGACTTTTCAAAGTCGGTGAGAAAGGAAAAGCTTGGCTTTAATGCAGCGAGGGCGAGGGCGGGGGGGCGAGAAGAGAGGGGGCGAGAAGAGAGGGGGCAAGCGAGGCCTCGCCTTTCGGCGGCCGCGTCGCCGACGACGAGGCTGCTGCTGCTGCTGCCGGCGGCGGCGGCCACGGAGGCGCTGCCGCGACAGATGACAGCTCCCGGCGCCGCCTTGCGAGCAACTGGCGCAGCTGCTGCAACCGGGCTTCTCCTCTTTGCGAGAAAAGGAGGGTTAGAGGCTAAAGAGAGGAGCATCGTCGTGGGCTTGAAGTTGAACGCGAGGAGGGGCAGGAAAAAAAAAGTGAGCACAGTTTTTTTCTTCTTTTTCTTACAATCCTCCTTGAACGCTTCTTCTCGACCTCTGACACTCATCATCATTCATCATCATCACCGACAAGAAGAAGCCGCGTAGATAAACTGATCCTTGTTCATCGTGACCGTGCCCTTGCCCTCCTGTTTTCGGGGAAAAAGTGAGTTCATTTGTTTTACTGAATTTTCGTCGACCTGCTCAACCTCCTCTCTCTTTCTCTCTTTCTCTCTCTCTCTCTCCCCCCCCTCTCTCCCGGTCTCACCGAGTCAAACGCCCTGAACGCCGCCTTGGCCGCCCTCAAGAACAGAGCCAGCCCGATAAACTCGCTCGCGCACAGCTTTCCATCTCGGGAGGGGTCGAACGCGTTGAAAGCAGCAACGAGTGCGGGCCTGTCGAGTTCGATATCGACCTTCTTCAAGGCTGCCTCGGTTTTCTCCAAATCGAGCCCCGGAGCGTCATCGGAGGCACCGGGCCCAGCACCAGAAACTTCGCCAAAGGCGGTGTTCAGGCCGTCGAGGGACGAGTGCAAGGCACCAAACTCGCCGCGGGTGATGCAGCCGTCGTCGTCGACATCGTGGAGGCGCACCGCAAGGGCGCAGGTCTGGAGGGTAAAAGGCAAGTTCGCGAGTGCCAAAGCAGCTTGTACCTCGGAGGCGGTAATCTTCCCCGTCTTGGAGGTGTTGACTGCGTCGAACGCGGCGTCGAGGTCGACCATGGTTTTTTGCTTTTTTTTTCCAAAGAGGTCGGGGTTGTTTTTTGGCTAGGTCGCGAGCGGAGCGAGCGCGAGAATCGAGAGTCGAGCTAGAGAAGCGTTCAGTCCCTCTCTTTCGCGATTCGCCGCGCGTTTCGCTCGGTATCTCTTGTGACTCCGAGGGGCGTCTCTCGAGGTCTCCACTCTTGTTGCGAAGAGAGAGACGAGAGAAGAGCGTTCAAAGCGCGACGTAGAGAATCGAAAAGAAAGTCAATTCATCAACTTGAGAGAAAGAACGATTTTTGTTTCTCACTTTTTTTTCTTTGCTTGCAAAAAGAAAAAAAACTCTCTCTTTCTAAAGTTCCCACGCCCGGCAGTACTGCGGCACTCGAGCCCCGTTGCCAGTCAGCGTGCACAGCCCGCAGCACAGGTCCACGCCGGCTTCGGCCCTGGCCCTGTGCCCGGAGCAGGCGCGGACGGCCCTCGCGAGCTCGGCCAACTTGAGCTGCGTCGCCTCTGCCTGATCCGGCGACAGATCAAAGAGCTCCGGCTCTGCTGCAGCGAGCCCCGGGTTTTCGACGGGGACGACCGCGGTCAGGGAGCGGTTTTCTGCGTAGTCTGCCAGTCGATGTGCCAGGGCAGCTTCCAAGGTGGCTCTGGCGAGCGAAGAAGGGTTGTTGCTCGGAGGAGGAGCGGCCGGGGAGGAGAACGAGGGAAAGACGCTCGTCGTTGGGGAAGACACGCCCGTGTACGGGGAGCTGATGCCGCCGGCTGCTGCAGTGTTTGCGACGACGAAGCCTCCGAACGAGTTGCTGCTGGTTGTTCCGGTCGTCGTTCCTGCTGCTGCTGCTGCTGCTGCCCGTGCTGTAGCAGCGGTGAGCGCCGCGGTGCGGAGGTTGCTGCCGCTGTTGTCGGAAGGAGGAGGGGGGGACCAAGGCTGCTGTTGCTGCGCAGAGGAAGAAGACGCCGAGGGAGTCAAGTGCGCCGGCGGGGCGCGGCCAACGCGTGCTGCCGCCGTCAGGGAGGAGCCCGACGTGTTGAGCATGATCGCGTCTGCGGTTTTGGGTTTCGGGGAAAGATGAAGACGTCGTCGGAGGTGAGTGAAAAGAAGAAGAAGAAGAAGAGGTTGAAAAAAATGATGGAAAAAATTGAAGGAAAAAAAAACTCACCGAGGCTTTCCCCGCTCGTGCCCCTGCCGTGCCCTCCTCCGACGCCTCCCGTCGTCCCGCCGCTTCTCCTACCGATCGCGCTGCTGTTGTTGGCGCTGACGCTGCTCGGAGGCATTTCGTTCGCCTCGGTCGTCGAAGCGCTCGTCCCTCCTCCGCCCCCTCCTCCTCCTTGCGGGAACCGGCTCGGGGACCCGGGCCCGCGCGAGGGGCTCCGCGACGGGGGGCTCGGCGGCGCCGAGGACGCCGCGGAAGCCGCCGCGGAGGCCCTCACCGCTGCCGCAGCTGCGGCCGCCGCCGAGGCGCTCGCCCTGTCCCCGGCGTGAGGCCACGGGCGATCGCAAAAAACGTCGGCCGGGGTCTCCCACCGGGCTTTTCCGGCTCGGCCGCGAGAGAGCAGTGCCTGCAGGGCAGCCGTGTCTCGCTCGCAGGCCCGGGCCACCCTCCGCATGTCCCTGAGGATCTGCCTGCCGGGAGGGGAGAGCGTGAGGAGGTTCTGAGGGGGGGAGGAGGAGTAGCTGGGGAGCAGGGACGAAGGGGACGACGGCGAAGGAGAGAAGTGGTGGAGGACGGAAGAGGACGACGATCCGACGCCGTCGCCGCTCATCACCGCCGCTCGAGGCGACTTTTCGTTCCCGTTCCCGCTTCCGTTCCCGCTTCGTCCGCAAACGAAAGGGAGGAACCACGATTTCAAGGTGGGCACGGCTATGGCCTCGAGGTACCAGTGCATGACGGCTCCGGTGCCGCCGCTGGCGCTGCTGTTGGCGGCGCTTGGCGAGATCGCCGAGGAGCTCGTCGGCGCCGGCGACGAGCCCGCCGTTGCCGCCGCTGAAGGAGCTGCTGTTGCTGTTGCTGCTGCTGCCATTGCTGCTGCCGCTGCCCCGACCCTCAGGCACGACCGCACGATCATAAGCCCCCCGTCTGCGTGCCTCCAAGACTCGAGCACGCGGGTCACCGCAGAAGAGGAGCTGTTGCTCTTGGTCGTCGTCGTCGTCGTGGAAGAAGAAGAGCGCCGCGCGAGGACGTGGGTCGTCTTGTGGACGGGCGACGCCGACGAGGAAGACTGCTGCTGCTGCTGCTGCTGTCGACTTTGCTGTCGCTGCTGCCGCTGGCGCCTCTGTTGCCGCCGCTGCTTGCCGTTCTTGCCGCCGCGGGAGGCCGGGAAAGAGCCCCCGGCTGTCGCTGCGATGCTCGCGGCGTCAAAGTCTTCTTCCTCTTCGAGGCCTCCTCCGTCGCTGCCTCGGTCCCCCTCGTCTTCTGCGCCGCCGCCCTCTTCGTCCTCCTCCGACTCCACGCCCTCCTCGTCACTTCTGTCATCTCCTTCTACGCCTCCGCCGCCTCCGCCGCCCTCATTGTCTTCGCCCTCGTCGTCGTCGTCGTCGTCATCATCCCAGCACGCCGTCGTCGTCACGGTCCTCCCCTCGGCATCCTTCTGGACCACCTCCCTCCCCTCGACCGCGACGCGGGACCATGCCCCTCGCGCGTTGACCGTCGTGACCCTGAGCGTGCCCCCCCTGTGGAGGATGAGGTCGGTGGCCATGGGGGCCACCTCCCCTGCCAGGCGCCTCGAGGCCCAGGGGTAGCCCGCTTCCTGTTTCGGTGGCGAAAGATTGGGTTGAAAAAAGGGAGAGGAAAGCGAAACGAAGAAGAAAGCGTCGAGGAGGTTGGTGTTTGAAACAGATGGATGGGAACTCTGTGCTGCAGCGCTCTTCTTTACGTCTCCTCTTGCTCGTTTTTCTTTTCTCTTCTTCACGGGCGCGTCCAGAGATGCACGAAGATCGGGAGAGAGTGCTCAACCGAGCGAAAACAGAGGCCGCCGAGCGGAGCCGAAAGCCAGAGAAAGGGAAGAAAAGGCATCAAGTTCGAGTCGATGGCGCATCTCTCTCCCTCTCCTCGCCTTGTCCCTTTTTTTACCTTGAGAAACGCGTCCAACCCTTCGACCTTGACCACCCGCCAGTAGCCCGTGAAGTTGGGCCTGTTGCGGGAGGCGCTGTCGCTGGTGGAGGCCGTTTGCCGTGGCGGTGGAGCGGAGGGCATCGCGGAAGAGAAGAAGAGGAATGAAGAGAAGAGAAGAAGGAGAAAAAGAAACGAGTCAAAAGAGTTTTTGGTTTTTTTGACGAGAGGCGACGAGCGCCTATTTTTTTTCAGTTTCTTTTGCTCCTCTCTCGCGCTTTTCCCTCGTCTCCAAAAAAAAGAACTGCTCTCGTCTCTCCGCTTCTCTAGAAAAACTTTATAGCTCAATTCCTTGTCGCTTCATGAAGGCTGCTCCCGTCTCGAGACCCCTCGCGGGAGTGAGCGGCGTCCTGGCGCCCAGAGCGGCGGCACCTACCTCAGGTGCCGGCCGTCGCTCGTCGGCATTGGTCGCCGCAGCAGCGTCGTCGTCGACGGAATCGTCTTCTCGAGGTAGTCGCGGGCGGTTGCCTTCTGTTCTGATTGTTCCAGCGCGCCCCGAAGCTAAAGGAGATCGACCTCGATCCCTGAGAGCTGAAATGAGATCGATGAGAGCTCCGAGAGGGAAGAAAATGGCGTGCTCGATGCTCGGCCGCGAATCATTTTTTTGGTTTGCCACGACGCGCCCTGCTGCTCTCGACCTCCTCCTCTTTCTCTTCGACCTCTCCTCTTCCTCTTCGACCTCTCCTCCTCTTCCTCTTCGACCTCTCCTCCTCTTCCTCTTCGACCTCTCCTCCTCTTCCTCTTCGACCTCTCCTCCTCTTCCTCTTCGACCTCTAC
>Ga0315285_10007103_pt1 | contig 11519 bp, 20 predicted proteins | sample YL17G09_36_MG_FD_203698 | JGI IMG/M metagenome (GOLD analysis project Ga0315285, IMG submission 203698) | Sediment microbial communities from Yellowstone Lake, YNP, Wyoming, USA - YL17G09_36 | ecosystem: Environmental > Aquatic > Freshwater > Lake > Sediment | place: USA: Wyoming | collected... | reverse complement strand
GCCCCCAGCTTATTCACTACGTCCCATCAGGCCCCATTTGTTATTGTCACGTACCGCTGGGGCCATAAACAGTACGGGGTGGTAATAAACCGGCCAGGCCAGTATATCATCGTCAGGGGGCTGGAGCCGGTCAGAGATAAGCAGACAGCCCCGCCCTATACCCTGGTGTTGTGTGGAAGGGCCCCGGGCCGGTTCAGCACGGTGAGACACGTCTGATAGCCCCAGGGCCCGACGGGTGGTAGCTCTGCAGGAGTTTCATGATGTTCTGCCCTCCGACCGGATTCATGGTATGCACGTTTACCTGTAGCGGGTACCTCTGGTTCTCTACCATCCAGAGGGCTACGTGGTATCCTGTTTTCTCTTGCCTCCCGCGTGGAGCGTCGTACTCGATCTCCCCACCGTGGTTCATGGTCTCATTGTGGAAGTCTGCGAGGTCGTGATCGAGCGAGATTGTGTGATAGTTGTGTTGGCCGATCAGGCTAATCGCTGCGCTGTACGTCTTCGCCCAGTCCCAACCGTCGGGTGGCAAACGAAGGTCATCGACCCAGAGGTACCGGACCGCGGCCCCCGAGATATTTTCGTGAATCTGAGAATTTTTTTCTGCGTCATCATTTTCGTGGCTCATCAGCTTATGATCCCTTTCCCTGGTTTGAGAGCGTCACAGCCCCGAGCATATCTTATCACAGTGACGCGTCGTTTACACTTTCTAACTGATCGATGAATCAGTGCGTTTTCTAACTGATCAGCGAATCAGTGCGAAGACTCACACTCTGATCTAACTTTCACTTTCCTCTTGAGCGACGAGAGCCTGTAAAGCGAGAGAGGTGATGCAAATGTGGAGGTATATGTGGTACAATAATCGAGACAGGGATAGGTATAAGAGTCAGGACTTCTTCAAGCCCTCTCACCTCCCGCTCGGAGGCCATAAGACCATCTATAACATCGTGTCTATAATGAGCCCGTAGAGCATCTGGTGAGGAAGCGAGAAGGAAACCTGACAACCTGCAGAGACAGCCGGACGTGATTCCTTTAGGGTGCTTTGAGTGCATCCGACAGGCTCAGATGGTAGAGTCGTGCCAAACATTGAAACCAAGTCTCCTCAAGCGCTTCTTTCTGGTGTCCATCAAGGCCATCCTGTGGTAGAGTTCTATCATGGCACACGCTAGCCCTCCACCCGAGGTCCCACAGCTTATCGCTGGCTCGCTCCTTGACACGTCCGGAAAGACACAGTTGTTTGCAGTGCCCGTCAAACACCCCGGCCCGCGACACGATCACTTCATTGGACACCTGCCCAAGAACTCGTTGGTGACAACGCTGGGAAACATGGCGGGAGACATGAACAAGTGCTGGGTGAAAGTTCTCTCGCCCCTCGGAGTTGGGTGGGTGAGATTGAAGAACCTCAAACGTCACGTTCCAGCATCGGGAACCGATGTGCCTTTGGCATTTCAAGTCGCAGACTTGAAACCAGGTGAAGATGAATCCCGGTGATCTGCTTGTTCTTCAGCACGCCGAAACGCTTTTCTCGTCTCTGACCATGCGTCTTGATGACGAGCCACAGGAAAGGTTCCTCTTCGAGCCTGGCGACATTCTTGTTTATCTCGAGACGTTCACCAACCCAGATGTTCCGCTGGATCGCCCATCACCTGACGCTCAGAGCGAAGGTTACTACCTGTACTGTCACGTGCTCAAAGTCCTGACACGTCGAGGCGTGCTCTGGATCAACGATAACGGGTGTGTGAAACTCATAGACACGTGAGGTAAGATCTGTCTATGGCAAGGATCAAAAGAGTCTACGATGCAGGCGACCTCGTCGAGGTCGTCAAAACGCATTACGCCGGCACCGGGAGTCTCGATCAAATCAAGCCCGGGAACGTGAACATGTACGAGCATTCCATGCCTCGCCAGACCCGTCTCTTCGTCGTTCGTCACGAGTCAGGCACCAACGCCGCGTTTGCCGGAAGCATCCTTTGCATCTCATGCAAGGGCATCATCTGGGTCGATGCGCGGCGTGTTGCTCTCGTCGTGGACAAGGACGGGATCCCGTGAGCCCGGGTGACCTCGTCTTCATGAACGAATCTGAGAAGTGGGCACGCTGCACCGTCAACGAAGAAAGCACAATCGAACTTCTTGATAAACTGTCGCTTGTGATGGGTGAACCCGTCATCGTCCTGCGTCTCTTTGACGCTACGTGGGGCAAGAATCCCGACATGTCTTACACATGGGCCGAAGTCCTAACGCGGCACGGCGTCTGTGTAATTCGAGCGGATGCATTCAATGAAGCCCGGTGACCTCGTCTTCGTGGCGAACGATGCCACATGGATTCATTGTCACCGTGACGGTGAATACGTGAGCGCTGTCTTCAAATCAAGACATTTTCACGAAGGAGAGCCTATGATTGTCTTGGGCATCTTCACTGCACGCTGGCGAAGCAAGAACGCGGAGCCCGTGGGCTCCGCGAAGTGGGTCGAGGTCCTGACAGCGTATGGCAAGACGATCATCGCCATGAGAGCGTTCGATGCAACCCGGTGATCTCGTTCAGGTGAAAAGCGCCATGTGGGCACGATGCAGGGCGGACACCATCATTGGTATATTCAGCATCCCCCATCAGGGTTTCACGCAAGGTGAACTCTTGATTGTGCTCGCGATAGTCTCATCAAACGGTCTTCCGTTTCTGAAAGTTCTTTCCAATCGAGGAGTGTGTTACATCCGCGAAAAGGGTGTCGAGGCCGTGTGACGCGTTGCGTCGCGTGCTGTGCGAGTGAAAGAAACGACAAAAGACCGACCCTGCGAGGGGGCCGGCCTGTTTGCCATCGTTGGTGACCGAGACTCAGGGAGTCTTGGCTGCCGCGTTGACCCCTCGGAGGGTCGCTGCCGCCACGTACTTGTGCATCAGCTTGATGTTCACCGTCGTGTCGCCCGGGTGCATGGCAATCTGCTGCCAGAGTCCGGTGCTAATCTCGGCCGGGTGATACTCGTACCACTTGCCGAAGTTCTTCGCCTGGGTGTCCGTGAGGGTGTTGTTGCGCATCCACTCGGTGAGGGAGTTGTTGACGCCGTTCACCTCACCCTGAGAGAGTGCCTCGATGCGAGTGAAGTTCTTGTCGTACTCGTTGAGCACGTCCTCGGCGGTGAGGTGCCGCTCCATGTTCTTCAGGTAGTCACAGAAGGCTGCGGCTGCCGGCTTTCCGAGGAACCCCGCCGAGAAGGCGATGATGAGGTTGTACTTGGCCTCGTCCTTGAGGTCCCAATCGTACATCTTGTTGGCGACGAAGGCCTGAGAGTACCGATCCCAGGAGCGTCGTGAGGTGTCCTTCTCGGTGGGACCCTCGTTGCCGGAGGGGTCCATCATGAGGGGAGAGATCTCGAGAAAGTCCGTGATGAACTTGTGAACGCATCCGCCGTCCGGCGTGTTGTCCTTCGCCCACTCCAACCACTCCTCCCTCGAAGGCTCGAGGTCGACGACGAACCAACGATCGATGAACGCCGGGTCGAGAGGGTTGACTTGGTACTTCGTCTCGTCGGCGTTGATCGCCATGAAGACGCGCGAGTTTGCATTCAAACCGTGGCCGTTGAGCTCTCGGTCGAGTGCAATCTGGAAGGACGCTTGGAGAACCTCCTGAGATCCTCGGTTGCCTTCGTCGAGAAAGAGGAGCTTGGGTGCCTCGACGCAGGACATGAACCAGTCCATGGGAAGGAACGTGGTGGTGCGCCCGTCCTGCGACGGGAGACCGATCATGTCACCTTCACTCATCTGAGAGAGGCGCCGGTCCACGACCGGGAAGTCTTCGGGTTTCACACCCATGTCGGTCGCGATGTCTCGGGCGATTCGCCGAACGAGTTGTGACTTTCCAATCCCGTGGTCACCTTTGATGAGGACGCTGATCCCGGGCTTGAGAAGCCTCACACACGCGATGAAAGTTTTGATGTCCATGTTTTCCTTTGTTCTCCTGAACTTGAGACTACTATACCCCGACCGCATGAGCCTTGCACACCCCCACGTGGAGCAGCGCCCTATAATAGAGGGAGGGACATGAGGGTGGGTGATAGTTGAGGGTAGGTGAGGTAGAGTCTTTAAGTCAGGCAACCAAGGAGACTCTCAAAACATGGCAAGCGAGAAGAACGACGGCGCGACTCTGAAGTTCAAGAGTGTCATCAAGGCGAATGGCACCAACGTGCTCGACCTGATCGTCCCGAAGGAGCTCGAAACTCGAGTGAAGTCGGGCATCTCGTACCTCGATGACCTGCTCGGTGCAGGCGAGAAAGAGCAGGGCATCACGCCCTCGACGAGCATCCTGTTCACTGGCGGCGCCGGTGCAGGCAAGACGACCCAGGCACTGGCCCTCGCGGATGCCTGGACCTCGCAGGGGCACATCGCACTGGTCAACGGGCAGGAGGAATCCCCTCTGCAGGTGCGGAAGACGACGAAACGTCTCATGATGAAGAATGGCTTCATCATCGGTGAGGACAGGAAGATTCCCGATGTTCTTCAGCACGCGGACATGCTTCGCAAGGCGCATCCCAACAAGCGCCTGCTCCTCATCGTGGACTCCCTGCAGACCCACGATGACGGTTTCTACAAGGACGGGGGAACCAACACCATGACCCCGGTGAGGGTCACGAACTTGGTCACCGATTACTGCAAGGAGCACTTCGCAATCGCAGTGCTTCTCGGGCAGGTGAATAAAGATGGGAAATTTGCAGGAAAGATGGCGATCAAGCACGCGATCGACGTTCACCTTCACCTCAACATCGATCAGAAGCCCGCGAGTGAAACCTTCGGGAAGCGGATCCTCAAGGTCGAGAAGAACCGGTTCGGGTTCTCCCAGGTCGGATACTTCCTGGGGATGAACGAGAAGGGGCTCTACGAGGATGGCGCATGGTCGCCCATAGTTGAGGACTGAGAGACACCTGGGTCACCTGGGGGCAACTGCCCCCGGTGATCTTCTTTTCTGCATGAGGTAGAGTAGCTCAATGGAAACAATCCTCTCCCCACTCAAAGCACGGCTTCAGCAGGAGCGCCTCATCGAGGCGGACTGGCCCACGATCGTCGAGAACCTGGAGAAGATCCGGGTGAAGCAGAATTGCACCGAGGATGAGTGCATCGTCAAGATGTACGGCATGCCCATGGGACAGGCACTCATCGATGAGCTCATCCTCAACGAGGTACGCCGTGCAAAGATCAAGGAAGAGTCGAGGCGCCTCAAGCTCGACCGCTTCATCATCGAGTTCCTGAAGGGGAACCTCTTCTTCGCCGAGGTGTCTCGTTGGATCAAGAAGGTCCGCACGACCTCGTGGCAGGGCATCCCGGTCGAGACGGCAGCGATGTGTTACAACATCGAGAAAGACGACTTCGTCCTCGCGTGGAACCCTGAGTTCTTTGCCTCCTTCATCGTCGACCACGGTGAAGTCGAGGGATCGAAGATCATTCAGTTCATCTACGGTCATGAGCTCTATCACTTCACGCTGAAGCACCTGACCTTTCGCCGGCAGTCACCTCCCTTCGCGTGGAACATCGCGACGGACTCGGCGAACAATTCACTCCTCGTCGCGGCACACCTCACCATGCCCCCATGTGGCATCTACCCGTCGAAGCGATGGGATGCTCCCCCTCATCGTCTTGAGCTCCGCAAGGGTAAGGTCATGCGAGAGCTGACCCCGGCCGAGAAGGCGATGCGAGACGGCCTCTCTGACCTCATCGAGAGTTGGAAGCCGATGGCCACCTCCGAGTGGTACATGGCCGAGCTCATGAAGTGGGCGAAGAAGGAAGGGCACAAGTTCACCAAGCGCGGCATCAAGGCGTCTGGCTCCGGCAAACCCGGTGACGGTGACGAAGATGGCGACAGCGACATGTTCAGTGAAATGGACATGCACGATCTCTGGGACAAGATTCCCGAGGATGCACGCCAGCGAATCACCGACAAGATGCGCAAGATCATGAAGGACGCGGCTCGTAAGGCCGACGGTGACGGAAACGGCAACGGCTGGGGAACCATTCCCTCGGATGTTCAGAAGGCCATCAGGTCCTTCATCGACAACCGCGTGGACTGGGAGACCGTCCTCCGAAACTACGCGGCGACCTTCAACCGCGGAGATCGCAAGAAGTCACTCAAGCGAATCAACAAGAAGTACCCGATGATTCACGCCGGACACAAGCGTGACTATCACCCGAAGCTCCTCGTCCTCATCGACGAATCGAGCTCCATGAGAGACGAGTGGGTTGCACTCGCATTCGGTGTCCTTGGGTCTCTGACCCGCAAGATCTCCATCACCGTGGCTCCCTTCAACACCGACATCGACGAGAAGGAAGTCTTCGAGTGGAAGAAAGGCACCGCCTGCCCGAGGCTCAAGCGTGCAAAGGAGGGCGGCACCGACTTCAAGGCGGCTTTCGATTGGGCCAACGATCCCAAGAATCGAGGTCGGTGGGACGGATGTGTCATGATCACCGACGGTGAGTGCTACGACCCCGGTCCCTCCAAGCTCCGGCGAGCATACCTCATCGTCCCCGGCAAGAAGCTCACTTTCACCACGAAGGAGCTCGTCATTCAAATGGAGGAAGAGGGCAGCGGCTCAACCCGCGAAGGCACTCTTCGGTAGGGGTGTAACTCGCCGGTGGAAAGGATAGGATACTTCTATGGCCTTCCACCGGCGAGTAAAAGTTTCAAGCATCGTGGTGGACGAAAACCGCAAGGCCAAGTTCACCGATGTTGGAGGTGCCGCGAAGCAGAACCCGGCAAACAGCTACCAACAGTGGCTCATTCCGGGTGTCCTTTGCACTGCGCTGAAGTTCGTCTTTCGACGTGCTGATGGTCGTGCCGAAGAGGGCATCCCAGTTACGTACTCATCTGGTGTGTACGACCCATACTACGACTCGAAAGAGCTCGCTGTCATGAAGGGTGAAAACATCATGTACCTCGGCGAGCTGTATCGCCGACGAGTCAAGGACGTTTGGGCTCCTGGTGGAGTTCGAGTTGAGGTGGCTCACAAGTTTCTTGCACCGCGATGCGGTGTGATTCTGTCTGATCCGACTTTCTTTCAAGATGCTTTTACAGAAGATGTAAAGGATGCTGTAACGGGGTAGATTAGTTTCAAGAGGAGGCAATCAAGCCTCGGAAAACCAAGGACGAATTCAAATGACGCAGAACATCGACACGACCGAGACCACGACCGAGCAGACCACCGCCACGGAGGAGACCGTCACGGAGACTCCCGCAGAGGCGCCCGCCGAGAAGCCGGCCAAGACGCCGAAGGCACCGAAGGAGCCGAAAGCCCCCAAGGCGCCCAAGGCACCGAAGCCGCCCAAGGAGCCGAAGGTCAAGAAGGAGAAGCCGGTTCGTGAGGTCCCTGCTCACCTCGCCAAGATCAACAAGGTCGCTGCTCAGCTTCCTGCACTCTCGGCGGATGCGAGCTTCCTCGTCGACTCGGCCAACGAGATGTCCACGGCAGACATCTGCTCGGCCATCGCCTACCTTCAGATTGCGGTCCGGCGCCGGGGAGTCACTGCCCTTGCGGACGCTCCGAAGCTGAACGTCGGTGATCGCGTCAGCATCGCCTCTGCTTCGAACCCCCGGTTCATCGGGCAGACGGGTACGGTGAACAAGGTCCAGCGAATCCGCGCCTACGTCACCCTCGACAACAAGGACTACTCGCAGAAGGACGGACGCCCCTCGGGTGACTACTTCTTCCACACGGACCTCAACGTGGTTCAGTCGATCGCCCCCGCGGCGGTCACCGAGCTCGAGGCCACCGGCACCTGATCCCAACAGACACTGAGACACTGTGACCGATCGTACACTAACGATCGGTCACAGTGCCGTTTGTGAAACCTTCGTCTGAAAAGGATAGGATAGCTACATGTACCTCTACGTGATTGCGGCTTTCATCATCATTCCTCTCACATGGATTGCGCTCAAGTTTGCACCCTGGTCGGCACCACTCGCAGGTGTCCTCGGGCTTGGAGTTGGTGTGGTCTCTACACTCACGGGGTACCCCCTTGGGATGCAGTGGGGTTTCGGACTTTTCGGTTTCTCGTCCCTCCTGTTCCTCCTCGGTGGCGGAATGGCGGGCCGCTGAATGGAACCCCTTTTCGAGACGCTAGGAGGCCTCTTCAAGGCGCTGGGGTGGTTGCTTGCAGCCTTCCTAATCGCTACACTCTGCATCGCAGGACTTTACGTCCTCGTCTACAGTGTCTTCTTCGCGGTGGCATGTTAGAGTAAGAACTGAACATCCTGGGCCTATGTTGTAGAATGGCTTCATGCAAGAAGTCACCAACGTAGCGCTCCAGGACATCTTCTACTTCCACGACATTCTTTCGTACGTGGTCACCAAGGTTGTAAAGCAACCCATCACCCGCAGCCAGAGCTGTTGGACGATCGAGGACGGCAGGGCCGTTCTCGACGGTGACCGTTCCTACAAGTCTTACTCGATCATTGACCCGGGGGTTCACGTCCTCGAGGTCTACGGTCGTTCTTATCACATCAATGTCGTCCCGATTGCATACGAAACTACTTGAGCAAAACGGTGTTTCCCTCGACGTGATGAGGTATAACTAGTTCAAGTAAGGGACTCGAAAGAAACCCTCCACCCTCACCGAGTAAGACGAACATGTGTAAGTCAAAAGCCGGTGAGGTAAACTAGTCTCAGGAAGGAGAAACCCAGAAGGTTCTCCTCCACCAACGAAGGCTTCAACCTTCGTCAGCAACGTCTCAGCGAAAGAACAAGAACACCATGAGCAACGTTTACGGCGCGAACAAGGCTTCCGATCGCAAGTCCCTCAAGGGCATCTTCACCGCAGTCGGCCTGGTGGCCTTCTTCGCGGCGGTCACCGGTGAGAAGCGCAACACCGAGGTGACTCGCGCAGTCAGGGAGCTCGGATGGGACGACTTCCTCAACCTCACGGGAGAGGTTCTCAAGGACCAGACGTCGGGGTCCCGCGGTCGACCGGCTCTCGAGGAGAAGCCGATCCACACGATGCTCAAGGGCATCCGTGAGGCCAAGAAGTGCGAGGACGCAGTCTCCGGTGCGGAGCTCCTCGGCAAGGCACTCAAGCTCGCCGCAGCGGAAGAGCAGCACCTGGTCACTCGCCGAGCGCAGTTCAAGCCCAGCACCCGGATTCAGGGCACCCGGCGCCTCCCCGGTCTCATCAACGCCGGCGAGAACGCGAAGGCCTAACACATGACAAAGCAGGTTACACTATGAAGGTGTCTGTGAACCCTGGTGTAACCTGCCTTGTGATTCCTCGTTCTGAGTGGGATGAAGGAAGTCTCGAAAGCGTAACTCTTCACGTTGTGAAAGATGTTCTCGTCTTCGAATCTGAACACACTCTCCTCACAGCGTACACTGCAGACAAAGGAAACATGTGGGAACCGTACGCCCTTGCTGGGTGGTACGGTTTTGCACGTGGCGGAACATGGGTCCTGCTCGTACAGAAGAAGTACGTGCAAGGAATTCCAAGATGAGGTAGATTAAATCATGAAAACGAAAACGAAAAAGATCGAAGACCTCTGGCCCGGCGATAGGGTTATCTTCCAGTCAAAGAGCTACAGGTTCTCAGGCGGCGCCGAGAGTCACCTTGGCTACATCGTGTTGGACCTCGACTCGCCCAGAGAAAGCTGGGGTCTCGTGCTCACAGGTGACTGGAGCACGAGCGTGGAAGTCGAGGTATGATGTGTTCTTTGGACTTATCAAATTCTTCAACGTTCTTATTGTCTTTCTCTTCATGGACAGACTTCTCCCCCTAGAACCTGGCACGAAGGCTTCTCAAGCTCGATGGGATGTAGCCACTGGAATCGTCGAGTCGAGTGATTCTCAGGATGACTGGGCGATGCTTGCCAAGATCGCCCGATGGGAGTCGGTGTATCGACCCGAGGTCTTCAACTGTAAGGTCAAGTCGACGATCGGTGCAGCGGGTCCCTTCCAGGTCTTGCCGCGTTCGATGAAGGAGCAGCACGACCTTTGCACCGACTATGCTGAGTCAGCGCGTCTTGCGCTGGTACGTGTCAAGGAGTCGCAATCGATCTGCCGACATCTACCGAAGCCTGAGCAACTGTCCCAGTACGTGACTGGGAATTGCAGGTCAGCTGAGGGCAAGATGCACTCTCGCTTGCGATACGCGACGAGTCAAGAGATGATTGATGCTGTGAACAAGGCACTACCTTGAGGTAGAGTGGGGATGTGACAGGGGACGGTATGTGGATATGCGGCGCGTTCGTTTGTATCTTTGCTGTGACAGCGTGGTACAAACACGCTACTTGAACAACTGACAACCAGTGCTGTACAATCAAAACATGAGCGGACCAGTGCGGCACCGTCACTCCAAGCTGACGACAGTCCTTGAAGCTGCACGACTTGTGAGGGCAAACATCTCCTCGATGGCGTCAGTTGTTTTTGACCAGAACTATATCGACCCTGAGAATCTTATGGGAGCGTGTGGAGTCGCGTCTTACACTCTCTCTCGAGTCCTTCGAAAGTGCGGGGTCAAGTGTGACCTTGTCATAGGTCGTTTCTGGTCATCAGAGACGCGTGATCATGGTAATCATTGCTGGATCTACGTAGAGTCACTTGACCTGATCGTGGACATCACTGCAACACAGTACCCTGACATGCCATCCGCAGTGCATGTCACGAGCGGAGATGACTTCAGGTACAAGAGCGAGCTCCACAATCGTCAGGCCGTCAAAGACCTGAAAGAGTGGGAGGGTCAGTCGCCGCTTCTATATCAGGAAGCCCTGAACAAAGTCATAGAGAACGTCACGACACGAATGTTCTATACACGTTTTCTGGAGAGGGTCCCGTCGCGCTCAGATGACTCTGTCACATGGGAGGTTTAGAATAACTTATGATCAAGCGGAAAGACATCCTGCCTCGTACGGCAATCAACGTCGTGAAGCTGATGCCCAACGGGTCTCATGCAGGTCCGGCGTTCAAAGGAGTATTGGAGTTCGGCGAACGGCTCATCATCCTGACGAAGCCCTTCTCTGTCGGACCCCTCAACCTCGTCAACGTCGAGCGTGAGAAGACAGGGGAATGTTTCGATGTCATCTATGCCTTCGTGACGAACTTCTGTAGCCTCGCCCCATGAACGATCTTCCGCCACTTCGGTACCTCGAGAGAATCATCGTTGATGACACAGGATGGAACGCCGTTCGTGGCACGATTGGTGAGGTGACCTACGAACGGGTCGTCAAGTTCGACAGAGAGCTCTTGGATGAGGAGCTGCATGATGCAACTGGATGGGTGCAAGCAGACATCTGCTTCAATGAACCCAGTCACCCGTGGCCAAAAGTCAAAGCGACGAAGGCCGACGAGAAGACTGCGGCTTGGCTGTTCGAAATCACAATGGACACGTCGAGGCAGGCATGATCAAGAGATTCTACGCTTCCGTCAAAGACATCTACTGGCACGCACTCTGGCTCTGGGAGTTGCGCCACCAGCACAACAGGCTCAAGCACCACACTCGTGACTATGATGAGGAGTCCTGATACAGTCCAGCTACCCCGCCGGCCCCTAAGGCCGTAGAAGGG
>Ga0315285_10007102_pt1 | contig 11519 bp, 14 predicted proteins | sample YL17G09_36_MG_FD_203698 | JGI IMG/M metagenome (GOLD analysis project Ga0315285, IMG submission 203698) | Sediment microbial communities from Yellowstone Lake, YNP, Wyoming, USA - YL17G09_36 | ecosystem: Environmental > Aquatic > Freshwater > Lake > Sediment | place: USA: Wyoming | collected... | reverse complement strand
CTGCTTGATGTCAATTTCGCCGTTTTTGACCTGCTTTAATAGTTTTTTTAGTTGTTCAGTTGTCATAAAATCAAATATCAAAAATTAAATATCAAAATTACATATCAAAATGCAAAATTATTTCCTGCCTTTAAGCGTAAGGATGCTTGAGGCAAAGATATTTGCAATCTCATTGAGTTCATTTAAAAACCATGCGACATCCTCCGGTTTTACACGCCCGCTGTCACGAAGTAGTGCAAACCATAACTTGCTTTCATTTGTTGATTTAAGCGAGGTATTAAAGAAGTTGGTAAAATCCTTTTTGCTGCTTGCCGCCTGACCTTCAATATAGTTGCCGATAATACTTGTGCCGCTTCGTAAAAGTTGGTCGCCGATTCTTTTTGAAACGTTATCTTGTGGCAGTTCATCCAAAAACTTTATTAATTTTAATGTAAAATCGTAGAGCCGTTTCTTGAACTCGTTTTTGAAATTTGTTCTAGTTTTTGCATTTTTATATGTCATTTTACTTTTTGCATTTTAATTTTTGATATTTTTCTTATTCGCTGCACGCTTTTGGCTCAAGAGTTAAATCTGCAAAAAGCCCTGCTTTGAATTTATAATACCCCAACGAAGCTACCATAACCGCATTGTCGGTGCAATATTGTTTCGGTGCGATGAGCAGTTTTTTTGCCGGCGTCATCGAGTCGCACATCTGCTGCAAACGGGTTCGCAGTTCGTTATTGGCTGCAACTCCGCCGCCGAGAAGGATGGTTTTTGCACCGATTTTTTCGGCGGCCCGCTGTGTTTTCTTAACAAGCACATCAACCACCGCCGCCTGGAACGATGCTGCAATGTCGGCTATTTGCTCACTCGTCATCGAATCGACCTTGTTTTCGCCTTTCATATCCTTGCCGTGGCAGTAATACAACACAGCGGTTTTGATACCGCTGAAGGAAAAATCCAGCGAGTCCTTTCCGAGCATCGATATTGGGAATTTGATTGCCCTGGGATTGCCGTGTTTAGCTGCCTTTTCGATAGCGGGGCCGCCGGGATACGATAATTTTAAGATGCTCGCAACCTTATCAAAGGCCTCGCCTGCGGCGTCGTCAATCGTGGAACCCAGCAGCCTCGGCTGCAAAGGTGAATGATAATCGTAAAGACAAGTGTGTCCACCTGATACTATCAAAGCTACGGCGGGCAATTCCGGACTATTTTGCTCCAGAAGTGCCGACTGCAGATGTGCGTGCAGGTGATTTATTGCTATCAGCGGCTTTTCCCAGACAAATGCGAGGGTCTTGGCGGCGGTAACACCGACTATCAAAGCAACTGTTAACCCAGGCTGATTGGCAACAGCGATTGCGTTAATATCATCTTTGCTGACATTTGCTTGTGCAATTGCTTCCGCTATGACCGGATATATTTTTTCGATATGGGCGCGGGAGGCGATTTCGGGGACAACGCCGCCATATTTTTCGTGCAGCTTTGTCTGCGAGGCTATTATAGAGGATTTGACAATCCGGCCATCGGTGACTACAGCCGCGGCCGTTTCATCACAACTGGTCTCAATGCCCAGAATATTTACGGATTTATTTTTTGATTGCATGAAACGGATATTAGCTAAACAAGCCAATTCTGTCAATCTCGAAGGGCTTGTGCATGCTTTGGCGATTTCTTATCAAAATTTCTGTGGTCTCTGCGGCTTTGTTTTTACTGCGGCTTTGGCGAGCAGTAATATCTGTTTACAGATGCTTTTGCAGACGTGCGGCAGGGAGAACCTGATTGGAATTAGCTGAGGCAGTTCGAAATCCGTGCATGGATTTTGTGGTAACGAATCGCCGAGGATTTTTATGCTATCTGCGTCCGGGCAGTTTAATCCCATCTGCCTTGCCGTTTTGATAATCGGCACATCTTCAGGCCTGATATTTACCAGTCTGGAACAAATAACTTCCAATGCGAACGGCTCGGTTCCGCCGAGAAGATAGCCGAGCGGCCTTGCTCTGCCGCGGATTGGGCCGGGGCCGTCCATTACCGTAACGGCATCGATGATGGTCAGGGCGGGATTCAGGAATTTGTATATTTCAATGAGCAATTCGCAAAACTCGTCGGCATTTTTGCCTTTCGCAAAGTGCCAGAGGGCTTTTCGCTTGCCGCTTACACAGCCGAACATATTCTTAACTGCAAACGTCGTTACCAACTGCTGATGTGTTTTGAACTTCGGCATGTTTATAATAACATCTGCATCAAGAACAATTGAACTTATGCCGACCTTGATGTTTTTCGTTCCTATTCGACACTTTTTCGGTTTATTGAGCTGCTTTACCGGCACGGATAGTTTTTTCAAGGCCTCTTCCAGTTTTAACGCTTTTATGCAGGTAAACACATTGCCCCAGGCTGGGGAGTCGCCGATGAAAGGCCTTGCACCGAAATCTTTTAAGAGCCTGGCGGTTTCGAGCAGTACCGCCGGGTCGGTCTGGGTGGCACAACGGCGGGACCTTGGGGCAATGAAATTCGGTTTAAGCAGGACGGTGTCGCCTCGCGTTACAAATTTTTCCAATCCACCGAGAAGTTCGAACTGTGTTGCAATCGCCTGGGCGATTTTGGCCTGGCTGTAATCGCTGCATCGAGTTAGTGTCACCGTTGGATTGGGCATACGGCGGCTCAGTCAATTATCCCGGTACAAACAAGCAGGAACATTCTGACAGTTGGCTTGCGTCCGGGCCTGCTAAAGAATAAACTGCCTAATGTTATTTGGTGGTCGATGTATTTTTCCGGTCCGAGCAAGACAAAGTCACCGGGGCTCATTTTCAGGCCAAAGCCGGCGGAGGCAAAAAGGAACTCGGCTGATTTTGCGCTGGCGGCCAATTGCGGAATTGGACTTGTTATTGGTGATGGAAATACCGGCTGGGCATTAACCTCACATACACCTCTTGAGCCGGGGATTTTTTCAACTTTTATTCGCAGAGCAAGCTTGCCCGGGCCGATGGTCGCACCTTCCATTGAACCGGCGGTTGAGATATAGAAGATGGTCTGTTCCTTATTTAACCTTGCAATAGTAAAGTCGTTGGTCTCGCCGTCGGGCAGCAGCAGTGCAACTGTTTCTATATGTTTACAGCCGGCGTCACGCAATACATTGGCGATTGTATTCCACATTTGGATTTGGCCGAAGCCGATTGAAAATGAGTTGGCTTTGAAAGCGTCATAATCGTTAAATTGCAGCGGTTTTGTGTACATCATCTGCCAAACAACATTCAGTACGTTGATGTCTTCAATCGGCATTTCAAAAATATGGATGTCGAGATTTATTGTCTTTAACAGTCGGCCACCGGGATTGTTCACGTCAGAAGAAGTAGCTAAATCGCTTAACTTGACCTGCTCCCATATAGGTTTTTCCTTTTCAGGGGCCTTACAGCTTGTAAGTAAGGCGGCCGTGCAAATTAAAACCATAATTTGGAAAAAGCGAATCATAAAGATAAGTTAGCGGTTGTGCGGGTGGCTGTCAAATCAATTGACAATTCACAATTTACATTTTACAATTGGAAATTGAGTTGGGGAATAGTGTAATGGTAGCACAAATGACTCTGGATCATTTAGTCAAGGTCCGAATCCTTGTTCCCCAGTACTTCGACTCGTTCGCCTTTTGTTCTCACAAAGGGCTACTCGGCTCAGTACAAGTGGTTCGACATTAAGCGTTGAGGCGAACGAGGAGAAGTATCCTGAGCGAGGCTGAGCGAACGAGCCTGCTCTGAGCAAAGTCGAAGAGCGTAGGCGAGTGAGTCGAAGCCGAGTCGAAGGATAGCGCAATTATGTGGTATGTATATATTTTAGAGTGCAAAAATAAAGCCCTATACACAGGAGTAACAAATAACATCGATAGGCGGATAGAAGACCATAAACATGGCGACGGTGGGAAGTTCACTAAAATAGCCGGAGTGAATAAGCTGTTGTTTAAGGAGGAATTTAGCTCAAGGATAGAAGCTACAAAACGTGAATCTCAAATTAAAGGTTGGACAAAAAGAAAAAAATTGGCTTTGATTAGCGGTGATTTATTATTATTGAAAAAATTGTAGTCAGTGTTGACAATGAGTCGAAACATTTCGGCTGAATAATGTATAAGGTGTTATGAAATACGATTTTCATAGAACAAGGGCTGATAAAATTCCGAGCATCATTCCGTCTTCTAAACGATTCTGAAAGGGCAAAGTTACATAATGCAACCCAAGGTAATTTCTCTTGTAGTCTTTGTTTTAGCATACATCTTATTTGTATTCTTCTCAACGAAGAGGACTTTGATTGCCGTTTGTGGTTCAGCGGCTCTTTTGCTCCTCAGTGCAATTTCACCTAAACAAGCCTTCTTTGCCATTAATTGGAACGTTATGGGGATATTCATCGGAACACTAATAGTAGCAGACATCTTTATGGAAAGCCGGATGCCTGCACATATTGCCGAGGTCATTGTCGATAAAGCGAAAAATACCACCTGGGCGATACTGTTTATTTGCCTCCTGACCGGCTTTATCTCCGCTTTCGTGGAAAACGTCGCCACCGTCCTGATTGTTGCTCCTATCGCCCTGTCGCTGGCGAAAAAATTAAAAATAAGTCCGGTGAATATGATGATAGCTATAGCTGTTTCGAGTAACCTTCAGGGCACCGCTACTTTAATAGGCGACCCGCCGAGCATGCTCCTGGGCGGATTTGCTAAAATGAATTTTGGAGATTTTTTCTTCTACAAAGGCCGACCCAGTATCTTCTTCGCAGTTCAAATCGGAGCGATAGCCTCGTTCGCAGTTCTATATTTTGTCTTCAGAGAACACAAAACAAAGACACAAATCATCGCTGTTGAAAAAGTAAAATCCTGGGTGCCTTCGGTTATTTTGATACTGCTGATTATCATGTTGGCCCTTTCTTCTTTTTTTGATGTCAGCTTCTCATATTTGGCAGGCGTAATCTGTGTAATATTCGGAGTCATTTCAATATTATGGGAAAAATTCATAAACAAAGGCTCAATCATAAAAGGCATAAAGTCTCTGGACTGGGATTCCACGTTTTTTCTAATGGGCGTTTTTATTCTCGTAGGCAGTATTACCATAAATGGCTGGATTAGCACAATTTCTGATTCCATGTCGGGGTTAATAGGTCAGCATATATTCTGGGGTTATACATCGATTGTATTTATCTCCGTTTTTCTCTCGGCATTCGTGGATAATGTTCCCTTTTTGGCGGCAATGCTGCCTGTCGCAATTTCTCTTTCGGACAAACTCAATATCAATCCATCATTATTACTTTTTGGCTTGCTCATAGGTGCAAGTTTAGGTGGCAACATCACCCCCATAGGCGCCTCTGCCAATATCGTCGCTTGTAGTCTACTTAGAAAGCAAGGCTATCATGTAAAGTTCGGGGAATTTACGAAAATAGGCCTGCCTTTCACTTTGGCTGCGGTAACCGCCGCTTATTTGTTTGTCTGGTTCGTCTGGAGCAAATAATACCGCCGGTTTAGAGAGGAAAAATCGACACTCGTCAGGGCGTAGGCGCCCAGCCGTAGCCCGAAGGTTCCATTTGACCTGTTCCAGTGGGCAGGGTAAGATATCCAGTGATATAGCAACAAAATATCTCTTATGCGGAACCAAATAATACATAATTTGGTGGAGCAAATATGAACACTGAAATCTCATCTGATAAAAAGGAATTATCGCATAGTAAGATCGCGAATCTTTCTTGGTGGTTTCTAATAATAATTGGCTTCGTACCTATTTTAGGCTCTGCTATACTTGCAGGTCGGCTGATTTGGGAGCAGACTGTATGGACTTGGGCAAGAGGGCCTCAAATGGTAGGTTTCTCCCTTATTCATACCTGTCCAATAGCAGGACTTCTGATATTGTCCCCTTTTTTACTCATTGCTTGGTTGCTTATAGTTGTCATATTGACAGTATGGAAGTTGGTGAAAAAAAACAGGATTTCTTGGAGTATATGGGCGGCAGTTGGTACTTCAATTTTTATTCTTGTAACTCTCTGGTTGCCATACGGATTCTGGCAACGGCTTTTTGTCGGCCGTCTGGTCAATGGACCATATTCTGCTGAATTTTTTACATACGCTGCCGCTACTGGCGACCTCAAAACTGTAAAAGTATTTCTATTACATGGAATCTCTGTAAATGCACAAAACAGGGAAGGAGGAACCGGACTTCATGGCGCTGCTGTAGAAGGTGATATAAAGATGATAGAGTACTTGATTTCGAAAGGCGCCAATATTAATGCATTGGATCGTTATGGCGACTCGCCATTGGAAGAGGCAATTTCCATGAAACACGATGATGCTGCCAAGTTTCTGACCGAACATGGTGCTCAAAGAATCCGCGGCGACGAGGCCTTTCGGCAAAAGGCAGCCCAAGAGATAGTGCACGAAGATATTGAGAGAATGGAAAAAATGAGGAAGTGAAGGGACGTTAGGAGTTTTTCGTCTTGCAGACAGATTTCATCTTACAGCCGGTTCTGCGACTCATATCGAGCATTAACGGCGTTTTTATGGTATAATTTTTTCAGTGTGATTTGCAATAAAAAGCCGGTTGAGAGCGTCTGAATTGGTGAACAAAACGGCTGAACATAAAGAAAGGAAGGGTAAAAAAATGAAAACGTTAAGATATATGTTAATAGCAGCGGTAAGTTTGCTGATTGGATTGTCGAATGCGGCTTTAGCACGCCCCAGTGTGTATATAGGCGTTGGTATTGGTGGTCGTCCGGGTTTACATAGTGGTTACCGCGACGATTACAGATTTAGCCATCGTCCCCGGCATTTTGAGCCGGCCTGGGGTCGGCGGGACTATCGTCCGCGCCGGCAAACCATTATTCTCGGCAGCGGATATTGGTATGATTGTGGGCCGGATTATTATGTTGTTACTCAGCCGACGATAATTGAAAGAACGCCGGTCGTAATTGAAAGACAAACGGTGGTGTATTCGACAAGCTCACCACAGGTTGTGCAGCCGCAGCAATTCGATGAAAGCACGCTGCAACTAAACATAAACCTGCAATACAAGAAAAGCGAGCTTCTCAAACAGCTCCAGGCGCCAAACAAAGAGCAGCGCAGGGAAGCAATAAAGGAATTAGCTGGATTTTCTTTTGATGATAATGTCAGAGGAGCCCTTGAGGTTGTTCTGCTTTCAGACCCAGACCCCGAATTGCGAGCGGAAGCCGCACATTCGTTCGGCGAAGTAAAGAACACAGGAGCCCGTGCTGCCCTGGAAAAAGCAAGGGTGGAAGACCCCAGTGTGGATGTTCGCAAAGCAGCCGACGAGGCAATCAGTAGTTTGAATGGGAATTGATTCTTAAAGTAAACGGGAATGGCAAGTGTCAAAGAAAGGGGGATTTGTTACTTTCTCAGATGTCGGTAGATGTCTTTGCGGTCGCCGACCCTTACTATGACCACGAGCAGTTTCTTGTCCTGAATTTGGTAAATGATACGGTAATCACCCGAACGGATGCGGTAAAGTTTTTCCTGTGCGTGTAGCAACTTGCTTCCGGCAGGGCGGGGGTTAACCGCCAGCGCCTCTATGTGGGCAATTAACTGGCGCTGGATTTTCTTGGGCTGGGCCGCTATAAATCTGGCGGCCTGCGGCTTGAATTCAATCGAGTACATCCCTGCATCGGCCTAAATTCCGAGCTCCTTCTTCAAATCTTTCAGGCGGATAAAACCCGGCTTTTTCAGTGCTTTCAGGGCCTCTTCGAGATCAATTTTATCTTCCAGTGCCTCCAGTATCTCCAAGTCCTCAACAGGAACAATGGCCACGGCGGGTTTATTGTTCTTCTCGATGCAAATCCGCTCATTGCCGAACATTACACGGTTGGCTATATCCGTGAAATCCTGTCTTGCGTGTGTCATACTTACCTTGGTCATAGTGGTATTCCTTTCTTGTATATAGTATCGCACATAATACGCCCGAGTTCAAGAAAAAAGTTAAAATATTTGTAAAATTTATAAAGTTTGCAAAAAATGACTCTTGCAGGCCAATTCTTACCAGTCGAATTCTGCGACAATAGGTGTGTGGTCGCTGGGCTTTTCTGTGGAGCGGGGCTCTTTATCTATATAACAGGCGGTGCACTTTTCGGCCAGCGGTTTTGTGGCCATAATGTGGTCTAATCGCCAGCCGAGATTCCGCTTGAACGAATTTCTCAATCTGTAATCCCAGAACGTATATTGGCTGGCTTCGCTGCAGTGCATTCTGAATACATCGACAAATCCCCACCGGATAACTCTATTCAGTGCCTCGGTAACTTCCGGACAAAAGCAAACGTGTCCCAGTAAGTTTTTAGGGTCATATACGTCGATTGGTTGCGGCGCCACATTGAAGTCGCCTACCCACACGACAGGGTCGGTAGGCTTGAAGTTCTTATCAAAGAATGTGAGCAGACGATTAAACCAGTTCAACTTGTACTGGAACTTCTCGGATTCAGGCGAATCGCCCTGTGGAACGTAAGTATTGACGACGACAATGCCGGCGATTTCAACCGTAATCAGGCGAGCCTCGTCTTTAGGCTCACTGCTGAAGCCAAATCTTGCGTTTCTGATTTCGGTCTTACTGAAAATAGCTACGCCGTTATAACTTTTTTGCCCTTTGAAGACGTGTTTATACCCGGTGGTCTCGAACGCTTCTGTTGGAAAATCGGCATCCTGAACCTTGGTTTCCTGGACAGCGAGGACGTTCGGCTGATGCTCAGCGAGCCACCGAATCACTATGGGCAAACGAGAGCGTAGGGAATTGACATTAAAGCTGCCGATTTTCATTTAAGCTGTTTCCGACATAGCTGGATGGGATTTTATTTTATGGCAACTTCAAAACGCAGGTTCTTCTACCTGCTTTTTTTAGATTTGGTTTTGACCGTCGGTCCGGCAATACTTTCTATTATGGTCAGCAAACTCAGTAAGAAGCTCAGTGTGCTTTCTGCGCCCTGGTTGGGATTAACACCATCCGACATAAGGCCGTCACTGCATCCCTTAGTCTTAAAGTCATAGAGCGGAATGTGCAAATCGTTTTCACCGAGAAACCACTCAAACGCTTTTCTTTGGAGCATTAAGAATCTGCTGTTTTGTGTTGCCTCATAAGCGGCCCTTAGCATCATAACCGTGCTTGCGGCCTCTATCGGCTGCTGGTCAAATGTCGCCCTTGTTCCTCCACGTTTATACCATCCCTGGCAGCCGATAAAGCTGAAATGGTTACCGTTGAAAGTATTTGCCAGCAGGAACTCACACGTTTTTTCCGCAACTTCGAGGTATTTATTCCCAAGGGTAAACCCTGCAACAAACAAGGCATACGGCAAAATGGCGTTGTCATAAGTTAGAGTGCCATCGAACCATTGCCAATCAGGGAAATTATTTTTTTCGTATTGGGCTACGAGACTGTCTGCGGCTATTTCCATCTGCCTTTTGATGTCGCCGGCTCCGTGGAACCGCTTGAGATAATCACTCATTCCGAGTATCGAATATGCCATACCTCTTGGAGATTGCTTCTCCACATATATTGCGGAGTTTTCAAAATACTCTTTGATTGTCGGCAAATAGGCCGGCGAGGGCGGTTTTGCCATAACCGTCCCTAATGCCCACAATACTCTGCCCAGAGCATCGTTGCCGGGCTCATTTTTTAACCAGGTCCTGTCAAAGTTCATAAGGTTTTTGACTGAGCCGTCGCCATTTTGAGAATGCAGGATAAAGGACAGATATGTATTAAGCAGCTCGAGGGCCTGTGGCTCAGGGTGCCGGGCATAATACCTGGTTACTACAATTACGGCCCTTGCGTTGTCGTCCGTGCAGTAGCCGTCTTCGCGATATGGTATCGTGTATCTGGCGTGCTGTAAAAGCCCCGTATCGTCTGTTAGTTTTTTCAGATGGGCCAGCGATGGTTCAGGTATCTTGATGCCTGAAGTTGCTTCGGCTGCACTTCCGCACTTTCTGGGCAGAAAAGATGGGTTAAACGCCCCTTTTTTCTTGGAATCTTTTGACATCTGCAAAACCTCTTTCTGGAAGATAACATTATTCTAAAAAGAGGCGGTCAAACAGTCAAGTAAAATTACCCTTTCCCTGGGCTGGATAGGAGGATTAGCGGGTAAAAATAGCAAATTATCCAGCAGTATTATTTGAAGGAAGATACAGTTATAAGCTTGTAATCTTTAGCTTCCTGAGCGATTGTTCAACAGCATTCGAAACATCTTGTGCGGGTATAATGTCGGATTGCTCGGCCAATTTGTCATTTCTACCGTTACCGCCTCCAATAAAGAAACGGTAACATTCAACCGATTTACCCTCTTGATTACGCAATAATCCTACTAATCCTATATCAGAAACTACGCTTTGGGCACAGTTGTTTGGACATCCGGATATACTTATTCGCACTGACGGACAATCCTTACAGGCAAGTGCCTGCCTTATCCTGTCAGCGGTAATTTGAGTGTCGGCAATCGCTTTTGGGCAGGTCTGAGAACCGGGGCAGGCAATAATAATTGGATTTTCAGAAAGGGTGGCTATGTACTCCGGAAGTTCGACAGTCTTGCTTCCGTAAAGTTCAAGTCCATGCTCAAGATTAATTCTAAGCACCGCTCCCGTCGGTTCGGCAATATCGGCAAGTTCCAATGCCTGCTCAGACTCTATGTTGCCATTGGGTAATTGAAGTCGATACAACAGCTTAATATCCTTTCTTCCTTGTGCAGGCAGAATATCGGGCCATGGTTGCTGTCCCTTTATTTCATTAAAACTTGCATCCAATAATGTCTTAAAAGCCTCATCGCCAAGTTTTTCTCTTATATGGCGAAATCTTGCACGGCGCCTGTTTTCGCGGTCTCCGTATTGGTTGAATATCATTGTTGCTGCTATGCATACAGGCAGCACATCTTTTGCCGGTAAGTTTCTGTAAAGCTCAATACCGAGAGCCGGTTTTGGGCCTAACGAACCTGCCCCGATTACAGTAAATAAATTGTTATTTTGAGCAATAAACCCAAGGTCATTTAACCAGGGTTTTGCACATGCCCGCGAACAGCCGGAAAAACTTATCTTAAACTTGCGAGGCAGATGGGATATATACGGCTGCAGTTCCAGATACTGTCGAACAATCTGTGCCAGCGGCAATAAATCAAAACCATCGGAGCAAAAGTCACAATTGCTACAGATAGATATATTTCTGACCGAATCACCACCTGCTGCAAATATGCTCAATCCGGTTTCTGCCAGACTCTTTTGGATAAGTGGTATATTTTCTGCCGGTATATTGTGCAACTCTATATCCTGACGGGTCGTTATATGCAGACCAAACCCTGACGAATATTTAAATGCAAGTTCAGCTATCTTTCTCCATTGTGGCCAGCTTATTCGGCCGCCAAAGACCTTTATCCTTTGCATGAATAATCCGTTTTGTTTTTGAGGATATACTCCAAACAGAGGGCCGGCTGGCGGTTCATTGGCGGCTGACTTTTGGGTTGCCCACAGAATTTCATTATTGTCCTTTGCCCTCGTACTCATTTTACCTCGGTAGCATTAACTACGGTTTTCAGTGGCCGGGTAT
>Ga0315285_10007100_pt1 | contig 11524 bp, 5 predicted proteins | sample YL17G09_36_MG_FD_203698 | JGI IMG/M metagenome (GOLD analysis project Ga0315285, IMG submission 203698) | Sediment microbial communities from Yellowstone Lake, YNP, Wyoming, USA - YL17G09_36 | ecosystem: Environmental > Aquatic > Freshwater > Lake > Sediment | place: USA: Wyoming | collected... | reverse complement strand
GTCGCATCCGGACCTGCGGCTGCTGGCGGGCGCCACCTTGGAGGACCAGGTGCTCTGGGCCCAGGCGCAATACCAGGAGTTGCGCTCGGAGCTCATTCGGCGGCCCTGCGCGGCCAAGGCCGGGCCGGAAGAGCTGGCCAAGATCCCGGAGTCCCCGGCGACTTTCCGGTTTCCCTATGGCGCGTGCAACACGGAAGGCTTGCGCTTCCTGGCCGAACAGGGCCTGCCGGCGATCCAGTGGAGTATCGTCACCGCGGACGCGGCCAAGACCCGGACCGCGGAGGACATCGCCAAGCTGGTGCTGCGGCGGGCGCGGCCCGGCGCGATCATCGTCGGCCATGCCAACGGCCTGGGCCGCGCCACGGCCGAGGCCCTGCCCCTTTTTATCCCGGCCCTCCTGAAGCGGGGCTACCGGTTGGTCACCGTAAGCGAGCTTTTGACCTTCGGCCCGGCCGTAACCGCGCCGGACTGCTACGAGCAAAAGCCCGGCGATAACTTAAACTATGACCGGCTCTTCGACAAAGGGCGGCCATGAACGCCGAAGTCATCCCCTTCCCCCAGGAGAGCATCGCCCTCGGCGCCTGCTTGCTGCGGCCGCTCGAGCCCACGGAGGCCGAGCCGCTCGGCCGGGCGCTGGCCGGGCTCGACCCCTGGCGGCCGGCCGGCTACCAAGCAGACGCCATCATCCGCTACCTCCTCCGGCCCGACCCCTCGCTCCAGCGCTACGCGGTGACCGCGGCCAAAGAACTGGCCGGCGTGGTATGCGTGCGCTACCCCTGGCTCCACGGCGCTTACCTGGAGCTGATCGGAATCCTGCCGGCCTTCCAACGCCGGGGTCTGGGCGGCGCGATCGTGCAATGGTTTGAAACCCGGTCTTTCCTGGCCGGGAGCAACGCCTGGATCGTGGTCTCCGCTTCCAATACCCCGGCCCGGAGGTTTTATCATCGCCAGGGCTTTGTCGAGGTCGCCGCCCTTCCCGGCCTGGTCCAGCCGGGGGACAATGAGATCTTGTTGCGCAAGGTCAAATCCGGGAGCGGCCCGGACCGCCCCCCACCTTCGGAATCGAGGTAAGGCATGATGATCGGCAACTGGATCGAGGTGCTCCGCACCTGCAACCTTTCGCCCGAGAAGAAAATGGACCCGGTCTCGAAGTGGCTGATCATCGTCCGGGCCTGCGTCTTCTCCATGACCCTGATCTCCGCCGGGATCGGCGCCATGCTCGCCGCCCTCGACGGCCACTTCTCCCTCGGGATATTCCTCCTGGTCGCCCTCGGCCTCACCCTGGCCCATGCCGCCAACAACATGGTCAATGACCTCTTTGATTACTGGCAAGGCACCGACACTCCAGACTACCCCCGCGCCAACTACGCGCCCCACCCGATCCTCTCCGGAATGGTCTCCACCCGCGGCCTGATCGCCGCCATCCTCCTTTGCAACCTGGCCGACCTGGCCATCGCCCTCTACCTCTTCACCCTCCGCGGCTGGCCCATCCTCGCCTTCGCCGCGGCCGGGCTTCTCACCTCGGTCTTTTACGTGGCTCCGCCGCTCAAGCTTAAATACCGCGGCTTCGGCGAGCTCGCCATCTTCGTCATCTGGGGTCCGCTCATGATCGCCGGCACTTACTACGCCCTGGCCGGCAGCGCGCCGCTCTCGGCCTGGATCGCTTCCGTGCCTTACGGCCTGGCCGTGACCGCGGTGCTGATGGGCAAGCACCTGGACAAGGCCGAGAAAGACCGGGCCAAGGGAGTCAAGACCCTGCCGGTGGTCCTGGGCGACAAACGGGCACGACTGCTCACTCAGCTTCTTATCTTTTCTTTTTACCTGGCCATTGCCATCCTGGCCGGGCACGGCGACCTGCCCTGGCTGACGCTCCTCGCCTTCCTTTCCCTGCCCAAGGCGGTCCGCATCATCTCCATCTTGAGCCTGCCGGCACCCGCCACCCCGGCCGAGGCTTTTGCCCTGGCCGAGGAAGTGATCCCGCCGGACCTCAAGGCCCAGTTTGATCCCAACCTGCCGGCGGAAGCGTATCCGCTGTGGCCGCTGTGGTATGTGGCCTGGGGCGTCTGGTGGACCCGGACCGCGGGCGGGCTTTTGGTGGCCGGCTTGCTGCTTTCCCTGTTCCTTCCGCGTTAATCTCAGCGCCTTCCTGGGTTTGACAGTCACCGGACCCGCTCCTACAATGATGATTAAGGCTTCGGAATGTTCGGCATCGGTCCCTGGGAAATCGTCCTGATCCTGGTCATCGCCCTCCTGGTGGTGGGCCCCAAACGCCTGCCCGAGCTGATGCGCGACCTGGGCAAATTCGTGGCCCAGTTCCGCTCGGTCACGGATGAAATGCGCCGCGAGCTGCAATTGGATGAGGAGGTCCGGCGCCTGCGCGAGACCGTGCACGACCTGCATGACGTCTCCGCCACTGCCATGCGCAAGATGATGCAAGAGGTGGAAGAAGAAGCCAAGGCCCTGGCCGCGAATGCCCAAGCCCCGGAGCCGGAGCAAGAGCAGTCGCCATCCTCCCTGTCGGCACCGGCTGAAAACCCGCCCCCGAAAGACCAGCCCGCTTCGGAGGAGTCGGCGAAATCCTCGGACCATGGCCAAGCGTGAAGAAGAGCTCGGCGGACGCATGAGCTTCCTCCGGCACCTGGAAGAACTGCGGCGCCGCCTCTTGATTTCCGTAGGGAGCGTCGCGGTCGCCTTTTTCCTGGTGGCCATGGTCCCCCTGTTCGGGAAGCCTTTGATTTCGCCCATTTCGGATTTCTTTCTGGCCCCGCTCCGCGAGGCGATCAAGGGCCGGGGCACCCTGCAATTCACGGCCCCCTTCGAGGGCTTGATGTTCCAGTTGAAACTGGCGGGGATTGTCTCCCTCTTCCTGGCCTCGCCCATGCTCTTCTATCAATTCTGGAAATTCGTGGCCCCCGGGCTCTATCGCCGCGAGCGCCGCTACCTCCTGCCCGTGATCCTCTGTTCCACCGTTTTCTTCGTCGGCGGCGCCGCCTTCGGCTATTTTGTCATGTTCCCGGTGGCCTTCCGCTTCTTCGCCCAGTTCGCCACCGACTGGATCCAGTTCAACCCCAAGCTTAACGAGGCCTTCTCCTTTGCCGTCTGGTCGCTGGCCGGCTTTGGCGCGGTGTTCGAGCTGCCCCTGATCGCTTTTGTCCTCGCCCGCATGGGCGTGCTCACCGTCCGGTTCATGGCGCGCAACTTCAAGTATGCGGTCTTGATCATTTTCATTCTGGCCGCGGTGCTCACGCCCGGTCCGGACGTCCTCTCCCAGTGCCTCCTCGCCTTCCCCATGCTGGCCCTTTATGGCCTGAGCATGCTGGTGGTCTGGATCTTCGGCAAGAAAAAAGAAAAGCAAGACCAAGAAGTGCCGCAAAACCCCGGCTGTTAATTTTAGATTTTAAATTTGGCTCCTCTCAAGGATTGGTGGGTCGAAACCAAGCTTGATCTCGAGCTGAAATCCGTGGTCCCCCAACCCGGCGTCCTAAAAAGCTGGCGCCCGGTAACAGGATGGCAGGGTTGAATCATTGGGGATTTTAGATTTTGGATTGGGGATTTCGGATTGGGGATTGGCTGGCGACTCGCCGGCCTGACCAACGGGAAGGCCATATTTCAACCGGCGGCAGCCGGAAAACTGCAACATTTCTCCATATAATAGGGAAGGGTGAAGGGTGAAATATGAAGGCTGAAATCGGGAAAGCAATCTTGTCGCTAACCTGGCGATTTATAATGGCTTTTTTGCATATCCCCTCAGTTCCTCTGCTTCGCGGCTCCCGGCTCAACAAAAACAAAAAATCCCGTTTTATCTCCAAAGGTTCCACTTCTGTCCAGCCCCGCTTTACACTTTCTTCCTTTTCTTCCAATTCCTCAATCTTTCCCGCCACTTCTCTCCCCGACATACGAAATACGACATACGATGTCCCCTCTTCAAACGTCCCCCCATTCTGCACGCCAAGCCCCCCATCTTGCGCAGCAAGCACCCCATATTGCTCAGCAACCACCCCATTCTGCGCGGCAACCACCCCAGGTTGAAGCCGGTTGGCCGTTGACGGCTTGCTCTGAGCGCGGTCGAAGAGTCGGCGGTTGACAGTTGGCGGAAAGCAAGAAGGTAGCCGCGACCGCCCCGGTCGCGGAACACCGCGAACCGCGAACCCTTTTACGATTTTGATTGACAAGCTTCGCCAATTTTGCTCTAATCAGCCTCAGGCAAATCTAAAAGAATTCTTAACCAGGCCCTCACGCCCTGATTGATAAAAGGGCAGAAAAGAGGCGAGACATGGAGAAAGGAAATTTGAAACACAGAGACCACAGAGGGCACTGAGGCTCATAAGCCATGGAGGACATTATTCTCTGCGTTCTCTGTGCGCTCTGTGTTTCATTCCTGATCCGAGTCTCCGAGTATGGAGAGGCCGGCGTCTCTAAATCAGGATCCCAGGATCCGCTACCAATCAAGCCGCATCAGGGCCAAAGGGCCAAAGTGCGGCTTTTTATTCAAATCAAATTGCCATCAAAAAGTGAGGAGAAAGCCATGAGATCCAGAGAGAGAAGCAAGAATAGAACCCAATTGGTCTTTGCCCTCCTGGCCATGGGCCTGATGCTCGCGCCGGTGAGCCTCAAAGCCGTGATCGGGGGAGACACGGCCGAATTCCTGCCGGAAGGCATGGTCAAAGTGCCCTTGCCCGAGGAGATTTTATTCTTCGGCGCGGACGGCCGGGTTCGGATCATCGTCCAGCTCTCTGAAACTCCGCTCCACCTTCGCGGCTATCATCGTTATCCAGATAAGTCCATTCCCACGCTGGCCCTGCCCCGGCTGATCCAGGCGGTGGAAAACCTGGCCGTCCCTAGAGCCCAAAAACAGCCGCTCCTCAACTTCCTGCGCCAGGCGTTAGACGCCTTGAACCGCCCGCTCCAAGACCCGGCTCGGGAGGCGCTTTTTCCGCTCAAGCTCAACCTCTTCATCAAGCGGGTCGAGTTCCTGGCCGGTCCGCCGCAAAACCTGATTCCGCCGGCCGCGGCCGCGGACCTGATTCAAACCGCGCAAGAACTCATCCTGGCCTTTGCCTCCGACAACGAGCTGGCCAGGGACACCGCCGTGATCGCGGCCGAGCAAGCAGCTTTCCTCGAAGCCCTCTATCTCCTCGAACTGCAATACGCCCAGGATCACGGAACAGATCCCTCCACCGTGCCTTATCCGGAACCCACCTTCCAATTCACCAACCTGCTCAACGCGGTGGTGGTGATGATCACTCCCCAGCTCTTTGCAGAAGTGCAAGAACTCCCCAACGTGGTCCAGGTGGAATACGACCGCAAGGTGGAGGCGCTCCAAAATTACGATTGGGGCGTGGAGCGGGTTTACGGCGACAGCGTCCCGCAAGTGGAGGCCGGGTGTGGCCCGGGCGGATATCGGGGAAAGAACACCACCATTGCCATTGTTGACACCGGCGTCCAATTGGATCACCCGGACCTGGCCGCCAATATCGCGCTCAATGACACCGAGATCAGCGTGGCCTGCGGGGTTACCGTCGGAACCTTTGACCTTGATCATAACGGGCTCACCATCGGAGATTTGAATACGGCTTTCCTGGCTGGCGAAACTTGTTTATGGGATCAGGACGGGAACGGCCAATATACCATCAAAGATTTGATGTCCATTACCAATTACTCTCCCACCTCGAATCCTTGTGTTCCTGATTCTTCCAACGATTTGTGGAATTGCGTCAACGAAGATGGAAATTCGGTTGGCGGGAAAGCCATGGTTGATGACCTGGCCGGATGGAATTTTGCCGGAGAAGCACCGGGCTATGATGCAAATGACAAGCATTTTCACGGCACCCACGTGGCCGGGATTGCCGCGGCCAACGGCGCTTACATCGGCGTGGCTCCTTATGCTCGGATTCTGCCAGTTCGGGTCCTAAATGCTTCTGGCTCTGGCTCGAGTAGTTGGATCATCGCGGGCATGGATTACGTGGCTGGAAAAGCCAATGGCCTGGTCATGGCCGATGCCATGAACCTCAGCCTGGGATACCCGGGCGGAACTTCCACGGACTCCGCCGCCCAGGCGATGGATAACGCGATAATCGCCAGAGTCATTGGGGTGGTTGCCGCGGGCAATGAGGGGCCAAAATACTATACCCTCCGAACTCCTGGGACGAGCCTCAAGGCCATTACCGTGGGAGCTTCTGATCTGGCCGACAATGTATCTTATTGGCCCTCCAGCGGAAAAGGCAGCTCCCGCGGGCCGGTCCTGCCGGAAAACGACATGAAGCCGGACCTGCTCGCACCAGGAACAGGTATTTGTGCGGCACGCTGGGAATATTCTTTGCATACTAGCTTTTGTGATGGTAACACCGCTCAGCATATCGCCCTTAATGGCACTTCCATGGCCGCGCCTCATGTGGCTGGCGCGGCCGCGGTTTTGGTTTCCCGGTTCAAGGCCGAAGGCACAGCCTGGACTCCTCAAAAGGTCAAGGACATTCTCAAGCAAAGCTCCGTGGATATTACTCAAACCTCTTATATCTCTCCTTTTGACCAGGGCGCCGGCCGGCTGGATATCCCCGCGGCCTGTTCCCTGACCACCCTGGTTATGCCCATGCACCTCAACTTTGGGCTTGCTGATCTCAGCGCCGACTGGGTCAGTGAGGTCAAAACTTTTACGATCACCAACCTGACCGGAACCCCCCAGACCTATTCCTGGGCCGTGGACCCTAGCTTCCCCGAGCACTGGCCCTCCGGGATCACGGTTACGGTCAACCCTCCCCAGGCAACTTTGGCCCACGGAGATTCCCTTACCTTTGAGGTTCAGCTTACCGTCCTGAATTCCGTGACCGTATCTTCTTTCCCAACCCACACCTATGAGACCCGGATAGTGCTTTCCCGGCAGGCTTCTGGAGAACCTGATCCAACCGAAGTGGCCCGGCCCTGGATTCTTTTTACCAAAGGATGCAAGTTGGCTGTGGAAGTGAAAGATTTCGCTTGGTTTGAATACTACATGTTTACAAATTCAAAAGAGCTCTATGTCGTTTACAGTTTGCCCAACTTTTACTCTTTGGTGAACTGTAATGAACGCGTCCATATTTCCCTGTTTGGAGAAACAGCCTTTTTTTCCAATCTCGGGCTTTGGATGGCCGAAGAGAATATTGATCCTTATTCCCAGCGGCTGGTTCAATTTTTTCCTAGCAAGGCAATTTTAAATTTTGATTTAGAGCCCAGGGATAAGGACAATATAATTCTTCCCTCTATTCATCCGGCTGAAAACAGGTATGCCGGCGAACTCGGTTTGATCCGGGAGCCGGCCGGCGGGCAAAGTTTTGGATTGGCCGTTAGCCCGGCCTTCGCCTACAATCGAACTTCGCCCCTAAGCCCCAATTATCACTTGGATTGGAAAATCATTTCCAGCAATGGACGGGAGTTTTATTCCCCTTCTGGCCGAAAGATCGGGATGGATAGCGATTTCCTTTATACCACTGATCGCTCGGATTACGCGGCCCCCTGGTTCCAACTGCCTCCTTCCTGCCAGGCCGGCTTGTACCGGGTGAAAGCTCATTTGAATTGGAATTATTTATCTTACCACTATGATTCTGCCTCTAATAATTGGTATCTAGACTACCTTGAACTTCCTGCCGGCTCGATCTCCCGACTCTATTGGTTCATTCCGACTCTCACCAATTTGAAGAGCGCTCATAATCTGTCCTTCTTTAGTAAAGATGATCCGGATCCTATGATCTATTGGAGCAGATCCCTGAACAGTTTAGCCGCGGGCTCTCCCCTTTATTCTTACCGCCTGGCCTGGGGGCTGGGCTTGCCTTACGTTCAACCCCTGGCGGTTCTTGACTCGGAAACGATTTCCTTGGCGGTGGGTCCTTATATATGGTATGGGGTCATTTATGCAGATGCATTCTCTCAAGGATATGGCCCGGTTAATATCAATTGGGACCCCATGATCATCAGAAATCCAATTCCCTTTTCTCCGATGTTCGCCACCCAGGAGGGAGACTTCTTCGACAATCAAGTGAATATAGTTTTAACCGAGTCGGACAACGTGACCACCCGCAATTTGTCCAGCAGCAATATTTTAACGCCCAGGATTTATGCCGAAAACGTTCCTTTTGGCCGAACCCGAATCGAGGCCGCCTCTCCGGCTTACGGCATTGCCGGCCTGGATGGCTCTGGTCTCTTGCTGGCAGAATTTACCCTTGATGACGCGATTCCGGATAACAGCCCGCCCTTTATCCGCCGATTTGAAATGACCAGAGACGGCCAGGCCGAGCCGATTTTGCAAGCCGGCAAATTGAACCGCATTCTTTTTAACCTGGGCGATAAAACCACCGGGTCCAGCGGTCTTCCGGGTGAAATCTCCACGGTTCAACTCCTCTTCCAACGCCACGGCGCCTCAGACGACTGGGTGCCTTTGCCTTTGATCCAGGATGGGAATACTTTCTCAGTTCAGATTAACTCCACCGTCCTGGGCGGCGCTACTGTCCTGGGAAACGATAATCATGTCTGGATCAACCTGAAATTGGTGGCCGTGGATAATTACGGCAACTCTCTAACCTACACTATGGCCCCGGCTTTCATGTTCAACCCCTGGGAGGATTCCGACGGGGATGGGGTGGAAGATATCCACGAAGATAATGACGCCAATGATACCTACACTAACAAACCGACCTCGGATCGGGATAAGAAGGAACCGCATGGTCTGCCCGGAAAGTGCCCCGGCGCCTGCTACTTTGCCGATGCCGATGGCAATGGCATGATTGACTTGAATGATTTGAAGGCGGTCAGCGATTATCTCGATGGCCATCCCTGGACTTACGACAACATCAACCCTCCCTCTCCCGATGTCCAGGACCTGGACGGCGATACCATTCTTGGCAGCACGGATAAAAGCCTGTATAACTTGATCCTCAACAATAGATTGGTCAGCCTGCCCGGGGCTCCAACCCATATTGATGTGGTCAGTCCGGTTGATGAGGCGCCCCAGGTGTCAGTCGGCGATACGGTCCCGATTGAAGTTGAAGTTTTGAGCGACATTGGAGCAGGCCGGGCCGGCCTGGGAGTGGCCTTTGAAGTGAAACAAGGCCAGGCCACACTGCTGGGCGGCGACGGCCCGGCCGATGCCTGCTCGCCCGGGGCGAGATATGACATCAGCGGAAGAAGCTTGGACTATGGAAGAGCGCGGATGGTGGTGCGAGTGGACCACGAGGGCCCCATCGAGGTGGACGTCTATGTCCCCTCTGATGCAGTATTGAAATTCGAATTGGTCCAAATTCCCACACCGGTGAAAATCACCGGCGTTCCTTAAACTTTTCACTGTGCACTGTGCACCGTTCACTGTGCACTAGGAAAGGAGCAACGCCATGAAAAGAATCACTCTAATCGGAATTGGCTGGACCGTCGCCTTGCTTCCCTATATCTGCTGGGCCCAAACCTGTCCCAATCCTAAAAAGATCGGGAATGATGTCAGGATTACAAATGATTCTGCCGGCAGTGGTTGGACATCCATGATATGGGTGGATATTCTCAATGAATATGGTATGGCTTGGATGGATAACCGTGACAATAATTATGAAATATATTTTACTCGGCTATCGTCATTGGGCGTTAAGAACGGAAATGATGTCCGGATTACCAATGCCGCCGGCAATAGTAATTACCCTTCATTAATTTGGACTGGCCAGGAATTTGGAGTCAGTTGGGAAGATCAAAGAGACGGTAATTGGGAGATTTACTTTACGAGGATTAGCAGTTCAGGCATCAAGATTGGAAACGATGTCCGGATTACCAATCAACCCGCTGAGAGTCTTGCAGCTTCATTAGCTTCTAAAGGATCAGAGTATGGATTAGGCTGGGGTGATATGAGAAACGATTCAAATGGACTCTGTGAACAGACGATGGGCGACCCTGATTGTAATTATGAAATGTATTTCGCTCGAATCCTGGCCTCAGGGTCCAAAATTGGAAGCGATACCAGGATCACCAATAATATTTCTGATAGCTGGGGTCCTTCCCTGGTATGGGTAAATGCCTTAAACGAATATGGTATGAGCTGGCATGATGGGAGAGATGGAGGTTCAGAAATATATTTTACTCGCATATCATCAACAGGGACCAAATTGGGAAGTGATGTTAGGATAAGTAATGATCCGAATATGAGCCGTTATTCTTCCTTGGCCTGGAGTGGCTCTGAATATGGAGTAAGTTGGAATGATAATCGCCATGGTGAGGACGAGATTTATTTTGCAAGAATATCATCTTCAGGATCTAAAATTGGAAACGATGTGCAAATCACAAATGCAAGCGGCCAGAGCCGTTATCCTTCTTTAGTCTGGATCGGTTCTGAATATGGAATCAGTTGGCATGATAACCGTGACGGAAATTATGAAATCTATTTTACTCGAATCTCTAATTCAGGAAGCAAAGTAGGAAGTGATATTAGAATAACATATGTAGCCGGTTACAGTTATTATCCTTCGTTAGTTTGGAATGGCTCAGAATACTCCGTAAGTTGGACTGATAACCGTGATGGCTATTGGGAGATCTACTTCGCCCGGATCGGGTGCGACAATGACGGGGACGGGTTGGATAATGTCTGGGAAGAGACTTATGGCTGCATGGAGGCTAGCACGGTGGACAACCTGGCCGATTACGATTCCGATGGTCTGAACAATGCGCAGGAGTATGCGGCCAACACCAATCCCTGCGACCCGGACACGGACCACGACCTCGCTTTTGACGGGGCGGAGCTCAACACCTATTTCACCAACCCGCTCAATCCGGACACGGACGGGGACCTGATGTTCGACGGCTGGGAGATTTTCCATCTCTTCTGCCTGGACCCGCTGACGGCCGATGGCGCCACTGATTTTGACGCCGACGGGCTCCCGAACGTGCACGAGTATTACAATGACAACGGCGACGGCAACGTCTCGGACCCCTGCGACAAGGAGAAGCCCAGGCGGGGCAAGGCCGGGGGCGGCTACTTCGGCGACGGCGACGGCGACCTGATTATCGGCAGCACCGACCTGAGCCAGATCAACCTGAAGCTGAACAACCGCGGCGTGGACTACCTCAACGTCTTCCCGGCCGACCCGGTGATCCAGGACATGGACGGAGACCTGATCATCGGGAGCACGGACAAGGACCTCATCTCCCTGATCCTCAACGGCAAGCTGACCGACTTTATCGCCGGCACGCCCACGGAGCTGAGCCTGGTGGCGCCGTTGACGCCGCCGACGGTGGCGGTGGGGGACACGGTTCGGATCCAGGTGAAGCTGACCAAGGATCTGACCAAGCCCCGGGCGGGGTTCGGGGTGGTATTCACTATTGTATCAGGCTCGGGGACGCTCTTGGGCGGAGAAGGGGTCTCGGGCTCGGGCCGGTATGACCTGACCGCTTTGGACGGGGTGGCGCAGCTGGTGGTTCGGGCGGATGGGAGCGGGACGATTTTGGTGGAGGTGGCGCTGCCTTATGATTCCGAAGTGCATACGCAGCCGGTGCCCTTGACCTCGGACCCCAACGTTGAGATTAT
>Ga0315285_10007096_pt1 | contig 11527 bp, 17 predicted proteins | sample YL17G09_36_MG_FD_203698 | JGI IMG/M metagenome (GOLD analysis project Ga0315285, IMG submission 203698) | Sediment microbial communities from Yellowstone Lake, YNP, Wyoming, USA - YL17G09_36 | ecosystem: Environmental > Aquatic > Freshwater > Lake > Sediment | place: USA: Wyoming | collected... | reverse complement strand
AGTTGGCTTGCAAAGTTGCGCGGATTGATAGTAAACACTGGCATATTCTACCTGGAGAAAGTTGCTGAACTCGTGAAGGCAGGCATATTCGTCAGTGATCAACTCTACACTAGCGCAGGAGCAACGACAAGCGCTTTGGTTGTTGAGCCTGGACAACAGAACTTCGAGATGGTCGTCGGTCAAGACTTGGCTACTTTCATGCAGCAGGACGAGGACATGAACGTCAACGGCAAGGTGTACGAAGTCGTTGCGCCCCGAATAAACCGACCCACATCGATTGTTGAACTCACAGGCTTGACCTAAACTCGGGGCGCCGGGTTAAGCCTGTACTAGTTCCCCCTTTTGTTTCGGTTCGATAAATGGAATGGAGGTTGAGAAGTGAGGTTCAAAATATTGCCGAAGGTGCATCGGTTTGTCGACCCACAGGGGTTTGAGCATTCGCCAGGAGAGATTGTGGATCTTCCAGAAACTTACCTGGGCGAATCGTGGCTTGAGCCGGTTGACAAACCCGGAAAGGTTGAGGCTCCGCCTGCAAAAGTGGAGCCCGCTGCGGAAGTGAAGCCTGCGGTCCCTTTCGAGGCAAAAAAGTCGAGAAAGACAAAGTAAAGGTGCTTGTTGGGATTCCGAGTCTTTCGGATAATGACCGTTTTAGAGGTTACCGAGGCGACGTCATAGCGCACGTGGAGGATGCTCTTCTTGGCGTTGACCATGAGGTTTTGGTGACGTCTCCCCAGAATCAGCAAAGTTGGCCAGGTGTAGTTGATGCCTGCAACTTATTAATCGATAAATGCGTCGGTGAAGGTTTTGATTATCTGTGGCTTGTTCAAGGAGACGTCGAAGTTCCTCCAGACGCTTTTGAGAGGCTTTACGCCTTAGATGTGGATGTGGCTCAGGGTGTTGTTCCACGCCATAATGATCGAGAGGCGCTTATCTGTGGGTTCATGGATGAATCTATGAAGGTTTGGTATTTGTCACGTGGGGCAATTGAGGGCCAGGTTTTGAGTGGTTGGGTTTTCGCAGGTCTCAGTTGCACATTAATCAGAAGGCGCGTCTTGGAGAGCGGAATTCGGTTTAAGTACAAGCCAGGCGTGGGCGAGGATATCCTTTTCTTGTATGATGTGCAGAGTCGCGGGTTTGTTGCGAAGGTTCATGGTGACGTTCAGTGCGGTCATTTGCCGGAGTGGCCCTTACCAGTGAGGTGTTCGGATGGCTGAAGATCCTCGCGCTTTAATTGAGCAGAGTAAGAGGCTTCTTCGTTTTCATGTTGATGCCGAGAAAAGCCGGGAGCTGCTGGAGAGTTTGCCTCAGGGCCACGGTTCAGGTCTTGATGCTGACATGGTTGACGGTTTGCATGCTGCTGAGATTTTGGGTAGGGCTCGTGTTTCTGGTGGTGGTGGCGGGTCTGGGGAGGGTATGGTTAGGCATGGTAATGAGTGGCATACGGTTCCGTTTGGTCAGAGGTGTTGTCAGATTTGCGAGGTTGATGATTTGCCTGAGGAAGTCGCTGGTTACGCTGTTCTTCTTTCCACTGATAAACACATTTATGTCGGTACAAATGGCGTCGGCAACGTTTGTGGTTGTCATTTTGAGAATGTGGATGAGTTACCGGAGTCAGTTGAGGTTGGTGATGCTGTTTTTCTCGTGAGTGATACGCATGTACATGTCGGAGTGTGAAGGGAGGTGATTGAATGGTAGCAACATGGAAAAAACTTGCCTTTACCGACGAAGTAGCAACACTCAGTGCCGAAGTAGCCCATGACATTGGAACAACAGCGAGCGCAGGAGTAGCGACTGACGCAAGCAAACATGACCACGTTCACAGACTTGGAAACGGAGCAGTAGACGTGGCAGCCGTGTTGGCAGCAGATGTCGTTGACGGCACAAAAATCGCTGATGACGCAGTAGGAAGTGAACACATCGAACCGCTTTCAGCCAAACTAGAATGCAACGGACAACAGCTAGAAAATGCGGTGCTGGAAAACAATGCAGCCGATCCCACGACACCAGTCCTCGGAAAAATCTACTTCAAGACAGGCGATACGCATCCATACGTGTGCACTGCAATAGCATAATTCGTTCCCCTCCTCTTTCTTGGGAGTAAAAGGAATTTAGGAAGGTGAAATAATGCCGTTGGACGAAAAAGAATTGATAGGTATGATTTTCCAAAGATGGGAAAAAGAATGGAAGGAACAGAAGAACCAGAAAGTGGCATTGATTTACAATGAAATAGTTGAGATAATAGCGAGGGAAAAGGCGCATATTGATGAGATGATAGTTGCCTTGGAAATCGCCTTGCAAGAAGCATTAGACGCAAAAGTGAAGATGATACGGCAAGAACGTAAAATACCCACTGAGGTCAAAGGTTAATGCCAGCAACATGGAAAAAGCTGATACTAGCTGCGGATACATCCACTATCAAAACCACTCTTAGCTTCGCCGTTGTTGGAACGTTAACTACGGGCACGGATAAAGCGCCCACCATTGTCGCACCATGCACTTTAACCATCGTCAAGGTCAAAGTCGTCGTGAAAACAGCGCCTACAGGAGCAGCCTTAATTGTTGATGTTAACAAGAATGGTACCACGATTTTCACGACTCAAGGTGGGAGGCCAACCATCGCCATTGGCGACACGACAGATGATTCAGACACGCCAGACGTGACAGCGCTCGCTGAAACCGACAAACTCACGGTTGACATTGACGCCGTAGGAAGTAGCGTTGCGGGAGCTGATCTAACTGTAGAGATTGTATGCAACCAAACGGTGACGTTTAGTTAGGTGTTGAATAATGGCTGATTGGACTACGCCTTCAGCGGTTCAGAGCAAATGTGGACAAACAAGCCCTTACCTTGCGACGAAGGCGATAGACACCGACACAGGAACGTATTGGAATCATAGAACCGCTGAGCCGCATTGGATTATTTTTGATATGGGAAGCACCAAAACAATCACTAAAATCAAACTGTTTCAAGTCGCAGGCTACAGATGGGGTGAAAGTTCAGGTCTCACCGTGTATGTGGGCGACGACCCCGCAAATCTTGGCGCCTCAGTTTGGGACGGAGCATTAAACGCTGACGGTTGGCAAGAGAGTGGAGCTTTCAGCAAGGATGGCCGATACATCAAGTTGGTGACCAAGTTAGGCGCTAACTATGAGCGTATGTACGAGTTTCAGGCTCTTGCAGCAACACCTGGTCCGCTAGCGGCAGGTGGGATTTTGGTGCAGGTGATGTAAATGGCTAAGAAACGCATTGTGGCTACGATTGATGACAAATTATTCAGTGAAATAAAGATTATTCATGAGGCTGAAGTGAAGTCGGCGGAGGAAAAGGATCGAACGATGCCTCGTTGGAGCAACACGGTTGAAATGTTGCTCCGCAAAGGCGCAAAAGCCTATAAATCAAGCTTCATTGGGTTCTGTTAACTTGATGGGCGATTCGTCTCCCAGTTAACAGTCGGGTGATGCTGTCAGAAAGCGGGTTCTGACTTAGTCTTCGGATGTTCGCCTCTGCTTAGGATTTGGAATCTCGCCGTGAGTGATTGCAGCATGACAGTTTGCACGTAAAAGCTTGTACTTATTTTTGTTGCGCGCGCACAGTGTTACACTGATCTTGCTGTTTCACATGCTAACGCAACACTGAAAATTGGTTCCACTGCTTCAGTAGTCCGACAAAGCTGCTGCAGTTCTGGCCATCAAACTAGCGCAATGCCAACAAAAGCGCTATTATTGCCAGCAGCACTGAAAGCATGCCTAAAATAGTTGTTTGGAGTCCTTGTCCTTGTGACTTAACCTGCTCTAGCTCTTTCTTGAGCTCATTCACTCCTCCCTTCAGAGTATTGGAAGGTAGGTAATCCACTATTCCGACCTTGTCCTGATATCTGCCTTTGTAAGGATCGGTGGGTTCAATAAGTTTGTGGAATTCGAGTGTCGCATAGTGTTGCCCTCGTTTGAGGAAAACAGGTGCATTTGACGTATTGAACAGCAGGCAGAACAGCTTGCCTTTGAACCCTGGATCAACTTGTGGTCCGTTTGAAAGGATTACTCCTTGGCAAAATAGGCTCACGGCAAGACCAAATCGGGCAGCAATATCTCTTGGAAAATTGGCATTCTCCTTGCTTGTTACAATCGCGTAGTCATAAGGCTCTATGCAGATGAACGGATCCTTGTCGGTCAGCGTCTTTATCTGACCTCCGTAATAGTATTCGTCCCCAAGGGACAGATCATAGGAAGCACCCTGAATCTTCTTCTTGTCGTCAACGTCATCGAGCAAGACCCCGCAATCAATAGCAAGGTCTATTAAGCGTCTAGGGATAACCCCCCCATTGTTGCGATGTTCCCATAAGGTAAGAATCAACTCGACTGTTCTACTGGTGTCTAGATTCACGATTGAATATGTGCAGAACGGGGCTACTTTTCTGTCCTTTTTTCGTTGTTCAAGAATTCCTTTATCCACTTCACCTCCTGCCCTGACATGACTTACATCAAGAAGATCATCTGGTTTGTCCAAGAAAATCGAGAACAGATTGGTTGACTGTTCCAACTCTTGCGACAGAGCACTTGTCTGGAGCAGCACTACTGGTATCTTCTCCTTGCCTTTGGTTGTTTTGGGCGAGCTTTTCCTTATTCCATACCAATTTCCATTGTGCTCTGTCTTAACTGTTATCTGATCATCGTTGACTAGTTCTTCAAATTCTTCTCTTGTCAAGTACTCGTATTGCCCTTCTATTTTATTAACGTCTTTTGGGCGGGTTGTCGTGAGAACTGCTGCATAAAACTGGGGACAAGAGTCGCATAGACTCTTGCATACTTGAGCTTCATCCGCGTCTGCAATTCCAGTTATGACTATTGCCCTGTATTCCATGCCATTAGTCGCCTCCTCCTTTTCGGAAAACATAGATTCTCTCGCGGTCCAGAGTCGACCATTTTATGTTATGTGTCCGTTTGATTGCCGGTATAGTTCTTTCAAGTTCTCTTTCCTTAATGAAGTATCTTTCCAGATCAGACATCGCTCGCTGGACAATGCGTCTTCTATCTACATCATTTTGATTGACTGATCCGAACAAGGGCATGACAAAGCAAACGTATCCTCCTTCTCTCACCTTTTTCGATAGTGCTTCATTGACTGTTCTCAGGTCGTCAAGATAGTGTTGCAGTGATTTAGATTGGCCTCTCTTTCGTCTTGCCCCAATCTCGCAAGCCAAATCCTGCATGGGTTCTGATGCTTTCGAGAGTGGTTTTCCGAGCCAATAGTACGAAAGGCGTTGAGACTTCACGTAATCCGTCATATTGGGATAGGGAGGCGAGGTTACGATCAGGTCGACAGAGCCATCAGGCAGGCTGTCTCGTTTCTTGGCGTCAGCATGCATGATAGTTTCTGAAGTCACAGTCTCTCTGTATAGCCTACTGTATTCAGACCCGACAAACCTCAAGTGATCGGATATGTCGGTGAGCAACCGGTGAACCTTGATTCTAAACATTCTGATAGCGTCTTTGTTCTCTATCTGAGCCGGTTTGGGAGTGACATTGTCGGCGATACATCCCCATCCTCTATTTTGGCTGCTTGCTCTCTTCAAGATCGCGGATAGCGATATCCTTATGGTGGCCTTTTCAGCAGGGTTGGGGCAGTCTGCTTCAGTCGAGACCAGGTACGCAATCTGGTTGAGCGTACTTCTGTGATACCATTTTTCCAGCTCGTCAAAAATGGCCTTGACATGAATATTCTCATGTGCTTTTTCAGCATAGTCCACGGCGGGTGAGTACTTCTCCAGGTCATCCTCCAGCGTTTTTCTTACGTTATCCAAATCTATGGTTGGATCAAAAAGGCTTTGGAGAGCTTTCATAAACTCCACAGCGACACTGCAAATCTCAGTCGCGAGAGGTCTTCGACCAAGCAAGAGAGCTTGGAAATAGGTTGTGCCTATTCCCGCAAATGGATCATATACGGTTGCACCAGGATTCGTCAGTGTTTCTATTAGAGTGTATGGTATTTCAGGTATAAACGTAGCGGGAAACCAGTGATGCTTTCTGCAATCAAATGGTTTCATCTTCTCATATACAAAACTTTTGGATGTGAAGTCCCAGTCGATCCCGTCCAGAATCTGAATGGTGTCTCGTTCACTTCTGGCGAATGCACTGCTGTCAACCTTATTTAGCTTCTCCATAGATCTCTACCTCCGCAACCGCCGGATCGTCCAGGCGCGCTGCTAGATACTTCATTATGTGCTTCCTGATCTCATTTATACTCTTTGATCTGATCTCCAAATGATGGAGATTTAGCTGAGGATTCCTGAAGAAGGCTCCGATAAGCAGTCTCCTAGAGGATTGTCCTACTGAAACGCGTTCACCTCTCTCGGTTTCGATCTGAACGAGTCTTTCAGTTTTGTTGATGTCTTTGATCAGATGAAGCCCTATTGAGGCAGATCTAAACCGACCACCAAGTAGTCTACCGACTATTTCGCTAATGCCATTCTCCATTTCCCTTCTGATGAGGGGATCATCGAAGATGGTTAGACACTCTATTCTTGTTGTTTCGAAGATCCCGATACAACCATAGAGATCGCCTTTAACGAGGTTCTTGATAATCCGTGATATTTCCACACCTCTTATTACTGAGACATAAGCGTTCAATCGTTCCGTCGTTTTCTCAAGTGGGTAGATTCGTGTTTTCCCCTTTTCAATATCAACAATTTTCCATCCTTTCTCTGAAGGCTCTACACGAGCCAGCGAAGAAAGAGTAAATCCGTTCTGCTGAAAAACCATTCTTAACTCTTCACTGACAGTGCCTCTATACAATCCATCTTCGAACGATTCATCCAGTTGGAAAAGATAGCCTCTCTCTTCAAGACGTATCAGCGCCATTCTTGACAGTTTTGTCAGCAAGTCATAATCCGTGTCATGCCAGCGAAATGTAAGACCTCCCTTCAGTCTCGCTAGCTCAATGGCCTCGTTCAACATGCACTTAGCGCTGAACTCTTCAGGATTCAAGAGCAGGAACGAATACAGTTTCTTTCGTACTTCAAACCATTCTCCTATCAAAGGAACTGCCTCTTCGTTGATAATGATTCGTTCTTTTTCTACGTAGAGTGACCTTGCGAGATTCAGAGGGACAGTTCCAGATTTGACGATGCCTATGTGATATGCCAATCGAAACACGTTGTCGATATTATCCAAGTCCATCGTGCCATTGATCAGGGATCCCAGTCTTCCCCTTCCAGCGATTATCTTGCCAATCGCTTCGAGGTCTTCGTTATCAAGCTTCATAACCAGTTCTTTCTGCAGACCAAAGAAAATAGGTTCCAGAGTAGCCAGTCTGTACTTGTAGGATTGCTCTGTGTCCCCAAGAACCACGTGCCTGAATGCTTTCTCAGGGTCATATCCCACCTTTGATTCGACATATTCGAACGAGTGTCCGAACGGACCATTAACTATGTCATGCAACAGTGCAGCAAGAAGAAATCGTTTTCGTTCTTCATCTGTTAGGGGGTTCAGTGGCGGCCAATTTCTCAGACATTCCATGGCCAAGTAGCATGTTCCGATAGAGTGCTCGTAGCGATTTATGTTTGCTCCGCCGGTCAAGCAAAGGGAATTGATATTGCAGAGACGAACTTCACGCAGTCTCTGCAGTTCTGGACAAGAGATTACTTCCCATATTAAGCGGGGTAGATAGATGATTCCATACAGTGGGTCATACACATAGCGGTTATTTTCGACTTCAATACTTCCCATTGCAATCACCAATCAGACTCCTAGCGCATTCAATTCCCGAGCAAAAGGCTTGCAGGATACCTCTGAACCTTCCTGTACAATCTCCTGCCGCATAAAGCCCGGGAAGAAGGCGAAACCCCACCCGGATGGGCAGGATCAGTCTGCAGTCGACCTCAGGAGCAAAGACACTTGACCTTTGCCACTGATCTTTGGGAAGAAGTCTGGATACAAATATATCCACCGCCTTCACTATTCTTGTCGACAAGCCTATTGGAAAGCAGCTTCCAACATCACCCCATTGCCAGAAATGTGTTGAGCTTGGCGGATTTAAGACGGTTCGCTCCTTCTTCATATCTAAGTAGTCAGTAAGTAGTTGGCGCACAGTTTTCCCTCCGCTCAGGTTTCTGACTCTTTCTTGGATTTCCTGAAATATGACGTGATTATGCTTTGAAGGCTCCATACGGACCATTATAGACAGATTGGTGAAACCGCTTTGAAAAGCTGGGTTGTAATACCCTTCAAGCAGAAATATGTTGCTGCATCTGTACGGGGCGACCCTGCCATTCTTACAGACACAGAAGGTGCGCGCATCGTCAAAGATCAGCTTTAGGTCCTTATGGGATTCATCAATGTTGGGAAACGATTCGGTCGGAAACTCAAGTCGTACTCCCGCATCCAGGTGATATTCATCGCTGTGTAGACCGATTGATTCCCGAAGAGATTCCAGCAATTGCTGTCCTGAGCGCCCTATGGCCAGGATAACTCGCTTTGATGATATGATAATCTCTTGCTCATGGTTCCTGGCAGTCAACCTGTAGCGCTTGCCATCATTCTCCACTTTTGTCACTTCTGTGCCAAGCATTACGGACATTCCCGAGGATTGTGCCATGGAGACAAGGTTTCCGCAAGCTTCGACTATCTGATCTTGGCGAAAAGTCTTGATAGGATAGAAACGATACTGAAATCCTAGTTTCTTGAATCTCTTTTTCGCAATGTTTGGATTACATGAGAGCTCGGTTTCCTGGAGAGGTAATAATTGTGCAAACACTTGAAGAGCTTGGAAAAGCTTCCTTTTGGCCGATTCCTTAGAACCGAGTGCGGCAGCTAACCCGCTTCCTGCTGGAAATCCACTGATTTTGCCACTTGCCAGAACGGAACATCCGCCCACTCCACTTGTCATCTGACAGGGAGACTCAAGCTCACATGTCTCGCCTTTGATTATCTGGCAACTTCGGCGTTCGGCAGCAATGCCTGAGTCTAGGCAGAGAGTCCTGCTAGCAAGGCCGGATCCTGACAACTCGTGGATCGCGCCCAAACCAGCTGGACCCAATCCAATGATGCAAACGTCGTAACTGTGTTCCATCATCATTCGAGAGTAAACTCCATAGTCCGATCAAACTGCCCTTGCTGGAAAGAAATCCTAACCATCTTTGCTCCGTTGGACCAACTCAGTATAACTGGAACGTCCTCAAAACTGCGAGAAGGAAATCTAATATCAAATGCTCCATCAGAGGCCGAAATCGTACTGTAGCCTCCTATCTCTATCTTGACAAATGCGAGAGGAACGAGACTGCTATTAGGATCAGAAGCGTTCGCTCTCGTAAGCGTTCTTCCATGAAGCTCTAGTACTAGTGGCCAGTTTTCTCCAGGAAGGGACATTCTATGTGCAAGATTCGGAATCAAGATCAACAGGAAAAGAACGAAGGAGAGGATGAAGAGGAGATAAGCAAGACTGAACCTGCTTCTGAACCTTCTCAGCCTGTAAGAGAATAGGATTCCGCATTTCTTAACCCTGTGCGTAAAACTTAAATGATTTCCGCTATCCGATTTCGATGATTCTGTGGTGCCGTTCATAATCTGCACACCTGACACCTAATAATCCGTCGCAATATACTAATTACGTTATTGCTTGCGACAATCTAGGCTCTGAGTTGACCTGATCGAGCACATTACTTTCCGACCTGGCGAATCGTAGCGCGCGCTTGTGTAAGCAAATCTGTTCATCTTTTGGAGATTTGCGACTGACGTTTGAGACGTGCGAGATTGACTCGTTCAGCCTACACCATTTCTAAGCTTTTTCACGTAATCATCGATAGAAGGCTTCGGGTCAAATCCTTCTTTTTCAAGATGGCGGTACGCCTCGTCGAACCTTTCGGTATCAGAACCTTTAATCATGAAGGAACGCCATTCACTAGTCTGCAAGTCATGGACCTTGACTTCCCGTTCATCTTCTGATGGGGTCAACATAACTTCGAACGGATGCTTCTTTTCATATTCGTTCCAGTACACTTTTGTCTCTAAACGTCGAATATCATCCTCATCCAATTCAGAATAGTCTATTCGCCTACCCCAATGTTGTCTGGCAAGCAGTGCTTCATGTGTTGTGCATACTTTGACGATTTGTCCTTTCGATTTTCTATACCATTGTGCGATTTCGTCACATCCCGCAAAATCGCATAACCTTACCTTAGTTCTCATGACACCTTACTCAAATTCAGTAGTGAACCTAACCCGTATAAAAACCACGCGTGACATTCGCAATTCTAACATTTCTTTTAGAAGTGTGATAGTGAAAAGACAGTAGGAGACCCAGCATAATGCGGTCTGTGACTGCCCAAAAAGACTTATAAGGTTCTGGTGGGAACAATTTGAAGGGCTTGTTATGGATTTTAGAAAATCTTTCAAAAATGGTTTGATTAAGGCAGAACTGGATACAAGCGGAGCAGACGCAGTATTGAGAATAGTCGTGGACTCTGTCGTTCTAGAAAATGAGCGGGAAGAGTATGAACAGGAAGCACAGAAGACAGAAGAAGAAACGAACATGCCGAATTATGAGTACAATATGCATGAGAAAGAATTCCACATCATTGACTCTGATGAAGTCGCAGACAGGAACATCAAGATTGAGATTGACTCAGGATTGAAAGAAGCGCGAGAATGGGCAAGAGAGAAGACCGAGAAGAAAGTCAAAGTTGTCTTCCAGCAAGAATAGGCGCGCTAGTGCGCGCGCCCAAACAATGTCATAGGCTTCTACACGCTTCATGCAGAGATTTCTTGAACAAAGAACATTCGACGGATTTTTACAGCGTAAGAAATCCGACAAAGACTTTACAGAACCCATAAATCAAGCTCGTCTCGCTAATTTATGGTCATATTTTAGTGCGTTTTATAGAATAACAGTGCATGTTATTCTATTTTGTTGAATTAGCCTTAAATGGGCTTCTTTTCAGGTTCTATGTGTATTAGTGTAGAGGCTCAAATCGTGGTTTCTGTTACGCCTGAGTCAGTTCGCGAACGCATCAACGTTTCTGCAGCTGAGTGTCCCGACGATGTAGTGAACCACTTCATAACTGACGCCACCGAAACAATCGAAATCGAGACTGACTTAACGATTGACCCTGCAAACTGCACGGCCGTCGAGGCTGTTGCCATCCGCAACCTAGCTGCAATCTACTGCGCGTGCAGAATCACGGGCGGCTCCGCTTCTGGACTCAGTTTCAGGGTTGGAGATCTCACTGTCAACGAGTCGGCCAGCTCTTCGCCTTCAGGATTAAGCAGCAACAATCTGCAGTTTTTGATGAATGAAGCCATGAAGATCGTCGAGAAGCTGAACCAAGGTGATTTCAGGGCGGTGCCCGCATAGTGGGCACGGTTCCCGACGCTTACTACGAGTTTGTGATGCATTACGCGCCTTATTTTTACGTTATTCCGACTGCTATGGCTGCTGATGCGGCTGCTGGGCAGAAAAACGTCACCGTTGCGGATGGTTCTAAGTTTCAAGCTGGTTTTCCAGTCGAGATTAAGGATGAAGCACATGCTGAATGGA
>Ga0315285_10007095_pt1 | contig 11528 bp, 7 predicted proteins | sample YL17G09_36_MG_FD_203698 | JGI IMG/M metagenome (GOLD analysis project Ga0315285, IMG submission 203698) | Sediment microbial communities from Yellowstone Lake, YNP, Wyoming, USA - YL17G09_36 | ecosystem: Environmental > Aquatic > Freshwater > Lake > Sediment | place: USA: Wyoming | collected... | reverse complement strand
ATATCGAACGGAACCGCGTGCCCGAGGCTCTCATAGATCCCCTCGTAAGGAACATGTGAGCGTTCGTTTCATTTCACTTTATCTTGACGAAGACGTAGCCGTATTGCTGGCCGAATTGCTACGCAGGCGCGGATTTGACGTGACAACGACGCAAGAGGCACGTCAGATCGGCAACAGCGACGCCGAGCAGTTGGAGTACGCGGCCAGTCGTCACAAGGCACTGGTCACCCATAACCGCATCGACTTCGAGAAGCTCGCTGAATACTACTTCCGGAGTGGTCAGACCCACCACGGCATCATCATCGCAGTGCGTCGTCGGCCTCATGAATTGGCCCGCAGGTTGTTGTTGATTCTGAACCATGCCACGGCGGAAGAGATGCAGAACCAACTGCGCTACATCTGAGCAATGCGGGAGCGTCCCGCCGGCCCGCTCCCCGTTGCACCGCTGGCGTCCCGCCGGCCGGCCCCTGCCGAAGCCCGCCAAACGGGCGAAAGGATGAGGCCCGTGGCGGCAGGTGTCCGTGGGCAGTCAGGAGCGGCGTCATCGAGTGCGTCCCGCTGCCAAGAGATCGCTTTGCGCAACCGAGAATCGCCGCTGCGCGCTTGGGTCTTTCGCCCCGGCTGGCCGGGGCTGGCCGAGCGTTCGGAACCGATCTCCGGTCCGCGCGTAACCCCGCCGCACCCCACGCGTGCCCACGCGCCGCTTCACCCGCCTGACCAACAGCTTCTCAAAAAAGATCGACAACCACGTCGCCGCGATCGCGCTTCACTACATGCACTACAACTTTTGCCGGATTCACCAAACCTTGCGCGTCACGCCAGCGATGGAAGCGGGAATCAGCAATCACGTTTGGTCGATTCAGGAAATCGTCATGCTGAGTGCGCAGCCTGTGAGCCTAGCAGCCTAATCGGACCTGGCGTCCAGCCGATAATGTCGGTAATGTCAAGAGTCAGTAAAAATTTCCTTGAGAACCTACGCCCACGAGAATCACCGTAAGCCACCGAACATGAGGCACTGGCATCCGGTGGAATCTGGTGTCTCATGAAATCTGCCAATCCGAAAGAATTGTGCTGCGTATCCTCAACTGAAACGCGTCGTTTTTCTTGGTCTTTTCTCTTAATGAGTGGCACAGCGCTTTCCAGGACAATCGCTCGCTGTTGTCCGTCCCACATCAGCGGAAAGATCAGGAGATCAACTACGGTGCTGTCGCCATCGTTTAAGAAGACCAGAGATTCGTCCGTGGTGCCTGGATTCCGGTGCTCAACCACCAGCGGAGGGGCATCCTCGGGAACGGGTGTTTCGCCCGCGGCTGTCTTTTCAGCCTGTCCATTTTTTGCACGCTCCGCCGCAAGTTCTGCCTGAAGGCGCACTCGTTCCGCTTCGTGGACGGTACCCAACTGGGCTATGCCCTGTTCCGCCTGGGCCACGCTGGCCTCAAGAACTTTTAGCCCCTCTGATAATTCCCTTAGACTATTCTCGACCGCTTCGATGCGCTCATACGTCGTTCGCGGTATCGCCCATGGCGGGATTCGCTTCCTTAAATCCGGCCAGGTAACCACTAGACCGAGCCACGCAAATCCGATAAAAATGCAGATGCCCGGGTGGTTGCCGAGGTACATCACTGCCCTGTGCGTCAATTCCGTCAGATAGCCCGCAGTGTGTAACTGTTCTAGCACGGTCCATCCAAGAAGGAGCCAGCCGGGTACGCTACGACCGGTGAGCAAGCGTCCGATGCGCTGGGAAGACATGCCCCAATCGTACCACATGCTAAAGAGGGATGGCAGGCCGCATTGTGGCGATTAGCGAGCACTGACGACGCTCCGTGGACACGATTGGGGTTAGTGTCTCAGTTTGATTCCGTTGGCCCTGATTCGACGGGCACGCAAAAGGAGAACTTGTGCTTCGTGCTCTTCTGCTGTTTGTAGGCGGTGCGCATCGCGGTGACGTTGTTGCCCACGCTGATTGGATCAAACTCTGCACGGCACACAGCGCAATGTGGCAGCGATGTCTCTGTGCCCTCCAGGTCAATGATGATCTTGGTCTTGCAGCCTCCGCACTGAACGCACAAGTAGCGAAGGTCTGACATCGAGACGACAACCTCTTTTTGCATGACCGTCATTTTACGCCCGCTTTTCGGTACAGGGAAATGCGCGGAGGCGGAAACGGTGGCCGGAACGGTCGGAGGAACGGCCTCCGGCATTCGGGCACAAATCGAGCCTCAGGGGGCGTCAATTGACACCTCCCCCCAAAACTGACCCACTACCGGATCTTCAGATGCCTTGACTACCCCTTGGATTGGGGGTACACATAGGTGATTCGTTCGCGGGTTTCTCCGGGCCAAGCAGATGGTGCGCGTCGATGCGAAGCTGTACACAGGCCGTGAAGCGACCCAGGCACTGGGGCGTGCTGGCGCTGTGTCTGCTCGGTCTGCTGCTCGCCGGCTCTCCGCGACCCACGCTGAACCGAAATTCCACACCCGGCGCCCGGCATAAGGCACTTCACGCTCCGCGCGCCGCGCTCATAGCGGACTATGGCAAGTTGCCGCTGAGCTTTGAAGCCAACCAGGGGCAGACCGACCCACAGGTGAAATTTCTCTCGCGCGGCCAGGGCTACAGCCTGTTTCTCACACGCACCGAAGCAGTTCTTCAATTGCGGATCCCGACCCAGCCGGGACAGGCTGCGGATTTCGGATTGCGGAATGCAGACCGCCCAGCCTTCGAGACGGGGGTTCGAAATCCGAAATCCAAAATCCGCAATCCGCAATTGGCCCGGCCGGTAACGCTCCGAATGCGGCTCGTCGGTGCCAACCCGAACGCCGAAGCTCGGGGCGTGGAGGAGCTGCCCGGCAGGAGCAACTACTTCATCGGCAACGACCCGTCCAAGTGGCGCACGAACGTGCCGAATTACGCAAAAGTCGAGTACCGCGACGTGTATCCCGGCATCAACCTGGTGCATTACGGCAACCAGCGGCAACTCGAATACGACTTTGTTGTCTCGCCCGGCGCCGACCCGCGAGCCATCAAGTTCGAAGTGGAAGGCGCCGAGCGCATCGAGATCGACGGCCGCGGCGACCTGGTGCTGCACGTCGCCGGCGGTGAAGTCCGCCAGCACAAGCCGGTTGTGTATCAGGAAGTCGATGGCGAGCGGCGCGAAATCGCTGGCCAGTTTGCTCTCCGCGTTCCAAGTTCGCAATCGGCAATCCGAAATCCGAAATCCGAAATTGGGCTTGAGATCGGCCCGCATGACGCCACCCAACCGCTGGTCGTCGATCCGGTGCTGGTATACTCCACCTACCTCGGTGGCTCCGGCGACGACCAGGCCCTCGGCATCGCCGTAGACTCGGCCGGCAACGCTTACGTGACCGGCTACACCTTTTCCACTAACTTTCCGACGGCCAGCCCGCTGCAGGCCGCTTTCGGCGGCTCGATTCGTGACGGTTTTGTGGCCAAGGTGAGCGCGGTCGGCTCCCTGCTCTATTCGACCTATCTGGGCGGCAGTGGGGACGACTACGGCTCCGGCATCACCGTGGACTCGTCCGGCAACGCCTACGTGACCGGCGCCACCGATTCGACCAACTTCCCGACGGTCAGCCCCCTGCAGGCCGCTTTCGGCGGCGCGCAGGACGCCTTTGTCGCCAAGGTCAGCGCGGGCGGCGGGCTGCTCTATTCCACCTACCTGGGCGGCAGCGGCGCCGACGTGGGCCACGGCATCGCTGTCGACTCGGCCGGCAACGCTTATGTGGCCGGCGAGACCTTTTCCACTAACTTCCCGACGGCCAGCCCGCTGCAGGCCGCTTTCGGCGGCGCGCGTGACGCCTTTATCGCAAAGCTAAACGCGGCCGGCTCGGCCCTGGTCTATTCCACCTATCTGGGCGGCAGTGGGGAAGACTATGGCTTCGGCATTGCCGTGGACTCGACCGGCAGCGCTTACGTGACCGGCATCACCTACTCCTATAACTTCCCGACGGCCAGCCCGCTGCAGGCCACTAACGGCAGCGGGATAGACGCCTTTGTCGCAAAGCTGAACGCGGCCGGCTCGGCTCTGGTCTATTCGACCTATCTGGGCGGCAGCGGATCGGACGGCGGCTTCGGCATTGCCGTGGACTCGGCTGGCAACGCTTACGTGACCGGCTACACCACTTCCACTAACTTCCCGACGGCCAGCCCGCTGCAGGCCGCCAACGGCGGGGGCAATGACGCCTTTGTCGCGAAGCTGAACGCGACGGGCTCCGCACTGGTGTATTCGACCTATGTGGGGGGCAGCGGTCGGGAGGAGGCCCGCGCCATTGCCGTGGACTCCACCGGCAGCGCTTACGTGACCGGCAACACCGATTCCTATAACTTCCCGACGGCCAGCCCCCTGCAACGTGCCAACGCCGGCGGAGCCTTCGACGCCTTCGTGGCGAAGTTGGACGCGTCAGGCTCGGGTCTGCTCTATTCCACGTACCTGGGCGGCAGCGACCAAGACATTCCCTATGGCATTGCGGCGGACTCCTCCGGCAACGCCTACGTGACCGGCACCACCCTTTCCACTAACTTCCCGACGGCCAGCCCCCTGCAGGCCGCCCACGGCGGCGGCAGGGCGGATGCCTTTGTGGCCAAGATCATCGGACTCGCTGCGGCCTGCACATATTCCATTGCACCCGCCAGCCAAGCCTTCACGGCAAGCGCCGCAAGCGGCAGCGTGGCGGTGACGGCGGCGATTGGCTGCACTTGGACTGCGGCGAGCAACGCGACTTGGATCACCATTACATCCGGCAGCTCGGGCAGCGGCAGCGGAACAGTCGGATATTCCGTGGCCGCGAATGCGACCACGACCAGCCGAACGGGGACGCTGACGATTGCCGGACTCACGTTCACAGTGAACCAAGCGGCGGCCTGTAGTTATGCGATTGCACCGACGAGCGCATCCGCGCCGGCCGGCGGCACAACCGGCAGCGTGACCGTGACCGCGCCAAGCGGTTGTACTTGGACGGCAACCAGCAACGCAAGCTGGATCACGATTACGTCCGGCAGCAGCGGCAACGGCAACGGCACGGTGAACTACACGGTGGCGGCCAACAGCAGCGCAAGTTCGCAGAGTGGCACGCTGACCATCGCCGGGCAAACATTCACCGTGACGCAAGCCGGCGCGACGGCCTGTGGCTACGCCATTGCTCCGACCAGCGCGTCGGCTCCGGCCGGCGGTACAACCGGCAGTGTGACCGTGACCGCGCCGACTGGCTGCACCTGGACAGCGACGAGCAACGCAAGCTGGACCACGATTACCTCCGGCAGCAGCGGCAGCGGCAACGGCACGGTGAACTACACGGTGGCGGCCAACACCAGCGCGAATCCGCAGACAGGCACGCTAACCATTGCTGGGCAGACGTTCACGGTGACACAAGCGGCGGCGGCCACCCTCAACGTCTCTCCAGGCACGCTGAGCTTCACCGCGCAACGCGGCGGCGCCAATCCGGCGGTGCAAGGCTTGCAGGTGACCGCTTCCGATGCTTCGTCGATTCCCTGGACGGCGACAAGCTCGGCTGCCTGGCTTTCCGTTGCGCCCGCTTCCGGCAACACCCCCGCGAACGTATCCGTCTCGGTGAACATCACCGGGCTGGCAGCCGGAAACTACACGGCACAAGTGTCGTTTGCGTCGGGCGGCAGCACGCCCGCGACCGTATCGGTGAGCCTTAACGTTAGCGAGACACCTGCCGTAATCGGCGCTTCTCCGGCCTCGCTGCAGTTCGCCACCAGCGCGGGCATCAACCCGGCGTCCCAGAACCTGACCGTGTCGAATCTTGGCGGTGGGACGCTGAGCTGGCTGGCCACGGTCGGGTACACCACGACATCCGGATGGCTCTCGGTCAGCCCGCCCGGAGGAAACGCGCCGACGACGGCGACAGTGTCAGTGGACGTGGTGACGCCGGTGCTGTCGGCCGGGACGTATCGCGGCCAGATTTTGGTCTTCGCGCTCAGCGGGGCGACGAACTCACCGCTGAGCGTGCCTGTCACCCTGGTAGTGACTTCGCCGGCACAGCTTGCCGTGTCGCCCCAGTTCCTCAGCTTCCAGGCCACGCAGGGCAGCAGCGCGGCCGTGTCCCAGGCGCTTTCCGTCACCAACGCCGGCAGCGGGGCGCTGAACTGGACCGCTTCGGCAACCACCAGCAACGGCGGCGACTGGCTGAGGCTTTCCGCGACGCAAGGCGCTGCCCCGGCCGCCGTAACCGTCAGCGCCAATCCGGCGGGGCTGGCGGCCGGCGTCTACCTGGGCTCGATCCAAATCACGGACACAGCCGCTGGGGGAAAGCAGAGCGTCTTCGTGGCGCTGACCGTCAATCCGTCGGCCACCACCATTCTGCTGAGCCAGTCGGATTTCGTCTTTACCACGGTAGAGAGCAGCGCCAGCCCGCTGCGGCAATCCTTGCGCATTCTGAACATCGGCCAGGGCACGCTCGCCTGGCGCCTGCTGGCTACGATTCCCAGCGGCGGCAACTGGCTCTCGGTGGAGCAGGCCAGCGGCTCGAGCACCACCGATCCGGCCACAGCCGCGTCCATCGGCGTGCTGGTGAGCCCGGCCGGTTTGGCTGCCGGCAACTATTACGGCCTGCTGATTGCCTCGTCTTCGGGCGCGACCAATTCGCCGCAGTTGGCCTCCGTGCATCTGCGCGTACTGCCTTCCACCTCGGCGCCGAAGCCGTCAGTGTTGCCGAGCGGCTTCATTTTTGCGGCCAGCGACGGAGGCGCCAGTCCCGCTCCTCAGGTTTTCTCGGTTCAGAACCTGGGCGGGGGCGCGCTTCCGTTTAAGGCTTCGGCATCCACCGCGGATGGCTTCCCATGGTTGTCGGTGTCGCCTTCGCAGAGCAATGCCCCGGCCACCATGACGGTGCAGGTAAACAGCGCGAACCTGCGGGCCGGCGTCTACCGCGGCACCATCGCCCTGGATTTTCCCGCCGGCCTGACGCAGGAACTGTCGGTGGTGCTGGTGATCACGCCGTTTGGCGTTACGCCGTCGGCCTTCAACAGCCCCGAGGAACGGGCGGCCGGATGTACGCCGACCGAACTGCACGCGGTCAGTACCCTCCTGCCCAACAACTTCCTCTCGCTGGTGGGCTGGCCGGTGCCCATCGTGGTTCGCGTGGTGGATAACTGCAACAATGCCGTGACCGGGGCCACCGTGGTGGCCAGTTTTCTGGGCGCCGAGAGTGCGCCGCTGGTTTTGAAGGCCTTGCGGGACGGGCTGTACACAGGCACCTGGGTGCCGCTTTCCAACAGCCGCGTGCGGGTGACCATCAAGGTGCTCAGCCCGCCGTTGAAGGACGCCACCATCGAACTGCTGAGCCAGCCGGCCGATTTCACCGCCAACCTGCCGCTGATCAACCCCGACGGGGTGGTGAACGGCGCGAGTTTCGACCCCAGGACGCCGGTAGCGCCGGGCAGCATCGTCTCGCTGTTCGGGCGTAATCTGGTTCCGCAGCCAATACCGGCTACAGGATTCCCGCTGCCGACAAACCTGGGCGGTCTGGCAATGAGGATCGGCGATCGGGATGCCCCGCTGTTCTATGCCAATAACGGGCAGGTCAACGCCCAGGTCCCTGTCGAGCTGGCCAGCAACACAGCCGCCTCGGTGGTGCTGACCATGAATGGCAAAGTCTCGCCGCCCGAGCCGCTGCTGCTTTCTCCGGTGCAGCCGGGCGTCTTCACATACGATGACGGCGGGGTGCCGCATGCCGCGGCACTCGATGAGAAGAATGCGTTGGTAGGCAAGGCAAACCCGGCCGTGCGGGGCACGATCATTCAGGTGTATGCCACCGGGCTAGGGCCCACCGATCCGGCAGCGAAGACGGGCGAGCCGGCGCCAGCGAGTCCCCCAGCTCTTCTCAAGCCAGAGATTCAACTGACGGCGACCATCGGCGGCGTGCCCGCCGAGATCCAGTTCAAGGGGCTCGCGCCCGGTTACGTCGGGCTGTACCAAGTGAATCTCAAGGTTCCGTCGGGACTGCCTTCCGGTGATCTTCCTTTGGTGCTCACTGCCAACGGCCTGCCCAGCAAGGAAGCGATGCTGCCGGTGAAGTAGCAGCGTTTTGAACCGCAAAGCCGCGAAGGACGCAAAGAGCCACAAGAAAAAATTCTTTGTGATCTTGGTGCTTTTTGTGTCTTTGTGGTTCAATCCTCTTCGTTTCAGTTCTGCGAGCGCTTCTGGCGGAGCATGAGATTGTGCCAGTGAGGTTAACACTCCTGCGAAATGGCACCCTGATTGACGGCACCGGTGCACCGCCGGCGCGCGGCGACGTTTTGCTCTCGGGGGGGCGGATTGCCGAAGTAGGCCCGTGCCAGGCGCCCGCCGGCGCGCGGCAAATCGATTGCACCGGGCTGGTGATCGCGCCGGGTTTCATCGATGCCCATAGTCACTCCGACCTCCAGGTGCTCCAGAACCGTCCGGAAAAACTGCGGCAGGGCGTGACCACCGAGGTGGTGGGCAATTGCGGCTTTTCGGCCTACCCCACCGGTCCCCATCCCCAACTGTTGCGGGATTTCGCCAACGGCCTGTTGTGCGGCGGCGATGACTGGGGCTGGAGCTCGGCCGGCGACTATCTTGCCGACGCGCGGCGCCTGGCGCGCCTGGTGCACGTGGAATCGCTGGTGGGACACGGCAGCTTGCGGATCGCCGTGGCCGGCAACCTCCCGGGGCCTTTGCCCGCGGGTGAGCAAGAGGCCATGGAACTGCTCCTGGACGAAGCGCTTTGCGCCGGCGCCTGCGGGCTCTCGACCGGGCTGATGTACGCGCCGGGCGCCGGCGCGTCTCTCGAGGAGCTGGAGCGGCTCTGCCGGGTGGTGAAGAAGCGCGACAGGATTCACGCCAGCCATATGCGCAACTACGGAGCCAGGCTGGTGGAGGCTGTGCGGGAGGTGATCGAGTTGGCGCGCCGCACCGGCTGCCGCTCGCACATCTCCCATTTTCAGGCTGCCGGCGCGGCCAACTGGCGCCTGTTTGATCCCGCCCTGGAAGAGATTGAGAAGGCCCGCAGGGAGGGAATGGATATTGCCTTTGACTGCTACCCGTACACCGCCGGCAGCACGGTACTCACGCAACTGTTGCCCCAGTGGTCGCTCGGGGGCGGCATCCAGGGGCTGCTGGAGCGGCTGAACGATGCCGGCGAGCGGGCCCGCATCGCCGTGGAGACCGAGTCGGCTCTGCCCGGAAACTGGACAGACTTCCGCATCTCGGCGGTGGCCTCGGATCGCAACCGGGCGTTGATTGGCCAGAGCATCGCGGCCATTGCCGAGGCCCGCGGAACGCCGCCGGCAGAAGCGGTGATGGACCTGTTGCGGGAGGAAAGCGGCGAGGTGAACATGGTCGAGTTCAACCAGAGCGAGGACATCATGCGCCGCACTATCACCCACCCGCTCTGCAACGTGGTGAGCGACGGATTTTACGTGAAAGGCCGCGCCCACCCCCGGCTTTATGGTACTTTCCCCTTCTTGCTGGGCGAGCTGTGCAGGAATCGGGGCTGGCTGGCGCTGCCGGAAGCCATCCGGAAGATCACCGGCCTGCCGGCACGGCGCTTCGGGATCGAGCAGCGCGGCCGTCTGGAACGTGGTTATTTCGGCGACCTCGCCGTTTTCGATCCTGCCGCCATCTCCAGCCGCGCGAGCTATGAACGCCCGGACGTGCCGCCCGAAGGGATCCACTTCGTGTTCCGCAATGGCGAGCGTGTTTTGTGACTAGACGACACGACAGGAGGTTGCGCTTTGAACGCATCTATGAACCCGTCCATAGCGGCGCATGAGCGGAAGCAAATCGAGCCTGTGGGGCTGATCGGTCTGGGGTTGATGGGCAGGGGGATTGCCTCCTGTCTGCTTTCGCAAGGGCTGGAAGTCATGGCCTACAATCGAACCGCGCGGCGGGCGCAGGAAAGTATTCCCCATATCGAAGAAGTGCTGCAGGAGCTGGTCCGCAGGAAACTGGCGTCCCGAAGCCGCGTTCGGGAGTGGAGGAAAAGGTTCCACCTGGTGGGTTCGGTGAAGGAACTGTCGCCGTGCCGCTTCGTCATCGAGTCTGTAAAGGAAGACCTGCCGCTGAAGCGCCGCATCTACGGCGATCTGGAGGCGGCCGTTGCGGCGCGCACGGTCATCGCCTCCAACACCTCCAGCCTGCCCATCACCGTTCTGCAGGCCGGGCGGAGGCGCCCCGAGCGCTTCATCGGAATGCACTGGGGCGAGCCCGCGCAAGTCATGCCATACCTGGAAGTCATCCCCGGCCGGCAGACGTCGCCGCGCGCCGTGCGCTTGACCCGCAGACTGGGAGAGATCTGCGGCAAAGAGCCGACGGTGCTGCGCCAGGACATACGGGGCTTCCTTTCCAACAGAATGATGTACGCGATGATCCGGGAGGCCTGCTACCTGGTGGAGTCCGGCATTGCCGACATCGAAACGGTGGACAAGTCCTTTCGCAATGACATGGGCTGGTGGGCGCTGCTGGCCGGGCCGTTTCGCTGGATGGACCTGACCGGGATCCCCGCCTATGCGGCGGTCATGGAAGGGCTGTTGCCCAAGCTCTGCCACACGAAGTCCGTACCCAGGCTGATGCGCGACATGGTCGCCGGCGGCGCCACCGGCATCGCCAACGCCAGGGGCTTCTACCGCTATACCAAGGCGAGTGCCCGGCGATGGGAACGCGCCTGGGTGGACTTCGCCTACGATATGCGGAGGCTGGCGGAGAAGTACGCCGAGAGGAATATTAACCACGGATGAACACGGATGAACTTGGACCAGCCGAGCCGGAACCCATCCGCAGATTACGCAGATTACGCAGATTCCAGAATTGGATCTTAATCCGCGTAATCTGCGAAATCTGCGGATAGGTTGTTTGGTGTATCTTTGAGGGGGGCGAGGGGCTGCCTGAATTCGCTGCTAAAAGAACAGCGAATGGTACGACTGCTACACGGATGGAGCGGATGCCGCATTGGTCGGACAATTCCGTCCTGCTTAGCATCCTCGGGGCTCATCCGCCCTTATCCGTGTTCATGTCGCCGCGGCGTGTTCATCCGTGGTGAATAATCCGGCTTGGGGGAAACAAGCGTGCGTTCCTGGCTGTTTCTATTCAGTTGCAACCTGATGTGGGCCCTGCAGTTCACCTGCATCAAGCTGGTCCAGGACCAGGTGGGACCCCTGTTCACCGTGTGGGGGCCGATGACCCTGGCGCTGATCATGCTCTATCCCTGGTTGCGGCTGGAAGGAGCTCAAGAGCAGTCCGGCCGGAGCGCCGGGCGGCCGAACCTGGTGCGTATCTACCTTTTGCTGGCCGCGGCGGGCGTGTTTCCAGCACAGGTGTTCATGACCTGGGGCACGCGCATGTCACTGGCCAGCAATGCGGCCCTCATCAACCTGACGCTGCCGGTCACCACCGCGCTGTTTGCTTTTATCTTTCTGCGCGAGCGAATGACGGCGCTGCGCTGGATCAGCTTCGGCATTGCCATCTCGGGCGTTTTGCTGTGCTCGGGGATCGACTTCCGCGGTCTGAGTTTTGGGTCCGGCTACCTGGC
>Ga0315285_10007093_pt1 | contig 11531 bp, 4 predicted proteins | sample YL17G09_36_MG_FD_203698 | JGI IMG/M metagenome (GOLD analysis project Ga0315285, IMG submission 203698) | Sediment microbial communities from Yellowstone Lake, YNP, Wyoming, USA - YL17G09_36 | ecosystem: Environmental > Aquatic > Freshwater > Lake > Sediment | place: USA: Wyoming | collected... | reverse complement strand
ACTTCCTACTGGCACCTCAACTTCAGCCGCCTGGGCTTCCGAGGAGTGCTCCTCCCTCTCTTTGCCGCCCTCAGTTTCTACTTCTTGTGGCGCGGTTGGAATCAGCTTGACAGTCATCCCAGCCAAAGATCGACGTACGTGTGGTTGGCCTTGGCCGGCTCCTGCTTCGGCGTCACCTTCTACACCTACACTCCCAGCCGATTCCTTCCTCTACTGCTCATCCCTTTCCTCATCCTGGCCGCGCGAAGAACCTGGATGACGACACGCGCCGCGGCCCCGATGAGACGCGCCCTCTCCCTGAACGTACCTGTGTTCGCGGCCCTGTCAGTCTTCGTACTCTCCTTTGTCGTGATCCTCGGTCCTTTGGCCCTGCACTTCCTGGCCGACCCCCAGAGCCTGTGGGTGAGGTTCGGGGTCTCAGTCTTCGGAGCGGACACTGGAGAACCGCTGCCGGTTCTGCTGGCCCTGAACGTGCTACGCCAATTGGGCATGTTTGGCTTCCTGGCTGACCCCAACACCAGACACAACCCCGCGGGCCGGCCGGCTTTCGATCTGATCACCCTTGGTTTTTTCGTCATCGGCTTCCTGCTAAGCCTGCGTCGGTGGAGAAAGATGCCCTACCTGTTCTGCATCGTGTGGTTCCTGGCCATGCAAATGCCCGCCATCTTGACCTATCCCGAGCTGCCCCACTCTCTGCGGGCTATCGGTGCCCTGCCCATCGCCTACGTTTTCCCCGCCCTGGGCCTGGAGGCGAGTTGGGAATGGCTGCGAGCCAGAGCGGTGTCCCTCCAAGCACGATGGGGCATTGCGGTCGCCCTCGGCTTGTGTCTGACGCTCTCCGCCGGTCTCTCCTTTCGCGATTACTTCGCTCCACAGGTGGAAGAGATCGAACTGGTCAAAGCCTTCGATCCCCGCTTTGTGGAGATAGCCTCTGCAATGAATGAATTCGATGATCCCGACGCAGTGTGGCTCATCCCCGTCGGCCCCCACGACGAACAGAGAATGGCCTACTTCGTTGTTGATTTTCTCTATCAGGGACAGGCACCCCACCATTACGTGCGCGTGGACGAGGACACCCTGGCTCGCGAACTCACTGAGGCCTGCCAGGGCGCCCAGCGAGCTCTCTTGCTACAGAGAACCGAGGATGGCCTGGCCCAGCCATGGCACGAGCCATACGCCGACAGCAGGGGGCTGCTCGCCTTTCTGCTCGACAAGCACGGCGAGGAAGTGGAGACATGGCAGTTGGACAGTTTCGACGTGCTCCTGTATGAACTACCGGGCAACGTCGCCTTCACCTTCCCTTCGGAGTTCCAGTCCCTGGATGTGGACCTCGCCCAGGGCCTCAGATTCACCGGTGTCGCCTTTGGATTTGATGCTGAGGCCTCCACAGGTGCCTGGGCAGCCCTACAATGCCAGGCAGAGGACTTCCCCAACGTTGACTACGCTGTGCAGTTGGCGGTGACAAGAGAGGACGGCCAGCCGGCAGCACGAGCCGACAAGCTGCTCCTTAGCACGGAGTTCCAACCCACGAGCACATGGGCACCAGGGCAACGGGAAACGGAGTACTACGTCTTTGAGGGGTTGCCTCGACCGGGGGGAGGAGGGTATAGTCTAGAGGTTTCTGTCTACCCTGCTGATGTCGGCGACGGAGTTGCCTCTCCGCCCCCCACGGGGGGTGACAGAAGAACCATTGTCGTGGGTACCATCTTGCCGTCGGGTGAGTTGCTGGTCCAGGAGTCTACCACCAGCTCGAGGGGAGCCCAGTGAATCTCGCTGTCACATCTGGCGCCTGCTCTATGGGACCGAGACGCTCCGCCGTCACCACCCGCTCGCCGCGAGAGGGGCGTGAGGATGCGATACTCTAGACGGGAACTGCTCCTGCTGGCCCTGATCACCCTCGTGGCAGCAATCCTGCGATTGTACAGGCTCGACGACACGCCACCTGGCCTCTGCGGAGACACCGCCTACAAGGGCATCGGCGCCAATCGCATCCTGACGGGCGAGTATCCCATCTTCTTCGAGGAGAGCTGGGGCGGCATCGAGCCCATGTACATGTACCTCCTGGCCGGCCTGTTCGCGGTGCTCGGCTCCACACCCCTGACCATCAAGCTGCTCTCGGGCATCATAGGCATCGTTACAGTTCCGCTGCTCTATCTTCTCGTGCGCGAAATGCTCAGTTCGCGAGTCGTCGGCTTGCTGGCCAGTGCTTTTCTAGCCATCTCGTACTGGCACATCAGCTATAGCCGTCTGGGGTGGGAGATCATCCTGGGTCCTCCCTTCGTCATCCTGACCCTCTATCTACTGTGGCGGGCACTTGAGTCCAGCCGATGGCTCGACTTTGCGTCGACAGGACTGGCCCTGGGCGCCAGCCTGTACACCTATCAGGCGCAGAGGCTCCTTCCCATCCTCATCGTTTGTTATCTCCTGTACCGGGGCCTGCTGGAGAAAGGCTTCTGGCGAGAGTACGGAACCAAGCTGGCCATGTGCCTGGCCGTGGCGGTGCTCGTCTTCGCTCCTCTGGGTGCCTATTTCGCCACCCACTCAGACGCACTCCTTCGGCGGGCCAGCGAGGTCTCCATCTTCAACCCTGAGAAGAACCCGGAAGGCCCGCTCCGTTCCTTCCTCGAGAGCAGTGTGAAGGTCCTGGGCACCTACAACCTGCGCGGCGACCCCTTGTGGCGTCACAACCTGCCAGGCCGCCCCGCCTTCGACATGCTGACATCCATCCTCTTCTTCTTGGGGCTGGCCGTCAGCCTGACCCGATGGCGACAGAGGTCCTATTCTCTGCTCCTGTTCTGGCTGGTCATTCTCACCTTGCCGCCCATTCTGACCCCGCCGAGGGACGTACCTCACTTCTCGCGCTCCATCGGCGCCCTCCCTGCTGCCTGCGTGTTCCCAGCCATCGGGATGGAGACACTCTGGCACTGGTGGCGAGCCAGGAGACCCTCTGCGAGGGCCAAAGTGGTTGCTGCCCTTTGCCTGGCGGCCGTTGTGGCCACCAGCGCCACCCTCACTGTCCATGACTACTTCCTCGTCTGGGCTAGGAACCCCGATTTGCGGGATCACTACTTCGATGGCCAGTTCGTCGACCTCGCGGCTACCATGAACCGCTTGGACCGGCCGGAAGGGGTATGGATCCTACCCCTCAATGCCCTGGCCTCCCCTCACGACGAACCCGGCCATCACACCGTCGAGTTCCTGTATCGAGGAGAAGCCCCGTTCCACTTCCTGCGGCTGGATGAGTCAACGGCGGCCGGCGACCTGACAACACTGACCGCAGGCCGTGACAGAGTGATGCTTGTCGACTACAAGAACTACGTCCTGGAGGAGGCCTACAACTACATCGATGCAGACCCCAAGCGCCTGCTCTCTTTCCTACTGAGCAAAGAGTCCGAGGAAATGAATAGGGACGAGTTCGAGTCCTTTGACGTGCGCGTCTACCCACTGCCGGTGAACACGACGTTCAGCATCGCTGACTCCTGGCAAAGCGTATCCGCCGAGTTTGGTGGCCAACTTCAGCTCAGTGGCGTGAGCCTTGGGACCAGAAGCATTGGAAATGGGCAAGAGGAGGCACTACCCTCTGGGGAAGAAGCGTGGGTAGTGCTACAGTGGCGAACTCTGACCCAACCAGCGGCGGACTACAAGGTTGCCGCCTTCCTGTTGGATCAGCGGGAGCGGGTCGTGGGTCAGGTGGACAAGATACTGCTCAGCAATCACATGAGGTTGGCCTCTGAATGGGAAGCAGGTCAGGTGGAGATGGACTATTACCTTCTGCCAAGCTTGCCGGCCACCCCTCCTGGGGACTATGATATCCAGGCTGTGGTTTACGATCCTTCCACGATGGAGAGGCTGATGGTTCGCGGCTACGACGGCAGCGCGCTCGGTGACAGCTTCACCGCGGCACAGCTGCGGATTGCGCGGCCCGCGTCGCCCCCGGTGGTCCAGCCGACACAAAGGGTAGACGACGGCACCTTGGCCCCTGGAGTGAGCCTACTGGGTTTCGACCTGCCCCGCGGAGAGGTGAACCCAGGCGACACTCTAGAGATAGCCCTGTACTGGAAGGCAGTGAGAGACGTGGCCCTGGACTATGTGGTCGTGATGCAACTGAGAGATGCCGAGGGCAGCACCTTGGCACAGGAGGAGAGTAGACCGGCCTACGGCACCTACCCCACCACACTCTGGAAGAAGGGTGCAGTTGTCCGCGACTGGCACGACGTGCCGGTGAAGCCCGACACTCCTGCCGGGCAGTATGAGCTCCGCGTGGAACTCACAATGGATGGTCTGCCGGTTGGGGAACTGGCGCTGGGCACGGTCAGCGTTTCGGGCAGAGCTCGATCCTACGAAATGCCCCCCATGGAGCATCAACTGGGGTGGCTACTGGGCGATGGTGTGCGGTTGCTCGGATACGATGTGGACAAGAGTGTGAGGGCAGGAGGAAGTCTGAGGCTCACCCTTTACTGGAAGTGCGTAGCCGAAATGACCGAATCCTATACCGTTTTTACCCACTTGCTGGACGGTAACAACTTGATCAGAGGACAGGTGGACAGGCTTCCCCTAAGTGGAGCGGCGCCGACGACTGGTTGGCTTCCGGGAGAAGTTATCGCCGATCTTTACGAGATCACGGTGGACCCAGAGGCCCCAAAGGGCGAATACGTCGTGGAGATAGGCATGTACGCTGCGGCGACAATGAAGCGCTTGCCGGTCTATGATGACCAGGGCGCCAGCCAGGGCGAAAGGGCTCTTCTGGAATCTGTACAGGTCGATAGGTAGGTACCTCTTCCCCATACGCGAGGGAACGAAGCAGACATGACACGCAGCATGGCTTTGACCAAGATGAACGCCAGGAAGATGGAGTATCTGGCCCTGGGGCTGATCGTTCTGTTGGGAGCGATCCTGCGTTTCTATCAACTGCCGTCCATACCCGCGGGATTGAGTACCGATGAGGCGGAAGACGGTGCTGTGGCCAAGCGAATCCTACGAGGGGAGGAGTTCCCCATCTTCATTGCAGGTAGCTGGGGAGAGGAGCCGATGCATACCTATCTCGTGGCCGTCTCCTTCGCTATGTGGGGCACCAGCCTGTGGGCCGTGCGGTTTTTCCCCGCTATCATGGGCATCGCGACTATCCCTGTGATCTTCTGGCTGTCCAAAGAGCTCCTGCATCGAGAAGGGCGCTCCATGACCCTGGTGCCCATTCTATCGGCCTTCTTCCTGTCCACTTCGTACTGGCATATCATCTATAGCCGAGCCGGGTTGGAAGTAGTAACCTTGCCTCTCTTTTCGTGTGCTGTACTCTACTTTCTGTGGCGAGGAATCCGCACCGACAGACGTTGGGCGTTCGTCGCATCCGGGCTGATCCTGGGAGCAAGCCTTTACTCCTATCGGGGGGCACGCTTCTTCCCCTTTCTTCTACTTCTGTTCTTCGGTGGTTGGGTGGTCGTGAGTCGCAGCTTCAGACGGGTACACTTGGCCAATCTCGCACTGCTGGTTGCCGTGGCGGTCGCGGTGTATTGTCCACTGGGCATGTACGCCATTGCGCATCCGGAGGTCTACTTCGATCGCGAGCTCCACGTATCCGTCTTCAACCCGGCTTGGGGACAAGGCTCGCCCCTCCAGTCCTTCGCGTCGGCTCTTGTTAAGACCATCGGCATGTTCAACATTCGCGGGGACCCCGAATTCGACAGGAATCCTGGCAGAAGACCAGCCCTGGATCTCATCAGTTCTCTGTGCTTCGTCATCGGGCTGGCCGTCGCCCTTTGGCGCTGGAAGCGTCCCCAATGGCTGCTCATCGCAGTCTGGTTGCCGGTGATGGCCCTGCCGGTCGCCCTCACAGCCGAGGGACTCCCACACTTCCACCGGGGCATAGGGGCACTTCCACCTCTCTGCCTGCTGTGCGCTGTGGGAGCAGCATGGGTGAAGCAGCGCCTTGAGACAGCCCTGTCCTGGCGGGGCGCCCGCGCTGCGTCCTGGGCAGTCCTGGTCCTGATCCTGGTCTCATCCACCGTGCTCAGCTATCGAGACTACTTTCTCCCCTGGCAGCAGCGCCTCGATCAAGGCGAGATCATTGGACGCAATCTGATGAAGGCGGCGGAGGTCATGAATGCGACTCACATTCCGGACGGAGTGTGGATACTGCCAGCATCGACTTTGACACCCCGCAACATTCTCTACTACGAGGTCAGCTTCTTGTACGGCGGCCCCGAACCCGAGTACACGCTCAACATGGACGAAGGGACCGCGCCTGCTGAACTCTCCGAGATCACCCAGGGCCATCAGCGAGCCGCTGTCATCAACTGGAAAGAGTACGTGCTGGAAGAAGCCTATCTCTCCTTGAACTCCGATCCCAAAGGACTGCTCGACTTCCTTCTGAGAAAGTACGGCAGACACATCCGTACGGAGCCCCACGAAAGCTTCGATCTGGTGGTATACGAGATCGCTCCTTCAACAGACTTCTCCATCGCCCAATCGCTGGAACCTCTGTCTGTCGATTTCGGCGGCCTACTCCAGCTCGAAGGCGTAGCTTTCGGTGGCTCCTCGCTGCATGCCACCAGCACCGAAGAAGAGGTGGAGAGCAAGATACTGCCCTCCGGAAAGGAAGGATGGGTGGTCCTCCAATGGAGGGCGCTGCATGATATGGAGAGGGACTGCAAGGTAGCTGTCTACTTGCTCGATGCACAGGGTCGAGTCGCCGGGCAGACAGACAGGTTATTGCTGAGCAACGACCTCAGACCGACATCCTTCTGGCAACCTGGACAGCTGGAGATGGACTACTACACCCTGCCCTCCATGCCAGGCACTCCTCCCGGCGAGTACACCATAGAAGTCGCTGTCTACGATGCAGAGACTGGAGCCAGGCTGCAACTCTCTGACGCCGTCGCAGGCGTCAGCGCAAGCAGCCTGAGCGTCGGTAGTCTGCAGGTCATCAGGCCGCTGACGCCGCCCCTCGTAGAACCTATGGAGCGACTTCCCGCCGACGAGACGGATATCGCCCCTGGTCTGCAACTGCTGGGCTGTGACGTGCCCGCAAGGGTTGCCAGTCCTGGCGAGGCCGTGAGAATCGCCCTCTACTGGGAGGCCACCGAGGACCTCACCCACGACTACCTCACCTCGCTGCAGTTGAGAGACGAAGAAGGACACATCTGGCTCGAACAAGAGGGTCGGCCCGTCGATGGCACCTATCCAACGACGGAGTGGAGGACCGGAGAGATCATTAAAGACTGGCACGACGTACCTCTGCCCCCCGATACTTCGCCCGGCAGCCACGAACTCCTGCTGAAGATCAGAGAGGAAGGAGAGGTAGTTGGGGAGACAACCCTCGGCTACCTTGAGGTAAAAGGTCGGCCAAGGGTGTTCTCCATTCCAGAGATACAATATCCCATGGAAATGAGACTCGGAGCAGGCGTTCTGTTCCTCGGCTACGACCTGAGCACCCACGAGGCTAGACCGGGCGAAACCCTCCAACTGACTCTGTACTGGCAGGCTCTGGACGAGATGCAGGTTTCTTACACGGTCTTCACCCATCTCCTGGACACTGAAGGGCTGATCTGGGGACAGATGGATCGCATTCCGGTGAGGGGAGAAGCCCCCACGACGGGCTGGATGGTAGGCGAGGTCATCACTGACCCGTACGAGATTCTCACAGACCCGGAGGCGCCACCAGGCAACTACGTGATCGAGATCGGTATGTACGATACAAGCACGATGGAGCGCCTGCCTGTCTTCGATCGCCAAGGTGTCAGACAGGACGACAGGATTCTTCTGGAGTCTGTGCAGCTCGAGCGGTAGGTGCCTCTTCTCCCCACGCGAGGGAACAGAGCAGGCATGTCGCGAAGCATGGCTTTGACGAATATGAACGCCAGGAAGATGGAATATCTGGCCCTGGGAATGGTCATGCTGCTGGGGGCAATCCTGCGATTCTACCAGCTGGAGGCCATACCCGTGGGCCTGAACGGCGACGAAGGCGCCGACGGCCTGGGAGCAAGGCGCATCCTGAGTGGTGAGGAACTCCCCCTCTTCATTACCGAGGATTTCGGAGAGGAGCCGATGCACACCTATCTAGTAGCCCTCTCCTTTGCCCTGTGGGGCGTGAGACTGTGGGCCATTCGCTTCGTGTCCGCCGCCATTGGCATCGTCACCATTCCCGTGATCTTCTGGCTGGCCAGGGAGCTGCTAAAGCAGGAGCGACAATCGGCGTCCCTGGTACCCATCATCTCCGCATTCTTTCTCACCACTTCATACTGGCACATCATCTACAGCCGGGCCGGGCTGGAAGTGGTCGCCCTCCCCCTTTTCTCGTCTGCACTGATCTACTTCCTCTGGCGAGGAATCCGCACCGAGAGACGCTGGGCCTTTGTCGTGTCCGGACTGATACTCGGAGCAAGCCTCTATTCCTATCGTGGGGCGCGTTTCTTGCCCATCCTGCTCACACTCTTCTTCGGAGGCTGGGTGATTCTCAGCCGAGACCTCAGACGGCGCCACCTCGTGAACCTGGCGTTGGTGGCGCTGGTGGCCGCCATCCTGTGCGCGCCCCTGGGGGCCTATGCCTTCGCTCACCCAGACATCTTCTTCGCCCGCGAGCTGCACGTCTCCATCTTCAACCCTGACTGGGGCCGAGGTTCGCCCCTCCAGGCCTTTGGCTACGCCGTGCTGAAGACCCTGGGCATGTTCAACTTCCAGGGGGACCCGGAATTCGACCGCAATCCGGGGCGAAGACCGGTCCTGGACCCCATCAGTTCGCTGTGTTTTCTCGTCGGCCTGGCCGTTGTCCTGTGGCGGTGGAGGCGTCCGCACAGGCTCTTCATTGTGGTTTGGTTCCTCGTCATGGCTTTGCCCGGGGCCTTCACGGGCGAGGCTCTCCCTCACTTCCATCGCGGCATCGGCGCGCTCCCACCGCTATGCCTGCTATGTGCCTTCGGAGCAGTCTGGTTGACAGAGCGCCTGGAGACGGCGATCCCCAGGCGCGGAGCGCGTGCCACCTCTGGGGCAGTCTTGTGTCTCATGCTGCTCGCAGCCATGGTCCTCAGCTATCGAGACTACTTCTCCCCCTGGCAGCAAAGACTCGATCAAGGTCAGATCATCGGGCGTAGTCTGATCGAGGCCGCAGAGGTCATGAACGAGACACGCATTCCGGGCGGTGTCTGGATCTTGCCCGCCTCATCTCTGCGACCACGCAACCTCCCCTTCTATGAGGTCAGCTTCCTATACGACGGACCAGAGCCCGAGTACACGCTCAACACGGACGAAGGGACCGCAGCTGCTGAACTCTCCGAGATCACCCAGGCCCATGAGCGAGCTGGTGTGATCAACTGGAAAGAGTACGTGCTGGAAGAAGCCTATCTCTCCTTGAACTCGGATCCCAAAGGCCTGCTCGACTTCCTCCTGCGCAAGTATGGGCGTCGACTGGATCATCAGCCTCACCAGAGCTTTGACTTGGTGACCTATCAGTTGCCCGACGATCCCGACTTCGTCATTGCACAATCCTTCACGCAGCTAGGCGTCGATTTCGGGGACGCTCTGCGCCTGGAGAGCGTCGCCCTCGGAGGTTCATCTTTGCATGCCACCAGCACCCCTGACGAGGTGGAGAAGAGACTCTTGCCCTCGGGCAAGGACGGTTGGGTCGTCCTTCAGTGGCGTGCTCTGGCAGATCTGACAGCCGATTACAAGGTGGCGGTGTACCTTCTGGACAGCCAAGGTCGCGTAGCTGGCCAGACCGACAAGCTGCTATTGAGCAACTACCTGCAAACCACCTCCGGATGGGACGCCGGCCAGTTGGAGATGGACTACTACATCCTGTCGTGTCAACCAGCGACTCCACCGGGGAAGTACACGGTGCAGGTGGCGGTCTACGATGCGAGTACCATGGACAGACTCAGTGTTTTCGATGCCGAAACTGGTGCCTACACTACCAGTATCCCCATCGGCGAACTGCAAGTCATCAAGCCCTTGACGCCGGCAGAGGTGCAGCCGCAGGAGCAACTACCACCTTCGCAGGTCAGTATTGCCCCCGGGTTGCAGCTTCTCGGTTATGATCTGCCAGCGAGGGCTGCCAGCTCTGGGGAAACAGTTAGAGTTGCCCTCTACTGGCGCGCTACGGAGGACGTGAGCCAAGACTATCTCGTGTCTCTGGAGTTGAAGGACGAACACGGAGAACCCTGGTTCGTCCAACAGGACCGTCCAGTGGATGGCACCTACCCCACCACCGAGTGGGAGAAAGGCGAGACCCTCCGGGACTGGCATGATCTGCACCTCCCGCCGGACACACCCACGGGCGACTACGAACTTACGCTGCGCGTCCTGGAAGGAGGGAGGACGATCGGGCGGCAGGCCAGCCTGGGCCGCGTTCAGGTGCGCGGCCGTGCACACCAGTTCGACGTTCCTGAGATTCAGCACCCCGTGCAGGCGAGTCTGGGTGACGCGGTGCTATTCCTCGGCTACGACCTGAGCAGCGACGAAGTGAAACCCGGCGACACTCTGCACCTGACCCTGTATTGGCAGGCTTTGTCGGACATGCAGGTTTCCTACACCGTGTTCACCCACCTCCTAGACGCGAACGAAGAGACTTGGGGCCAGATGGACAACGTGCCGCTCCGGGGCGAAGGCCCCACTACAAGCTGGCTTCCGGGCGAGGTCCTAGTCGATGAATACGATCTCATCGTGGACCCACAAGCCCCACCCGGCAGCTACACGATCGAAATCGGTATGTACGACTCCAACTCGGGCCAGCGCCTCCCAGTGACGGCGGTTGGAGCTCGGCTGGATGGCGATCGTCTTCTGTTGGGCATGCTTCAGATCGCCCCCCAAGAATGAACCTCTCATGGCAATAGCATGATCAACAATGACCTAAAGAACAGAACCATCTACGTATGCTGTTTTCTCCAACAGCGACTCTTACAAACCAAAGGCCACAGGCTGACCACTTTCATCGTCGCCGACGCGTTCGATGTTGCCAAAGGGATGATTGGCCTTTCGCGCAACTGGGAGGCAACTACCGACCCGAGTCCTGTGCACACCGACCGGGCAGAGGGAGGCCTAAGACACCTAGGTGCCTTCCTCGACTGTCACCAGAGCCTGGGTGACTCGCTATGTCCATCGTCACTATTGACCCTTTGCAGACCATCTGTCTGGCCGGTAGCGTATTGGTCTCCTGGTCGGATGTGGGGGCAAGGTGATAGCATTCCTGGCACTGGAGAAATGCAGACAACGAGCTGGCTGAGAGGCGAGGTAATCACCGATCGGTAAGAGCTTGTGGTGAACCCAAAGGCTCCTTCCGGCGATTACCCAATAGGGATCGCGACATCGGAGACGAATACCCTGCAGCGCATGCCGTTCTTCTGCATACAACCTGGCTCCCTTAGAGCCACAAGACTACCGGAAGGAACACGAGCGCTCACAGGTGAATAACACTGACGCTTCCACACCTCCGACCATGTTGTCACAGCGAGGTACTAATCAAAGAGCAGAAGGCGACCCAAAGATGAAGGCTGCGCTCTGGAGACGTGAGCTTCTCCTTGTCACGGTTATTGTGCTTGTGGCCG
>Ga0315285_10007092_pt1 | contig 11531 bp, 10 predicted proteins | sample YL17G09_36_MG_FD_203698 | JGI IMG/M metagenome (GOLD analysis project Ga0315285, IMG submission 203698) | Sediment microbial communities from Yellowstone Lake, YNP, Wyoming, USA - YL17G09_36 | ecosystem: Environmental > Aquatic > Freshwater > Lake > Sediment | place: USA: Wyoming | collected... | reverse complement strand
ATATTGCAGGATCGCCGAGGCTGAGTCGTCCGTGTCGTAGATCGGCACGGGCGCGCCGCCGCCCTCAGCCGGCGATTCCGCCCTTCGCTCGCGGACGTTGTGCCCGTAGACTTCCTCCGGCAGGCCCAGCAGCCAGGTCAGCAGGTCGATGGGATGGTAGCCCAACTCGAGCAGCGCCCCGCCGCCGCACGCCGCCCGGCCGCCGCGCCAGTCGAGCTTCGAGCCCCAGTTGAACAGGTAGTGCGCCCGGCCGAGGAATACCGGCCCGAGCCGGCGGCGCAGCTCCCACGCCCGCCGATAGCCCACCGCGAAGCGCCTCTGCGTGCCGACGGCAAACTTGAGCTTGGCCTTTTCCATCAGGCGGACAAGCGCGACTGCCTCATCGAGGTTTCGCCCCAGGGGCATCTCTTTCCAGAGGTGTACGCCTCGCTGGGCGCAGAGCTCCACGAGGTCCGCCGCCGCCATCGGCGGCACGGCCAGGTACACCGCGGCCGGGCGGGTCTCGGCCAGCAGGCTGCGGTTGTCGCCGTAGTGCGGGATGTCCGTGCCGCGGACGGCCTGCTCGGCGACGGCCCCGTCGCGGTCGGACACGCCGACCACGCGGACGACCGGGCTGGCTCGAAGGGCCCGGAGAGTCCACTGCCCGAACCCGCCCACGCCGATCACGGCAACCGCAAGGGCCTCTTTGGCTTGATCTTGGGTCATTAACGCTCGATGTAAGCCGGCAAGGGATCCCATGCCTGGTGTCGATGATGCGACAGCCATATCTGACTCCTGCCGGAACGCGTGAAGCATAGGCGGACCTGGCCCGGCTTGTCAAGCCGAGTTTGCGTGAAGCACCCCGACAGAGTGCGAGGAAATATCCTGGCAGTGCGGTTCCTGAGCCCGGCCCCAACGGGGCAGGCAGGGCGATTGCGGATAGCCACGGGCGCAAGGGCGTGGACCGTGCATTCATTGATCCGGAGCCCCAGCGGGGCGAATGAGACCTTCAATCGCCCCGCTGGGGCTCTTTGCCTGGAAACCGGCGTTCCACGGGCTTGCGCCCGTGGCTAATCGCAAACGTCCCTACGGGACTAAGAACAGCCCTTGCCAAGACTTGCGAACTGCCAGGAAAAACACTCGCACACACCCCGACAGACACTTGCGATGCGGGCGGGAATTGAAGAAAATGATCGCCTGCGCCGCGCGCCGCGGGCTTGGCATGTGCAGGCGACAGCGGCAGAAAGAACTGAATGGCGATTGCCCTTAGTGAAAACGACAGGCGGATGCTCGATGGCCGGTGCGGCCAGGCATGCCGGATGGCGATGTCGATCATCGTTCGCATGGCCGAGGTGTACGGCGCGGATGAGTTGATGGACGTTTCGCAGGCGCACATCGACGGCTGCGCGCTGATGAGCGACGCGGGCCTGGAGTTCGCCGAAAAGCTCGCCGCCGCCGGCGGGAAGGTCCTCGTGCCGACAACCCTCAACATGGGCCCGCTGGACCTTCAGGACTGGCGGCGATTCATCCGCGACGAGGAGTTCGCCGCCAAGGCCGTCCGTCAGGGAAAGGCTTACACCGACATGGGTTGCGTCCCCACCTGGTCGTGCGCACCCTATCAGGGCTACCTCACGCCGCGCTTCGGCCAGCAGATCGCATGGGGCGAGTCCAACGCAATCTGCTACGCCAACAGCGTCCTGGGCGCGCGGACCAACCGCTACGCGGACTACCTGGACATCTGCGCCGCCATCACCGCCCGAGTGCCCAGGTGCGGCCTGCACCTGACGGAAAACCGCCGCGGGCAGTGGCTGCTGCGGCTGGTGGGATTCTCCGGGGCCCTGCTGGCTGAGGAGGTCTTCTACCCCGTGCTGGGCCACCTGATCGGCGCGATGGTGGGCGAGAAGATACCCGTGATTGAGGGCCTGCCGACGAGAGCGACGGACGATCAGCTAAAGGCGTTTGGCGCGGCCGCGGCGTCGGCGGGGTCGGTGGCGCTTTTCCATGCCGTCGGCCTGACGCCGGAGGCCCCCACGGCCGAGGCGGCCTTCCAGCACCGCCCGCCGCAGCGCGTGGTGGACATCAGCTCGGAGGACTGGTACCGCGCCTGGGACGACCTGGCCGGGGTCGAGCAAGGCGCCAAGCTCGACGTGGTGGTCCTGGGCTGCCCGCATCTCTCTTTCGCCGAGTTCCGCTCGCTGGTCGAGGCGATCCGCGAGGTGGCCCCGGCCAAGGCCGCCGACGGCGTTGACGTTGCCCTGCTGACGTGCCAGCAGTCGCTGGCGCTGGTCGAGCGGACTGACTGGCAGGCCGAGCTCGAGGCCTTCGGCGCGCGGATCACGCGCGACACGTGCATCTTCCACACGCCCATGATCCGCCGCGACGCCAAGGTGCTGATGACCAACTCGGGAAAGTGCGCATACTACTGCCCGGGCACGCTGGGCGTGAGAGTGGCGCTGGGGTCCGTGGGCGATTGCGTCCGCTCGGCCGTGGCAGGGCGAGTTTTGCGGAGGCGGCCGGGATGAGCGCAACTGACGGGATGACCCGGAAACGAAGAACTATGCAAGGACGCGCCGTCGTCGCCGGCAAGGCCAGCGGCGAGGCGGTTGTCTCAGCCCAGCCGATCAGCCTCTGGGGCGGCCTGGACGCCAAGACCGGCGAGGTGATCGACCGCCGGCACGACTGCTCCGGGCGGATCGTAACCGGGCGGGTGTTCGTGTTCCCGTGGGGCAAGGGGTCAAGCACCGGCAGCGCGATCCTTCTGGAGAGCATTCGTCTGGGCACGGCCCCGGCGGCGATCGTCAACTGCGCCACCGACCCCATCGCGGCGCTGGGCTCGATCATCGCCGATGAGCTTTACGGCCGGTGCGTGCCTATTGTCGTGCTGGGCGAGGAAGATTTCCGCTCGCTGTGCGACGGGGACCGCCTGAGCATCACGCCCGACGGCGTCGTGACCGTGGAGAGCCAATGCGAATCCTGAGCGCAGCAGATGTCCGCAAGGCATTGCCACCGCCGCACGCGCCGCCCTGATGACCGCCGAGCAGGCCGGCCTGGGAACGATTGTGCCGTGGTAAACTTGGTAGCTGAAAAAGTGATGGTCTCTTCCCCCCAATGGGAATGCCCCCCTGGATACAATGGCCCCACACCATGCCGGATTCGCCCGGCGCTTCTGACTGTCCCCCAAGCCACCCACGGCAGACGCTCTTGTTGGGCATCTACGCGTGTTGCCTTTCGTAGGCCTTTCTGATTGCATTGAGAAGGTCTCTTCCGTTTGCCTCATACTGAGTAAACTCTGCAATGTTGTCATGACGCAGATGAAGTTGGCCTTCGCCCACATTCCCACGATGCTGGCCTCTCGAGTAGTACCGGTTTGACTCCAGTTCCTTTGAGGCCAGCACCCAATATCGAATCTTGTCTCGCCAGACCGCAACCCAGACGAACACATCGCAACAGCTTGGCTTGACCTGCTGGAAGTTCATGTCAAAAGGTCTGTCCGAATCCAAAGCAAGCGCTTTGACGTAAAGAGGAGCCCGCATGTCAAAGTCAACCGCTCGTGAAGCCTTGACTTCGATCGTGATCTTGCCATCCAAATAGAAATCATATTGCCCTGAGTACGTCGGATCCTTCTTCTTGGATGGCTTTTCGAGTTCTGGGACAAATTCCTTGAGGTGGCCCTGAGCCCAAGTCTCTCCGAACCCGCGAGGTGCACTGATTTCGAAAATGTATAGATACATGTTTCGCTCGACGTACTCGTCGCGCAAAGCGTAATAATCGTCCAAGTTCAGTTTCCCCTTGCCGAGCAGGACGGAAATCACATACTCATACTCATTGAACGGGTATACTGACATCAGATTCTCAAGCCGCTCGTATATCTCCGCCGAATCCTCGAGATCAGATACCAACTCTTCCAGATGCTTTTTCAGTTTCTCCATCACCACAACTCCAATACGAGTTGTCCGGGTTCTTCCACTCCATCAAGTTCTTTTTCGAATGGATTCCCATTCTGCCAACCAGTCTTCCCGAGCCTTCGTAGCCGTTCCAACCTGCGAATAATGATCTCGCAATAGACGGGGTCCGTATCACAAATGAAGCATTGGCGGTTAAGCTGTTCCGCGGCAACGAGAGTAGTTCCTGAATGCCCGAAGAAGTCAATCACCACATCCGCCTCTTTGGAACTCGCAAGGAGAAGCCGCTCAATACACTTAAGAGGTTTCTGGGTATAGCAACCGTTCACATTCTCTTCCATCCGATAGAAGACCTGCTGGACATCGACCCACACATTCCCCGGGCGAATGTATCCTGACTTGCTACGTTCCATGTTCTCAGTCTTCTTACCGTTGATCTCTTTGTAGTAGCCACGCAGTATTTTCGGGATATCTGTGTACTGAACAGTGAAGTCTGGATTACCCTTGACGTAGAAAAGGCATTCCTGCCTGACGGCCATCCAGTTCTTCTGCGTCCCATACCCTCTTTGGTTTCGCATTGTAATGAAGGAACGGGATGCGAAGTCCCTGAATCGGCGCATCATAAGCATGAAATCGGGTAGAGGTTGAAATCCTTCGTTTTGATCTGCCCCCAACCAAACGTACAGCGAGGCATCGTCCGCCAAAGACGCGTTAGTGGTTTCTATCCATTTCTCACACCACGCGACAAAGTCGACAACGGATTGGGTTGCGAAGGCGACAAGGTTGTAAGGAGGATCATGAATGGCCAGTTGCGCCTTGTACCCAGCCATCAACTCTTGGATTTGCGAAGGATTGGCTGCGTCGACACAGCCCACTCTATGTCCTCGCTGGTGATCCGTCCATATCTCTCCCGGCGCGAGTCGACAGAATGGCAATAGCATCTGACGAGTCGCTTTGTCCTCGTCGAGTCTAGGCAGTTTTCGGTTCTTCATATTCATATTCCATGCCGAACTGGTAAGCCCGCCCATGAGTCTCAGCGTCCGAAAGTCATAATTCGATCCGCTCAATATCATCTTCTCGACCCGCAACGGTGTCAAGCGTTTCAAACGGAATGCCTTGGCAAGCCTTGAAGTTGTCCGCCATTGGGGCTCAGCCGGGTCTTCGGGCTTCGCTGTCGGCTTGCTCGCGCCGCTGGTTGCATCCAAAGTTCCGCGCCGTGCTTGCGCCAAGCAGGGTCTGCGGTAATCCGCCAGCCCGCGGGACGGATGCTGGCGGGGCGGGGGAACCTCCTATACAATGTGGCGGATGCGGGGCGCAACCAAAGCCCCCGGCCGGAGACCGATCCATGACTGAAATGACATCCGCCCAGCGCGTGATGGCAGTGCTGGAGCGAAGAGAGCCCGACCGCGTGCCGCACTTCGAGTGGCTCATAGCCCGCAACGTTCGCGAGGCGATATGCCCCGGCTGCACCGGCCACAACGACTTCGCCGTCCGCATGGGCCACGACGCCATCCTCGTCGGCCCGGATTTCGCGAAGAATCAGGTCGGCCCGACCACCTGGCGAACGGAGTGGGGATGGGTGCTGGACTACGGCGGGCAGGAGCACGGCGTCGAGGTCGCCTCGCCAATCGAAACGATGGACGACCTGGCAAAGTACGCGCCGCCCGACCCGCACGCCCCAGGCCGATACGCGACGATCCGGCAGGCCGTCGCCCAGTGGAAGGGCAAGCTCGCCATCGGCGTACATCTCAACGACGTGTTCTCCATCCCGCGGTCGCTGATGGGAATGGAGAACCTGCTGATGGCCATCGCGGCTGAGCCGGAACTTGTCCAGGCACTGGTGGACCTGTCCGTGGACGTGAACCTGGCGATGGCGCGCCACGTGGCCCAGTGCGGCGCGGACTTCGTCTGGACGGGCGACGACTACGCGGGCAATACCGGCCCGTTCATGTCGCCGGCGAGCTTCCGCGAGCGGTTCTGGCCCGGGCTCAAACGCGTCGCGGCCGGCTTTGCCGAGCTTGGCCTGCCTTTCATCAAGCATTGCGATGGCAATATCTGGCCGATCGCCGACATGATGGTCGACGCGGGCATTGCGTGCCTGGACCCCATCGATCCCGCCGGCGGAATGGACCTGGCGGAGGTAAAGGCGAAGTTCGGCCATCGCGTGGCGGTCAAGGGCAACGTGGACTGCGCCGGCGTGCTTGTGTCCGGCACGCGGGAGGAGGTCATACAGGCGACGCTCGACACCCTCCGCAAGGGCATGCCCGGCGGCGGGTACATATGTTCATCCAGCAATTCGATCCACGCGTCGGTCAATCCGGAGAACTACCGCGTGATGATGGAGACGATCCGGGAACATGGGCGCTATCCAATGACCATCTGACGAAAGGGGCAACTGATGGACTACCTCGTGGGAATCGACCTGGGCTCGACGAGCCTCAAGGCGGTCGTGTACGACAAGGCCGGCCGGGCCGTCGCAAGCGGCAGCCGGCCCACCGAACGCTTCAACCCCTGGCCCGACCACCCCGAGTGGACGGTCTGGCAGCCCGAGCAGATCTGGTCCGGCGCGGCCGAGGCCGTCAAGGAAGCCGTCGCGAAGCTCGACGACGCCTCGGCTATCCGCGGCGTCGCCGTCACGGGCATGGGCATGGACGGCGTGCCTCTCGACGCCGACGGCAAGTGGCTCTACCCGTTCATAAGCTGGCTGGACCCGCGCACCGCCGGGCAGCACAAGTGGTGGCTCGAGCACGTCGGGGCGGACAAGACCTTCGCCATCGGCGGCAACCCCGTCTGGGCGATCAACTCCGCACTGCGGATCCGCTGGATGATGGAGAACGAGCCGCAAATCATCGCGCGCACGGATAAGTGGCTGCTGATCGAGGACTTCCTCAACTTCATGCTCTGCTCCCGGCGGGCGACGGACTACTCGATGGCCTCGTGCATGATGCTCTTCGACCAGAAGAGCCGCAACTGGTCCGACGAGCTGCTGGGCCTTGCGGGCATCGAGCGGCGGCTCATGCCGGAGGCCCTGCCGGCGACGACGCGGCTTGGCGCCGTTACCCCCTCGGCCGCGGCGGCGACTCACCTGCCGCAAGGCACGCCGGTGATCCTCGGCGGGCACGACCACCTGTGCGGCGCGCTGCCGGTCGGGGCGTCGCGCCCGGGCGTCGTGCTGGACGTGACGGGCACGTGGGAGATAGTCTCCGCCGCCTCCGGCGAGCCGGTCCTCGAGCCTCCGCTGCGGCAGATGGGCCTGACTGTCCAGGCCCACGTCGCGCGAAACACATGGGCGGCCTGGGCCTCGACCCCGGCCGGGGAGTGCATCGAGTGGTTCCGCAAGCAGTACGGCGCCGATGACGCCCGCCGAGCCGCCGCCGAGGGCAAAAGCGACTGGCAGTACATCATCGCCGCCGCCGAGGCCGCCGAGCCGGGATGCCGCGGCACGCTGTTTCTGCCGCACCTCTCGGGCAGCACGTGCCCGGCCGTCGACCCCGCCAGCAGGGGCGCGTTCGTCGGCCTGAGGAGCCTTACCACGCGGGGCGAGATGATCCGGGCGATCTTCGAGGGCCTGGGCTACCAGTTCCTGGACATCCTCGGCGCGCTGGAAAAGGGCGCGGGCATCAGGGCCGAGCGAATCGTCGCCGTCGGCGGCGCGACGAGAAACGCTTTCTGGATGCAGAACAAGGCCGACGTTTCAGGCCGATGCGTCGAGGCGCCGCAAATCGAGGAAGCCACGCCGCTGGGCGCGGCCATCCTGGCGGGCATCGGCGTCGGCGTCTACGACGACGAGCAGGACGCCTGCAACCACGTCTACCGACCAGGGGCGACATTCGAGCCAAACCCCGAGCGGATGGACTTCTACGCCAAGGGCTTCGAGCTCTACCAGCGAATCTACCCGGCCTTGAAACCGCTGCACGACAAGCTGGCCGACGCGTGAATCTGTGACAACCATGAACTATCGCAATGAGATAATCGAGCACTACGCCGCGAATCCCGACGTGCCGGTGCTGATCCTTGGCGGCGGGGTAAACGGCACGGCCCTGCTGCGGGAGCTGGCCGCCCAGGGCGTAGACGCCCTGCTGGTGGACAAGGCGGACTTCGTCTCCGGGGCAAGCTCCAAGAGCTCCCGAATGATCCACGGCGGGCTGCGGTATCTGGAGAACCGCGAGTTCGCCCTGGTCACCGAGAGCATCCTGGAGCGCAACCGCCTGCTGGCCAACGCCGCCCACTACGTCGCGCCGCTCAAGACCGCCATCCCCCTGACAAGCTGGTTCGGCGGGCTGTTGCGGAGCATGCTCATATTCATGGGTTTCAAGATCCGCCCCGGCGAGCGGGGCGTGGTGCCCGTCAAGTTCGGCCTGTGGTTCTACGACTTCGTCACGCGAAAGAACCGCATGACCCCCACGCACTTCATCACCCCCAAGGCCGAGGCGCTGCGGGCAATGCCCGCGATGCGCTCCGACATCGTCGCGACGGCGACGTACTGGGATGCCTGGATAACCGAGGCGGAGAGGCTGTGCATCGAGCTTATCCAGGACGCCCGCTGCGCCAACGCCGGCTGCCGAGCGCTGAACTACGTCCGCCCGCGCGGCCTCGACGGCCCGGCCGTGGTGCTGGAGGACCTGCTCACCGGCCAGAGCGTCAGCGTGCGCCCGCAAGTGGTCGTAAACGCCACCGGCGCGTGGGTGGACCTGGCCAATCGCGACCTTGGCCTCGAAACGCACTACATGGGCGGCACGAAGGGCTCGCACCTGGTCGTTGACAACGCCCGGCTGCACCGCATGTTGGGCGGGCAGATGGTCTACTACCAGCACGCCGACGGGCGGGTGTGCATCGTCTTTCCGTTCATGGACAAGGTCATCATGGGCTCGACGGACATCCGCATCGACGACCCCGACGCCGCCCGCTGCGACGAGCCTGAAGTGCGGTACATGCTCGAGACGCTCCGCGGCGTGCTGCCGAACATGGAGATCCGGCGCGACCAGATAGTGCATGTATTCTGCGGCGTCCGCCCGCTGGCGGCCAGCGGCTCGAAGGTTACCGCCGTCGTCAGCCGCGGCCACAGCATCCACACGGATGAGCCGGACGGGCCGCGCCCGTTCGCGGTGATCTCGCTGGTCGGCGGCAAGTGGACGACCTTCCGCAGCCTGGCTGAGCAGTCCGCCGACGCGATCCTCGCCCGCCTCGGCCGGCCTCGCAAGTGCCGCACGGACGCCATGCCCATCGGCGGCGGCCAGGATTGCCCCGTCGGCCAGGAGCGGCGAAAACAGTGGATCGCTCGCATCGCCCGCGAGACGAACCTGCCCGAGGCACGCATCGCCGACCTGCTGGCTCGCTACGGCGCCCGCGCCGAAACCTACGCACGCCAGGCCGCCACGGACGCTGGCAGCAACGCCGCCGACAAAGCCGATGCCGCCACCGCCCCTGCGCGGGACGCGAAAATCGAGTGGGCCGAGACGCCGCTGAAGACGCTCCCCGATTACTCCGTCGGCGAGATCCGCAAAATCGCGGCCGAGGAATACGTCCAGCACCTCGACGACCTTGTCTGCCGCAGAAGCATCATCGCCCTTCTCGGCCGGGCCACCGAGCCGGCGCTGACGGAACTTGCCGAAGTCGCCAGCGAGGTCCTCGGCTGGTCCGCCGCCCGCCAGGCCGCCGAAGTCACCCGAGCCCTGGACGAGCTCCGCATGCCGGAGTGAGCGGGCCGTGGCATGGGCGTCCCGCCCATGAGTCCCAAGGGCGTCTCGCGTAGCATGGGCGTCCCGCCCATGAGTCCCAAGGGCGTCCCGCCCGTGGTCTTCTTGAGGCCCGACCCCACAGGGGCAGACGGGCCGACAAATTCATAACATAACCCTTGACGCATATAGTCCACAGGCTATAATGTCATAATGTGGGAAGTGGAATTCAGCGACGAGTTTGAGTTGTGGTGGCAGACGCTGGACGAGGACGAGCGGGAGTCACTCCTGGCTGGCGTGAAACTGCTGCAAGAGCTTGGGCCGCTGCTGGGCCGCCCGCACGCGGATACGGTTAAGGGCTCGCGGCACTCGAACATGAAGGAATTGCGGACACAGCATCGAGGCCGGCCTTTGCGAACCTTGTTCGCGTTCGATCCCCGCCGCAGTGCGATTCTGCTCATCGGCGGCGACAAAACGGGCGACGACCGATTCTACGACCGCATGATACCTCTAGCTGATCGGTTGTACGACGAACACCTGCATGAACTCCGCAGAAAGGGCCTGATCTAATGGCACGCAACTTCAAAGAACTCGAAGAAAAGATGTCGCCGGAATCCCGGGCGCGGGCCGAGGCCAGGGCCAAGGACATGATGGCTGAAATGCTCCTTGCGGAAATCCGCAAGTTCATGGGTTTGACACAAGAGGAGTTGGCATCGGCATTGGGCGTCACGCAGCCGAGCCTGTCGAAGCTGGAGAACCAGGACGACATGCAGGTCAGCACCCTCCGCCGGCTGATCGAGGCGTTGGGCGGGCAGTTGGAGATCATCGCCCACCTGCCCCGAGGCGACATCCGCATTCGGCAATTCAAGGAAGCCTCCTGATGGGTGCGAGGGCTGAGCCTTTTTCCTTGAATCCCCGCGTCATGGTGTTATCGTTCTTGGCATTGGGCTGTAACGGCGCCGCGGCGCCCGCGGGCAGGATGTTTTGAGAAATCGGAGAAATCCGGACGACAGGAAAGGAAAACAAGACATGAAGAAACGAACGATCGCGTGTATGAGGCCCTGCAATTTGATCGCACTGATGCTTCTGGCGGCTCTTGGCATCTTTGCCTCCGGAGCATCGGCCGAAAAGACTGCTTCTTCTCTGGCTGTAAAGAACGGCGACACGATCGCTTTTATGGGAGATTCCATTACGGCAGGCGGAGTCAAGAAAGACGGCTATGTAACTTTGGTTATGGAGGCCCTGAAGAATGAGGGACTGGATGTTTCTTCTGTGCCCGCGGGAGTATCAGGCAATAGATCAAACGATATGCTGGTGCGACTGGACAAGGATGTGATCAGCAAGAAACCTCAGTGGATGACATTGAGTTGCGGCGTCAACGATGTATGGCATTTCAAACTGCGCCTGGGCAAGCGGACGTTTCAGGGTGTTCCATTGGAAGATTACAAGAAGAACATCACCGCGATCATTGACAAGGCTCAGGCCGCCAATGTTAAAGTCATGATACTGACCGCCACAATGATCGGCGAGGATCCCGAAAGGGAACTCAATAAGAACCTGATACCCTACAATGATTTTCTGAGAGAGATTGCCAAGGAAAAGCACTGCCTGCTTGCGGATCTGAACAAAGACATGCAGGAGGCTCTCAAGAAGATTCCTGATGTCAAAGGAAAAGCAAAGATGTTCGGAGAGCCTGACTACAAGCGCGATATAGCAAACAAATTGACCACCGACGGCTGCCACATGAACAAACTGGGAAATATCATGATGGCCAAAGGCGTATTGAGAGCATTCGGCCTGAGCGAAGAAAAGATTGCCGCCGCCGAAAAAACATGGCTTGAAACAAAATGAGCCCATTCGGGCCGGCTGCATCCCTGACCCCCTTTTCCCAGTACGCAACGAAAACGCGGAGCCCTTGGAGTGCGCGCGTTAAGGCCCGCAGGGCCGCCACGCCGCTTTGGCTTTACCGCTCGAT
>Ga0315285_10007091_pt1 | contig 11533 bp, 9 predicted proteins | sample YL17G09_36_MG_FD_203698 | JGI IMG/M metagenome (GOLD analysis project Ga0315285, IMG submission 203698) | Sediment microbial communities from Yellowstone Lake, YNP, Wyoming, USA - YL17G09_36 | ecosystem: Environmental > Aquatic > Freshwater > Lake > Sediment | place: USA: Wyoming | collected... | reverse complement strand
CTCTAAAAATTTACAGGCCATTCCTTTTTTCGATAAGTGAACTCGATCAAATTGTTCTCTAATTCTTTTTTTCGCTTCTTTGATTTGCTTCCTATCTTCGGCTCTTTTCCGTGGGCTTCGTCTCCTTTCTATCTCGGTCTGAGGAGTAATTAAGAGTTTGGCTTGGTTAGCAATTATTTTTTCTGCACTATCGTGCAATAACTCATTTTCTATGTTTCTCGGTTGTGACCTTATGATTCTTTTCCTTATTGTATTAACTTGTCCCATTATTTCTTCTCTAATCTTGTCAATGATTTGTTGATTTGGAGTAACATTCTGTTTAATAAAATTTACTCCCATCTCCTCATCTAAGATCCCAGAAAATAGTAACTCGATTCTGACTCGGTTCAAGTCATTATGCCTGATGAATAAGCCCAATGTCTTTCCGGATGCTATCTCTCTGTTATTCCTGACGATATAAAATCCCTGAGATCTCGTGCTTATTCCTGACATCTTAGCCATTTTAGGGGGATAATCCGGGAGAATCGCTATCTTCGCTCTTATAAAGTCTTTTAATCCTTTTTCTTTGATAAAAATTTCGTATTTTTCATCACTAAATAATTCGGTCTTTGAATCATTTAACATTAAGGGATCTATTTTTTCGACTTCTTTTCCATTAACAAAGAAGGTTATATCAGACTCCATAAAGTTTCTGTATATCTGGCCAATCGCCTTTCTTACGTTGTTGGAAAATATATCTATGTTCCTATTTTGGATTCTGTCACATTTGGATAATAAGACTAATGTTCCAGAATTATTATCGATATATTTCTTATACAGTTTTATCTCTTCATTATTAGCCTTACCAAGATCACAAATAAAATTATTCTCTTTTTGAATTAAATCTATATCAATTTCATTTCTTAGGATATCTCCATCTTTTACCTTGGTTATAACTAAAATGTTTTTGCACATCGACCAAGAAGCTGTTACTAATCCCAGTCCATATTTTCCTAAGTCGGAATGAATATCCCTATCTATCAAAGAACCTAACTTAAGAGCTTCATCTAAAGTTTTTTGGTCCATCCCAATACCATTATCGGCTATAATGACGTTAATTTTGTCTTTGTTCTGAAAAATATCGACCTTGATTAACGTTGCCTCAGCATCAATACTATTGTCGACAATATCACAAACGGCCGCTACATTATCGTAGCCGGCGCTTCTAAGAGAATTTACTAATTTTCCCGCGTTGGGGAGATTTTGTCTTAACATTTTTTTCTTTCGATATCTTTATTAAGATACCAAAATAATTAATTATAATCACGCAAAATAAAAAGACAGGTTTAACCTATCTAAAAACAAAATTAAGAGTATTTCATAGTTTTTTGGTCTTTCCATATCCCCGGAGGATACAAAAAGAAGTTAACCTATTATACTTTAATTATACAGATTCAAATAAGGAAGTCAAGGCAAGACTATGGAGTTAGGACAAAAAATCGCCTCTTTGGCGATTTTTTGCTTGGAACTAGTACTTATGAATACAACTTATTTTTTCTTTTTGATTTTTCTAAATTTAGTGTAAAAGACAGTTTTATCCGGGACATTTTTTGCGACTAAAGAGCCTGGCCCAATCGTGGATTGCGAACCTATAAAAATGCCGGGCATTAAAGAAGCCCTAACTCCGATTCTGCTATTTTTCCCCACTATTGCGCCAAAGAATTTTTTACCCGTATTAATTCTTTCACCCTTTATCTCTGATTTTATTTCTCCCCTGTCAAATCTAACATTGGCTGTAACAGTTCCAGCTCCTACGCGGCAACCTGTATCAAAGACTGAATCGCCAAAGAAGCCCGAATGGATGTGATTATCTCTTTGGAAGATACATCTGGTTATTTCGGCGTTAGCGCCGATAACACAGCCATCTTCAATATTGCTGTAATCTCTAATTAAAACATTGTTTCCGATAATTGAATTTGGACCAATATAGCAAGGCCCTTTAATCACAGCATTTTCAAAAACTTTAACATTTTTTCCAATAAAAACTTTTCCTTCAATAACAACGTTTTTCTTTTTCTTGAAGCCTTTATCAATTTTCTTTTCTAAGAATCTGTCAAAAAGATATTTTTCTATGTCAAATAAATGCCAGGGATATTTTAAAGACAGAGCTTCTTTTTTTAAGATTGCCAGGGCTACCTTATTTTTTTGAGCATAAAGAGATAAAGCTTTTTCAAAACTATACATATTTTCTTTTATCTTTTTGTAGGTCTCAAAAAAATCTTTATTTAAATAATACATCCCCACAACCCTTATCTTTGAGGGTTCTTTTCCTTTTTTTGGTTTTTCAACAATACCTAAAACCCTTTCGCCTTTTTGTTTTACAATGCCGTACAATTCCGGATTTTTTGTAATCTTACCGGCAATTATTGCCTTATACGATCTATTAGCTATTTTCGGCCGGAAACTTTTTATTATTTCTCCTGCATCAATTCTTTCGGCATTCAAAACAAAGAAATTATCTTTCAGATAATTTCTTGCCGCAAAGAGCGCGTTTCCCATCCCTTTCGTTTGTTTTTGAATGACGTACTTTACCCGGACTCCCGGAAAAGCTGATTCCCCAAGATTCTTCTCTATGTCTCTTTCTTTTCCCTGGACTATAATTATTTCCTTAATACCAGCTTTCTTCAGCCCTTTAATAGTCCACCAGATAATCGGCTTTCCCATTATCCTAAGTAAAGATTTATGGTTTTTATTTAGCGGCCAGAAACGAGAACTTTCTCCGGCAGCTAAAATTACAGCTTGCATAGATATAATGCGGATCTACGAATAAATACGAATAATGCGAATATGCGAATTTATTCTGAAACGCTTGGGTTAAGAATCCTTTTTAGGTTTAAACGTTTTTGTCGAAAGTTAACCAATATAGCTAATTTTTTATTTAGGGTTATCAAATATCTTTTTACTTGATAATAATCTTCTCTATCAAGTACTCGCTTAGTTTTTATCTCTAAAACTATTTTATCATCGATTAAGAAATCTATCCGATTCCTCCCCTTAATTTCTCCCTCAAAAGACGGCTGTAAAGCCTTCTCTCTTTCATAGTTTATTTTAAATACTTTCAAGTAGTTTTCTATAGCGTCGCTATATTGTTTTTCATTACGGAATTTTCCTAATTCATTATGCACCGCAAATAAAATTCCATTTATCTTATAAGAAAGCTCTGGATAAATTATTCTATTTGCATATTTGTAGATTTGCATCTATTTGCAAATTTGCATTATAGTTTTTGCCAACTTTTCGGGATCGTGGCGGATAAATCCTTTTTTTCTCAAAAAATTCCCTCTAATTATTTTGGTTTTCTTATTCTTAAAATTTTCATTCTGGCACTTCACGAAAGCAGCTTTTTCTTTTTCGTATTTTAAAATTCTTTCTTCGGTCGGCTTTTTGGTATTAATAATAACGAAATCCAAAATGTTTTTGCCCAAATACTTTTCCAAAGCACTTATAAAATCAGGGCCGGTGAAATTATTAGTTTCGCCAAATTTCGTTGTTAAATTGCAGACGTAAACTTTTCTTGCTCGGCTTTTTTTAATTGCTTCTGGAATGCCTTTTACCAATAAATTGGGAATAATGCTTGTATATAAATCACCGGGCCCAATAACAATTAAATCAGCCGCTGTTATGGCTGATACTGCTTTTTTATTCGCTTTAACCTTGGGCTTCAAATAAACTTTTTCTATTTTCAGGTTCGCATTATGTTTTGGAACGTCAATATTTGCTTCGCCTTCAATAACGCTTCCGTCTTCCAAGAAAGCATAGAGATTCGTGTTGCCCAAGGTGACTGGGATTACTTCTCCTCTAATATTTAAAAGCTTACCCGCCTCTGAAAGTGCGCTTTCAAAACTCCCCGTAATTCTTTCTAAGGCCGTAATTAAAAGATTGCCGAAATTATGGCCGTTAAGAACTCCCTTGTCAAAGCGATAATTAAATAAGTTGGCAAGCAGTTTTTCCGAGCGAGAAAGGGCAACTAGCGCTCTTCTTACATCGCCGGGTGGCAGAATACCAAAATCCTCTCTTAATATTTTGGTAGATCCCCCGCTGTCGGCCATTGAGATAATGGCTGAAATCTGAACAGGATACCTTTTCAAGCCCAAAAGAACGGTGAATATGCCCGTTCCGCCTCCAATCACTACCACTTTACTTTTCATATTTCTGGGATAGTTCAAAGGTTTTTACGTTTATATCAAGGTATTGCGGAGCAACTGTTTTCTTTATAGCTTCAAGAATAGAATTTGGAGATAGAGGAATAAACCCTTTCCGGGCGGCTAAGCTCAAAAGATAGATTCCGGACGTTACATCATTTCCAAGCTCTTTTTTGCAAATCTCGGCTGCCTCTACAATATGTATTTTATCTGATACTTTTTTAATTTTTTGGATAATTTCTTCTTCGGGAATAATATTTTTGTCAGGAATAGGAATAAAAAGTTTATTCATCAAAAATACTGTTTGCGGCCCTGCAAAGCTGATTGCTTTTAAGCATTCCTGGGCTTCAAGACCTAAGATGAAGTCTGCTTTTCCATACTGTACCAAAGGGGAATATATTTTTTGGCCAAACCTAATATGCACCTCAACGCTCCCTCCCCGCTGGGAAAGGCCGTGAAGCTCGGAAGTCCTAACATCATAGCCTCCATCTAAAACCGCTCTGTTAATTATCTGTAAAAGGGTAATTAACCCCTGGCCGCCTGTTCCCACTATAACGATATTAAATTCGCCTACTTTTTTATCCATTTTGATAAAATTATTTTTTCTTTAAAAGAAAGATGCAGGGATGCCGGGCAATAATAACAGAAACTTCATCTTTTGCTAAAAATTCTTTTATTGTTTCTTCAAATTCCTGCGAATTTATAGGGTCAATGGTTTTTACATTCTTTACGCCGCAAGCTTTGACAATTTCTTCTATTTTAACAATTTCCTCTCCTTCTTTGGCTCCTGGATGGGGCTGGTGGCCGGTCATTGCTGTTGTTTGGTTATTCATAATAATTATCAGTGGATTGGATTTATTAAAGACAGTGTTGATTAAAGCTGGGATGCCGGCGTGAAAGAAAGTTGAGTCCCCAATAAATGTAATAAGTTTCTGACTTGTTGCCTTCTTGATTCCATGAGCGATACCTATGGATGAACCCATGCAGGAAAGATAATCCTGCAAGAAAAATGGAGGCAGGCCTGACAACATATAGCAGCCGATATCTCCTCCGAAAATTACTTCTTTTTCATTAACGGCTTTTTTAATCGCGCTCAAAATTAACCTATAGGGGCAACCGACGCAGAACTGAGGAAATCTTCTAGGAAAATCAGTAAAAATTTTAGGCATTTGGTATTTCTTGCCCGTAATTTTTGATAAAGCTTGGGAAACAAATTCCGGTCTCATTTCCCCAATCTCGGGCAGCAGATTTTTACCAAAAACCTGAAGTTTGGGATTAACTGTTTTTGCCAATCTCTCTACTTCTTTTTCTAAAAATGGCTCTAATTCTTCTACAACCAAAACTTTTTCAAATTTTTTAATAAAATCTTTAATTATGTTCTCGGGCAAGGGATAAAAAAATCCGAGCTTTAAAATCGGTAAATCCAAGCTTAAATCTTTTAGAGACTCTTTGGCGTGTAAATAAGAAACGCCGGAGGTAATAATCCCTATTTTAGCGCTCTTCGGTCCTTCTTTAATGTTTATATCGCTCTTTTCTGCGAATTCTTTTATTTTTTTCACCTTCTCCAAAAGCTCTCCTTTCATCTCCAAAACACGGGGCGGCATTGTCACAAATCTTCTGACATCTTTTACAAACTCGCCTTTTCCTGCAGGAGACGCTAACTCAGAAATCACAACCGGTGCTTTTTGGTGAGCTACTCTCGTAGTAGTTCTGACTATTACCGGGCTATTAAATTTTTCAGAGATTTCGAATCCTAATTTTACAAAATCTTTGCATTCCTGGGGATCTGATGGTTCCAAAATCGGTATATGCGCCAGAAAAGCAAATGGTCTTGAATTTTCTTCTGACTGGCCGGAGCTCCAGCAATTAGGGTCATCAGCCACTATAATTACAGTAGGCCCTTTTGTCCCGGTGTAACAAAAAGGAAGTAGCGCATCAGAACAAACATTTAGGCCAAAATTTTTCATTACTGCCAAGCTTTTTAGGCCGGAAAAACTGGCGCCAACTACAGCTTCCAAAGCAACCTTTTCGTTAACACTAAATTCAAAATAAGGGACTTTAAGCCCATCCCTTGTTATTCTATAAAAAATATTTCCTATTTCAGAAGCGGGAGTTCCAGGATATGTCGCCACGAACTGAACGCCCGCTTCCAAAGCGCCCCGCACAATGGCTTCGTTTCCCATAAGGATTATTTTTTTGCCGATTTCTTTTGATAAAACTTCTTCCATAAATTTTTTATTTTAGCGGCGGGAATACCCTGTTCCGCTTTAGCGGGACGGGGATGAAAGTCGCTAAAAGAACTCGCCCCGAAGGGGATACCCGTCCCTTTTGGGTGGGGTAGTTCATAAAAATATTATTCTACTGTGACGCTTTTTGCCAAATTTCTTGGCTTGTCTATATCACATCCTCTCAATACACCCATATAATAGGCGAAGAGTTGCAAAGGTACAATACTTAAGATTGGAGTTAACATTTCCAACGTCTTCGGAATATAAATTACATCATTTACCCAATCTTTAATTTTTTCGTTTCCTTCGGTCGTCAAAGCAATGATCTTGCCTCTTCTGGCTTTTATTTCCTCCATATTAGAAATCATTTTTTCGTAAACTGAATCTTGAGGGCAAATGGCAAAAGTTGGAAAATTTTCGTCAATTAAGGCAATGGGGCCGTGTTTCATCTCTCCCGCTCCATATCCTTCTGCATGAATATAGGAAATTTCTTTCACTTTTAGAGCGCCTTCTAAAGCAACGGGAAAATTATATTTTCTACCGATAAATAAAAAGTTGTTAGATCCTTGGTACTTTTTTGCTAAATTCTCAATTTGTGACGCTTGGGCCAAAATTTTTTTAATTTTGGCGGGGATTTCCTTCAATTCTTTTATAATTCTCTGACCCATCACTTGGGACATTTGCCTTTGCCTGCCCAAAAAAATTGTTAATAAGGATAAAATTGCCAATTGAGATATAAATGTTTTGGTTGAAGCCACTCCAATTTCCGGCCCGGCATGATTATAAATTCCGGCGTCAACTTCTCTGGCCAAAGAAGAGCCTATAACGTTAACTATGCCCAAGGCTGATATTCCCTTTCTTTTTGCCTCTCGGAAAGAAGCTAGGGTGTCGGCTGTTTCTCCAGACTGAGAAATAGCTAAAATCGCTGTTTTCTCGTCCAAGATATGTTTGCGATAACGAAATTCTGAGCCATATTCAACTCCTACAGGAAGACCGGCGTATTCTTCTATCATATACTCCCCCACTAAGCTGGCGAAATAAGATGTTCCACAAGCAATAATTATTAAATTTTGAATATCTCTTAATTTTTTTTCAATGACCTCAAGCCCGCCCAACCTCACCAACCCTTCTTTTTCAACAAATCTCCCGCGAATAGCATTTTCAATTACTTCTGGGCCTTCAAAAATTTCTTTGAGCATAAAATGTGCGAATCCTCCCTTCTGGGCCTCTTCTAAATTCCATTCAATTTCCTCAACCCGTTCGGCTACGCTCAGGGTTGACACTGAGTCTGTCGAAGTGTCAATGAGCTTTTCCTTTTTGTTTTGTTCAAGGTCAGTAATCAAAAAATTATCGGGGGTTAAAACTGCAACTTCTCCATCGCTAAGATAAATTACTTTCTTTGTTCTGCCAATAATAGCTGCGGGGTCTGACGCAACAATGTATTCCTTATCTCCAAGGCCAATTAAGATTGGAGAGGAGTTTCTAGCGACAACAATTTTTTCAGGATCCTCTCGAGAAGTTATTGCTAATCCATATGTTCCCTTGACAAGCTTTAAAGACTTGATAACTGCCTCTTCTAAATTGTCTTTGAAAAATCTTTCAATCAGATGTGCCAAAACTTCTGTATCGGTATCTGAGGAAAATTGATGTCCTTCTCTTATCAGTTTTTCTTTTAATATTTTATAATTTTCAATAATACCATTGTGAATAAGGTAGATATTCTTTTTACAATCTGTTTGAGGGTGGGCATTTTTTTCATTCGGTTCCCCGTGAGTTGCCCATCTTACATGTCCTAAGCCCCAATTTCCTTCAAGTTTTTGCCCGGCAATTTTGTTTTCTAAATTTTCCAATTTTCCCTCTGCTTTGACGCAGATTGCTTGATTCTTATTAAATACTAAAATTCCGCTTGAATCATATCCTCTGTAGCATTCGCGGCGAAGCCCCTCAATTATAAAAGGGGCGGCGTTTTGTTTTCCAATATAACCAATAATTCCGCACATAAAATTACTTTTTTATTCTACCTTTAATTGTAAAAAAAGAAAAGGCGGGTTGACTTATGTCGCACCGCTCTTAGATTCAGGGTAATTATTCCCCCACCCAGGTATCACCTCCTAGATAATTGCCGTCGGGATCATATGCATAATATACCTCTGCCGTTTTATAAGAAAATGCTGAGGGTCTCTTTTTTTCAGTTAATTCCCTGGCTACATCAAGGGCTTCTTTGACTGTATCGTATTCACCTTGAATCCAGTCTTCCCCAGAGAACTTCTTTATTCCAATTACTTTATATTTCCCTTCTGGACTTTTTACCATCTTGGCGATTCTTTCAATATTGCTCTTCGCTACTTCTATTTGCTCCCTTGTTATAGTTTCTCCTTCAGGGGCTACCGAGTTAATTGCCCCTGCAGCTTCTTCTAATTGACTTTTTCTTTCACCTATATCGGCAACTTCTGCGGCCTCTCTCAGGATATCGTATTCCTTCTGCCCCATATTATTTTCCTCCTTTTAGTAGCAAAAAGTGAAAGAGCTATAATTAAATTATCATCTTTCCCAAAAAAAATCAACCTCTATATGGACGAATTTAAATTCTTTCGCTCTAATTCTACTTTCTCTGGTATAATTTCTTTTTGGAAAAATTTACTTCCTAAGATTTTGAATTTATCGGTTAAATCAGTGGTAAGAAATTTTATTTTTTTATTCTTGGTCAGAGTTTTTTCTATCTTGGGATGTCTTATTAAATAATCTTTTAATTTTTCAGCTACAATTTTACCTTCTGAGATAATTTCTATTTTCTTGCCTATAATTTTCCTAATCTTATTTTGCAGTAAGCCATAGTGAGTACAGCCAAGGATTAAAGTATCTATATTTTTTTTAGTTAACGGCCTTAAATATCTTTTAAGAATTATTTCAGTTGCTGGGGATTTCTCTTCTCCTGCCTCAACTATTGGCACGAGTAATGGACAGGCTTTTTGGAAAATTTTGATTTTCGGATTTAGTTTTTTTAATTCCCGCTCAAATGCTCCTGAATTTACAGTACCTTCAGTGGCAATTACTCCGACGCGGCCGTTATAAGTTTTATCAATTGCTGCTTCTGCTGCTGGAATAATAACTCCCAAAACTCTTCTTTTAGGATAGCGCCTGGGTAAATATTTTTGTTGAATTCTACGAAGAGCCTCGCTGGAAGCAGTATTACAAGCCAAAATTATTAACTGGCAATTTTTCTTAAAAAGAAAGTCTACTGCCTGGCGAGTAAAATTATAAACGACTTCTTGGGAGCGGGTGCCGTAGGGAGTTCGGGCTGTATCACCCAAATAGATGTAGTTATATTCTGGCAAGTTTTTAGCTATCTCCCGCAAGATATCTAGCCCGCCGAAACCAGAATCAAAAACACCTATCGCTCCTCTTTTTGATATTTTGTTGTCCATATATTGTATAGTTTTCTGATAAGAAGCTCAGAATAGCTAATCAAATTGTTAACCCAAAAATTTTCCGATGACGAAAACAAAGATAATCCCTAGTAAAACTAAAAATATGTTTAAAAAATTATACTTTCTATGAGTTTCGGGTATCAAGTCAGAAGCTCCAATATAAATGAAGCTGCCAGCGGAAAAGGCAATCAGCCAACCGAGAGTTTCTTGGGAAGTATTTTGAATAAATAAAAAAGTTAAAATTGCTCCAAAGGGTGTAGCCAGAGCCACCAACCAAGAATAAAATAAAGCCTTGTTTCTTGTAGTTTTGTCTTTAATTAATAGAGTGTAAATAATGATTCCTTCTGCAGTCTCGTGGAAAATAACAGCTGAGGCGGCCAGAAAGCCAATTATGAAACTTACCTTAAAACCCACGCCAATAATAATGCCATCAATTAGCGAATGAATCCCGATTCCTAAGAGACTTACAGCTCCCATAGCATGAATTTCACATTCTTCTTCTTGGCAAAAGTGAATAATCGTTAAATGTTCAATCAAATAGAGAAGAATAATAGCTCCCAAAACCCAGTAAAACCATCCCTTAGAGGTAAGATCAATTGATTCTGGCAGTAAATGAAAAAAAGCAGTAGCTAATAGGATTCCGATTGCAAAGCTGATAAGAAAAGTAACGTTTTTTTTGAAGAAATTTTCGAAGTGTCGAATAAGATAAACGCCTAAAATGGTAGATAGTCCAGCCAAAGAGCTAAAAATTATAAGATTAACTAGCATTATTATTAAGAGGTAATTTTTAAATTAACAGTTTCCATATTTATTTCGGCGGCGAGAATACTCCCCGCGTCTGACGCGGATGAGATGCGAGCCGCCGAAAGAACTTGTCCCGCTGCGAGCGGGATACCCCGCCGCGTCTAACGCGGCGGGGAGGGGTTCATTTTGCATTAACGCAATCGTTGGATGTTTTTACTTGAGCATTATATTTGTTAATTAATGCTTCAGTTTCTGCGACTAAATGATTATATTGCGAAACAAGTGTATTGTATTGTTCAATTTTCTGATTGTATAATTCCCTGTTTTTAGGCCTTATATTCTGAATCTCTATTTTTAGACTTTCCAAATTAGCTTGGATTGTCTGGATTTCCTGATTATTATTTTCTATTTCTGCCTTCAGATTTTCGTCTGGCTGCGGACAGGAAGAAAGTGGCATGCCGAAATGTTGCACGGCTAACCAAGTGGTTTCGCCTTGAAACAACCCTTTGACTACTGCCACGCCAATTTCCTGGTATTTGTTATTTAAAATATTTGCCCGATGCCCGGGGCTATCCATCCAGGCCTGGACAAGCGTTTCATCGTCTTTAAAATTGCCGAGCGCCAAATTCTCGCCAATTGCAATAAAATCATACCCAACATTTACTACTAAATCATCTACCTTAGCACTAGTTGGAGATTCGTGGGCAAAATACTGATTTTTAAGCATATCTTGGGCCTTTATTTCGGCGCTGGCGTCTAACTTTGTATTTTCTTTAAGAGGCGGCAAGCCATATTTTGCTCGCTGGGTATTTGTCCACTGGATTACTCCTGACCGAGTTAAAAATGACTGCGGATTTTCCTTTTCCGCCCTAAGGGGCGGAGGCGTGGAAACTTGTTTTTCAATTTCTTGCGTTATAAGATTACCAACTTTTTCTTCAATCTTTGGTAGAGA
>Ga0315285_10007089_pt1 | contig 11537 bp, 7 predicted proteins | sample YL17G09_36_MG_FD_203698 | JGI IMG/M metagenome (GOLD analysis project Ga0315285, IMG submission 203698) | Sediment microbial communities from Yellowstone Lake, YNP, Wyoming, USA - YL17G09_36 | ecosystem: Environmental > Aquatic > Freshwater > Lake > Sediment | place: USA: Wyoming | collected... | reverse complement strand
CGCCCCGCTCGAATACGAGATACGGACACCGTTTTTGGTGTTCGCCAACACCTGGCCTGCTATCCAGGGGGCGACGGTTTCGGGCCGATCCGCAATGATACTCAGGATGCGTTTGGCGCGCTCCCATTCCTGCGGCGTGTTGGTGTATTGGGTGGTAATCATATCGGTCGCCACCATCCCCGGCCGGATGGCGCCGACCAGCACGGGGGTGCCGGCGGCTTCCTGCATCAGGACGGTATCGAAATAGGCCAGGCCGGCTTTGGTGCTGGCGTAGAGCGCCAGGCCTTTCACGATGCGCCGCCCGTCACTCCCCAGACCTTCCACGTTGTAAAGGCTGCCGAAGCCCTGCGCCAGCATGCCGCGCAGCGCCACCACCGAGCCATACATAGCGCCGACCAGGTTGGTCTGCACCACCATCTCGATCTGCTCCGGTGTCAGCAGCCAGAAGTCGGACTGAGGATGAGCGATGCCGGCGTTGTTAATCCAGATATCGATTTTACCAAAATGAGCTTTGGCAGTGTCCCACAGACTCTGCGCCTGCTTAAAATTGGCCGCGTCGCCAGGGCAGCCGAGGACTCGGTCAACGCTATATTTAGACGAAAGGCTGTCAACGGCACTTTCGACGCTGGTCGGGGTGCGACCATTGATGGCGACCGCACAATCCAGGGAGAGGAAGGCATCGGCCAGGTTGTAGCCAATGCCACGTGTGCTACCGGTAATGACGATGGTTTTCATGGATGCTCCGATATAAAGATATCACCGTTATGGTGTAAAAAAATTGGAAATTAACGTTGTAATTATAATGCTACAGCTTCAGAGTGGCGGTGATGATCCCCCATCCCAACCAAGCAGTCTCACTTTCGCTTAGACTTCCCCTTCCTTGGGGAAGGGAGCCAGGCAGCCCTGTGACTGATACCGCTGGAACAGCTTTCCCCATGAGGTATTGAGGCGCCAATCCCGATAGATGAATTTTTCCTTCAACGGCCAGTGGATGTAGTCGTGGTTGATGGCAGAGATCCAGGTTGGGATGATCACCAGTGGGGTGTGCAGGACCAGCCTCTGAAAGACCCTGGTAGGACCATACCATGCCAACCAGGCCAGAAAGAGATGGAAGTTGTGGCCGACCTCGAATCCCCAGTTTTCCCCGGCGATATCGTCGCCCACCAGCTCGATCTGGCGCGGGTCACCTACCCCCAATCCGCGCTCGTGGGCCATACGAATGAAGCCAATCTTGAGCGGATCGAAGCCCATCAGCCGGGCGGCGACGGCATCGATCGCCACCTGGTCCGCCGAGGCCAGGATAATATTCTTGACCACAGGGGTCATCGTGCGCGGGCCAGGGCCATTGCCGGCGGTGGTGCCGTCCATCACGGCAAAGATACCGGGGTGGATCTCTTTCTGGATCGCCAGCAGGTCCACCAGTGTCTCATGGATCCAGGAATGGGTGTAATGGCGGTGGTGGTTGAGCAACCCGCCGAAGGCATTCTTGACCGCACCCGTGATCGTCGTATAGATATGGCACTTGGTTGTCGGCAGGTGGACGATATTTTTACCTATAAAAAAGTCAGGCAGGTAAATTCCCTTCGGATAGACCTTATCCAGGGCCAGCATCTTCGCCTGGGGCCGGTAGGGCACCCAGGTCATATCCTGAGGCTCGAAATTGTAGCGCACCGGGACGCCGTAATGGCGAAAGATCGGCACGTAGCCGTTCAGGTCCTCACCCTTGAAGGCGCTGGTGACCACCGTACGGTTCTGCACGCAGACCAGGTCGTTGAACCCGGCCTGGCGCAGGGCCAGGATGGTCCCCTCCAACTGCCAGGGAGTGGTGTTGGCGCTGGGCATCGGATAATGCCACGAGATGTTGTCCTTGAGGAGGGTGGTTACAGTGGGGTCCAGCGCCTGTGCGCCGCCAGCCAGCTCAAACAGGCGGACGTAATCCTGCAAAACAGTTTCGGGGTCTGTACGTAAGACGGCAACAATGGGCTTAGACAGGCTCATGGATTGACGGCGAAGAAGACCTGGTTGCTGATGGCGATGAAAAGAGTGCGGATGGGGCTGACGGCGAAGGCCGTGGCAGGTCCATTGGGGAATTGGGTGATGGGCTGGTACTGGCGCTGAAAGGTCAACTGCAGGCTGAAATGGTAAATTGAGCGATTGTACGAGTCGAGCAGGTAGATGGATGGGTCGGGAGGCGGGGTATATAGGATCTGGGTGAACCCTGCCCCGGGCATCTGCGGTCCATTCTGCCTCCCAGGACGCGGGTCGGTATAGGCCGCCTCCTGGCAGCGGGTGGGAGAGACATCCAACGAGCTGTAGGCACACTGGGTCTGCTTACCGCTGGCGTGCAACAGGTAAAGGTCGTCGCGGTTGACCGCCAGGGCCATCACATCCTGCATAAATGGCACCTGGTTGCCGAAGAAGAACTGCGGCCGCGCAGAGAAGTCCATGCCTCGGTAGATCCATACCCCGTTGGTCTGTGGATCAAGAACGTACAGGTCGCCCGAATCAATGTTGAGGGCGATGGGCTTGCCCCAGTTAGCCTCGGGAGGGGCCAGCGGTATAGCGCGTGGCGACTCACCCGGCGCACACAGGAGCAGATTCCCGTTCCCATCCAACCCTACCACAGTGGCATCGAGGTCGTTGACCCGGGGCAGAACCGCGATGTCGACGATCGGACCGACGATCACCGCCCCGTAAGGTCCCGGCCCACAGTGGAAGTCCGTGTCAATGTCGTAGCCGCGGTTGGTGAACATCGCCCGCATCACCAGCCCCTGGGACCCATTGAGCAGGTAGAGGTCTTCGATCGTCGCGACCATCCGGGTCACTTTAACCGATTGGGCCAGGCCGCCGCTGATGGCGGGTATAAAGTCCATGCGCCTGACCCAGTCCAAATCGTCGAGGGCCTTGCGCGCCGTCTCACGCAAGGCTTTTGATTCACTGTTCACCTGGTAGAAATCTGCCTTGTCCAGGTCTTTGAGGACCACCTCCCAGGCAGCGCGCTGCTCCGCCGGGTCAGTCTTGAGTGTGGCCTGGTAGGCGTCGCTGGCGGCCTGGTTGAAATAGACCTGCTGTTGTTCGGCCAACCCGCGGCGGACGTAGACCATGCCGCCAACAACGGCAATGACCACCGGCACGGCGATGGCGAAGAAGACCATCATAGATGGAGAGATGTTCAACAGGCTTTCGTCGGGCAAGACACGCCGCAGGAGCGTCCCCAGGGCATGGCCTACCTGGCGGAAGGTGTTGCCCAGGGCACGCCCAAAGACGGCCAAAGCTGCCAGCACTGGGATGAAAATGCGTCTGATCAACGGCGGACGCGCCGGCGAGGTTTTGGGCCGCTCACCGAGAGGCGGGGACTTGGTACCCAACCAGCGGCCGCGCGGGCGAGGCTTAGGTTTCTTGGCAGGGGCAGCCGGAGGCGCGGAAACTGGCGCCACTACTCCAGGCTCGGCAGTCTCGGAGGGGGCAGGGACGGGAGCCGTAGAAACTGGTGCCTCTACTGAGGGCTGGGCGGCCTCGGAGGGGGCAGTGACGGAAGGCACTGGAATGGGCTCCCCTACAACAGGTTCGGCGGTTGCGGGAGGTGCAGCAACCGCTGCCCCTGCCACAGGCTTCGGTCGGAGGATGCGTAGCTTACCGCTACCAGCCTGAGTTTGGATAAGCACCGCGCTTACGTCTGCCCCCGCTTGTCCAAGCAGGCGGCGGCGTAAGCTCTCTAACCCCTGGCTGTACACGCCCTGCAGGGTCGTCTCGGTCCAGGTGGGGGGTGGCTGTGGGGAGAGCAGCACCAGATCGCCGGGATGTAGCTCAGACTGGAAGTAGCGCACCGTGGTCGTGCGACTGAGGCCAAGCCCGCGCCCGGCCAGCTCGGGCTCGTATAGGTGCTGCACCCCACGCGGGTTGATCAGAAAGGTGTGCACCGGGCCGCAGTGACCGACGAAAAGCAATTCGTCACGCGCGACGACAATAGTCAGCATCCCCACCCCCTGACGACCGCTGCTGGTGCCGCGCAGGTTGCGGTCCATCAGGTACTGGTTCAGTAAGTCGGCAATCTTACGGATGGCAGCCGTTACCGTGCCCGGCGTCTGGTAATAAGTCTGGGCCAGGCGGTTTAGCACCTGGCTGTGCTGCTCGGCTGCCAGAGGCGCATTACCCGCCATGGCGAGATAGAGGACCAGGCGATCGGAGGAGCGCCCGCGCGCCACCCGGCGCGGCGGGGTCACAGCGGACAGCCCAGGCAGGTCGGGGATATCGGAGCCCGCCCGACGGAAGAGAGGGAGGAGGTTGAGGTCGAGGGTATTAGCCATTTGTCAGTGATCAGTTGGTTAGTTGAGCAGTAATAAGGTCATAAGGGATTTAATGACATTATACTGGTAAAATGCGAGTTGGCAAATCACCCTGCTCTTCACAAATTGCGGAGAAGACATGCAGCTCAAGGTCATACACACGCTACCCGAGATGAACGCTCTGTCAGATGAATGGAACAACCTGTTAATACACAGTGCAAGTCACGTGCCGTTTTTGCGCCACGAATACCTTAGCATCTGGTGGCAGACACTGGGAGGCGGCGAATGGCCGCACGGCGAGCTCCATACCGTGACGGCCCGCCAGGAGGACGGGCAACTGGTGGGGATCGCACCCCTGTTTTTTACCGATAACCGTGACGGGGAGCCGGCGCTGATGTTCCTAGGGAGTATTGAAATCTCGGATTACCTGGACGTCATCGCCCCTACAGAACAATTACCCACCTTCCTCGATGAGCTTTTGGACCACCTGGACAGCCCCCTGGCGCCGGCGTGGCGAGTCCTGGACTTGTACAACCTGCTCGACAGCTCCCCTACCCTGGCGGCCCTGAAAGAGGCCGCCGCGCGCAAAGGCTGGAGCTACACCGAGGAGCCGCTGCAGCACTGTCCCTATATCCCGCTGCCGGGCGATTGGGAGGTCTATCTGGCGGGAGTCGACAAAAAGCAGCGCCACGAGATCCGCCGCAAGATGCGCCGCATCGAAGAGAACGGGCAGCCGGTGCGCTGGTATATCGTCGATGACGAGGCGAAGCTGGACGGCGAGGTCGACGAGTTCTTCCGCCTGATGGAGCAAGACCCTAAAAAGCAGCGCTTCCTGACACCCATCATGCGCGAGCAGATGAGGGCTATGGCGCGGGCATTCTACAAGGCCGGGTGGCTGCAACTGGCATTCGTCGAGGTCGGTGGTGAGAAGATGGCTGTCTATTTCAATTTCGACTATATGAACCAGGTCTGGGTGTATAACTCAGGGCTGGACTTTAAATACTACGAGTACTCGCCTGGCTGGGTGCTGCTTGCGTATATCCTGCGGTGGGCCAATGAGCAGAAGCGCGAGTGCCTGGACTTCATGCGCGGCGAGGAGGATTATAAGTACCGCTTTGGGGCGTTGGATAGACGCGTGGTAAGAGCGATCGTTCGACGTTAGAATGTGAGAGAAAGCAGACTGGAAAGATGCCATTAGCGATGTGCGTCCCTTCCTCGGACCAGGAGGGGACGCCAATCTGCTAACGCTCGAGAATCTAAACCGTGTGTTAGGTTGAGAGGTTTATCTCGCCACCATCCGTGGCATGCCCCAGCCGTTCAGGCGCACCGCCTCGGGCTTATCCGTCCAGACCCCAGCGATGGCGGTACCGCACTTCGGGCAGGTGCCCTGGGCGGTGAGGTGATAGCCCAGGATAACGTAGCCCGAACGCTCGATCAGCAAGGTGCGACACTTGGGGCAGTAGGTATTCTCGTATTCGGAGACCCGCCCGGGGATATTGCCGGCATAGATGTAGTTGAGGCCGGCTTCCTGCCCGATCTCAGCCGCGCGCAGCAGCGTGGAGACCGAGGTCGACGGTGGGTCGGTCATCTTGTAGTCGGGGTGGAAAGCGGTAACGTGCCAGGGGATATCCGGCGAGACCGAGACGATGAAACGGGCTGCCTCCATCAGTTCCTCGGTGGAGTCGTTAAAGCCCGGCACGATCAGTGTGACAACTTCGACCCACAACCCGGATGCATAGGCCATGCGGATACCATCCAGCACGTGCTCCAGCACTCCGCCTAGCTCGCGGTAGTGGCGGTCCTGCATGGTCTTCAAGTCGATTTTATAGCCCACCATATAAGGGCGGATGTAATCGAGCACCTCACGGGTGAGGTTGCCGTTGGAGACGTAAACACACTTCAGACCGGCCTCGTTCGCCAGGCGGAAGATGCTAGCCGACCATTCGGAGGTGATCAGCGGTTCGTTGTAGGATGAGGCGATCACACTCGCACCGCTACGGCGGGCCAGCGCCACCATCTGCTCGGGGGTGGTCGTGCGGACTGAGCCGATGGACCTATCCGACACGGGGTCGCGCATAGCCTGGGAGGTGACCCAGTTCTGGCAGTAGCCGCAATGGAAATCGCAGCCGAGCATACCGAAGGTCAGGGCGTCGGAACCGGGCAAGATATGGAAGAAGGGCTTCTTTTCGATGGGGTCAGCCTGCAGCCCCGACACATACCCCCAGGGCACGCGCAGCTCGCCATCCTGGTTGAAGCGCACCTTGCAGATGCCGCGCCGGCCCTCGCGAATCAGGCAGCGGTGCCCGCAGGCATAGCAGCGCAGCGCTTTATCCGGCAGGCGCTCGTAAAGCTCGCCCTCCACGGTCATCTTGTCCAGAATATCAATCAGCGTGGCCATAAACACCGTCCTTTCCAAGACCACATCATAACAATTATAATCCGTTTTGTGGGTATTCTTCAACCCTGCAAAGAGCGCTGCCCTGCTCAACTACCGATTTAACTGAATACCGGATATAGGTGCTTGATGGCCAGTTCGCCTATATAATAATAGCATCCATTCGCAGAGACCAGCGGATAAACCATTCATTCATCGAGGCCGAGATGACTACCCCCACCCAGATCCAAGACCCTGCCGTCCTGGCGAAATTAAAAGCCTACCTGACCAGCACCCTGGCCCAGGACCTGGAGGCGCATCCCCCATCTGCCAGCCAATACCAGCAGGCGGTCGCCCAACGGTTGGCCCAGGTTTACGCACGGACGAAGCTGGAATTGGATGGACCGCTGCGCGAGCAGATCTTCCAGGAGGTGCTCGATGAGCTGACCGGCTATGGGCCCATCCAAACCTTCCTGAGTGACCCAAGCATCAGCGAGGTGATGGTCAACGGGCCAAAACACGTCTACATCGAGCGCAACGGCGAACTGATCGAGACTGAAGCCTCTTTTAAAGACGACCGCCACGTACTGCGCATCATCGACCGCATGGTCCAACCGCTGGGGCGACGGGTGGACAGCGACAACCCGATGGTGGATGCGCGCCTGCCGGATGGCGCGCGCGTCAACGCCATCATCCCCCCTGCGTCGGTGGACGGCCCGCACATCACGGTGCGCAAGTTCCTGCAGAACCGAATGACAATTGGAGAACTGATCGAGGCCGGCACCATCACCCAGCACATGGCCGAATTCCTGCAGGCGTGCGTGGTCGCCAGGCTGAACATCCTCATCTCTGGGCCGACCAGCTCCGGGAAAACGACCTTCCTGAACATCTTATCCGGCTATATCCCGGGTAACCAGCGCATCGTCACCATCGAGGATGCCGTCGAGCTGCAGCTCAAGCAGCGCCATGTCATCCGATTGGAAAGCCAGCCCCCGAACGTGGATGGCAGGGGTGAAGTGACCACGCGCGACCTGGTGCGCAACGCCCTGCGCATGCGCCCGGACCGCATCATCGTGGGCGAGGTGCGCAGTGGTGAGACACTGGACATGCTGCAGGCGATGAACACCGGACACTACGGGTCGCTCACCACGGTGCACGCCAACTCGCCGCGCGACGCGCTGACGCGCCTGGAGACGATGGCGATGATGTCGGGGCTGGATATACCGCTCCTGCCCATTCGCCGCCAGATCGCCTCGGCGATCAACCTGGTGGTGCACCTGTCGCGCCTGACGGATGGCTCGCGCAAGATCACCCACATCACCGAGATCGCCGGGATGGAGATGGACGTGATCACCATGTCGGACATCTTCAAATATGAGCAGACCGGCGTCGGCCCGGACGGTAAGATCCTGGGCGCGCTGAAGGCGACTGGCCTGCGACCGATGTTCACCCCGCGGCTGGAGGTGGTGGGGTATAAGCTGCGCGGCGAGATCTTCGGAGCCGGGTCGGGGAACTTTTAAGCCCAGCGGTAAAATTACGAAGATGCTCACTCTCGCGATCCAAGCCGGAGGCGAATCGCAGCGCATGGGGCAGGATAAGGCGCTGGTCCCCTTCCTGGGGCAGCCGTTGATCGTCCGTATCCTCCAGCGTTTACAAGGGCTGGCGGACGAGGTGCTGGTGACGACGAACAGCCCCACGGATTATGCCACCCTGGACGTGCGGATCGTGGCGGACCCGGTCCCCGGGCGCGGCGCGCTGGGAGGGCTGTACACCGCCCTGAGCGCGGCCAGCCAGCCGCTGGTGGCGGTCGTGGCCTGCGACATGCCCTTCGCCAACGCCGACCTGCTGGCAGCCGAGCGGGATATCCTGCTGGCGAGTAACGCCGATATCGCCATCCCGCGCACCCCCGCCGGGCTGGAGCCCTTCCACGCCGTCTACCGGCGGGAGACCTGCCTGCTTCCGTGCAAAGCGGCGCTGGAGGCCGGCAAGTGGCGCGCGGACGCGTGGTTTGGCGAGGTCAGGGTGCGCGAGCTCAGGCCCAAGGAGACCGCCAGGCACGACCCGAGGGGATTAGCGTTTTTGAATGTGAATACGAGGGAGGAGCTGATCAGGGCGGAGGAAATTGCAATCACCATTAATTCCTAAATTCCTCCCTTCCTGGCTCCAATATCCACTTAACCTCCTTCCAAAAATATAAGAAAACCCTCTCCCAACAAAACTGATGGGCAATTAGCTAAAATTAATGTTGCGTTTAGCGCGGGGGAAGTGTAGAATAACCCCAGAGGTGAATGAGAAGCATTTAATGATGGAATCCACGCCTTCGCGTTGGCAGAAGATCAAGAAACCCGTGCTGATCGCCCTGGCAGCGGTCACAGCCGTACTGGTGCTGGCCCTGCTGATCTGGGCTGGCTACAGGCAGGGCTGGACGGGCTTCGGCGCATCCACGACGACCGGTACTACCGTCGAGACGCGCCTCACCTCGGGGGATAAGAGTATCACGAAGACCGAGATCAGCGCAGCCCAACCCGGCAAGACTCTCTGGGACTGGCTGAGCCTGCTGGTCACTCCGCTTTCACTGGCGGGTGCGGCAGCCGTGTTTTTCTGGATCATCTGGCAGTCACAAAAGGCGACCGGGGTCGAGCTGAAGCGCCTGGAGATGCAGCTCAACGCCGCGCAAGCGATGTCGGTGGACCAGCTGCATGAGACGACCCTGCAATCCTACCTCGACAAGATCGCCAAGCTGCTGTTCGAAAGCAAGCTCAAGGAAACGAAGGACGAGGCTGCTTCGGTGACGCGCGACTTCGCCAAAGTGCAGACAGTGACGACTTTAAGGATGTTGGACCGCTCCCGGCAGAACGTTATCTTCCAGTTCCTGCGCGACGCCGGCCTGGCCGATTTCCTGCTGGTCGCCGCTCCCCTGAAGAACATCGACCTGGGCGGGACACTGATGCAGCAGCTCAACCTGAGCGGAGCCGACCTGGGCGGGGCGATCCTGAGCGGGGCGAACCTGAACCAGACCAACCTGCGCGGGGCAGACCTGGTCAAGGCTGCCCTGAACGAAGCCAGGCTGGTCGGCGCCGACCTGAGCCGCGCCAACCTGAAAGGGGCTAACCTGAGCGGAGCCGACCTGGTCAAGGCTACCTTAAAAAACGCCGACCTGCGCGGGGCCGACCTGAGCGATACCAAGCTGTTCGACGACGACATGGACGAAGCCCGGCTGATCGGCGCTGACCTGAGCGGGGCCGGTTTGCGGGGTGCCAACCTGCACGGTGCCGACCTGAGCAAGGCGGTGCTGATCGGCGCCAACCTGAGCCACGCCAACCTGCACGAGGCCTTCTTGAGCGGCGTGGACCTGAGCGAGGCCAACCTGAACGGGGCGGTGCTGAGCTGGGCCGACCTGTTCAAGGCAGAGCTGAAGGGTGCCAGGCTGGTGGGAGCCGATCTGAGCGGCGCGGACCTGAACCAGGCCAATTTAGCCGGGGCGAATCTTTTCAAGGCCAACCTGACCAAGGCTGACCTGCGCGGCGCGGACCTGAGCCAGGCCGACCTGAGCGAGGCCCAATTGAACGAGGCCAAGATGTTCGAGGGCACCCTGGTCGAGACCAAGCTGATCGGCGCGGACCTGAGCGGGGCAGCCCTGCGCGGGTCCAATCTGCATCGCGCCGACCTGGGCCGGGCCATCCTGATCGGCGCCAACCTGAGCCACGTCAACCTGAACGACGCCTACCTGAACGGGGCAGACCTGACCGGCGCTGACCTGAGCATGGCGATGGTTGACGACGAGCAGTTGTCCAGGGCGGCGTCGCTGAGAGGCGCCACGCTGCCCGACGGGACGGTCCATGAATAGCAAAGAAGAAATTTTCGCGGAGGCGTAGATGAGCAGTAACGTACACTATGCACTGACTGAAGAACACGAGATGATCCGCCAGACAGCGCAGGAGTTTGCCCAAAAAGAGATCGCTCCTATTGCCGCCGAATACGACGAGAGCGGCGAATTCCCGTTCGAGACGGTCAAGAAGATGGGAGCGATGGGCTTTATGGGGATCGAGGTGCCCGAAGAGTACGGCGGCGCCGGGATGGACACGCTGGCGTACGTGCTGGCGCTGGAGGAGATCTGCAAAGTCGACGCGTCGCATGGCACGATCATGTCAGTGAATAACTCACTCTTCAGCTACGGACTGATGAAGTTCGGTACGCCGGCGATCAAGGAGAAGTACCTGCGACCGGTCGCCTCGGGGCAGAAGATTGCCGCTTATTCGCTCACCGAGCCCATGTCGGGCTCGGATTCTGGCACCATGCGCAGCCGCGCCGTGCGTGACGGCGATTCCTACGTGCTCAACGGGCGCAAGTCGTGGGTCACCAGCGCGCCGGTAGCGGACTTCGTGCTGGTCTTCGCCATGACCACACCTGAGAAGAAACACAACGGGATTAGCGCCTTCCTTATTGAAACCGACAAACCCGGCTTCATCAGGGGCAAGAAGGAGCCCAAGCTGGGCATCCGCGCCTCGGCGACCAGTGAGATCCTCTTCGAGGATTACCGCTGCCCGGTCGAAAACCGCCTGGGTGAGGAGGGCGAGGGCTTCAAGATCGCCATGACTATCCTGGATGCCGGGCGGATCGGCATCGCCGCCCAGGCCCTGGGTATCGCCGAAGCGGCTTACGCGGCCAGCGTGGCTTATGCCAAAGAGCGGGAGGCCTTCGGACAGAAGATCGGTCAGTTCGAGGGTGTCGGTTTCAAGCTGGCGGATATGAAGACGCGCATCGAAGCGACACGCCTGCTCACCTACAACGCGGCGCTGCTCAAGGAGCGCTCGAAGACGACGGGGGAACGCTTTACGCTGGAGGCCTCCATGGCGAAGCTGTTCGCCTCGGAGACC
>Ga0315285_10007088_pt1 | contig 11537 bp, 9 predicted proteins | sample YL17G09_36_MG_FD_203698 | JGI IMG/M metagenome (GOLD analysis project Ga0315285, IMG submission 203698) | Sediment microbial communities from Yellowstone Lake, YNP, Wyoming, USA - YL17G09_36 | ecosystem: Environmental > Aquatic > Freshwater > Lake > Sediment | place: USA: Wyoming | collected... | reverse complement strand
TTGGGTGGTCATCAGAGATACAGAACACAGTTCTTATCTCGAGGAAATAGTCCATCCTTTCCGGGAATCCTTTTATATTAATGGATATGAGCCGGCCAATGATCCTTTTCTTACTCCAGGGGAGAGGACACAATTTCTTATTTATGATGGTCATGAATACAAGGCAAAAGTCCTAGTTTTACCCGTTTATTCAAATCCTCTGTTAAGAATTTTGATTTTAATTGGTGCGATTGGCATGGCAATTTTTCTAGGGAGGGAAATAGTAAGGTTCTATGGATCTTTCCGTCGTCATCGTTAGTTATAACACTAAAAAACTTCTTAAGCAGTGCCTCGACTCTGTTTTTAAACAGACAAAAGGCATTAACTTCGAAATAATAGTCGTCGATAATGCTTCAACAGATAGGAGCCCGGAGATGGTTCAAAAAGAATTTCCAAAAGTAGTTTTAATAAAGAACAAAAAAAACTTGGGGTTTGCGGCGGCTAACAATCAAGCCCTTCGACAAGCTCAGGGTAAATATCTTCTTCTTTTAAACTCCGATACCGAGCTAAAAGAAAACTCTCTTAAAAAAATGGTTGATTGGATGGAAAAAAATCAAAGAGTCGGCGTTTCTTCTTGTCAGCTTGTTTATCAAGATGGCGCCGTTCAAGGAAGTGGGGGATATTTTCCGACCTTGTTAAGAATTTTTAACTGGATGTTTTTTATTGATGATTTGCCAGTGATTAAAGAGATTTTTAAGTCTTTTCATCCCCATGAACCCAAAACTAGCTGGCTTTCATCTTCTTACTTTCAGAAGGAGCGTCTTCAGGATTGGGTCATGGGCGCCTTTTTCCTCATGAGAAAAAAGATGATCGAACAGATTGGCTTCTTGGACGAAGAGTTCTTTATGTATGTCGAGGAGGTCGAGTTTTGCTATCGGGCGAAACAAGCAAACTGGCAGGTAGCTTATGTCCCTGTTACCAAAATAATTCATCTTGCCCGAAAGAGTGGTAGTCAAGCAGGAGCGCTTTTGGGCGAATATCAAGGCTTAATTAAATTCTATCAAAAACATCAACCTTCTTGGCAATTGCCAATCCTAAGAATAATTTTGAAGGCAGGGGCGGTTCTTCGGCTGCTCATATTTGGTATAATTATGGGCGATCGAGATAAGAAGGAAATATATGCACAAGCTTTTAGAATCCATTGAAAAAAATCTGCTTAAATATGGCACCGCCGCCATCATCATGGCTGTTCCCCTCTTTCCAAAGTTTCCCTTGATTCGCCTTCCCGGCACCTATGTTTCGATCCGTTTGGAAGATTTTTTGATTGCCCTGGTGGCTTTATTTTGGTTATTTTCTTTTTGGCATCAAAGGGTTAAATTCTTCAAAGATAATTTAAATCGAATTATTCTCGGTTATCTGACGATAGGTTTCCTTTCTTTATTTTCGGCCATTTTTCTTACCCAAACAGTTGAACCTCATATTGCCCTTTTTCACACGATTAGAAGAGTGGAATATCTCATGGTTTTCTTTATCATGGTGGCCTCAATCAAATCAAGAAAAGACGTTCGTTTTTTTGCTCAAGTTTTTCTTCTGACGGCCTTTTTAGTTTTCTTATATGGTTTGGGTCAAAAGTTTTTTATGTTTCCGGTGATTTCGACGATGAACGTGGAATTTGCCAAGGGAATGGCCCTTCGACTATCTCCTGGAGCTCGAGTAAGCTCGACTTTTGCTGGCCATTATGATTTAGGTGCCTATCTTGTTTTACTTCTTTCTTTTTTGATGGCTTATATTGTGGCCACTAAAAAGAAGATGCGCAGAGTGCCTCTTCTTTTCTTTTTCGGCTTTTTGTTCTGGCTTTTACTTGCCTCAGCTTCAAGAATTTCCTTTGCTGCTTACCTTGGCAGTATGACGATTACCCTCTTCTTACTTAAGAAAAAAAGTTGGATAATTCCGGTTTTGGTTCTTTCTTTAGTTACCTCGGTTTTTGCCAGTGAGTTGACGGAAAGGTACGCTAACACTTTGCGGGTTAGTCTGCTGAAAATCGGAGAAATAAAGATCGAATTGCCCTGGATACAAAAATCAGCCCAAATCAGTTTTTTACCTGAACCGACGCCGACGCCAACTCCCGCTCCTGCTGTTGTGCCTGTCAAAGGACCGAAAAAAATTATTAAGGTAATGCCTCAGCCAACGCCAACGCCAACGCCTGGGAAAAGATATTTCTATTATGGTGGGGTAGGGTCAGAGCCGCCACCAGAAGATCGCTCCACCGCCATTAGGCTTAAGGTTGAATGGCCGCGAGCCATAAGAGCTTTTCTCAAAAATCCCTTGTTGGGCACTGGCTACTCGTCAATTACCTTGGCCACAGATAATGACTATCTGAGAGCCCTGGGTGAAATTGGGCTTTTAGGTTTTTTGGCTTTCGTGATGATTTTCATCGGCATCGGACTTAAAGCCAAGGAAATAATTTTTTCCAAGACCCCGATTGAAGGAGAAAAAGCCATTCTTATTGGTATCGTCGGCGGCACCATTGGTTTTCTGGCTAATGCTCTTTTCATTGATGTTTTTGAAGCTTCGAAGGCGGCCATTACTTTTTGGCTGTTGATGGGACTAGTAATCGGGATTAGCAAAATTAGTTTTTCCAAAGAGAAAAACCAATGAAAAAAAATTTTATAAGAGAGCTTTTGCTTCTGGTCGTCATTTTATTAGCTGCTTTTTTAGTTCGCCTCTACAAGATAGATAACCCCGTCGCTGATTGGCACTCCTGGAGACAGGCTGATACGGCCGCGGTGTCGAGAAATTTTTTGAAATACGGATATGATGTGTTTCATCCTCGGTATGATGACTTAACCAGCATCGTTTCCGGGAAAGAAAATCCTTTGGGATATAGATTTGTTGAGTTTCCGCTTTATAATCTCATCCATGCTTTTTTAGCCCAATCCTTTCCCGGACAATCGCTTGAGTGGTGGGGAAGAATGGTTTCTATCTTGTTTTCATTAGGATCGATAGTCTTTTTATACCTCATGGTTAGGAAATACGAGGGAAAGATTGAAGCTTTTTTAACTGCTTTTTTCTTTGCCTTTTTGCCTTTTAGCATTTTTTATTCTCGGGTTATCTTGCCAGAGCCAATGATGGTTTTTTCTTCTCTCGCTATGATTTATTTTTTCAGTCGCTGGCTTGAAGAAAAAAAACTTGCTTGGTTAGATTATTTGTTATTTATTATTTTTGCCTCGATTTCCTTTTTACTTAAGCCTTTTACAATTTTCCTTTTTCCTGCTCTTTTCTATCTCGTCTGGAAAAAATGGGGAATTTCTTTTTTTAAAAAGCGGTCTTTGTACTTAGCCGGAATAGCGATCATTCCCTTTTTTCTTTGGCGTTGGTGGATAAGCCGTTATCCCGAGGGGATGCCAGGTTATTCTTGGCTCTTTAATGTTCATGGCATTAGGTTCAAGGGAGCCTTTTTTCGCTGGATTTTTGCCGAAAGGCTCTCCAAACTTATCTTAGGCTATTGGGGCTTACCCCTTTTTGTTTTAGGAATTATTTCTCGAGTGAAGACAAAGGGAGTTTGGATTTTTCATTGGTGGTTAGCCGGCATTTTAATCTATTTTTCTGTCATTGCCGGTGGGAATGTTACCCATGACTATTATCAAGTTTTGGCCATTCCCATTATTTGTTTCTTTTTGGCTAAGGGAGCCTCTTTTCTCTTGTTTTCTCCCAGACAAACTTTCAACAGATTCCTTAGTTACTTATTGCTAGTGGTTTGTTGCTTATTCTTGTTTTCTTTTTCCTGGTATGAGGTTAGAGGAGATTTCAATATTAACAATCCAGAAATAGTTGAGGCGGGAAGGAAAGCAGACCAAATTTTACCCCAGGGTGCCAAAGTGATTGCTCCCTATAAAGGTGATTCAGCCTTTCTTTATCAAATCAACCGTCAAGGTTGGCCATCAGTGCCTGTCTCAATTGATCATCTTATCAGTCTGGGAGCGACTCATTATGTCTCCGTTGATTTTGATTCTATTACCACAGACTTAATGGAAAAATATAAAATTCTTGAAAAAGGAGATAAGTACGTCGTTGTTGATCTTACTCAGAAAAGATGAAAGTTTTGATGGTCACTCCCTATCTTCCTTACCCGCCTTCTTCTGGAGGACAAGTTCGTTCTTATAATCTCTTAAAAAATTTAGCCAAGAAACACCAAATCACTCTTTTTTCGTTGATTACCAGCGAAAAAGAGAAAGAATATCTTTCTCAGTTTAAAGGTTTGTGTTCTAAAGTGATGGTTTTTCTTCGTCCGGAGAAACCCTGGATGATTAAAAATATTCTTCAAACTGGTTTTGGCCTTTATCCCTTTGTTGTTGTTCGCAATCTTTCCCGTGAAGCCAAGTTAGCGGTCGAAAAGGAACTGGCTGATAATGTTTATGATCTCATTCATGCTGAAACGTTTTATGTCATGCCTCATATTCCTGAGACAAAGGTGCCGATTTTGTTAGTTGAACAGACCATCGAGTTTCAAGTCTATCATCACTACGCTGACACCGCCCGATTTTGGCCAGCCAAACCACTCCTCTATTTTGATGTTTTTAAAATAAAATTTTGGGAAACCAAATTTTGGCAAAAAGCAACCAGGGTAGTGGCCGTCTCCGAAGAGGATAAAAGAAAAATGTTGTCTTTAGTCTCCGGACTTAAAGTTGATGTTGTTCCCAATGGTGTTGGTGAAGATTTGACGGATCTTTTTTCAGAAAAAAAGTTTGTGGCTGAAAAACCAATAATTTTTTTTCAGGGAAACTTTCACTGGTTACAGAACACCGAGGCGGCCAAAATATTGGCGACGAAGATTTTTCCTTTAATCAAAAAAGAGATTCCGACAGCAATTTGTCGTATTGTGGGTCAAGTGGCTCGGGAAAAAATTGGAAGTTTCGCTGGTACTAGTGTTCAAATTAGAACTTTGGCCTCTTCAGATATCGAAGGCGTGAAACAAGCTTATCGAGAGGCGACAGTTTTTCTGGCTCCATTAGAAGGCCCTGGAGGGACGAGACTTAAAATCCTTGGGGCGATGGCAGCTGGTATTCCCGTGATTACCACCCTAACCGGGATTCAAGGCATCGAAGCAAAAGATAAAAGAGAGGTTTTCGTGGAAAATAATTATAAAAAAATGGCGGAAATTGCCGTTAAGCTAATTAAAGATAAAAGCCTTTATCGGGGTGTCACCGAAGCAGCTCGTAATTTAGTTAAAGAAAAATACAACTGGAATAAAATAGCCGATGGTCTTGATCGAATTTATCAGGAGGTAGGCGCGAGTGAAAAAAGTTGACCTTTCGATCATTATTCTAAGTTATAATACTCGGCCGCTCTTGAGAAATTGTCTTCAAGCGATAAGTAGAGCAAAAAAGAACGATTATCAGATAGAAACGATTGTCGTTGACAATGACTCCTCTGACGGTAGTCAAAAAATGGTTGTCGATGAGTTTCTCTGGGTAAAGTTAATCAAGAGCAGGAAAAATTTAGGCTTTGCCGGAGGAAATAATCTTGGATTCAAATCGACCAGGGGAAGGTATCTCTTATTCTTAAATTCAGACACCGAGATAATGCCTGAGGCATTAATTAAAATGGTTGAGTTTATGGATAAGAACCTGAAAGTAGGCGCTTCGACGCCGAAGACGCTGCTTTTCTCCGGGGGAATGGATCAGGACTGTCATCGGGGTTTTCCCACTCCCTGGGCTTCGGTGACTTACTTTTTAGGTTTAGAAAAACTTTTCCCCAAAAGCAAAATTTTTGGCCAATATCACCAGTTTTACCTCGATTTAAATAAAATTCACGAAATTGACGCTGGCTTCGGTACTTTTATGTTTGTTCGTCAAAAAGCCCTGGAACAAGTTGGTAATTGGGATGAAAACTATTTCTTTTATGGAGAGGATTTGGACTTGTTCTATCGAATCAAAAAGGCAGATTGGAAAATTATGTTTTACCCAGAACCTTTGGTTACTCATCATAAAGGCGCCAGTTCGGGCTTGAGGAAAGAATCGAAAGAAGTGGCTCGACCTTCTCGGGAAACAAGAATCAAAGTCGCTAAAGCTTCGATTAAGGCGATGGAGATTTTCTATAAAAAGTTTTATCAGGATAAATATCCTTCTTGGCTTACTTGGATAGTCCTTTTGGGGATTAGGGTTAAGGGATTTTTTAGAATCTGCCTTCATTATTTCAAGAAATGAAAATTGTCATTGACGCCCGAATGTCTGGTTTGGAACATGCCGGCATTGGTCGGTATGTCTCGAACCTTATTAGGGCAATCAATTGTCAGTCATCAGCTGTCAGCAATTGCGAAGCAACAAGCTCCGCTTATCAGCAATTTACCTTATTAATTAGGAAAAGCAAATATTTAGAGATAAAAAAAGAGATTGGCAGCAAATTCAAACTGGTAATTGTTGAGGCCCCCCATTATTCTCTTAAAGAACAGATTTTGGTTCCTTTGGCTTTACTAAAAATAAAACCCGACCTAGTACACTTTCCCCATTTTAACGCCCCGATTTTTTGGTGGGGAAAACAGGTGGTCACCATTCATGATTTAATCAAGCATGAATCAAAAGGACAAGAAACTACCACCCGATCAGGATTACTTTACTGGTTTAAATATTTAAACTACCGATTTTTAGTCTGGTTAGCGGTCAAGAGAGCGGCTAAGGTTATTGTTCCGAGCGATTACTGGAAAAAAGAGCTGGTGCAAAGATTTAAACTAGACCCCGACAAGATTGTCGTTACCTATGAAGGAGTCGAGAAAAAGTTCAAACCATCAACCATTAACCATCAATCATTAGCCATTTTATCAAAATATAAAATCGTTAAACCTTTTCTTATTTATACCGGCAGTCTTTATCCTCATAAAAATGTTGAACGATTGGTTGAAACAGTCAAGCAACTTAGACTTAGACTTTCTCTTGTCATTGTTTGTTCCCGAAGCGTCTTTTATGAACGGTTTAAGAAGAAAATCAAAGAGATAAAAGTCGAAAAATTCGTCAATCTCGTCGGTTTTGTGCCCGATGAGGATTTAGTCGAACTTTATCAAGAGGCCGAAGCCTTCGTTTTTCCTTCGTTACTTGAAGGCTTTGGCTTACCAGGCTTGGAGGCCATGGCTTCTGGTTGTCCAGTAGTTTGTTCAGATATTCCAGTTCTCAGAGAAATTTATGGTGAAGCAGCTAAATATTTCGACCCATATGATATCGATGATATAGCGGAGAAAATAAAAAAGGTGACAAGCGACAAGAGAACAAGCAACACGTTAATTAAAAAAGGATTTGAACAAGTTAAGAAATATAGCTGGCAAAGAATGGCCGAGCAGACTTTGGAGGTTTATGCGCGTAGCACTTGTATATGATCGGGTGAATAAGATTGGGGGAGCGGAAAGAGTCTTGGAAGCGCTCCATGAAATTTTTCCTGATGCTCCTCTTTATACTGCGGTTTATAATCCCGAGACAGCACCCTGGGCGACAAAGTTTAAGGTGGTTCCTTCCTTCTTGCAGAAATTCCCTTTTACTAAATCTCGCCACGAAGTTTTTCCTTATCTGATGCCAATGGCTTTTGAATCATTTTCCTCCAGAGGCGGACCCGCCTTTGGCGGGAATTTTGACGAATATGACATCGTTATTTCTGTGACCAGCGAGGCGGCTAAAGGGATTCTGACTAAACCAAAAACTCTTCATCTTTGCTATTGTTTAACGCCCACCAGATACCTGTGGAGCGGTTATGAAGATTATTTTCGGACTTCAGTTTTCAAATTTTTCAGTTCTCCCTTAGTCGCTTATCTCCGTCATTGGGATAAAATTGCCTGCCAAAGACCAGATGTTTACCTAGCAATTTCAGCCAATGTTCAGAAGAGAATAAAAGAATATTATCGCCGCGACTCGGCAGTAATTTATCCACCAGTAGACCTGGAGAAATGGAAAACAGAAAACAGAAGACAGAAGACAGAAAACTACTTCCTCGTCGTTTCACGATTAGTCTCTTATAAACGAGTTGATTTGGTCATCGAAGCGTTTAATCAATTAGGCTTGCCGTTGAAGATCGTTGGCAAAGGAATTCAGGAAATGATGTTAAAAAGGATGGCCAAAAAGAATATTGAATTTCTTGGCCAATTGACAGATGAGCAACTTTTGAGTTACTATCAAAATTGTCAGGCCTTAATCTTTCCTCAAGAGGAAGATTTCGGCCTCGTCCCTTTAGAAGCTCAAGCTTGCGGTAAGCCAGTGATTGCTTTTGGGGGTGGGGGAGCCTTAGAAACCATTATTGAGGGAAAGACAGGCGAGTTTTTCTACCCCCAGACAAGCGAAGCGTTGGTTAAAGTTATCAAGAGTTTCAAAGCGGCAAGATATCAACCAGAGGCTTGTCGTCAGCAAGCGGAGAAGTTTGGGAAAGAAATTTTTAAGAAAAAATTTAAGGAAGTGGTAGAAAAAGAATGGAAAAAGCACCAAAAAATCTCTATATAGTTATTCCAGCGGGTGGAGTAGGGACTCGACTTTGGCCTAGATCAAGAAAGGAAACCCCTAAACAATTTCTTAAATTATTAGGAGAAAAGAGCATTATTCAGGAGGCAGTAAAGCGGCTCGAAGGCTTCATTTCTCCTGATAAACTTTTTGTTGTCGCTCATGATCGTTATAAACAAATCCTCTTTCAGCAATTGCCGAACTTCTTAGCTAAAAATTACATTTCCGAGCCAGAGAAAAGAGGGACAAGTGCAGCAATAGGACTATCAGCCATTTACCTAAAGAGGCGAGACCCCAAAGCCATTATTCATTTTCTGGTCTGTGATGATTATGCCAAGGACACAGCTCGTTTTCAAAGGATGATTGCACTTGCTGCTGAAACGGCTGAGAAGGAAAAGGCACTTGTTGTCTACGGTGTAAAGCCAACTTATCCAGCTACTGGTTACGGTTATATCCAGGTTAGTGATAAGACTCAGAATGAAGGAGGGGTTGAAGTTTTTAATGTCAGGAGGTTTGTCGAAAAACCTGATGAAAAAACTGCGGAAAAGTTTTTAAAGAGCGGCGATTACTTTTGGCATGGTTCTGGCTTTACCGCAAGAGTTGATGTCTTGCTGGAGGAAATGAAGAGAAAATGGTCTAAGGGATCTGGTTCTTTGGCAAAAATTGAACAACTTTCTGATTTACCAGCGGACTTGGAAGAGGGGAAAATTGCCGAACTGTATCATCAAATTGAGGAGATTGCCATTGAATACTCTGTTTTAGAAAAGGCTGATAAGGTGATGATGGTAACGCTGGAGTCCACCTGGCGGGATATTGGGAACTGGAAGGTTGTTTATGATATTTCTAAGAAGGATAAAGAAGGAAACGTTGTGATTCAATTTGGCGAAAAGGGAGAATTCATCGGACTAGATGCTAAAAATAATCTAGTTCAGTTTGATGATCAGTTAGTAGCGGCTATCGGAGTAGAGAATCTAATTATAGTTGATACTGGCGATGCGATTTTGATTTGCAATAAAGACAGGGCGGAGGATGTTAAAAAACTGGTCGAGTTTCTCAAAGAGAAAAAGAAAGTTGAGTATCTTTAGGATTTTTGGTAGAATTAAAAATAATTGAAAAGGGCAGAGGGATGCCCTTTTTTTGACGGAAGATGTTATTTGAAATCACCAAACGAATTTTAGACATTTCAGTTTCGATTGCCCTCTCGATTGTCTTCCTTCCAGTGGTTATTTTCAGTGTCATTGCCCAGCAAATCGAATCTCCTGGGCCGGTTTTTGCCGATACACCGAAACGAGTGGGAATAAAAGGCAAGCTTTTTAGGATTTATAAATTGAGGTCGATGATCCCCAATGCCCATTATTTACTCCACACCGACCCCAAATTCAGGCAATTGCTTAAGGAATATAAAAAATCAAGTTATAAACTTCATGAGGACCCACGGGTCACGAAAGTCGGGAAGTTCATCAGAAAATATTCCATTGATGAAGTACCTCAAGTAATTAATGTTTTTAGAAAGGAAATGAGTATGGTTGGCCCAAGACCTTATTACCCCTTTGAATTAAAAGAACAGCAAATAAGATATCCCAAAGCTAAAGATTTAATGAGAGAAGTTTTGTCGGTCAGGCCGGGAATAACCGGTGCCTGGCAGGTTTCGGGAAGATCTGAGGTTAATTTCGACGAGAGAATCGAAATCGATGCCGAATATGCTCGACGTCGATCTATCTCATATGATATGATGATTTTATTGAAAACGCCTTGGGCGATGCTTTCAGGTAGGGGAGCGGTCTGATGGAAGAATTGAAAAAAATAGAAGTCATTGAAAACGATCTTACTGGAGAAAACCCAGGAAAAAAACTGCTTAAGAAAAAATGGTTTTTGGGGTTGCTGGGAGGATTGATTTTTCTTTCAATTCTGACGATTATTCCGGCAATTTTGGTTTTAACCAAGGTTCAGGCGGTTTATCGGGAAAGCATGGGGTTGATGGAGGCGACTAGATCTAAGGATTTAAAATTAATCAGTCAAAAGATTACTTCAAGTAGAGAAGAGCTGATGGCCCTTGATAATTCTCTTAAGCCGCTGTTCTGGGTGAAATTTATTCCCTTTGTAGGAGCGTACGAATCAGATGCAGTCCATTTGGTCAGGGCAGGTGAGGCTGGTTTAGAGGCAGCAGAAATTATTGTTAAGTCCATCGAGCCCTACGCGGATATTATAGGCTTTGCGGGTGGAGCAGAGGAGGGTGGAGGTGAGAAGACGGCTGAAGACAGGATTAACTTCATTGTTAACACCCTTGATAAAGTCGCCCCGGAAATTGAAAAAGTCGGCACCAAAATGATCATCGTTAAAAATGAAATCAATCAAATTAACCCCAATCGCTATCCAGAGCAATTTAAAGGTAAAAAAATTAGAGAGCCTTTAAGGGAGATGATTATTCTGATTGACCAGGCTGCCACTTTAACCTCTAAAGCCAAACCCATCTTTGATGTTTCCCCTTGGCTTTTAGGCACCGAGGAGAAGAGAACCTATTTAGTCATTTTCCAAAACGACGGTGAGTTAAGACCGACCGGTGGCTTTTTGACCGCTTATGCCATTCTCGAAGTAGAAAAAGGCAAGGTGAAGCCAATTTTGTCTGAAGACATTTATGCGGCTGATGCTCGATTTAAAAAGAGAATCGAAGCTCCAGAAATCATTGTCAAATATCTGACTCCTAATATTCCCTACTGGAATTTGAGGGACATGAACCTATCTCCCGATTTTAAGGTTTCCATGGAGACCTTTATGGCAAACTTTGGCGAAACGACTGATTATCAGTTTGATGGCGTTATCGCGGTTGACACCAAAGTTTTAGTCAGACTGCTTAATGCCTTAGGTCCGATTGGTGTTCCAGAATGGGGCAATTTCTCGACCGAGCCCGATGCTCGTTGTGATGGTTGTCCCCAGGTGGTTTATGCTCTGGAATTGTTGGCTGATAAACCGGTGAGCGTCCAAAGAGCGGCCAGAAAAGCCTTTCTGGGCCCTCTCATGCACTCAATCATCGCCAATGCCATGGGTTCACCTAAAGAAAAAATCCCGGGACTTTTTGAGGCCGGATTT
>Ga0315285_10007084_pt1 | contig 11538 bp, 12 predicted proteins | sample YL17G09_36_MG_FD_203698 | JGI IMG/M metagenome (GOLD analysis project Ga0315285, IMG submission 203698) | Sediment microbial communities from Yellowstone Lake, YNP, Wyoming, USA - YL17G09_36 | ecosystem: Environmental > Aquatic > Freshwater > Lake > Sediment | place: USA: Wyoming | collected... | reverse complement strand
GGCGTTTCCGTCGGAGTCACTGTCGGTGTGCTGGTGGCGGTCGGGGTACTGGTGGGAGTGGAGGTCGGGGTCGCCGTAGCTGTTGGCGTGTCGGTGGGTATTGGAGTCGCGGAAGGTATTGGAGTCGCGGTGGCCGTTGGAGTGGGGATTGCCACGGCAGACTGGATGATCACGCCAGAGAAGAATCCTGAATTGTCGAGGTTATCTTTCAGGAGCTGCAGCTTCCCTTGATCGGAGGCAGTGCCGGAGAGTATGATCTCGTCTTCACTCTGACTCAGTGAGCGAATGCTGACCCCCTCGGGGATGGCGCCTTCGATGGCCTGCAACGGTCCGGTCCAGGCTATGCGCGAAGGCGCCACCGCATCGTACGCCTGCTCGATCTCGGCCACGGCGGCCGAAGTCTCCTCGAGGGCGGATCTCAGTCGTTGCCCCTCCAGCGCTGTCTCCCCTATGCTGTCCAACTCTCGCTGGATACGCTCAATATCGGCTTCGAGGGCAGCCATTTCAGCCCCCGCCCGCGCGAAAAGGAGAGAGCTCGGGACTAGGAGCAGAGTTGCGCACACGACCAGCAGCCACGGCAGAAGAGAACGGAATGGGGGCCGAGCCCTCCGATACCCCTTGGGGAGGATGTTGAGATCGACCAGATCAGAACTCGGCGCTTCAGGTCTGAAGTCGTCTACCATTGACCAGCTAGGCCTCCGACTCTGCCCTGCTTCAGCATGTCCAATCCATCCTTATTGTACCTCCCATGATTGGACGGTTACATCCGTGCCCACTATTCCTACCGTCGCATCGATGGACAGGCCGCCTGTGGCAGCAACAAGGCCGTACGTCGGGGATCCGACCGAGAACCGCCAGAAGTCAGGAGTGTTGGCGCCCGCGAGACCGTAGAGGTAGCCACTTCCGCCGTACGCCAGAGCCCCTCCATCCCCGACGTTGCCAGGGGCATCGGCCAGGGTAGTCCAACTGTTCCCCGAGATACTGTATTGCCAGAAGTTCCTTTGGTTGTTACCTCGCAGGCCGCAAATGTGGTCGCCCCCTGTGTATGCCAGTGCCCCGCCAGTCCCGACGGCAACAGGGGCAGCGGCCATAGCAGTCCAACTGTTGCCCGAAACGCTGTATCGCCAGAAACCCGTCGTGTTCCTGCCGCGGAAGGCGTAGATGTAGTCGCCGCCAGCATAAGCGAGGGCCCCTCCTTCCCTCACCGTGGCAGGGGCAACCCTCATGGAAGTCCAACTGTCCCCCGAAATGCTGTATCGCCAGAAACCCGTCGTGTTCCTGCCGCGGAAGGCGTAGATGTAGTCGCCGCCAGCATAAGCGAGGGCCCCTCCTTCCCTCACCGTGGCAGGGGCATTGGTCATGGAAGTCCAACTGTCCCCCGAAATGCTGTATCGCCAGAAACCCCTCGTGTTCCCGCCCTGGAAGGCATAGATGTGGTCGCCCCCTGTGTATGCCAGTGCCCCGCCGGCTCCGACGGCAGCAGGGGAGTTGGCCCGGCCTTGCCAACTATCGCCGGAGATGTTATATCGGGCGAAAAGATTGGAGCTATTGCCTGCCAGAGCGTAGATGTGGTCGCCGCCGGTGTATGCCAGAGCCCCGCCAGCTCCGATGGTGGCCAGGACATCGCTCATGCTCGTCCAGCCACTAACCGACGAGAGGGCCGTGACGGCTATGCTCGTGGTGAACCCATTGACGGTTATAGGGGGCGTAACGGGAACCGGACTCCCTGGTGTTGCATCCACCTGGGACCTGAACGCCGGATCGTTCACGAGCTTCCAGATCCCGAACTCTATCCCAGCGTCGGAGGAATACTCTTCGTTCACAGTCTCTTGCATCGAACGGGATCCCAGTAGTCTGGTGCTCACGTGCGCCAGGAACATTCCCACCAGCAAGGAGCCAACGGCCAGGGCGATCAGGGCGAAGGCTAGGACTCGCCCCTCTTCATCCGCAAACAGCCTGCTGGTGTTGGTCCTCAAGCCGGACAAGTGTAGCACCCCTAGGCCATCCTCATACTCATCTTCAAAGTCGTACTCCTGGACGTTGCCCCGCTGGTGGAGGTCAACACCACCGTGACCAGGCTGTCGGACACGGAGAACTGCACATCACTCTGTTGGAGGATGTGTCTGGCCACGATACGTGACTGACCACCAACAGTTCGCACCAGAGCGCTGTTCTCGGAGTCGTAGGAGTACTGTACGGTCGAACTCCCGGTGACAAACGAACCATATACCGCACCCGATCCCGGAGTGAAGGATTGGGCCTCCCTGGCATCTCTCGTGAGCCAGAACCCTGCGATCTCCAGGTCATGGAGGGCCACCAACGTGTCATTGCCTAGTCTGGTCGTCGTGAAGAGCTGGTATACCGCTGAGCCCAACACCCCGAGAATGAGGGACGTGAGCAGGAGGGCGATGATGATCTCCGGTAGGGTCGCTCCTCCATCCTCGGCGACGAGTCGGTGAAGGGCTTTCTTCGCTGCGCGTTTTTTCGGGAAAGTTGCCTTGCCAGCGAGCGGCTCGTTGCCAGTGCGCGTCATCGATCCACCTTGTAGCCTTCCAGCGCCAGGAGTGTACCGCCAACTCCCGAAACAGACACAGTGACTTTCTGTAGACCGTCGTTACGCACGGCCGACGTGAAGGGTCCGCTCGGGGCAATCCAGTACTCAATGCCCACGGCGACGCTGTAGCCGGGCATTGGCGAGACGGTTGGGTAAGGGCTGGCCGTGGGGTCCGGGCTGTAGACCGCATCCTTGATCAGCTCCAGCTGAGAACGGGCGAGATTCTCGGCAGTGACTCGGTCGCCGGCGGTGCGGACGCCCATGCTTCCGGTGGAAAGGGCTGCGATGACGATGACCAGACACAAACCTGTAATCGCGATGGCCACCAGCACCTCCACCAGGCTCTGTCCCTCCTCACCGCACAAGCAACTCACCTCCTCGCTCCTTGCTATCCGAATCTGTCTACGCGCCGCCTACTCCCGCGCCCGTCTCTTCATGCGCACCAGAACCATGATCCAGCCAATGGCTATCACTGCTACGATCACGGGGATGAATAGCCACTGGAACCAGGCTGCAGGAAGAAACCTGTACAGCGCGGATAAGACCACGACTTCGGCCGCATAGAGGATGATCAGCCTCACCGCAGTCTGAAAGCCGCAGCCCACCTCGTCTTTCATCGCTCGCATTGTTGCCATAGCTCGCGCGTCTCAACTCTCTGGTCCCGATCAAGCCTCACTCAGAGAGGGTGTATGCCAAGCGCTAGGTCGCTAGGGCGCACCGATGGAGCCCAGTAAGGAGTACATAGGCATCACCAGGGACACTGCCACAAAACCCACAATCAGCCCTACGAACAATGTAAGGGCGGGCTCCATCATGGACGCCAGGGCGTCGACCTGTCGCTCCACTTCTTGCTCGTAGAAGTCCGCCAACGTCTCGAGGCTAGAATCCAAAGTACCCGTTTCCTCTCCCACCCTAACCATCTGCGAGAACATCCTGGGGAACAGCCTGCCAGCAGCCAACGGCTCGGACAGTCCACGCCCCTGCAGGCTCTCCACGCGCAGTGTCTCGATGGCTTCATGGACCACCACATTCCCTATCGTCTGCAACGTCAAATCCATGATCTCCGGCAGTGGCAGCCCAGCACGCAGCAGCGTGGACATTGTGCTGCTCAGTCTGGAGACGTTCCCCTGCATGTTGATCCTGCCGATGACAGGCATCTTCAGGAGTAGCCAGTCCCGGTGACGACGCCCGGTGGGGAGCGAAACGTATCCGGCGGCAATGACAGCCAAAGCTGAAGAGAGCAATAAGAAATGGAACTTGTAGGTGGTTGCGAACCGAGTGATGGCCATCAGGAATCTGGTGGGCCAGGGCAACTGGGCGCCGAATTCGGCAAACAGACCCATCATTGGCGGCAGGGTGAAGGTGATCATTATGGCCACCACGCCGATAGCCATGACCAGAATGAAGACGGGATAGGCCATCGCGCCCCTCATTCTGCTGGCCACAGCTTCCTCCCTTTCCATGTAGCGTGCCAGCCGACGAAGAATGAGCTCGATGTTGCCGGTCCGCTCTCCGACCTCCATCATGCGGCAATACAGGGGGGAAAAGACATGCTTGTGCTTCGCGAAGGCTTCGGCCAGGGAGACACCTTTCTGAATGTCTTCCATAACCTGCTCAATAACTCTCCTGAGAGGGTTGCTTGTCACCTGTTCAGTCAGCAGTTGCAGGGCGGTCAAGATGGAGATCCCAGATTCCACCAGAGTGGCCAACTGCTGCGATAAGAGTATCACGTCCTTCGGCTTGGGTCCGAAATAGCTGGGCATCAACTCTGCGACTGAGGCTCTTCTTCGGGCTTCACGCAGCTCTACGATGGTGAGGCCAGAATCCCACAACAGTGTCTCCGCCGCTTCCTCCGCCGCCACGTCAATCAGGCCGCAGACCTCTTCCCCAGTGGCCGTGTAGGCGATGTATCTATAGGCCATCCCTCAACCCCTTGCCGTCCCATTGTCAACCGATGGTGTACACATTGCGTAAGACTTCATAGGGTGTTGTGATACCCTCTTTCACTTTCATCATCCCGTCCCGCCGCATGGGGATCATCCCCTCCTTCAGGGCCTGGGCCTTCACTTCGCTGGCGCCTGCTCCTCTGAGCAGCAGGCGTCTGATCTCCTCGCTCAGGACCAGCACCTCGTATACGCCGGTGCGACCACGGTACCCTGTTTGAGCGCAGAAGGCGCACCCCTCTCCGTAATGCAATTGAGATGCCACTTCGCCCGTCTCCTTCTCGTACGCGAATTGCTCCTCCGGTGGGGGAGCAGCAAGGGCGCGACAACGCGTGCAAACACGGCGCACCAACCTCTGCCCCACCACGCTGATCACCGCCGACACCAGCAAAGGGGGCTCCACACCGAGGTCCAGCAACCTGAAGAGGGCCCCCACGGCATCGTTGGAGTGCACCGAGGAGAGCACCAGGTGCCCGGTAAGGGCAGCGTTTGTCGCCGTTTCCGCCGTCTCTGAGTCCCGAATCTCCCCTACCAGGATGACATCCGGATCCAGACGGAGGCTGGCTCGCAGACCCGTGGCGAAGTCTATGCCAGCAAGCCGGTTGACCTGAATCTGGTTGATGCCCCGGATGTTGTACTCGATGGGATCCTCGATGGTCATGACATTCTGTACCTCACGATTCAACAGGTTGACAGAAGCGTAAAGGGTCGTTGTCTTTCCCGAGCCGGTGGGCCCGCTGGCAAGGATCATCCCGAAAGGCGATTGGAGCATGCGACGATAGGTGTCGAGAGGAGTAGGCTGGAACCCCAGCTCCGACAACTCAAGAAGAGCGATGGATCGGTCGAGGACGCGAAGCACCGCCATCTCTCCCCACGCTGTGTCGCTGGTGGAGACGCGGAAGAAGACCTCCTCGCCTTTTATCGTATCGGCGAACTGCCCGTCTTGCGGTCGCCGCCGTTCGCCTATGTTCATGCCGGCCAGGATCTTGATACGCGATATCAGCGGTGCGTGGGCGCTCTTGGGCAAAGTGAGACCATGGTGCAGGATGCCGTCTATGCGGTATCGCACTCTTAAGCTGTCCTCTTCAGGCTCCAGATGGATGTCCGAAGCGTGGTCCTTGACGGCCTGCTCAAGCATCAGGTCTACTGAGCGCACGATCGGTGCCTCAGCGACGACCTCGGCCGTGATCCGCTCCTCCTCAACACCTTCTATCACAGGCGCAGGCGCAAACTCTGTGATCCTTTCTGCGATCTCCACAGAGGTAGTGTAGTGGAGGTCGATGGTTGCCTCGATGTCGGACTCGATGCCGACCATGGGTCGGACAGGCATGCCGGATCTCGCCGCGAGTGCCTCGACCACTTGAAAATCCGCAGGGTCACACATCACCACGCTCAGGGTCCCATCAATGATATCCAGAGGTATCAGCTTATGTTTTCGTGCCACCTCTTCGGGTATCAAACGCAAGGCGTCAGCCTGCACCGTATGCCTCTTCAGGTCAATGAAAGGCACATTCAGATGAAGGCTGAGCGTCATGGCCAGGTTCTCCGGGCTCACCATCCCCTCCTGGATCAGGATGTCGCCCAGCTTCCTGGGGTCGCTCCTCTGTAGCTCCAGCGCCCGAGCTAAGTCCTCGGGGGTGAGTAGTTTCGCCTGGACGAGCACCTCGCCCAGGCGCTTGCGGGCAAATCTGTCTTCAGACATCCCTACGTTCCCGTCTCACACCCCGTCGACTTCCCGACCACCCTTCGCGGTCCGGGAACGCGCCTTTCGTGCCGATACGTTGGACTGCTTCCGGGAATTCTCCAAATACTCGTCTAACATCTCAACACTGTATCTGCGGTGCCCTCCCGGGGTGCGGTAGGGCAACAGTGCGCTAGTCTTCTCCGTCCTGTACAAGGTAAGGACGCTGACGCCCAGGTACTCCGCTGCTTCCTTAGTGGTGAGCAATCGTTTACGCGGCTTCCTCACATCAACAACTCCCTAGCACACGAAAATCATGGTTGGCCGTGAAATGCTATCAAATCATACAACATATCATAAATCCGTTTGTCAAAAATGTCAATAGCAAAGGAGTACCATCTCCTGGGGCGAGACGCGGATCTTCTGATGGCCGGATTCGGGCCTCTCGCCGCCCGATTCAGCGCCACGCACCGCTTGGCTTCTCAGAATATCTCCCGCTCGGCGCTGGGGACTCCGCCTGCTTCAAACGCAGCATGCCCCGCATCTGCTCCGCCGGCAGGTCGCCGTCCAGAAGCTCCCCGATCTGGGCCAGGGAAAGGTCCAGGTCCTTCAGAACCAGGATACGATTGAGCCGGGGTAGCTGGTCAGCAGAGTAGTACCGGTAGCCCGTGAAGTCGTCTACCTTGGCCGGCCGCAGAAGGCCAATCTCGTCATAGTAGCGGAGGGTCTTCACGGGCACCTGGCTGAGCTTGGAGAACTCGCCTATTCTGAACATCTTTCCAATTCCTCGCGGACGACGGGCGTCCAGTCATGGGAGCCCGCTGCAGAGGTGGTAGAGGCCGTCTCAAAAGTGTCGGAGGTTCTGAACCTCCTGGAGGGTTGAGAACCCTCGCTGCCGCCGGATTGGAAATCCGGCGGGCCAGGGCGGTCCCACACGACTCAGCCTGGCGTGGCAAGGCGGGATTACAAATCCCGCCTCAGCAAGAGGGTCCCGCCCCAGCACAGGAGGTTCTGGGCCGAGCAGGTTCTCCCGCCGCCGGACTCTCTCGCTGCTGACGGATTTCCAATCCGGCGAGCCAGGGCGGCCACGCACGACTTAGCCCGCCGTGGCAAGGCGGGATTACAAATCCCGCTTCAGCAAGAGGATCCTGCCCCAGCACAGGAGGTTCTGGGTCAAGCAAGTTCTCCCGCCGCCGGACTCTCTCGCCACCGCCGGACTCTCTCGCTGCCGCGGGACTTGCACCCCGGCGTAGCAAAGGAAAAGGGGTTACCCTGTGCTTTGGGGACAGCCCCTACGGCGCTATGCCTTCAGGGCGGGAAACTGGAGTTCCGTCACGTACTCCGATGGCTCGTAATCGGGTCCGGGGCCCTTGATGTAGATCTCTCTGTTGGGACCGACGATCCGATACCCGTGGGCCTCGACCCAGCCCAGCAGACGGGCATAGGCGTCGCTGAAGCCTTCGTAGCTGCCCTCGTGGACCAGGCAGGCCATCTGGCCCACCCCCGGAAGCTCTCGCACCTTGACTCTATCGCTCGAGGCGAGGGGACCGGCTATGGGAACCGCTGACTCGATGTCAATGTCCTTCTCCTTGTATCCCTCATTGTAGTACATGGCGAAGGCTGGGCCAGCAGGGGCAACCCTGTTCTTGCCCAGGTAGGCGAAGATTTCACCGTAGTGTGCGGCCATGTCTGCGTACGTGGGGACTACGTCGCGTGTGGACGCGATGGTCATCGGCTCCACCTTCTTGATTGCAACCTCTGTGCTTGACATCTCTTCCTCCTGAGAGTGTTCTGTTGCTGCGACTCGACTCTGCACAGCAAATGGCGAGTCGAGGGTCTTCACCTACCATTATACAGGCTCCAGCTACTGGAGAGTCAAGGGCCCAGGTGAGCGAATTGATGGCATCCAAGGCCCAGGCGCCCATCGGAGGTATGCGGTGCGGCGAGGGGGAGAGCCGACTGGACTGCAAGCTAGTTGACCGCAGTGGGGTGCGGTCAGTTGCGCAGCGAGAGACACCGCGCTTTAGGCCGTACAGCTACGCTTGGGGTCTGGGCCAGATTGTTGACGCTCCGACTGGCTGAGTTTGTTTGCTTCGGCTGTGGAGCGAAAGAAGATCGCCGAACCAAGCCGCCTAGATCCCCTCGCCAGGGCCGGTCATAGCCGAGCGCACACCGTCGCGGGGATTGGCCGCGGCAGTCTCGTCGCTCGTCGGTAGAGTCCTGGCGACTACATCGATGGCTCTCAGAGACCTCGGTAACCGGGCTAGTTGAATCGCTCCGAACACGGTGAAGGCGAAATCCGCCGCTACAAAGAGGAGCAGGACAGCGAGCGCAGCGAGGCCTACAAGGCAGCTCCACCGCAGCAGACAAGACGTCAGCGCTGGCACAACGAACAGGAGCACCAACGCTGCGCCAGTGCCGAAGAGCACTGTGCATAGTGCGGCAAATGCTTTGGTGATAACCACGCCCACGAGGGTGCCCAGGTCTTCCAGCGTGACAGGCGACCCGACTTGCCCGAAGGCCAACGCGGCTGCAATACCAGTGAACGTCAGGAGTCCAGCTACCAGTGTCGCTTCTTGCGAATTCACGTGTCTCCCTCTCCCGGCGGACTACTTGAGGCGCAGCGCGCCGCGCTCATACACCTCGTGTTCAGTACGATACTCAGGAAGCAGGCCATTCGGATTCCCGATGAACCACTGTGGCGCGTGCTGTCCCGGGACATGCACCTGCTGTATCAGGAGGCTTCTGTCGTCTAGGATCGCCGAGTGAGGGGCCTCAGTGACGCGATGCTTGAGTACGAATAGTTGCAGTACCCCTTGCTCTACAGCCTGCTGTATGATCTGCCTTGCGCGAGCGGGGTCCTCTATTTGACCCGCGGTCTGCTTCTTCCACCGCCGCTCCAGCTCGTTCAGGAGCTCGGTTATCGCATCGTCCACCAACTTGGCGCTGCCTGGCGGGTCCTCTTCGATCAGGCACTTGCAGTGGAAGAGCAGTTTTATCACTGGTTCACCCCGCTGTGAGGCGCTGTCCAGGCAACTGATGAAGCGAGGGCTCGTGAACACTGTTACTTCGCCTGTCAGGAAGGAGGCCGTTCTAGAGGACAAGAGTTGGGAGCAGAGTCGCCGGTCCGCCGCTAGCTTGCCATCGGCGGTAGGCGGATACTCGATGACGTCCAACTTGTAGAAGGTATTGAACAGCGCCCGCTCGAGATAAGTCCTCTGTATTTCCATCGCTGCTTCTCCCTTGATATTTGCTTGGCCCCAGGTCAACTTTGGAGCGCTGGAGCGATGCTCTTTGCCGTGCAACCCCAAGGCTTCGGACACACGGAGTGACATACCGGACGCTCGGTTTGCAGCATTCTACCACAGGTTCATTAGAAGCGCCAGGACACCAGACAAGACTGAAAGACAACCACTTCGGCCCCCTGTCCCGCGGCCGCCTTGGTCCTGCATGGCCCACTGAGCCCGGCGGCCCAACTCGTCGCGCGGGACGAAACCGACCATGTTGGCACCATTATACCGGACGCTCGGTTTGCAGCATTCTACCACAGGTTCATTAGAAGCGCCAGGACACCAGACAAGACTGAAAGACAACCACTTCGGCCCCTTGGGCCTGCATGGCCCACTGAGCCCGGCGGTCCAACTCGTCGCGCGGGGCGAAACCGACCATGTTGGCACCATTATGCCACGGACCGCAATGTGAAGCAAACACGGGCCACGACGCGCGACTTGCGCCGATCCCGATATTTGTGGTCGACATTGTGCGGCATTTGGTCGTATGACCCATCCGTATACTATGAAAGCTGTGAAGTATGGTCAATAGTACCTCCGTACCATATTGCAGGCGCGGTTAAGAGATAGAGTGCGAGTTGGGGACAGTCGCGGTCGCCCGGGAGCTTCGCCTGCCGCTTGTGCCCCGGCGAGAGAGGCGGCCGATGCGTTCGTGACGCGGGATGGGTATCTGGGGCCGAGCGGGACCCGCAGGACGATAGCATTCTGAAGGCGTTTGCCGGAGGACGACAGCTGTGATAGACTCCGACCAGGGTTGAGGGTAGTGCAGTGCATGTCCTGTTCATCATCAAAGAGATAGACAACGAGCCTCACGGCATTCTGTGCGTCTCGGCCGCCCTCAAGCAGGCGGGCCACGAGACCGACATGGTGGTGGCCACCGAAGAAGACCCCGTGGATGTCGCCCTTCGACTGAAGCCAGATGTGGTGGCCTACAGCGTCTACACTGGCACCCAGCGCTACTACCTGGACGTCAACCGGCGCATCCGCGAGCAACTGGACGTCGTTTCCATTATGGGCGGGCCTCACCCGACGTTCTTCCCCGAGATCATCGAGCAGGAAGGTGTGGACGGAATCTGCATCGGTGAGGGCGAGTACGCCACCGTGGATCTGATCAACGCCCTGGAGAACGGCGAACCCATCGATGACATACCCAACTGGTGGATCAAATCCAACGGGAGCGTCCACCGCAACCCCCTGAGACCCCTGGTCACCGATCTTGACGAACTGCCTCTTGCGGACCGGGAACTTCTTTATCGGGCTCATCCTCTCAGCCGCCAGCGGAAGCTGAAGCCTTTCATCACCGGACGAGGGTGCCCCTACAACTGCTCCTTCTGCTTCAACGAGGCCTATTCCCAGCTCTACGAGGGCAAAGGAAGGCGCACGCGCCGGCGCAGCGTGGAGAACGTGATTCAGGAGATCAAGGAGGTGCGGGAACGTTATCCTCTCGACTTCGTGATGTTCCTGGATGACACCTTCATCATCAACAAGAAGTGGCTACAGGAACTGGCCGAGCGGTACAAAGAGGAGGTGGGTCTGCCCTTCTGGTGCCAGGTACGGCCCAACCTGGTCACCGAAGAGAAGGTAGCCATGTTCAAGGACATGGGCTGTGTGAGCGTCAGTTTCGGGCTGGAAACGGCCAACGACGAGCTCCGCTACCAGATTCTCAACCGGCACATCACCCGGGAGCAGATCCTGAGGGCCTGCCATATCCTCCGGGAATACGGCATCAAGTACTCCACCAACAATATGCTGGGGTTGCCCACTGGGGGGCTGGAGACGGACGTGGAGACCATGGACCTCAACATCGAGTGCCGGGCCGACTACGTCAACGTCTTCCTCTACCAGCCTTATCCCAAGACCAAGCTGGGGGAGATGGCCCTGCGCGAGGGTCTGATGAGGGGCACCTTCGACGACCTCAGCGGCTCCGTGACGCAAGACACGGTCATCAAGTTCAGCAGCGAGATGGAGGCACGACAGATAGAGAATCTCCAGAAGCTGCTGAGCGTGACGGCGGAGTTCCCCTTTCTCAAGTCTCTGGTGCTGCAACTGATCAAACTGCCGCCCAACGCT
>Ga0315285_10007081_pt1 | contig 11540 bp, 6 predicted proteins | sample YL17G09_36_MG_FD_203698 | JGI IMG/M metagenome (GOLD analysis project Ga0315285, IMG submission 203698) | Sediment microbial communities from Yellowstone Lake, YNP, Wyoming, USA - YL17G09_36 | ecosystem: Environmental > Aquatic > Freshwater > Lake > Sediment | place: USA: Wyoming | collected... | reverse complement strand
AAATAAGTCTGAGCGTAGTCGTAATTATTGGCATCATAATAAATCTCACCAAGAAACTGATACGTATCAGGATTAGAGGGGTCGAGTCTCAAAGACCTTTTTAAATCATTAATCACTGCAACCATCTCCTGATTTAAATAATCCCGATAAGCCAAATTATTCAACAACTGCGCATAGTTAACCGAAACGACCTGACTCAACTCCTTATCCTTATACTCTCTTAATAAATTAACTGCAAAATGAAAATATTTCTCCGATTCTACATAATCTCTCTTCTCACAAAAGCTCACACCAATATTATTCAAAGACGTAATAAAATTGTTTAACGTTAAACTATCTTTACTAAATTTACTCAAAACTTTTTGGTACTCATCTACGCATAAATTGTAATTACCTCCCTTCTCATATTCCTTCGCCTTTATATTATAAGCAGTAATAAGGTTACGCCTGATAACCTCATTCTCTTTGTCCATCTCATAAGCCTTCTCAAGAAGTGGTAATGCTTCATCAACCATACCCTTATCCAGATACCCTAATGCCTCATTATTAAGACTAACAGCACTCCCCTCCATACTATAAATAATAACGCACCAAAAACTAAAAAATAATAAAATTAGTCCACAACATAACAAAAATCTTAACTGGCGATTCTTAACTCTATAGCAATCTTGCTTTAAAAACAAAAATATTTCCCCCATCCATATTTTTTTCATTGACAATCCCTTTAAAGAACATTAATAAAACAACAGTTTCAAATAAAAAATGTATTAGTATTAACAAATTTCAAGCAAGATAATAAATCCGAGCTCTCTGAAGTAATTACCTAAAATATCAGTAGAAAGCTCAACCTGAAAACACTACTTAATTTAATTATTCAAATTATTAATAATTTTTATCTTCAATTATAAAAATAGCTTGACATTGAGAAAAACCATTGACATAATCCAATTTAATTATTATTAAATTTAGTAATAATTCAAATGGAAAAACGAAAGATTTATGCCCAAGAAAGGAGGGATAAATATGAAGAAATGCAGAGGGTTTACGTTGATAGAGCTTCTTATCGTTGTGGCTATCATCGCGATTTTAGCTGCTATCGCAGTTCCGAACTTCCTCGAAGCCCAGACCAGATCAAAAGTATCCAGATGCCAGTCTGACCATAGAAGCCTCGCAACTGGTTTAGAAGCTTATTATATCGACAATAACCAATACCCATGCAGCCAGCAAGGAGCCGGAATAACTAATGATGGTTACGGTCGCGGAGGTGTATGCATCAGCCCCAATAATACAATAGCTCCCAACAATCCATCATTCGCCGTTAACAATCCGGGGGTAACATTTTTCAGAACTATAACAACACCTTCAGCTTTTATTACATCACTTTTCAATGACCCATTCGGCAACAAAAAGAATATCGTCTTCGGTTACAGATCAGTAAACGCAGCTCCTGGTAGTACATACGGTGGTCTTTATGGTTCTGGCTGGGTACTTACAAGCTATGGACCAGATACAGATCAAAGTAACGGTGGACAAATTGGCGGTGGTTGGGATGTAGCTGGGGGAACATATAGTGCTAATTTAGGAGTTGGATGGGATTTAACCCCAACAGAAACACTCTATAATCCGGGAGTATCACAACCATCTATTGATATTATCCTGAGAGTGTATGATGCAACAAATGGAACAACGAGTGCTGGTGACATTGTAAGAGTAAAACAATAATTTCAGGTTTTAGAATTTGAAAAACAGATCAAAATAGGCAGGTTTTACACCTGCCTTTTTTTATTCCCTCAAATCCCAAAAGAAAAGGGCGGTCATTAAAAAATAATGACCGCCCTTTTTTACCCCGGCAACGTCCTACTCTCCCACCCCTTAAAGAGGCAGTACCATTAGCGCTGGAGGGCTTAACTGCCGTGTTCGAAATGGGAACGGGTGTTTCCCCTCCGCTATAGTCACCGGGAAATATTTAATTTATTATTTTACCTCTAATTACTAAATTCTTTAAACCTTAAACCCGTAACTTGAAACTTAAAAAATATTCATCCAGTAAAAAGTCTAAGATTTATCATTAAAAAGAACTTATACAATCTCTTTATTGGTGGAGACGACCGGACTCGAACCGGCTACCTCCGCCTTGCAAGGGCGGCGCTCTCCCAGATGAGCTACGTCCCCTTTACTCACCCCAAAACCTCTCTTCTCCTTATAAAAAGACAGATAAGCAAGAAGGGTCTTGCGGCAAAGATATAGGGTTAAGTCTCACGACATATTAGTACTGGTAAGCTCAACTCCTTACGGAGCTTACACCTCCAGCCTATCAACCTTGTAGTCTTCAAGGTGTCTTTAGTCCGATTGCTCGGAGGGATATCTTATCTCGAGGTGGGCTTCCCGCTTAGATGCATTCAGCGGTTATCCCTTCCGCACGTAGCTACCCTGCAGTGCCTCTGGCGAGACAGCAGGAACACCATAGGTGCGTCCATCCCGGTCCTCTCGTACTAGGGACAGCTCCTCTTCAAATATCCAACGCCCACAACAGATAGGGACCGAACTGTCTCACGACGTTCTGAACCCAGCTCACGTGCCGCTTTAATTGGCGAACAGACAAACCCTTGGGACCTACTTCAGCCCCAGGATGCGACGAGCCGACATCGAGGTGCCAAACCTCCCCGTCGATGTGAACTCTTGGGGGAGATAAGCCTGTTATCCCCGGAGTACCTTTTATCCGATGAGCGACGGCAGTTCCATTCCCAACCGCCGGATCACTAAGTCCTGCTTTCGCACCTGCTCGGCTTGTTTGCCTCGCAGTCAGGCTCCCTTATGCCTTTACACTCTTCGCACGATTGCCATCCGTGCTGAGGGAACCTTCGAACACCTCCGTTACTTTTTAGGAGGTGACCGCCCCAGTCAAACTACCCACCAAGCATTGTCCCAGATCCCGATTCAGGGACCCTGGTTAGAACCACAGTATAATAAGGGTGGTATTCCAAGGTTGACTCCATACCGACTGGCGTCGGTACTTCCCAGTCTCCCACCTATCCTCTACATACCATACCAAGATCCAATACTAAGTTGTAGTAAAGGTTCACGGGGTCTTTCCGTCTAGTTGCGGGTAACCGGCATCTTCACCGGTAATACAGTTTCACCGAGCCCCTCGTTGAGACAGCGCTCAGATCGTTACGCCATTCGTGCAGGTCGGAACTTACCCGACAAGGAATTTCGCTACCTTAGGACCGTTATAGTTACGGCCGCCGTTTACCGGGGCTTCAATTCAGAGCTTCGCCTTGATGCGAGACCAAAGCTAACCCCTCCTCTTAACCTTCCGGCACCGGGCAGGCGTCACACCCTATACCTCCTCTTACGAGTTAGCAGAGTGCTGTGTTTTTGATAAACAGTCGCCTGAGCCGATTATCTGCGACCTCTTCGTGCTCAAGCCGCAAGGACCATCACACTAATGAGGTTCCCCTTCTTCCGAAGTTACGGGGAAATTTTGCCGAGTTCCTTAACGAGGGTTCTCTCGCGCGCCTTAGGATTCTCTCCTCATCCACCTGTGTCGGTTTACAGTACGGTCAGTTATTAGCTAGCTAGAGGTTTTTCTTGGCAGTATAGATTCGGCAAGTTTGTGGGCTTTCGCCCTCCTGATTGCCCTCAGTGTTAACGGATACCCGGATTTGCCTGAGTATCCCACCTAAAGCTCTCAACCGGGACGTCCATCACCCGGCTTTACCTATCTTCCTGCGTCACCCCATCGCCTCTTTATCGCTAACAACTGGTGCTGGAATGTTTAACCAGCTTTCCATCACCTACGCCTTTCGGCCTCGGCTTAGGGACCGACTAACCCTGGGAGGACGAACCTTCCCCAGGAAACCTTGGATTTTCGGCGATGCGGATTTCCACCGCATTTATCGTTACTCGTACCGGCATAATCACTTCTATATCGTCCAGCTCTCCTTTCGGTAAGCCTTCACTCAATATAGAACGCTCCTCTACCGCCCATCCTTATTCAGGACGAACCCATAGCTTCGGTAGTAGATTTAAGCCCCGTTACATTTTCGGCGCAAGATTACTTGACCAGTGAGCTATTACGCACTCTTTAAAGGAATGGCTGCTTCTAAGCCAACCTCCTGGTTGTCTAAGTAATCCCACATCCTTTACCACTTAATCTACACTTAGGGACCTTAGCTGATGGTCTGGGCTCTTTCCCTCTCGACTATGAAGCTTGTCCCCCATAGTCTGACTCCCATACTCTAAAGTAGTGGCATTCGGAGTTTGGTTGGGTTCGGTAACCTTGTAGGGCCCCTAGTCCATCCAGTGCTCTACCGCCATTACTAAACGTATGAGGCTAGGCCTAAACCTATTTCGAGGAGAACCAGCTATCACGGAATTTGATTAGCCTTTCACCCCTATCCACAGCTCATCCAAGCACTTTTTAAGGTGCACTAGTTCGGACCTCCATCCCGTGTTACCGGGACTTCATCCTGGCCATGGATAGATCATTCCGCTTCGGGTCTACTTCGTGCAACTAAAGTCGCCCATTTCGGACTCGCTTTCGCTTCGGCTCCGTCTCCGAAGAGACTTAACCTTGCTACACAAAGTAACTCGCCGGTTCATTATACAAAAGGCACGCCGTCAGGCATTTCCCGAAGGACATAGCCCTCCGACTGATTGTAAGCATACGGTTTCAGGTTCTATTTCACTCCCCTCTCGGGGTGCTTTTCACCTTTCCCTCACGGTACTGGTTCACTATCGGTCGCTTACTCGTATTTAGCCTTATGAGATGGTCCTCACTGATTCATGCAGGATTCCACGTGCCCCGCATTACTTGGGTACTAATCCCAAAGAGTCTTAATGATTTCCTCTACTGGACTTTCACCATCTCTGGTTGACTTTTCCACGTCATTCGACTACCATTAAGATTTGTAACTCTTCGAGACGACTGCAATCGCCTCCAGATTAGCCCCGCTACCCTACTGATACAACAGTTGCAGCCTATTACGCATCAGTAGTTTAGGCTCTTCCCCGTTCGCTCGCCACTACTAAGGGAATCGTTTTTACTTTCTTTTCCTCGAGGTACTGAGATGTTTCACTTCCCTCGGTTACCTCCTAATACCTATGGATTCAGTATTAGGTGCTATGGCATAACCCACAGCAGGTTTTCCTATTCGGACACCTGCGGATCTAAGTTCGTTTGCAACTCCCCGCAGATTTTCGCAGCTTGCCACGCCCTTCTTCGTCGGTAAGCACCAAGGCATTCACCGTACGCCCTTATTTCCTTAACTCTATAAATTCCCGCAAAACCCTTCTTACTTATCTGTCAATGAACTTAATACCAAACTTAATGATATTTCGAGAAATATTATACTGAGTCTTTGGTGAAGAAGAATAACCACGAAACTCAGTTTATCTTAATTTCTCTAAATCAGTCACACCCGACCCACCATCGTATAAATGGTGGGACCAGGTGGATTCGAACCACCGACCTCACGCTTATCAGGCGTGCGCTCTAACCGGGACTGAGCTATGATCCCACTACAATTCTTCTAAATCACAAAACTTTTCTTAAACAACTTCCCGTTTCAAACAAGAGCGAGTTTTTTTGATATTTCAAGATGATGAATATTAAGGTTAAAGACCCGAAGGTCTTTAACCTTAAATTCTCTTTAGAAAGGAGGTGATCCAGCCGCAGGTTCCCCTACGGCTACCTTGTTACGACTTCACCCCAATCACTGACCATACCATCGGAGCTTACCTCCCTTGCGGGTTGGACCAGCCACTTCCGGTACAGCCAACTTTCGTGGTGTGACGGGCGGTGTGTACAAGGCCCGGGAACGTATTCACCGCGGCGTGCTGATCCGCGATTACTAGCGATTCCGACTTCATGTGGGCGAGTTGCAGCCCACAATCTGAACTGGGGTGAGCTTTCCAAGATTTGCTCCACCTTGCGGTCTTGCTTCTCTCTGTACTCACCATTGTAGCACGTGTGTCGCCCTGGACATAAGGGCCATGCTGACTTGACGTCATCCCCACCTTCCTCCACCTTACGGTGGCAGTCTCCTTAGAGTCCCCAGCGTGACCTGTTGGTAACTAAGGATAAGGGTTGCGCTCGTTGCGGGACTTAACCCAACATCTCACGACACGAGCTGACGACAGCCATGCAGCACCTCTCACAAGACCCGAAGGCTACGACATCTCTGTCGCATTCCTTGTGAGTTCAAGCCCAGGTAAGGTTCTTCGCGTTGCTTCGAATTAAACCACATGCTCCACCGCTTGTGCGGGCCCCCGTCAATTCCTTTGAGTTTCAGCCTTGCGACCGTACTTCCCAGGCGGGATACTTAATGTGTTAACTGCGGCACAGATCCCGAAAGGAATCTACACCTAGTATCCACCGTTTACAGCGTGGACTACCGGGGTATCTAATCCCGTTTGCTCCCCACGCTTTCGCGCCTCAGCGTCAGTTTCGAGCCAGTTAGCCGCCTTCGCCACAGGTGTTCTTCCTGATATCTACGCATTCCACCGCTACACCAGGAATTCCACTAACCTCTCCCGAACTCAAGGTCGCCAGTTTCTGATGCCATCCATCCAGGTGAGCTGTGAGGCTTTCACACCAGACTTAGCAACCCGCCTACACGCCCTTTACGCCCAATGATTCCGAACAACGCTCGCCCCCTCCGTCTTACCGCGGCTGCTGGCACGGAGTTAGCCGGGGCTTCCTCGAAAGGTACCGTCATCGTTCCAATTTATTAGACTGGAACTATTCTTCCCTCTCAACAGAAGTTTACAACCCGAAGGCCTTCATCCTTCACGCGGCGTCGCTCCGTCACCCTTTCGGGCATTGCGGAAGCCTCTAGACTGCTGCCCCCCGTAGGAGTCTGGGCCGTATCTCAGTCCCAGTGTGGCCGGACACCCTCTCAGGCCGGCTACCCATCGTCGCCTTGGTGGGCTTTTACCCCACCAACAAGCTAATGGGAGGCGGGCTCATCCATATGTGATAGACAATTCGTGAAAATTGTCCACCTTTCGCCTTCTCACCATAATAAGAAGGTTATATGCGGTATTAGCCCCAGTTTCCCGAGGTTATCCCCCACATATGGGCAGATTACCCACCTGTTACTCACCAGTTCGCCGCTTTACTCACGCCCCGAAGGACGCTTTCTCGCTCGACTTGCATGCCTAATCCACGCCGCCAGCGTTCGTTCTGAGCCAGGATCAAACTCTCCATTGTATATCTTTAATCTTTTGGATTTCCTTAAAACAACGGGTAAAAAATTAGACTCTTCGAACCATCTCTGGTCGCTTTAAAATGAAAATTTTAGGAATTATCCTTTTCAAAGAGCACTTATTAATTATGTAAATATATAATTTACTAATTCATTTATATCGATGTCAAGTCTTTTTTACTTAATAACTTTTATATCTTATTTCACTATTAAGCAAAAAAGTAGTGGGTATCTTATTTACAAACTTATCGATGTCAAGTCTTTTTTGAAAAATTTTTTTCTCCTATATTTTCCAAAAAACTTCTTAAAAAAATCTATTGCCTATAATCTGTAAATTATTATATTAGACATCTGTTTTTAGACTTAAGTTTGATTTATTTATATACTTTTACACAAATTTTTTAGAAAGTATTATATGGATGATTTACCTCTCCCCACCGACACTGAGATTTTTCAAAAACTAAAAAGTATTCCTGAGTTTCCCCATCTTGCTAACTTATTTTTTATTCTCCCTTACATTATAGCTCTGATAGGTATTATAAATATCTTCTATCGGCTTATCCAAATAAAGAAAAAACACATTAATCCATTACCATCTAAAAATATCATAATCAGTCTAAATTTCAGTCACCTCATACTTATAATACTTATAAATAACTTACTTATATTATCAGCACAACTAATTGTTCGTTTATTTTATAAATTGCCACTCTTTAATATATCTGAAGAATTACCCGGCTCCGTCAATATTGTTATCGATTTAATTGTAAAAATCATCATTATTTTATTTTTACTCTTTCTAATAAAAAAACTGACTCGTCATCCCTTTAAAGAAATTGGATTCAGTAGATACAATTTATTCAATCAGATAAAAAATGGAATACTTACTATCATTTCTATTACTCCCATCTTATTAGTCATAATCTTTATTAATTCTGAAATTCTTCGATTAAATCAAGTAGCTCCCATAGTAAAAATTATATTCGCCTCTTCTAACATCTATACACAAATTGTGATGATTATAAATATTATTATCATATCACCGATAGCAGAAGAAATTCTTTTCAGATACTTGTTGAACGGATGTCTCAAAAAAGAATTGGGCGTATGGCTATCAATTTTCCTGGGAGGTATGATATTTGCCGCTCTTCATTTCGACTCTTCCAGTTTCCTTCCCCTTGCTATTCTTGGAATTGGACTCTCTTACATTTACGAATTGAAACGCTCTATTATCATTGTTATCGCTGCTCATTCTTTATTCAATCTGGCTTCTCTCATAATGCTATATGTAATAAAGTTTCTTTTTCATAATTAGAGAATCCCTACTTCATTTGCTCGATCTCAGTCAAGTCTTTACACTCTGCTAACGATATTTTCCAATCCTTCCTCATTAAGTATTAATATCATTTTATCCTGAACATCGATTAACCCTTTTCGTTTAAATTGATTAAGAACCGATGTTGTGGTTTCCCGAGTAGAACCGACCAAATTAGCTAAATCATAATGTATTAATTTAAGGTTGATTTTTTTCGCTCTTCCAACCTCTTCGCCAAATTTCTTGCCCAGAATCAGGATCAAACTTGCCAACCTTTCTCCAACCGTTTTAAAAACAATATCTTCCAATCTCTGCTCAATCTCATATCTTCTTTGGGCAATAACAATCATAAGCTTTTCTCTCAGCTCTGGTATATTCTCCAATAACTTCTCGAGATTTCCTTTCCGAAGCATCCAGACATCACTCTCTTCAAGGGCAATAGCATAGGTCTCTCTCAGCCCTGAAAAATAAATCATCGTTTCCCCAAATAAATCACCCTTTTGGTAAATCCCAAGAATAATCTCTCGCCCATCGGGTGAAAATTTTGATATTTTCACCTTTCCTTTCTTAATATAATAAATTCTATCTGATTCATCATCAGGTGAAAATATCATATCTTTTTTTGCAAAAGTTCGTTGAACAAATAGACGTTCCATAAACTCAACTTCACTTCTGTTCAATCCCTCAAAGATATCAATTTGTCTCAGATACCAATCGTTATCAAACAATTTTCAATACCTCTCATTCTTGCTTAAATAGATTCTATTTAGTATAATTTATTATTAATTAACTCACAACTTAATCTTAGTATAGACCATTAACACAAGAAAATCAACATTATTTTGTAATTTTTCTTACACTTTCCAATTAAAACGGCTTTTTTTTAGAAAATCAATCAACTTTTAGATTCATTAATTTTTAATGAACAAAATCGAATTAATCAATGTCTAATAATAATAGAAGATTTATTTAAACTTTTTGTTGTAATTTTATTTTTACTGAATAAAAATACACATTAAAAAGTCAAAGTCAATAGATGTGATTCAAGAGTTATATCCTTAAAAAAATAACTCTCAATGATATTTGACAAAAATTGATTGATGACACATTGAAAGAATGGTAAGTAAAAGATTGAAACCATTCTGATTAATCTCATAAAGGAGGAACAATTATGAGAACACACATCAAGACACTTTGGTTTTTATTAGTTATCTCTCTTATTCCTTTATTCATTTTTTCACAACCTGTGGAAAAAGCCGTTAAACCCTATGTAGGTCAACCCGAAAAAATTATTGTCGAACCACCGAGCTACTATGGAGAATTTGACGTGAACGTATGGGTTGACAAATCCACTTATTATATCGGCGAAGATATACGCATCGGATTCAGAGCCACTCGCGATTCTTACATTTATATATTCAATACAGATGCCTCAGGTGACACACGACAAATTTTCCCAAACTACTATGACCGTGACAATTCCATCCGTGGCAATAGAACCTATTATATCCCCGACCACTCTTACAATCTTAGAGTCATAGGTCCTTCAGGTAGAGAATATATCAGAGCTGTTGCTATTAGAGAGCGATACCGCTTCCTCGATATGTACCAAAATTTCTCTGACTCCGAACCTTTCCCACAAAGAAGTCAGGGACCTGATACCATAATTAACAACATTAAAAGTGAAGCTCAAAGAATGGAAAAAAGCCAACAAGTCAAACCTCAATACTCTGTGAAACCCGAAATAAGTCCAGATAGAAAAATCATTATAGAACCACCTATTGTTCCTCATCCACCAACTCGTTATTATGCAGAAGATCAAACCTCATTTAGAGTTGCAGGAAGAGAACGACCTTACGGCTATGGCAAAGTTAGAATCTCATCCTCACCAGATGATGCTCGCGTCTATATTGATGGAAGATATTATGGAAAAACAACTGTTACCGTAAGTGGATTAGAATACGGACAACATTTCCTTGAAGTATACAAAAAGGGATATAGACGCTGGACAAAATATTTTTACGTTGATAGTCCAGAAACTATTCGGATTAAAGCCTACCTGGTTCAAGGCATTTTTGATTGGTTTGACAATGATTCCTTTGATGTCGATATTCGATTCCAGAGTAAATATGAGAAAGAGGAATCAGAAGAACCCACCTATCGTGAAACTGAAAAAAATAAATGGGATATCGAAGACGAGGATTATAATAAGGAAGATTCAGAGCTAAAAGAACAAAAGATTAGCCCCTATTCATCGGAAAAAGAAAAGCAACAATCCATAAAAATCGAGAAGAATGCTCCTAACCCAATACAAAAAACACAATCTCAAAATAATTAGACAATTATGCATTGGGAAAAAGAGTTTAAAAATTCAATCAACCAAGATTACAATATTTAGATTATTAAAAAGTTGAAATGTTATTTTATGAGATAACAGTTTATATCTAATTTTTGCGTTTCCTTGGCAAAGGAAATTTAGATAGTTACAGTTTAAAAGGATAAATAAGCAAAATGAAATTTCAGAATTTACATAGATGGGATTTGAGTCCGAAGGAGGCGATGGGAATTCAGAATGAGCTGCGAGAAAGGGTGATAAAACAGAATTCCTTTGGTTCAATTAGCCTTATTGCTGGCGCTGATATTTGCCTTGATGAGGAGAAAAAAAATGGCTATGCAGGTGTGATTATTTTTACCTTTCCTGAGCTCATAGAAGTTGAACGACAGTGGGCTGAATGTCCGATTTCATTTGCATATATTCCAGGATTACTGGCTTTTCGTGAGGCACCCATTCTGCTTGAGGCATTTGCAAAACTGGAGAACGAGCCGGATTTGGTTATTTTTGACGGGCAGGGACTTGCACATCCACGTCGCCTCGGGATTGCCTCACATTTAGGAATTATCCTTGATAAACCGAGCATTGGTTGTGCAAAATCGCTTCTTATTGGAACCTATCAAGAGCCAGGAGAAAAAGCAGGCTCTTCTTCACCTTTGATGGATAGCAGAGAAGAAATAGG